>Ga0209101_1000535_pt1 | contig 31027 bp, 28 predicted proteins | sample ConPoolayeCmetaG_FD_185481 | JGI IMG/M metagenome (GOLD analysis project Ga0209101, IMG submission 185481) | Hot spring microbial mat communities from California, USA to study Microbial Dark Matter (Phase II) - Cone Pool mat layer C metaG... ...
CCCCGGCAACGCCCCCATCACCCAGACGTTGGCGAACGGGCTGGCGTCGGGCTGATACGACAGATCGGGCAGGCCGTTGGTGGTGATCTCAAATACCCCATCGGCGTACAGCACCGCCTGGAAGGTGAACCGCCCAGGCTGGCCGCCGGCCGCCCTCATCTGGTACCAGGTAAGCGTCAGTCGCTCGGCCTCCTTTTTAACAAACACGCCTCCCTCGTCTGGGATCAACGGGATGAACAGGGGCAAGATCGCCGGCACCGTCGCGTAATGGTATTCCATGTTGGGATAGCGAGCCGGCGCGTCCATGCTGACCACCCCACTGCGCATCACCCACAGCGTGTGGGCCGTCTGGCCATAGAACGGAAACGTAAAGGCGACTTTCGCCATCTCCTCCCAGGGGGGGCCAGGCGGATGAAAGTCGAGCGGGCTGCCCAGATCGGGGTCAAAGTGAAACGCAACCGGGACCACGTCGTAGCCGCTGCCGGCGTTCGGCGTGAAGCACAACGTCTGCCGGTCGGCCAGCGCGGGCCGGTAAGCCGCCGCGTAGGGCGGCGCCACCACCCAGCCCACCGCACTGAACACCGCCAGCACCATCGTCAACGCGATCCCTGCCAGCCGTACCTGGAAGCTCGTCATTTCGGGGATAGAGTTGAGATACACCAGCGCGAACAGGAATTGGGTGAGCAGGATGCCCGCCGACATGCTCGACTGGAACACCGCCGGCGAAATGGTCAAAACGGCGCGCCCGATGTTGAGCAGGCTCAACCCCACGGGGATCAAAAAGACCAGCACCAGCGCCCGTGTTGCGCGCGCCGCCTGTCCCTGGGGCTGCCACAGATGCCCCAGCCCCGACCGATACAGGAACCCCGGCAGGTCCCGCTCGTGCCGCGAGACGGCAATGGTCTGGCGCAGAAATGCCAGCGGCACCCATAGAAAACATGCCACCAGGGCATAATCCGGTTTGAGGGGCCGGTATAAAACGTAATCGTCTTGCAGCAACAGCCGCCCGCGATGGACGGCAAAGCCCGCCTCCCAGAGCGTGTAGAGGAGATCCGCCCCCAGCACGATCCACGCCTCCCATTTGCGCTGCGGATACAGGCGCGGGAAACGGTAGGCAAACTGGGTCAGCAGCGTCAGCAACAGGCCAATGGCCGTGTTTTCCAGATAGACGGCGTAGAGGCGCGGAGAGGGCGGCAGCGCCGCATCCAGGAAGAAAAGCAGCACGACGACAGTGACCGAGGCAAAGAAGACGGCCAGGAGAGGCATGTGCGCCGCCCCATCGCCGCGCCGCCAGGAAACGAGGCTGCGCGCCCCAAAGTAGCCCGTGATCACCACTGCCAGGATGAGCTGGGTCAGATAACCGATGGAGGCCGGGGTAAGATAAATGTCTTGCATGATCACTGCCATTCAGTTTCTCAAAATCGCCGCATACGGCTCCGGGTGCGCTTTCATCGCCGGCGGCGTCAGAATTACGAACCTGCGTTGAAAATGCTCAAACTGGCAATGGTTTTCGAACAGGTCGCGGAAATGCTCCACATGCGCAGCGACGATTGGTGCCGGAGCTACAATTGGCAGTGGCATCAGATTGCCTCTTTCATGTTCGCTCAGGATGTACCCGATAGGGTAAGGGTATCACGATGAGCCGGATGTGTCAAAACACAACTTGAACATACGCATCGTACATCTCTGGCAACGTCTTCCACTCGACGGCAGCCGCCTGTGTGCCCGCCGGACTATGGTCCGGCGGGCACGACTGGGGACCAGCGGGCACGGTCGTGGGCCAGCGAGAGCATTTCGCAGAAGGACCCTTGATGCGCTTACTCGCAGCAAACTTCCTCTCTATCTGCGCTCCCCCCAGCAGATCAAGATAAACCTGATACGCCTTCGCCGCCCATTGCTCTCCAGGACAGCCCCCTTCGGTAATGGCGACGTTCAGGAACTCGATCAACTCGTCCTGAGTCACCCCTCCTTCCACTGCCATTCTGGTATACGCCTTGATGCAGGGTTCGCACCGGATGACGATGGCGACGGTCAGCGCCGCAAGTATCTTGTATTTTGCGGGAACGGCAGCGTCTCTGAAGGTTTCCTGCCGCATCCGCACCAGACTACCGGTGACCTTCGGGGTCTGCTTCCGCAGTTCTGCATATGCTTCCATTGATTTCCTCCAAATCACTCGCGCCGCGGATCACTCCCACTCGTGCCGCGGATCACTCCCACTCGTGCCGCGGATCACTCCCACTCGTGCCGCGTGGATCACAATCCACGCGGCAGCCGCCGGATTGTGATCCGGCGGGCACCTTTGATCCCACGACTGTAGTCAGGCAGGCGCAGTTGTAAAGGCGCGTTCCAGCGCCTGCTCCAGATCGGCGATGAGGTCGGCGACGTCTTCCAGGCCGACGGCCAGGCGCACGAGCGAATCCGAGATGCCGATGGCCGCCCGCTCCTCGCTCGACAACTCGTAATAGGCCGACAGCGCCACCTGCTCCACCAACCCCTCTGCCCCGCCGAAACTGGGGCCGATGTAGGGGATGCGCAGCGCGTCTACGAAGCGGCCCGTCGTCTCCAGGTCGGCGTCCAACTCGAAACTGACCACGCCGCCAAAGCCGCGCATCTGCCGGGAAGCGACGGCGTGATCGGGATGGCCGGGCAGGCCCGGATAATAGACGCGCCGCACCCGGGGATGCCCCTCCAGGAAGCGCGCGACCTCCAGTCCGGTGCGGTTCTGATGGGCGACGCGCAGCGCCAGCGTCTTGAGCCCACGCAACAGCAGGTAGGCGGTGTGCGGATCGCAGATCGCGCCGATCAACGCCTGCGCCTGGCGCAACCTGCCGATCATTTCCCTGGAGCCCACGGCGATGCCCGCCAGGAGGTCGTTGTGCCCGCCCAGATATTTCGTGGCGCTGTGGATCACCAGGTCCGCGCCCAACGCCAACGGGCGCAGGTTGATCGGCGTGGCGAAAGTGCTGTCAATGATCGTCAGCAGCCCGCGCCGGCGGGCGATCTCGACCAGACGCGGCACGTCCACAACCCGCAGGCGGGGATTGGTCGGCGTCTCGGAAAAGATGAGGCGGGTGTTGGGGCGAATGGCCGCTTCGAGCGCCTCATCGTCGCCGATAGGGACGACCGTCGCTTCGACCTGGTAGCGCACGAGGAACTCGGTGACAAACTGCCGCGTGCGCCGATAACTATCGTCGGTCAGGATAACGTGCGAACCGGCCGTAAGGAAGGTGAGCAGGGTGACGGTGACCGCCGCCATGCCGCTGGAAAAGAGCAACGCCGCCTCGCCGCCGTCCAGGTCGGCCAGTTTGCGCTCGACGACGGCCACCGTCGGGTTGCCGTAGCGCCCGTACTCCAGCCGCGTCGTTTCCCTGCCCTGCGCCTGCGCTTCCATAAAAGCCGCCATATCGGCAGTGTCGGTGAAGGTAAACGTGCTGGTCTGAAAGATCGGCGTGGTCAGCGCGTGGTGAGGCTTGAGCCGTTCCTCGCCGGCGTATACTGTTCTGGTCGAAAGGTCAGGACACATTGATCATCTCCCTGGCGGTGTCGGTATCACGCCAGCACCGGCTGAAAGCGCCGGCGCTGGCGTGCTCACGAACCGCGATGTTCACCCGGCCGCCTGCTTACGGCGACGTGGGCGGCTCGCCGTTGAACAACCCCGTGCTCAGGTAGCGCTCGCCCGTGTCCGGCAGGACGACGACGATGAGTTTACCGGCGTTCTCCGGCCGCGCAGCCACCTGCAGCGCAGCCCAGGCCGCCGCGCCCGACGAGATGCCGACCAGGATGCCCTCTTCCTTAGCCAGCTGGCGGGCCGTCGCGGCGGCATCCTCGTTGGTCACCTGCACGATCTCGTCCACCAGGTCGAGCCGCAGCACGTCGGGGATAAAGCCCGCGCCGATGCCCTGAATCTTGTGCGGGCCGCGCTGACCGCCGGAGAGCACCGGCGAGCCTGCCGGCTCGACGGCGACCGCGCGGAAGGTGGGCTTGCGCCCCTTGATCACCTCGGCGACGCCGGTGATGGTGCCGCCGGTGCCCACGCCGGCCACCAGGATGTCCACCGCGCCGTCGGTATCGCGCCATATCTCCTCCGCCGTCGTGCGGCGATGGATCTCCGGGTTGGCCGGGTTCTTGAACTGCTGCGGGATAAAGTAGCGCGGGTCCTGGGCGGCCAGTTCCTCGGCCCTGCGCACCGCGCCGGGCATCCCTTCCGCCCCCGGCGTCAGGATCAACTCCGCGCCGAGAGCCTGCAACAGGCGGCGGCGCTCCAGGCTCATCGTATCGGGCATCGTCAGCACCAGCCGGTAGCCGCGCGCCGCGCAGACAAAGGCCAGCGCGATGCCCGTGTTGCCGCTCGTCGGCTCCAGGATGATCGTGTCCTGGCGGATCAGCCCCGCCCGCTCGGCTGCGTCAATCATGCTCACGCCGATGCGGTCCTTGACGCTGCTCAGCGGATTGAAGGATTCGAGTTTCGCCACCACCGTGGCCCCCAGCCCCCTGGTCACGCGATTCAACCGCACCAGCGGCGTGTTGCCGATGGTTTGGGTGATGTCGTTGTAGATTTTTGCCATTAGAGTCCTCCTGTGGGTTGGTTTGTTGGTTGGTTAGTTGGTTAGTTTGTTGGTATCTATTCAGCCTGCGCCCGCCGGACCACAGTCCGGCGGGGCAGATGGCACCTTTGTGCCACCTGCGGGTGTCTCTGTGTAGCCAGTGTCTGCAAAGTCTGGGGCGGACTGTGGTCCGCCCGGCACAGACTGTGGTCCGCCCGGCACAGAATGGGCAGGCTGAATAATTACGTTTGTTGGTTGGGTAGGGGCTACGTACACAATGGTTCTCCGCCCACGCCGCGGCCGATGGCCGGCGTGGTGGACGACTCGAGCCGCCGCGCTTCGTCGCACAAATCCTGCAACGTGACTGCGCCGAGCGCGTCGCTGATCATCGCCGATAGCCTCTTCCAGAGCAGATAAGTCACGCAGCGATCTATACGGTTGCAGGCCGGTTCCTCATCTGGAAGCACGCACTGCACGACGGCGACCGGGCCTTCGACTGCCTGGATGATGTCCAGCGCCGTGATCATCGCGGGGTCGCGCGCGAGCGTGTAGCCGCCTCCCGGCCCTTTCACGCCCTTGACCAGGCCCGCTTCGTGGAGAGAGCGGAACAATTGCGCGACGTAATCGGCCGAAATCTCCTGCCGCCGGGCGATTTCCTGGCGCAGGACCGGCCCCTGGTCTACGTGCAGCGCCAGGTCTATCATCGCCCGCAGCGCGTAGCGTCCGCGTGTCGAGACTCGTATCATCCCGCACTCCTTGTTGCAATTATATAATAATCAAGCAATTTTGTCAACTATTAAAACCGGACGACATCAACTGTGGTTGACAAATCTAATGATAGGTGTTATTATATCGAAGCCAATATATATGTTCAGGTGTGCTCCTATGCAGGTTGACTGTGTCGAGTTCTGCAAGGCGATGGCCGACGAGACGCGGCAGGGAATCCTGGAGATGCTGCTGGAAGGGGAAAAGTGCGTTAGCGACATTGTGGCCGCCTTTCGCATGTCCCAGCCGACCGTCTCCCACCATCTGAATGTCCTCAAGCAGTTCGGCCTGGTGACCAGCCGCAAGGAGGGCAGGCAGGTGTTCTACGCGATCAATCGCGAAAACGTGGTCAGATGCTGCGGCATGCTCGTCGCCAGGTTCGATGCAAAGGAGAGGTGCGATACATAGGTTTCTTTTCACCATAATATATAGACGTATTTAAATACATATATCGAAGGAGGAAATGCAAAGTGAACGACATTGCCGGGGGTGAGAACATCAAGAAGACAGTGCGTCAGGTTTATGGAAGGATCGCACGCCGCTCTCTTGGAGAGACAGGGGAGAGGGGCTGCTGCGGCCCTGCGCAGCCCGCCTGTTGCTGTGGTCCGGCGGAAGCAGCCGTCGAGATCGCAGACGTTGCCCGGCTCTACTCTGCCGTGGAACTGACAGGTCTGCCGGAGAGCGTGACCGGCGCCGCGCTGGGCTGTGGCAATCCCACCGCCATTGCCGACTTGCAGCCCGGCGAGGTGGTGCTCGACCTTGGTTCGGGCGGGGGCATTGATTGTTTTCTGGCCGCCAGGAAAGTCGGGCCGCAGGGACGAGTAATCGGACTGGACATGACGCCGGAGATGGTACTGCTGGCCAAGCGCAACGCCCAAAAGGTCGGCGCGACGAACGTCGAGTTCCGCTATGGCGAGATGGAGGACATCCCCCTCCCCGACGGGTCGGTGGACGTGATCATTTCCAACTGCGTCATCAATCTCTCGCCAGATAAGGACGCGGTCTTCCGCGAAGCCTGCCGGGTACTGCGCCCTGGTGGGCGGCTGATCATCTCCGACATCGTGCTACACGGTGAACTTCCTCCCGCTATCCGCGAGAGGCCGGAGGCCTGGGCCGGTTGCGTGGCTGGTGCGCTCCAGGAATCCGACTATCTGGACAGGATGCGTGCCGCAGGATTCGAGGAGATCGAGGTCCTCTCGCGCGATTTTTTGAAGGTGAGCGCATCTGAGGAGACACGGACGATGCTGGAGTCGGCAGGTCTGGCACCCGAGTCCCTCGACCATACAATCGCCAGTATCAAGGTCAGGGCACGCAGACGAGCCTGATCGAGCCATCGCAACATGCCGACGAGGCGGAGGTATCCCCTCCGCCTCACAGGCTTCCTCGAACGCCACGCCTGCTCCTGGCCGCACCAGGCATGTTTACCCCGCCTCCATCATTTCTTGCGGCAAGCGCACCAGCCCGTGGCTCACGGCATAGGCGGCCGCCTGGGCGCGGTTCTTGACCCCCAGTCTGGCGAGGATGCTGCGCAGGTGATTTTTTACCGTGTTACGGGCAATGCCGGGTTCGGCAGCGATCTCCGGGTTGGAATACCCCATTACGATCAGCGCCAAAACCTCACACTCACGCGCCGAGAGCATGGCGGCTTCCGTTGACCGGGCAGCAGGCCGGCTTTGCTGCGCCAGTTGTTTCTGCACGCAATCCCTGCCACGCGAGTCGGACTCAACGTTGCCACCGTCGAGCTGCGGTTCTATCTACTAGAAACGACGATGTGTCAGCGACGCTACGATCTTGCGTCATCATCAGCAAAAGCCTGGACAAAGGTCTGTACGTTTCCTCCACGCTGAATTCATCAATGCACGCACGACGACAGCTTTATAGTGCTTATTCTTTCCCCCTGTCCTTGACGATGCGGTAACCCACGCTGATCAGCGCCGCTTGCAACCCGGCCTGCAGGTCACTCAGGGTAGCGATCCCACCCCAATCTATCCCTAACTCCACGATGGTCTCCGCCACCGCATCGGAAATGCCGGTGACAATCGTCCAGGCACCTTACCAGGCGTGCTGCCTGGATCGTCTTGTTCAAATGGGCCGCCACGCCGCTGTCCACGATTGGCACGCCCGTGACGTCCAGGATAACCACCTTAGCACGGTGGCGGGCGATGCCTTCCAACAGGCGGCGCATAATGTCCCGGGCGTGCAGCGTGTTGACGCTCCCGATCAGTGGCATCACGATCACGTTTTCAAAGACGGGGATGACAGGGGCGGAGAGTTCCCGAATTGCCTGCCGCTGTGCCTCGATCACCTCTTGCTGCAAACGTAGATTCTCTGCCTGCGCTCGCTCCCGCTCCGCAGCCTCCCGCTCCAGCTCCGCCGTCCGTTCCCGCGCCCGTTGCTCTACCTCAGCATATGCCCGCTCCAGTGCCTCCTGTGCCTCTTTCATCGCCGTGATGTCCCGCGAGATGCCAAAGTTGCCGATGCTCTCACCATTCTCGTCCCGCAGCGGCATCTTGGTCGTCAAAGTCCACGTCCTCTCTCCCGTCCGATGATCAACGTTAGGCTCTTCATGGGCAATCAGGGGCTCACCCGACTCCATAATAGCCTGCTCATCGGCAAAATACTGGCTGGCCAGCTCGAGTGGGTAAAAGTCAAAATCACTCTTGCCGACGAGTTCGCTCGGGTCCTCCACGCCCATGTACCGCGCCTGGGCAGCATTGCCGAAGATAAACCGCCCCTCTCTGTCCTTGGCGTAGATGTGATCAGGCAAACTGTTCACCAACGTGCGGAGCATGTTGAGCTCTTTGATGAGTTGAGCACTGTCCTTTTGTATGTCGTTCATAACTCGACTCCTTTCAGACAGACGAACCCATCATGCCCGGGTCACAAGCAAGACCGGAAAGGCTCCCCTATATTCCACCTCAAAGAATCGGTCCGACACAGTGGAGATGAGCTAACCCCTGGTAATCCTCAACACAAAGGCAGCATCCGTCGTCCTCCGCGATGGCAGCCTCACTCTTAACCCATTGGCATCGCGTGACCACTCCACCTTCTCCCTGGCACCAAGCAGTTCAACCCGCCCGATAGCATCAGGATACAGCATCGTGCTGGTACCCAATGACCTGATCGCCACCTCACCACTCTCGGGCCAGCCCAACACGATAGCATAGAGTACATCCCCCTTCGTGGTGAAACGCACATCCTGCGCCGTGAACTCCGCCCGCCTGGTATCCTGAAACGCACCCTCGAATACCTCGGTCGGCCCCTCGCCATACACCTTCCAGGGCCGCGTGCCATAGATCGCCTCGCCGTTGACCGCCAGCCAGCGACCGATCTCCAATAGAATCTCCTCCTCCGGCTCAGGAATGGTGCCGTCCGGACGCGGACCAATGTTCAGAAGCAGCGCCCCGTTCTTGCTCACAATATCTATCAGGTCATGAGTGAGCGAGGTCGCCGTCTTATAGTCCTGATCCGTGATATATCCCCACGAGTTCCTGGACACCGATGTATCCGTCTGCCAGAACAGCGGGCGAATGTCCTTGAGCTGACCCCGCTCAATGTCAAGTACAGCCGTGCCCTCTGGAAAGGCCTCGTTCTTGTAGTTGATGACCACTCCCTGATCCCACTCCACCCCGCGATTGTAGTAATAGGCTGCAAACCTCTGCAGGTATGGTTCAAAAACGATCTGCTCAACCCACCAATCGAACCAGATGAGTTGAGGCCAGTATCTGTCCACCAATTCGCAGGTACGGGCCAGCCAGTCCTCCAGAAACTTGCCGTCCGGCCTGGGATGCCAGTCCTTGCTCTGCCATTTCTCCCACTCATGAAGAGACGGGCCCGGTTTGGCCGGGCCGTACAGGTCATAGAACTGCGGATCCCGCACATCGGAATCGAACGTCATCCCACCGTTAAAAAACCACCAGTGCTCGGCCCGGTGGCTGGATACTCCAAAGACCAGCCCCTCCTTGCGCACCGCCTCCGCCAGCTCGCCAATGATGTCGCGCCTGGGCCCCATCCTGGCTGCCGTCCATCGGGAAAACGAGCAATCGTACATGGCGAAGCCGTCGTGATGTTCGGCCACCGGAACCACGTATCTGGCCCCTGCCCTCTTGAAAAGATCGGCCCAACGGGCCGGGTCGAACTTCTCGGCCCTGAACATCGGAATAAAGTCCTTGTAGCCGAACTTATTGTGCGGCCCCCAGATCTCCAGGTGATGCTGAAATTCGGGTGTGCCCTCTATGTACATATTGCGGGGATACCATTCATTGCCGAAAGCCGGCACAGAATAGACACCCCAGTGGATGAAAATCCCGAACTTGGCGTCCTGATACCACTCCGGCACAGTATAATCTGCCAGAGACTCCCACGTCGGCTCGTATTTCTGTTCCATCTTATGTTACCTCCCGGCGGAAATTGTTGCTCCAGATAGACCTCGACGCTGCTCTCATTCCCCACTCCGGTGAGAACGCATCACCAGCGGCATGTAACAGGAGAAGTATTCGAAGAATTCATAAGCCCCCATGTCGTATCCCTCGCCACGGGGACGGGAAATGCCACGGATGTCCTCACTGACCGCCCCTACAGGGCTGCCCCGGTCAATACACGGCGAATCCTCGCGCAGCCGGTAGTCGCCCCTTTCCGGTGCACGGAAGCGAGGGTCATCATTGATGTTCCCCTCCCCTATCTGCAGGGTACCACTCAGGGACACATCGGAGCAGGTAACGGTCACGGAAGAAGTGGCATCCCCCTCCACCGACTCCAGGTTGCCCCACACAATGGAATTAAGCACCGTCACTGTGCTCTCTCCGTACACAAGGATACCGACGCTGTTGCTCACTATCGTGTGATGCGTAATGCTGACCTCGCTCCCATCCCTCACCATCACACCGGCGCCACCACTACAGGCGTAGATGAGGTTGTTCGTCGCAGTGACCAGGGCATCCGATCCGACCGACAGGCCATCACCGCCGCAGTGGTACAACATATTCCGCTCGACCAGCGCCTCCGCCTGGCCGATCCTGACACAGGAACCCGCGACCTCGTGTATCCAATTCCCCTCCACATGTGCCGGCTCCGCCACGGCGTCGAGCGCCACCCCGTCACCAGGGGCGCCCGCCAGCCGGTAAATGTGATTGTCCCGTACAGTCACATTTCCCCCGCGGATACAGATCCCAGTGCCCCAAACATCGTGGACGGTATTGCCCACAATTTGAGCTATGCTGTCTTGCAGAAACAGGCCCGCGCCATCACTGTAGCGGATGGTAGAGCGCTCAACGAATAAAGTGGAGCTGAAGGCAGTGATGGCTGCCATCATAGATGTGGTCTCCGAGCCTGCGTACTCCACGACCGTGTGCACCAGCGTGCTATGCTCCATGCTGCCGCGAAATACGATACCCTGCCAGGAACCGCTCACCTCACTGGTGAACGTGATCGGTCGGGCAGGGATACCTTGCGCCAACAACCGCCCCTCCACAATGACCTGGCGGCCCGGCTGAAAGGCCAGGGTTGCCCCGGGCTCGATGGTCAGCGTGATGCCTGCCGGGATGAAGATATCATCAGTGATAACGTAGGGATAGGCACTGCCGGGAATGGTGGTATCCTCCGTCAGCACGCCGCCATGGAACCTGTCCCAGTAAATCGTGATGGTGCGGACCTCCGTACCGGCTGTGACAACGAACAGATTATCCCGCGCCGAGAGCGTGGCGGTATAGCCCCACCTTGTAAAGGCCGGGTAATATACACCCTCAGAGCTGCCGTTAACCTGTACAGTATGCGTGGGCAGACAGGTCCCTTCCAGCACCACCTGCTGCTCGGTGGTGGCGAAGTCCCTGCCGCCATTTGTGGTGATGGCGAAAATGGGAAACTCATACGCTCCCATATCATGTCCGCTACCGTGGGGCCTGTAAATACCCAGGATGTCCACGGCAGGTGCTTCGATCGGGGTGCCCGCATCCACGCAGGGCGAGTCGCTCCGCAGCCTGTAATCCCCCTCCTGCGGCAGGCGAAAGAGCGGATCGGCGTTGATGTTCCCCTCACCCGGCCAGACGCCTCTATCCATCTGAACATCCGAATAGGTTACAGTGATGGTAGAAAGCGAGTCCAGTTCCACCCCGGCACGATTTCCCCACACGATGGTATTCTTCACCGTAGCGGTGCCCCCGCCCTGCCCCTGATGCCCTTCGTAGAGGTATATGCCATGCCTGCAACCGGCAATAGTGTTGTTGGTGATAAAGGCGACAGCCCCATCCTTGACCGCGATACCAGCGCCACTGAAAGGATCGTCGTCGCGGCCTGCACAGGCGTAAATGAGGTTATTGGTAATTGTGACAACAGAGGGATAATGGCCGACGGAGATACCCTTATCACCACACCGGTAAAACATATTGCGCGCGATAACGGCCGACGAGTGATTTAAGTCCAGGCAGTCATCGGAAACATCGTGGATGCGATTGTCCAACACCATAGCGGGCGTGATCATGTCGCTCAGCTCGATCCCCTCCATCTGGTACACGCCTGAACGCACATCGTGGATGTGGTTGCCCTGAATGAAAGCAAACCCGCCGGTCGGATGAACGGCGTCGTTCTGGATTTCGTAAATCTCGTTGCGCAACAGATAGAGCACTGGCTCCTGCCCAGACCATGGGTAGGTCTGGACAGCCACGCTTGCCTGGGTGTAGCGGATGATGCTATCGGCGATGAGGGCACGTGAGCCGTACAGCGAGATACCCTGGCTGCGGGGAGAAGAAATCACTTCTCGCACGTACTCGATCACAGCGTGGACGATGCGGTTATCCTGCTGACTGTTCAGGAAAAGGATGCCGCCCCAATATCCGCTTCCTCGCCTGGTGAAGGTGATGGGCTGCGTGGCACTCCCCTCGGCAAGCAGCCGTCCCCCCTCCACGCGTATCGCACGGTCGGCCTCGAACTGAAGCGTCACGCCGGGCTCAATCGTCAGCGTGACCCCTGCCGGCACGACGATGTCATTGCTGATTATGTACGGCATACGGCTGGTGGGAAGGGTGAGGCTTTCCGTCAGCCTGCCCCCACTGAAAAAGTTCCGGTAGACTGTGATGACGCGGCTGTCGAGCCCATCGGTGATGACGAAGGTGTTATCCCTTGTCCATAGTGAGGCGGTGTAGCGCCAGGTAACAGGCGTCGGGTATTCGACTCGCACGGGATCCCCGTTGACATAGACATCGCGCAGGGGAGAACATTCCCCCTCCAGTGTCACTTCTGACCTGGAGGTCGTAAAGTCAGCACCGCCCCTGGTGGTGATGGAGAGACGTGTGGCAGGGATTTCGGACAATACTGCCGGTCCACGCCGGGCAACATAGTCCTTCAGGGAGTTGCGGGTGTTTTCCCCGACCACCGGGGGAAGTGCATCAATGCGCGGGTACATCTCGGCCACCGAAAACTCATTCCCGATCAGGGAGTAGATATTCTGGTAGTACCAGCGGGTGAAGAGCGGATAGCCCAGGATACGCCGCACCACGGGACGGGCATACCAGTTCGGCTCCCAGATGCTGTGAGAGGGATCAACAAAGGTGGTGTCATGGTCCCAGGAAATGAGCAGGAAACGGTCATCAGACGGACGATGGTACAGGAAATAATCATCTCCCTGTCCTATCCATAAAGCGCCCTCATGGTTATCCAATATGGCCTGGACCGCGAACCAGCGCAGCCACTGTCGCATATCGGCTACGGCATCGGTCGCAGCCGGGTAGCCCTCATCGGGGCTGTTAGAGAGCACATTGGTGAGTTCGATGATGTCAGAATAGTCGTCGCTCTCCTCATTATTTTGCTTAATGTAATAAGGGCGGTAACTATTCGGATCGGGGCCACGATAGCTCAGGTCACCGCCGTCACGGGCGCGGTAGAGATTGCCCGCATCATCGCCTGGAAAATGAGCCTCCAGGAAATCATGATCCACCTCCTCGACATCCAGGTAATCACCCTGTTTATTGGAGTTAACGAAGAGGGCCACAAAGCGGGTGCGCGGAGCCGGCAGCCCCGCCCGTCTGAAGAGGTCGTGGGCTAACTCCTCCTGCCCCAACCTGTCGCTCACCAGGTTTAGCCGTTCGCGGTCTTCAAACTCGTGCTCGTCGCGGAACTTGATGCGGTAGGGACGGGGCCATACGTTGCGGGAACTTTCGCCCCGATAGCGCACTCCGACGTTGTAGAAGACCTCCCGCGAATACACGAAAGTGGCATCCAACAGGATGTTGGAAAAGAGATCGCGTGTGGTCAGCTCGGTCCAGTTCTGACCTGTCATGATGAGACGATAGACCGGCAACGGGTCAGTGCGAGGCGTATCCTCAACCAGGTACAGGTAACTGATGGTGAGCGGCCGGCCCGTTTCCGTGGAAGTGGTGCCCGGTGCGCCATCCGGGACAACGCGCTGCATCCCCTCATTATCCGTGGCGACAACGTAGAACTCGACGTATTTGCCATCCGGCTGCGGCGGGATGAGCGCGGTATACCACATATCGCCAGCACGCTGATCGCCACCACTTCCATCATCCACCATCGGAAGCGCAGTATAATTAGCCGAACCCTCAGGACGGTAGCGTAACATAACCGCTGAGACGCCCGCGTTATCGGCCACCAATGCCGTGACGGTGACGTATTGCGTGGAGGAGGGGAAGACAGGGGCATGCGACACGTCGGTGACGCAGGGAGGGATATTACCTTCTGCATAGACACTATTTCTGGCCCCTGGGGTGCCCAGGCCATGGCTGGCTGCCCAGGAGCAGGGGAAATCGTTGTCAAACAGCGGGTTGATCAGCTCCAAAGATGGCCCTTTCCCATCGGCCAGCTCAGGCCATGGGCGATGATCGTCATAGATGACCTCGTCAATCAACTGGCCGGCAGCGTTGACGAGCGCCACCCGCTCACCGCCGTTGGAAAGGCGGCCGCTGATGAAAGGCCCCTTCACACCACTGATCCCGTAGACGGCTTCGACAACCGCCGGATCGCTGGCAACGACCAGGTATCCCCCTGGCTGCAGAATAGTTGAAGGCGGGAAGGTGTATAAGATACCGTCATTAAACCTCCAGCCGGAAAGGTCCACATTGAGTGGGCTGACGTTGTACAGCTCGATGTACTCCTCACCGTGATTCCCGGAGCGCGGGTTATATTGGATCTCATTAATGACGATGGGGGGATTGAACTGAGCATAGGCGAGAGGAGGGGTATCAAAAAGCCACAGGCAGGCAAAGAGCAACAGGGCACAGAATGCACAAAAGGTCAGGAGCGGTGTCCTGACAATCCGTGCAAGCACCGAAACGTAACCACGACCCCCCGATTTCGCCTGATAGAGATTCAAGGCCATAGTATGACTATCCACCCTGACTGTCAGTTGCCTGCTCCTGCCACTTTTTCGGACAGGCCCCCAGAACCGGTCAGTCCCCTCAAGTCAATTCCCTGCTCCAGGCGTCGGAAAGTTGAAGAAGCGCCATTCAGCCGCCCCATCCGGCCAACGGCCGTATGAGATATTTTTCTGCTGCGGCCCGAAGACGACCCAATCCACCGGCAACACCAGGCCATAACTGGTGCGCTCGAAAAGGCCGATCTCCTCACCGGTGCGGTCGAGCTTGAAGTTTGCGTGCAGCGGTCCCTGGCCCACGTCATTGTCGCACCACACAAGCAGGAATCCCCCCGGCGGGATCACCGTTCCGGCAGGGAACTGCCACTCAGTGGGGTCGGCCAGCGAGTCGCTCAGGTACATCATGCTGAGCGAGACCGTGAGCGGCCCGGCATTGTACAACTCCACCCAGTCATCGTACTCTCCCGCCTCGTCCCTGTTGACAGCCGTGTTGGAGGCCAGGAACTCGTTGATGAAAAGCTGGGGCGGGGTATAACCGACCAGGTAACGGATAGTAGAGGTGGGAGCATCGGGCGGGTGGAGGGAGTAGTGACCTGCTCTATCCTCCGCGCGCAGGTAATAGTACACCAGTACCCCTTCATCAAATGGCGGGATGGATGCCACATACGTGTTCTCCCCGGCGGGTCGCATATCCACAGGCTGGTACTGGTTTCCGACGGCGTACCACAGCGTCACAGAGACTACAGGAGCACCTGAGACAACGACGGCGCTTACGGTTACCGCTTCCCCACCTTCCGGCCAGCGAGGTATCTGCATAACCTGCGAAAAGGTGGGCGGGGGGAGACTGTTCGGCCCACCGGGTGAGGGTACAGCGAGCACGAACTGCTCCGGCGCACCATCAGGGACACGCCCCCAGGAGACATCGGGCGTCAGCGGGTCAAAGTAAACCGCGTCCACCGGCGCGTAGAAGCGGGATTGGCGGTCGAACAGGCCCACGTACTCGCCTGCGCCTGACAGGTTGAAATTGGGGTGCAGGCCTGTGCCACTCCCATCGGCCCACAGGATGAGATAGCCACCGGCAGGGATGACGGTCCCGTAGGGAATCATATAGGGAGTGGCGTTATCCAGGTTATCGCTGAGATACATTCCACCGACATCCAAAGGTGTGGAGCCGGCGTTGTACAGCTCGATCCAGTCGTCGTAATCGCCCTGCTCATCCGCAAGCGTCCGATTGTTGATTGCCATCACCTCGTTTATATAGAGGGGGAGCGGCCGCCAGCCGACGATGTAGCGGTAATCCCACTGCGGCCAGCCCGGGCGGTCGAGGCTGCGCTTGCCCGTTTCGTCCACAGCTTCCAGGTAGTACTCAACCCAGGTGCCCTCAGGTAACAGTGGAAGTACAGCCTGTCTGGTCTCACCGGCGCCACTCATCACCCTGCTGGTATAACCTGGCCGTAACTGCCCCGGCGTAAAGGTACGATACCACAGTGTAACGGTGAAGTTCCCTTCATCGGTGATGATAGTGGTGATGGTGACCGGCGTGCCGGCTGTGGGCCAGGCCGGTGAATGGACCGTCCTGCCGAAAATGGGGGGGAGGCCCAGGTTAGGCCGGCCGGGAGAAGGCCTGGTAAGGAATTGCCAGCTCTCGCTTCCGTCGGGCATCCGCCCGTAAGAGACATCGGTCACCGGCGCGGTGTAAGTAACCAGGGATACAGGCGCGTTACCAAACACGTCCCGGTCGAAAAGGCCGATCTGCCCGCCGCTTTCCCGGAGGGTGAAGTTCGTGTGGTAGAGGCCTTCGTCTGGCTCACCATCCGCCCAGAGGAGGAGCGCACCATCCGGCGGAATGACGGTGCCGGCAGGGATGGACCATTTTCTCGGCTCACTTAAAACGTCGGTCAGGTACATGCCGCTTATGTCCCATGCCAGTGTTGAGCTGTGGTTGTGTATCTCGATCCAGGGGGCTGGTTCACCTGCCTCGTCGGTGATGGTAGTGCTGTTAGCAACCATCAGCTCGTTGATGGCGAGCAGGGGACGAAGTGAGGGGCAGAAGGACGGGACCCTTTGCTGCAGGAACTGGATACGATTGGTGATATAAGTTTTCAACTCGGCCGGGCCGTCCTGAAAGCCCGGGTATCCTTCCAGCTCAGGCCGCCAGCGATTGGGGTCGGCCATAGCCGCCTCGTAGATGTATTCGTAGGTCGCGTCAATGCGGGGAAACATCTCGGCCGGGCTGAACTGAGCGGCCATCAATTCGATCAGGCGACGGCAGTGGTAGAGGCGGAACTCCGGCACACGCATCATCCGCTCGATCAGATAGTTATGCTTGCTGGCGGGGTCGGCACCCGTGTCAATGGGGTTATCCCAACTGATGTCCCGGTCCCACAGTCCCCATGGCTTGCCCTCGTTGTGGCCGAACGAGATGTCCACGTCCCAGGGCAGGATCATCCACCGATCGGTGCTGAAGTCGTGGTAAATGTAGTAATTCTTGTTCGTCATCTCAAAATTCCCGATGAGGATGTTCACCGCGTACCATTCCAGCCAGCCGTTGACATCCATCACCGAGGCGATCGCGGTCGGGAACTGCTCATCGGGAGTGCGGTTGATCAACTCGATAAACGCAACCAGGTCCTGGTGACCGCTGTTCCGGTTGGTCTTCTTGGGATAATGGTAGTTATACCACCAATCATTCTCCTCCAGGCCCAGGCGCCCATAGAACGGTTTATAGAGGTTTCCATGCATCTCAATGCCATGGCGTTGGAGGAAACGCTCGTCTATCTGTTCAACCTCAGAGAAAAGGCCATAGTAGGAGTCGTTGATGTACAGGCGGACATAACCAGAGCGAGGCGCTATCACGCCAGCACGGGTAAACAAATCGTAGCCAATGTAAGTGCGCAGCAAAGACTGGTCAACGTAATCGGCATTGAGATTCATCTCATACGAGACGCCCAACTGGCCATAGAAAGGATCCGAAGTGGGGAAAAAGATTTTCCAGCTCTTCTTGGGCATGATGCGCGCGGTATCACCCCGGTAACGCAACCTGACCTCCCAGCACCTCTCACCTGAGCCAGAAGAAGAGGAGGCACAGAAGGTGGCCGGTACCGTCTCGTTTCGGTAGGGTTGCTGTGCCAGCCAGTCAAGATAGTTGGGGCTGACATAGAGCCTGTAGATCGGTACAGGCGGCAGTTGGGGTGGCGGGGGATAATTTCTCACCGAAATCGGGACGTAAACGGTGTATGTTTCGGGGGGCCATAAGGTGCCGGTTGGGATCACGCCGGTCTGTGGGTGGCAGGCAACGGCCTGTGATGTGCGCTGCCGGCCGGCTGTGAGCAGCAAAGTGACGGCCAGCATCGGCATCAAGATAGCTGCTGAGAGGCGGTATATCAAACGGAAGTTAGAGAAACCGGTCTCCATTGTCCAGGACAACTTAACTAAGAGCCTATCCGAAAAACCGTACAAGCGGCATCCCTATGCCGCTTATACCGACGCATAGGGATGCGTCGGTTACGTTTTTCGGATAGGCACTAAGGCAGCAGCCTGCCCGCCACTGCACTATACTCGCAACACATCTGGGATGGTCGGCAATTTGCTGATTAACGCAATTTGCAGCCCGGCAATGCCGACCGGAAGCGACCGGCACAAACACGCAGCAGGCCAAAGGCGTTTCACGGTCGCCTTAATCGAGTATACCAGACCTGGGGACCGGGAGGATTACACTCAGGTTACGGTTTGATTGCGGTACATCATATTATGCGCAAGGCGACTCTGGCGGACCGCCACAGTCCTTCCAGGTCGTAATACGCCCGTACTTCCGGGGTAAACAGGTGCACGACCACTTCCCCGTAATCAATCAAGATCCACCCGGCATCCGCCTCACCTTCGATGTGGAGTGGCTTCCTGCCAAAGGACTCCCGTGTTTTCTCACGTATGTCCTCGAGTATAGCCTGTGACTGCCGCTGACTGGTCGCGCTGGCGATGACAAAATAATCGGCAAGGATAGAGATTTCGCGGATATCGAGCACGACCACGTCCTCGCCTTTCTTGTCGGCGATCAGGTCTACTATGTACCGGGCCAGTTCGAGCGAATCCGACACTATCAGAATCACACCTCCTTTATGGTTATACGGCAAGACTCCAGAAGTCCCAGCCAATATTACTGGGAACGGGTAAGAATAGGACATTTAACGTAACTTGTATACTGGACCTATTCAGCCTGCCCATGCTGTGCCGGGCGGACCACAGGCTGCCCGGACCAGACTTTGCAGACACTGGCTACACTGAGACACCCCTGGCTCAGGTGCCATGTGCTCCGCCGGACTGTGGTCCGGCGGGCGCAGGCTGAATAAATGCTATTTAACCACGTGCTACCACACTCAGGAAAAGTCCAAAATTCACCCGTGCGCAGTATAGAAACAACTTTCACAGGACTGACGGCACGTGTAACTACTGTAAGTTTATCACCAATTGGCCAGTTCACCAAATGCACTTCAGCCGCTACTGAGCGCTACGGCAGATCAACACACTCACCTGGTGCAAGCGGCATCCCTATGCCGCTTATACCGACGCATAGGGATGTGTAGGTTACGATTTCCGTACAGGCTCGTAACTACCCAGTTCCCCGGCTCGGGCCGGTCTCCAGAGCGCGCCCGACGTCGGGTCCAGGTGGTCAGGCAATACAGCGGCCGCGTTTTTAAGGGCGTCTCTCACCGACTGGTGTGCGCTTGCTCGCCTGCGTTTACGAGATTATCGCTGTGACCCAGATCGAGTTTGGGGTGATCAACACCGCTTTCAGTGAACGGTTTAACGCCACTCTGCGCGCCCGCCTGCCGCCGCAGGTACGGCGCACGCGCAACCTGACCCGGGCGACACAGCGTTTGGAGGATGAACTTTTCTGGGGTGGCGTGGTGTACAACTTCTGCACGGTGCACACCGGTTTGGGGGCCCTCCCGGCCGTGGCAGCGGCTTCGATTGATCACGCCTGGTCAGTGGAGAAGCTGTTACGCCTCTGTCTGCCCCACCAGACACACTCCACGCCAGAGTGCAGTGCTACCTGCATTGTTTGAGAGCAACTAAACCCATACCGTTCAATAACGCCCGGGAATCGAGCCTCCAGGCGGAGAACCCGGCTGAAGCCTTTACTCCGACGCCTCATTTGATAATGAAAAGCATTTCAATCAGACCCCTTCAACCGGGCCCGGCAATCACTCTCGCCGATACTCCTCCAGCCTGTAAAGCCCATCCGCTTCTTCAGCCAGCCTGACGAGAGAGCCTGTAGGGTGGGCACCTATGAGCAGATATTTGTAATGGAGGGAACAGGCAACAGCCATTCCTACCACCTTGCCGGTATGCTGACTCAAAAGCGGTGACCCGCTCATCATCCCGGGATCAAACAACCTGTCCATCAGCACCCAGATGGCGGCCTCGTCCGCTGACTGTACTGTTCCCTCCAGCACGTGCAGGCCGCTCTTCCTATCCCCCAGTCCGCTGAACAGCGCGACACGCTCCCCTGGCTGGGGCAGGCCGCGCGGATCGGCCTCCAGAACGAGTTTGGGATCAACCGGGGTGGTTATGTTAAGCAGCACATAATCCACCCACAGCTCGTTTTCATCGGTGAACGGCCGACCCGGGTGACCATACAACGTATCGCACTCCACCACGAACTGCTCCTGCCCCACCAGACGCAGTGCTATCCTCTCGACCGGATGCCCGATGCTCCCGATCGAGACGCTGTGTGCGGTGGTCACGCCTATCGCCCGCTCATCGCCCAGGCCCAGCAGGAAGCCACTGCCAGCCAGAGTGTACTCCTCGCCCCGATACCGTACCCATTCTTCCAGGCCAACCTGCCAGGTCGGTAAAGTACCGTGCGGCAGCATTATGGTCGGATGGGGAGGCGTTGGTGCAGGCGGTCGGCAGAAGGGTGTGCGGGAGATAATCAACGTTAACCCTACCAGCGTGGCTATGAAAACAGCGACCAGCGCCAGCAAGAAGTCCCGGACAACAAATTTCAGATTACACGACATTTCGGCTGGAATTGTTGTGATGTCAGCCGGGCCGCAAAACGGCGTGGGTCTATAACCCCGTGGGGATGTCGAGAAAGACCGTCTCCAGCCCGAACTTTTCGAACAGATGGCGGGCCAGTGCCTTGACACCCGGCGTCTCGGTGGCATAGTGGCCGCCGAAGACGACGTTCAGGCCGTATTCCGCAGTAAGATGAAAGTGTGAGTGGCTGGTCTCGCCGGTGATGAAGGTGTCGAACCCGGCCTGGGCAACCTGTTCTGTCATGAAAGCGGCTCCCCCTGAGATGCAGCCTGCTCGCGACACCAGCACCGGTCCGTGGGCCAGTACACGCACTACGGATTGACCGGTTGCCTGCTCCAGGCGCTCGATCAGCTCGCTCAGAGGTACAGGTGGATCAAAAACCCCGCCGATGCCGATGTTGCTGCCGTGGTATTCGCCGAAGGGAGCAGCGCACTGCAATCCTAAAAGCCGTGCCAGTTCTGCATTGTTACCAACCTCCGGGTGTATATCCAGCGGCAGATGTGTGGCGTAGAGTGCGCATCCTCCTGTGATGAGCGTGCGTACACGCTTGAAGAGAGGGCCGATCAGCCGGACAGGCTTTTCCCAGAACAATCCGTGGTGAACAATGAGCAACTGCGCTCCGGCGGCGACTGCCTGGTCAAAAGCTTCCTGGCAGGCATCCACAGCAAAGGCTACTTTAAGAATCTCCTCCGGGCCGTCCACCTGCAGGCCATTCTGAGAGTTATCCTGGATAGTCTTGACCTGCAGGTACTCGTCGAGGTAAGCTACCAGCTCATCGCGTCTCATTGGTGTACCTCCCACAGAAACTCCTGCAAACACAGTCGGCTGGAGGGTGTAACGCCTTAAAAATATTTGCTCAAAATCGGAGCCAGCCTGTTTCTGACCTCTTCAGGGATCAGATCACGCTGGGTGATGATGGCGTTCGCCAGGGCGTTCTGACAGGTGCACCTGCGTTCCGTCGTGGCCAGCCGGGGCAGCAGTATCCTGAGCGCTCGCCCGGCCAGTGCGGTGTTCTGCTGGAGGATACGGATCACGGCTTCGACGCTCACCTCTTCTTCGCTCGCGTGCCACACATCATAGTCGGTAACGTGAGCCATCAACGTGTAGCATATCTCTGCCTCGCGGGCCAGAAACGCCTCCGGTGCAGCGGTCATGCCGATAACATCCATACCCCACGTGCGGAAGGTAAAGCTCTCCCCTTTGGTGGAGAAACGGGGGCCTTCTATGGCAATGAACCTTCCTCCCCGATGCACCGTACCACCGGCTTCCTCGACTGCATCAGCCAGGAGGGTTGAGAGGTGCGGGCAAAAGGGTTCGGCTGCACCGATGTGGATCACCAGCCCGTTGCCGAAGAAGGTATACTCCCGCTTCTTCGTGAAATCGAACAACTGATCTGGGACGACGATCTCGCCTGGATGGAGATGTTCTCGCAGGGAACCGCAGGCTGAAATTGAGACAATCCGCTCGACGCCAAGGCTTTTGAGAGCGAATATGTTGGCCCGATAGTTGACCTCGGTGGGCATAATACGATGCCCCAGTCCATGGCGTGCCAGGAAGGCAACCCGCACCCCTTCCAGCCTGCCGATCAGAATCGCGTCAGATGGCGCTCCGAAGGGCGTATTGACGTACCGTTCCTCGACATCTTCCAAACCTTCCATGCGGTAGAGGCCGCTGCCCCCGATCACTCCAATGCGCACAGGTTGAGTCTCAGTTGCCATCGTATCTCCTCCACAGGTGTAGCTATGAGGTCGGAAATCCGGCCAGGCTGTCGCCGACCGTCGCTATTCAGGCAATGCCTGTAGAAGCGAGGGATGCCCCACCCGTACACCCTTTTGGGCCGCGGGCTTTCGGTTGGCCTTCGCCGGGGACGGGCGATTAACAATCGCCCCTTCCTTGCTGCACCACCGGACAGTGTCAGCGGAGGAGCGATCCGCCGGATCGTCCCAACGGCGCGAAGCGTCCAAAGAGGGCGATTTCAATCGGCCTGAATAGTTCCGCCGACCGTGATTGTAGCAGAAAACCAGCCTGAGTGCAACACTTTTTGGAATGGTTGAGGGCCTGTCAATGCTCTGATGAAGATACTCGTAATGAACCCCTGAAAAGCCCGGAACAGCGCTCCGCTGGCGCTTCGTGCCTGACTACGAACGAACAGGATTAGAGCGCTGATAAGCACTTTCCACGGAGAAAATGAACCATTCCCTGCAGAATCCGCTCAATCATCGCCTCGGCAAAAATAATTTTGCCGGCGGTCAGTACGTGGCTTCAGCATGGCTTCCCTTCCCTCCGCCGCGCTGACCGAGGAGTGGGTTCTCACAGAGACGCTGCCCGAAGGGGCTCTCTTCGTGAGCCCAGAAGGCGTGTTGTACCAGGTTGTGATGGCCAGGGGGGTGGTTTCCGCAAGGCGAAACCATGGCCATGGCTTCCATATGGCTGGAGCATTGATGCGGAACGACCGAACGCAGTGGCATTGGTACCGGGTTCGCCCCTGGCCCGTAACTACCCGGTGGTGGCCAGGGGCAGGCCGATCCCCCCAATCAGCCTGGAAGATCTACGCGGCAGCAGCGGCAGTCCGGCTCATTACGTCTTCCCGATCGAGCGACTTGCCAGGCTGGCAGCTCAACTGGACGAGACACTGGCCCATACCGCAAACTTAAAGGCTTACAAGTCAGCCGGGCGCTGGATTCTCGCATTATTCGGTAAGGAAGCGATACCGCTGCGCGTGTACCACCATCTGGAGGATGACGCCGGCATAACGACAGACCTGGCAGCACGTTTTGCCGGAGAGCGCATTGAGGCCCTGCCATGCACTCAAGGCCCATCCTATTGGCAGTATATACCTGGCTGGAAGGACACAGGAGCCGGGAAGCAGGAGGAGAGCAGGATTCCGGTATCGCCGATGCCAGCAGATGAGCGCATGTCACCCACCCCCCGATAATTAAGCACAGGAGTACGCTAATGATTCTCTCGGTTGATATAGGTTATGGCTATACCAAAGGCGTCGCCCCTGACGGGATACGTTTTTCATATCCCGGCGTTGTGGGTGCCGCCGAGGAGATAAACTTCACTACAGACCTGATAAAGGGAGGAGAGAAATGGCCGATCAGGTATAACAACTGGCGTTTTTTCTACGGTCAACAGGCCGTCCTCCAAAGCCGCATCCAATCCGCAATTTTTGACCGCAGCCGCCTCTACCATCAGAGAGGATCCCGAATCAGCCCGTAAGATTGACACGATGTTCAGATAAACACAGAGCACCCGCCGGGCGGGTGCTCTGTGTCACTTTGCAGGTCAATCAGAAGGCCCTCAGATCAGCTCTCCCTCCTTTATCTGACTCCACAGTTCGGCCAGCCTGCCCCGTCCCACCAGTGTCACATCACCGGGCTGAGGAACTCCTGGCTCTGCCACCCAGTAAACCGATATCCCTGCTGATGCTGCCTGGGCCACATCCCACTCCCAATTGTCACCCACCATCAGACACTCCTCTGGTCGGCGACCCAGGTACGCCAGTATCTCCCGGTAGTAGGCCGGGTGGGCTTTCGTGGCGTGCATGTTCTCATATGAAGTGACCAGGGCGTAATTGAATTCGCTCACCGGCACCCCGGCCCATTCCAGCCGCTGCTCGATGGGAGAACGGGGAAAGAGCGGATTGGTAGCAATAACCACCTGCAGCCCCCGGGCAAAAGCCCACTCGACCAGCTTGCGTGCCTCAGGTATACAGCGGGTAAGGGAACGCAGCCTGGGAAACTCCTCGGCATAGAAGCGCTCGAAGATTGGTTCCAGTTCTTTGCGGCTGTATCCAACCTCCGGGTAGAATACGGCAGCGAAGGCTTCGGCGTTCGTGGGACCTGTGCCGTCGTTCGCCTCCATTGCACGACTGGCGTGCATCAGTGCCGCGAGCAACCGCTCAGGAGGGATCAAATCGGCCACCCAGCGGGTAAGCGCCTGGAAGTACACCGGCACAAATCTCTCCATCGAGTTGACAAGCAAAGTGTCGTCCAGATCAAACAGAATGGCTTTGAAAGTATTTCGCTTCATGGCTGTGCTTTGTCATCAGGCGCGGGCGGGCACGCGGGAGGAGGCTCGTAAGTACCCAGGCTCCAGTGCTATGACCTTATCGCCCGGAAAGTTCCCTGACCTTAGCCCAATCCCGGAGAAAGCTTTCCAGACCGGCATCTGTAAAGGGGCTGTGGATCATCTTTTGGAACACGCTGAAGGGCATGGTAATGATGTCAGCACCGGCCAGCAGCGCGTCAACGACGTGAAGTGGGTGTCTGATGCTGGCTGCCAGCACCTTGCACTTGAAGCCGTAATTGTCGAAGATGGCGCGCGTCTGGCGCACCACTTCCATACCATCCAGCCCGGCATCGTCCATCCGCCCTACAAATATGGAGGCGAAACTGGCACCCGCTTTTGCCACCAGGTAAGCCTGGAGCGGGGAAAAGATAAGCGTGGCGTTGATCCGTCCGTTGGGCCAGGATGAAATCTCCTTCATCGCCTTCAGCCCCTCGACGGTGGTGGGAATTTTGACGTAGACATTTTCAGCCCAGGTGAGGATTTCCCTGGCCTCTTCGATCATCCCGGCTGCGTCGGTGCTGACTACCTCTGCGCTCACCGGTCCGGAGACCATCTCCACAATTTTGAGGGTATTTGCTTTCAGATCAGCCGTCCCGGCACGCATCATAAGTGTGGGATTGGTCGTCACACCGTCAAGAATACCCCAGCTCGCTGCTTCGCGGATCTCGTCCAGGTTTGCGGTATCCAAAAATATCTGTGCCATTTAATACCTCCAGCGTATGGTATGGTATTCGTAGTGTAAACGTCAGGTTAGGGTCGGGATTTTATCCTGGGAGTGTGGTATTGTATTGATAGCTCGCTTGTGTTCCTCTTTCCTCCTTGTTTGGAGAGTCAGGGTGGAGCTCCCTGACTCTCCGCGCTTTAGAGCCTATCCGAAAAACCGTACAAGCGGCATCCATATTTCGCTTACCGACGCATAGGGATGCGTCGGTTACGTTTTTGGATAGGCACTTGGATGTATCCTGCGGGTTCAATCACTCTGCTCGAACTCCTGGCGGGTGATAAACTCCCCACCTGAGATATAGCGTGAGATCGGTTTGCGGTCGGCGTCGAAGAACAGCTCAACCTCGATCAACTGAAAGCAGCGTTTTTCGCCGCTACCGATGACCCCCTTGCGCACATAGTAAGCACCCTCTCCTTCCTCATCCAGTTGGGGTGTCAGTTCATTCGCCAGGTCCACCCGCACTCTGATTTTCTCGCCACAGCGAGAGCAGCGCACGTACTCCCAGTGCACATCGCGCTCTTCTGATTCCCTGGCACCGCCTTTGAACAACCCGCCGACTTTCTTCAGTATACTCATAATGCCCTCCCTGTTATCGTCGTGCGTAAAAGCACAACATCACACTGCCATAGGTGCGCTGGTCGAATAAAGCCAGGTGTTCTAACGCCAGGGCCTGGTACTCACGGGGATGGATCTGGGCTATGGCCCAACCACCTGCTGCCACCCATTCAGGCCTGGCATCCAGTAATGTCAAAGTCCTGCTCCATAGACCTTTATACTGAGGGGGAGCTACATAGACGTAATTAAACGCTTCGCCGGGTATCCCTCGGGACAGAAAGTCGAATACGTCAGCATGCACCACCCTGCCCCTGTCTGCCAGGCGCGTATGGGCCAGATTGGCGCGGATTGTGCGCAGTGCCCGCCCGCTCATTTCCACAAACACGACCTCTCGGGCTCCACGGCTCAGAGCTTCGATCCCGACCTGTCCGGTCCCGGCAAACAGATCAAGGAACCTTGCTCCAATGACGTCATCACCGATGATACTGAAGAGGGCCGACTTGGCGCGATCTGTGATCGGACGTGTCTCCCCGCCCGGCACCGCCTTAAGCCGGTATCCCTTAGCCTTTCCGGTGATCACGCGCACGGTGATGTCCCTCTCATTTGCCGAAGTGGAACGGCTCGGGTCAGCCAGGCGGTTCCCAGACGTGTAAGACTTTGATCCCCTCGCTTTCCAGTGCCTGCAGAATGACGTCCCGTTCCACCCGCTCCAGTCGGAAAGCGATCACCCGGTCCGCCGGGCTATCGCCCCAGAACATGCCCAATGAATGGATGTTCGCTCCTGCGTTGGCGATACAGCTTGTGATATGCGCCAGGCTGCCCACCTCTTCCGGGATAACAACGGTGATCCTCAAAGATGGATGTCCCCCACCCAGCCCTTCGACAAATACGCGAAAGATGTCTGTGTCGCTTATGATACCGATCAACCTGCCGTCCTCGACCACCGGCAGACAACCGATACGGTGGTCAATCATTTTGCGCGCGGCTTCCTCAATGGGCAAATCCGGGCCAACCGTGATCACCTCGCCCTGGATAATCTGCCCGACCTTCGTGCGCGACAATATGTAATCCACCTCAAACACGCTCAGCGTGGTGGTCGCCGTTGGAGAGGCGTAGACCAGGCTCTTTTCGGTGACAATACCGACAAGTCTGCCGTGCTCGTCCAGCACCGGCAGGTGACGGAATGGCTTGCTGCGCACCAGTTCCAGTGCCTCTTTAAGGCTGGTATCAGTTCCGACAGTAACAGGGTTGGGCGTCATGCGATCTCTGACAAGCACCGGACCACCTCCTTAATTTCTCAAGTTGTCTAGCCGGGCGGCCAGCCCATACGCCGCCCTCCCAGTAGATGCATGTGTAAGTGGTAAACTGACTGCCCTGCCACAGGGCCGCTGTTGATCACCATACGGTAACCATCCGCTATGTTTTCCTGTGCTGCCAGTTGACGAGCGACGAGAAACATTTTGCCAAGCACGCTGATGTCACCCGGTTCGACGCAGGAGACATTAGTGATGTGGCGGTTGGGTATGATCAGAATATGAACCGGTGCCTGGGGATGAATGTCACGGAACGCGGTGATCTCCTCGTCCTGATAGACGACGCTGGCCGGTGCTGCTCCCTGGGCGATACGACAGAAAATACACTCGCTCACTCGATCACCTCGCCTCTCAAGTATCCGTCCTGCATTCCGGTCAGGCGTACAGGAGTGATCAGGTTACGAAGGTCTCTATCGCTACGGGCGAGGACGCGCAGATAGTTATCGGTCAGGCCGCTCCACAGGCCAGGGGGCTCCTGATGCTCCCACAGGACTTCCATTTCCCTGCCGGTAAACCGCTGGCGAAATTGCCAGGCCAGGCTGACGCCCAAAGCACGCATTTCTTCTGCCCGACTGGCCATAATACGGCGCTCTACCTGGTCCGGCATAGAGGCTGCCGGGGTACCAGGCCGCGCCGAATAGGGGAAGACGTGCAGTCTGGCAAAGCCCAACGCGGCCACAAAGTCATAACTGGTGCGAAAAGCACTCTCGTCCTCACCGGGGAAACCCACAATCACGTCCGTGGTGATCGCAAGGTCCGGAACGGCCGCATAAGCTGCTGTCACCAGCCGTGCGTATTCCCGGGCGGTGATCCGTCTGCCCATGCGTTGCAGCACCGCGTCGCAGCCAGACTGCAAGGGCAGGTGCAGGTGCCGGCATAAGCGCGGATTCTCCCACAAGGTGAGGAAACTTTCGTCCACATCCCACGGCTCCACCGATGAGAGGCGCAGGCGTTGCAGGTCGGTATGGCGCAGAAGCGCTTCGACCAGCGTGCGCAGACCGCCGGGCAACCCGGTCTCATGACCGTAGGCACCCAGGTTGACCCCCGTCAGCACCACTTCTCTGTACCCGGCTTCAACAAGGGATTGCACCTGGCTCACGACCTCAGCCAGCGGGCGACTGCGGGATGGTCCACGCAACAGCCCGATGATGCAGTAAGCGCAACGGTTGTCGCAACCATCCTGTACCTTGACGAACGCGCGGGTGCGGGCAGGGCAGTTTTCGGATGCCGGGGTGCCATCCGCAGGCAGGGATATCCTTCTCACAAGCTCTCCCTTTTCAGCGTTGGAGAAGACCCAGGCAACCCCCGGCATTGAGGCGCATGTCTGGGGAGCCAGTGTAGCATAGCAGCCGGTGACGGCAATATGAGAGCGGGGATTGGCACGTGCCAGCGCGCTAAGAGCATGGCGAGATTTGCGCTCCGCCTCGGCGGTGACGGCACAGGTATTGACCACGCAGACGTCAGCCTGGGCGGGGTCGCCCACGACGGTATGGCCAGCCTGTATAAACTGACGGGCCAGTGTCTCGACCTCGCTCTGATTCAGGCGACAGCCAAGACTGCGGAGATAGACTTTCATTACGGAGCCCCGACACTCAGGTTGTCAAAGTGGACTTCGACATCCGGCTCGAAGAAGGTACCTGCGTACAGGGCGATGTCACCCTGCGAGTAGCCTGGGTCGCTGACCTGCGCTACCTGCACACCGTTAACGCTGAAGGTCATTTCCGTGCCCCGGCACAAAATTTCCAGCACATTGGTGGCTTTTCCCGTGTGAATGGCTTCGGAAGGGGACCAGTCATCACCGCTCAGCGCTTCCCAATTCCCGCCATCGTGTTTGCTGACCAGGAAATACCCGTCTCCGCTGATAGAGAAGCGATAGAAGTGTTGCGGGTCCCTCATACGCACAAGCACCCCGTACTCATTATTATCGGGGCCGGAAACCTGTGACGCCTCGACCGTGAGGCGAAAGTCGGAGAACTTGCGTCCGGCCGAGGCCCAGGCCAGGCTATTGGGAGCCTTAACCAGGATACGCATTACACCTTCGTGATAGGCCACCTCGGCGGTAGCGTCTGATTCGGCCTTCCAGCCGCTGGCGGAGTCAGAGAAGTCATCGGACCATGCAGGTGACTCAACGCTCCTGCAGGCAGTTATCAGGAGCAAAATGAACACTGCGCAGAGGCTATGCAGTTTCTTCATAAAAGCTCTCCTGGCAGGCCATGCCTTCTGCAGGTTGTGCACGGGAGACGGGGTGCTATGGCCAGGTTACACGGAAATCGTCAAACTGTACCCTTATGTTACCCGTCGGCCCACTCCCTGCTCCCAGTCCGACATCTCCCCTGCGGTGGGTCTCATCAATAACTTCACCTGCCCGCTCACCGTTGACATAAAAGCTTAGCTTTTCTCCCCGACAAACTACCATCAGACTGTTGATCTCCCCACCTCCTTTGATCGCGGTGGTTGGAAGCATTCCATCACCTGTAAGTACCTCAAATCTGCCGTCTGTCCGCTTAAAAATAGCGTAGTAGCCGTCTTGGCTGATGGCAAAGTAGTAGAAATTATCGGCATTGGAGTAGCGGCAGATAATACCAAAATGGCCGTCCCCCGCGCCAGCTACAGCACGAGCATCGGTTTCAACGATCACATCCCCGGCTCCCCTGCCCGGGGTAGTCCAGGTAAACCAGTTCGGTTTATGCAGCTCGATGAAGTACTCGCCGGACTGATAGCCCCGCTCAAGTCCCTCATAGCTGTCCACATCCCAGCCACTGTCCGGGTCTTCAAAACTGTCCTGGAAGAGCACTCCATGTCCTCCTCCACCCGTGCAACTGGTCAAAACCAGGACCCAGACTAACATGATTTTCCAGTAAGCTTGTCGCATTTGCAGACTCATGTGAGAGGCATTTGGTGCCCGTCCCAATAACTGTGGAGTGGGCCTTTCAGCCTGCCTGAAAGGCTATCCTGCACCTTCAGGGTTATGGGCCACCTTAAATCATACAATTTTGGCTTCTGGGGGTAAGCAGGCACTTTGAAACGGTGTGCTGTTCCTTATGCCCCACGTAACTATTCACGCTGATTGAAATCATCCTCCTTGGGCACTTAGAGCCTATCCGAAAAATGTAACCGACGCATCCCTATGCGTCGGTATAAGCGGCATAGGGATGCCGCTTGTACGGTTTTTCGGATAGGTTCTTAGAGCCTATACGGAAATCGTAACCGACGCATCCCTATGCGTCGGTGTAAGCGGCATAGGGATGCCACCTGTACGGTTTTTCGGATAGGCTCTTCGTGCCAATTGTCGGCCTGTACCGACACCAAACGGTGGTGCAGCACAGGCACACTGCCTGAATGGATACACGGGCAGTATATCACAACCCTCTACAGCTTGCAAGGTGGCGTGTTGTGGTGAAAAGTGATTGTTCAAAGTTTGGCCAGATTGCTCGGCAGTGGGGAATAGGGGCCATTAACACGAGCATAAGTCGGCCTGTTGTGGGGGGAAAGGCAATTTCAAAATCCAAAAAGCCTGCCTGAGTGGGGGATGGGTAGGAGCAGTGCCGAATTTTGAACAATCACCCAGAAAACAGGCTCTTGACATTGTGCACCGTATGGAGTATAATTTTAGCAGACTGCGGGGTAGAGCAGTGGCAGCTCGTCGGGCTCATAACCCGGAGGTCCCAGGTTCGAATCCTGGCCCCGCTAC
>Ga0209101_1000536_pt1 | contig 31017 bp, 20 predicted proteins | sample ConPoolayeCmetaG_FD_185481 | JGI IMG/M metagenome (GOLD analysis project Ga0209101, IMG submission 185481) | Hot spring microbial mat communities from California, USA to study Microbial Dark Matter (Phase II) - Cone Pool mat layer C metaG... ...
GGTCAGCCCTTGACCGCGCCGAGCTGGAGGCCGCCGATGAGCTGCTTCTGGGCGACGAAGAACAGGACGACGTACGGCAGCATCGTAACGAGGCTGGCGGCCATGAGCAGGTGTACGTCCGAGACGCCGCCGAACTGATTGCGGAACGCGTTGAGCGCGATCGCCAGCGTGTACTGCTCCTCGCTGTGCAGGTAGATCAGGGGGCCGAGGAAGTCGTTCCAGCAGAACATGAAGGTGAACACGGCTGTCAGGGCGATGACCGGGCGGCACAGCGGCAGCATCAATTCCCACCAGATGCGGAGCTGGCCGCAGCCGTCGATGCGGGCGGCTTCGACGAGGGCCTCGGGAATCTGGGCGAAGAACTGGCGGAACATGAAGATGTAGAAGGCGTTGCCGAAGAAGGCCGGCACGACCAGCGGCAGCGGCGTGTCGATCCAGCCCAGCCCGCGGAACAGGATGAAGAGCGGGATGATCGTAACCTGGGCGGGCAGCATCATGGTGGCGAGCATCAGGACGAAGAGCGGCCCGCGGCCGCGGAAGCGCAGGCGGGCGAAGGCGTAGCCCACCAGCGCCGAGGACAGGACCTGGCCGAGGGTGCTCAGCGCGGTGATGAGGACGGTGTTGGCGAGGGCGTCGAGGAAGCCGTGGCCGCGGGCGAGGGCTTCCGACCAGCCGCGCCAGGGGCGGGTGCCCATGCGGCCGAGGGCGGTGGGGTAGTTGTGCCATTGCGGGTCGGCGGGCCAGAGGGCGAAGCCGGCGGCGTCGGCGGCGGCCTTGCGGGCGCGGTCGCTGGTCTCGAGGCTGACGACGCCCATCCACCAGACAGGGAAGAGCAGGATGAGGCTGCCGGCGATGAGGAGGGCGTAGATGGCGGCCTTGCGGGCGGGGCTCATCGCAGGCCCTCGTAATAGACGAAGCGGCGGCTGCCGCGCATGACGAGGAGCGTGAGGCCGAGGACGATCAGCAGCAGGAGCCAGGCCAGCGCGGAGCCGTAGCCCATGTGGCTGTCGTCGAACGCGCGGGTGTAGAGGTAGAGCACGTAAAAGCGAGTGTCGTCGCCCGGGCCGCCGCCGGTCATGACGAAGGCCTGGGTGAAAACCTGGAACGAGCCGATGATCGCCATGATGACGTTGAAGAAGATGATCGGGCTGAGCATCGGGAGCGTGACGTTGCGGAAGCGCTGCCAGGCGCTGGAGCCGTCGATGGCGGCGGCCTCGTAGAGCTCGCGCGGGATGCCCTTGAGCCCGGCGAGGTAGATGACCATCGTGCCGCCGAAGGCCCAGAAGCTCATGAGGGCGAACGCGGGCGGGCCGAACAGACGGGCGTCGGCCGTGAACCATCGCGGCGGCGTCAACGCGGCGTCGCCGGTGAGACCCAGCGCCGCATTGAGCTGGCGGCAGAGGGGGCCGAGCAGGTAGGTGTTGATCAGGCCCACTTCGCCGTCGAACACCCAGCGCCACAGGATGGCGACGCCGACGCCGGCCAGCACGCTGGGCAGGTACCAGGCGCTGCGGAAGAAGCCCGCGAAGCGCACCTCGTGGTTCATGAGCAGCGCGGCCGCCAGCGCCAGGAGCTGGCCCCCGGGGACGGCGATCAGGGCGTAGTAGGCTGTGACGCGGAGGCTGCTCCAGAAGCGGGGGTCCTCGAGCAGGAGGTAGCGGAAGTTCGCCCACCCGACCCACTGGGCGGCGGACAACGGCGAGAAGCCGGTCCACCTACAGAACGAGAGGATGAGCGAGAGGACGATCGGAAACGCCAGGAACGCGGCGAATCCGAACACCCAGGGGCTCACGAAGGCGTAGCCGGCGCGCTCCTCGCGCCGCGCCAGCCGCCCCGGTCGCCCGCGGTACCACCACGCCCCGAGCGCGACGCCCAGCAGCAGCCCGGCCGCCGCGACCGCGACGACCACGCGGTCCCACCGCAGCGGCGGATAGTCGGCGTGCAGCAGCGGGTTGGCGCGCTCCTGCGCCCAGTCCGCCTCCAGCCGGCGGAGGGTCTCATCCACGGGCTTGCCGGCGCGGAGGAATTCCTCCAGTCGTTTGGTGAGCGTGCTCTTCCACTCCGGGTAGCCGGGAATCGTCGCGATGCGGGCGTACTCCGCCGCCCGCAGGTACAGGTCGTCCCGCTCGGGCAACTGCCGCGGATCGGCGAAGGCTTCCGCGTAGGCAACGGACTTCAGCGTGGGGATCGCCAGCCCCAGCTCGGCCACCCGCCGCTGGCCCTCAGCGCCGCACAGGTACTTCAGCAGGCGCCAGGCCTCGTCCGGGTGCTTCGTGCGGGCGCTCATGGACCAGGCCACCGTGGCGACGAGGTTGGCCGGCGTCGTCCCCCGCGGCAGGAGGGCGAAATCCCAGCGGAAGTCGCGGATCTCGCGGTAGCGCGGCACGACCCACCGCCCCAGCGGACCGACCAGGCCGACCCGGCCGGTCACGAAGATGTCTTGCCCCTGGGCGACCTGACTGTCGCCGCTGACGAGCGTGCCGCGTTCCTCGAACCGCCAGGACCACAGGGTCCGCAGCCGCTCGTAGACCGGCGGCTCGAAGACCCGCGAGCGGAACTGCTCGTCCACGAGGTCCAGGCCATACGTCCACAGGTACGCGCGGATCGGGTCGTCCCAGCACGAAATCTCGGCGCCGCCCAGAACATTCGGCAGTTGCCCGATCTGGCGGGCCGCGGCGATGAAGTCGTCCCAGGTCCAGTCGTCGGCCGGGTACGGCACTCCCGCGCGGTCGAACAGGTCCTTGTTGTAGTAGAACCCCCAGGTGGTGAAGTCCTTGGGGATGCCATACAGCGTCCCGCGGCCGGTCGTCCGGCCGTCGAAGCGGAAATTGTCCACGGTGTTCGCGAAGAAGTCGTCGAGGTCGAGCGTGGGACGCCCGGCGGCCCGGTCGGCCGCGATGAACGGTTCGAGCGGGGCGAGCGTGCCGTGGCGGGCGAAGACCGCGAACCGCTCGGACGACATGTAGAACACGTCCGGCGCGACCCCCGCCGCCATCATCGTCTGGAGCTTGGTGTTGAACGAGCCGGCGTCGCCCGGGTTGATCCGCCGCACGGTGACCCCCGGGTGGTCCCGTTCGAAGCGCGCGATCACGTCGGCGACGATTTGCTCTTCCTGCTGGCCGCCGCCGCCGGACCAGTTCATCAGCGTGAGCTCGACTCGCGCTCCCCGCGCCTGGGCCGCGCGCCACGGCCGCGTGGCCACCCAGGCCAGCGACCCGAGCAGCAGCGCGGCCGCGCCGACTGCGACCGCCAAGCGGCTGAGGCGGGCGAGCGACCAAAGTGCGGCGTTGAGCATGGGAGTGCGTCGTGCTCAGAGAGCGACCGCGGCCGGCCGGACGACGGGCGGCTCTTTCGCGGCCGGGCGCGGCCACTAGAATACGCGGCCATGCTGCCCTATCCAAGTATGCGTCTTCGGGCACGACCCGCCGTCGGTGGGGCGTGCGTCCTTGTGGCCGTGGGGGTGCTGGTCGTGGCCTGCGCGGCGCAACCGCCCGGCGGCGGAGCGGCCGGCGGGCCGGCACTCCGTCCGGGCGAGACCCAGTCGGTCTGGCCGCCGGTGCCCGCGCTGGCGCCGCCGGCCGACCGGGACGCGGGGCCGCTGCCGCCCTCCGTTCGGGCGGTGCCGCTGGAAAGCGGGCGGTGGCGCTGCATGTTTCGCCTGCGGCCGCCGGCGGGCACGGCGTCGGTGCACCTGGCGGGCTCGTTCAACAATTGGAATGCCGGCGCGCAGCGGCTGGAGGGCCCCGATCCGGCGGGTGTGTGGGCGGCGTTCGTGGACCTGCCCGCGGGGGTGCACGAGTACAAGTTCGTGTTGAACGGGCGCGAGTGGATTGCGGACCCGGTGAACCCCGAGAGTGTGCCCGACAATCACGGGGGGCGCAATTCGGTGGCGCGGCTGGGCCGCATCGCGTGGCTGCGGGAGTCGTCCGCGCGGCCGGGGGATGGGCAGGTCGAGAGCCTGGCGCTGCTGCATGCGCCGGACCGGCCGCTGTTTCGGCAGTACGTCGGCGCGGGGCGCGTGCTGCTGCGGTTGCGGACGCTGGCGCGCGACGTCGAGCGGGTGGCGGTAACGTGGGAGGTGGGCGGCGAAGCCGAGCTGGCGGTCGTCTCGGAAGACGCGCGGTTCGCGTTGTGGGAGACGGTGACGCCGATTCCGTCCGCGTCGGGCGCGGAGGCGGTTCGCTACACGTTTGTCCTGACCGACGGCGCGTTGCGCGCCGCGCACCCCGGTATCTTTGGAGTCCCTGTGAAACCGAAGGACGTTTTCCACACGCCGGAGTGGGCCAAGCACGCGGTGTGGTATCAGATCTTTCCGGAGCGCTTCCGCAATGGCGACCCGTCGAACGACCCGCAGCCGACGCGGCCATGGACGAGCGAGTGGTTCACGCCGTCGGAGTGGGAGGGCCGGGACGGGCAGACGTTCTACCAGTATTTCGTGTATGAGCGGCGGTACGGCGGGGATCTTCAGGGGATCCTCGAGAAGCTGCCGTATCTGAAGGCGCTGGGGGTCAACGCGCTGTACCTCAACCCGGTTTTCAAGGGCGAGAGTCTGCACAAGTACGACGCGACGTCGTACATCCACATTGATGATCATTTCGGGGTGAAGGGCGACTACGAGCGGGTGGCGGCGCAGGAGGATCTGCTGGATCCGACGACGTGGCAGTGGACCGAGTCGGACAAGCTGTTCCTGAAGCTGGTGCGGGAGTGTCACCGGCAGGGTTTCCGGATCATCATCGACGGCGTGTTCAACCACGTGGGCACCGCGCACCCGGCCTTTCAGGACGTGAAGAAGAACGGCCCGCGGTCGCGGTACGCGGACTGGTTCGCCATCGAGTCGTGGGAGCCGTTCCGGTACCGCGGCTGGGCTGGGACGGACGCGCTGCCGGAGTTCCGCAAGGACGCCGAGCACGGGCTGGCCAGCGCGGCGGTGCGCGCCCACATCTTCGCGATCACGCGGCGCTGGATGGATCCGGACGGGGACGGCGACCCGCGCGACGGGATCGACGGCTGGCGGCTCGACGTGCCGAACGAGGTTCCGATCGCGTTCTGGATCGAGTGGCGCAAGCTGGTGAAATCCATCAACCCGGAGGCCTACATCACGGGCGAGATCTGGGACCACGCCGAGGCCTGGCTGGACGGCCGGACGTTCGACGGGGTGATGAACTATCCGTTCGCGCGCATCACGGTGGCGTGGCTGTTTGACCGGAAGCGGAAGATCAGCGCGAGCGAGGCCGACCGGCGGTTTCGCGAGCTGCGGCTGGCGTATCCACTGGAGGCGACCTTGGCGCTTCAGAACTTGATGAACAGCCACGACACGGACCGGCTGGTCTCGATGGCGTTCAACCCGGACCGCGAATACGACCACGGCAACCGCGTCCAGGACAACGGTCCGAACTACAACAACGCGAAGCCCGACGCGGAGGCGTACGCCCGCGCGCGGCTGGCGGCGCTGCTCCAGATGACGTACGTGGGCGCGCCGATGATCTACTACGGCGACGAGGTCGGCATGTGGGGGGGCGACGACCCGAACTGCCGCAAGCCAATGCTGTGGGAGGACCTCCAGCCCTACGAGCGGCCCGAGGAGAACCACGTGCACCGCGACCAGCTCGCGCACTACCAGCGGGTGATCGCGCTGCGCAACGCCCACCCTGCGCTACGGACCGGGACCATCCAGACGCTCCTGACCGACGATGTGACCGAGGTGTGGGCGTTCCTGCGCAAGGATGCCCACGAGCAGCTCATCGTCGCGCTCAACAGCTCCACGCAGCCCGCGGAGGTCACGATCCCGCTGCCGGCGGGCGCCGCAGCCACGTGGCGCAGCGTGTACGGCCCGGCGGACACGCGGCGGGCGGAGGACCAGAAGCTCACGCTGACGGTGCCGGCCTTGGACGGCGTGGTGCTGCACGCGGCGACGCCGAAGTAGTCGGCCGGCCGCCGCCTCAGACGCCCGCCAGCCGCCACACGATCTCGCGAAGCACACGGAGGCCGCCGGTGCCGCCGAAGAACACCAGCAGCGTCAGCAGGAACGCGTGCTGCGTTAAGAGCCACGCGAGAATGGTCGGCAGCGGCCGCAGCCGGAGTGTGGCGCGGCGGACGGCGGGCAGGAAGCCGGTGGGCGTCGCGTCGAGGCGCTTCATCCAGCGCGCCCAGGCTTGGTTGACGGCGATCAGCAGTCCCATCAGCAGACCCCAGACCGCGAGCTGCGCGGCCAGCGCGTGCCAGAGCCCACAGGCGACGAAGGTGAGGCACAGGTTGAGCGTGCCGCGGCGGCGGTTGCCGCCCAACGGGATGTACACGTAATCGCGCAGGATCTCGGACAGGCTGATGTGCCAGCGCCTCCAGAAGTCGCGCAGGCTGGTCGCGAGCCACGGCCGGCGGAAGTTCTCGATCTGCCGGTAGCCGAGGATGCGGGCCGTGCCGGCCGCCAGGTCGCAGTAGCCGCTGAACTCGAGGTAAAGCCAGAAAATCTGAAAGAAAATGCCATAGACGAGCAGCCACGTGGAGGCGACGTTCTGCGGGGCCGCGTAGTAGCCGTCGCGGCGGCCGACCCCGAGCACGTCGATGACCAGCGGCTGGAACCAGAGCGTGCCGATCACGCTCTTGCTCAGGCCCCAGGCGATGCGCCCGAGCCCGCGGAGCACGTCGACCAGGCGGCGCCGCTGGTGGCAGGAGTCCAGCTCCGCCTGAAACTGCGCGAAGCGCTCGACCGGTCCCTGGATCAGCGTCGGGGCGTAGCACACCCAGGCCAGGAAGTTGAGGCGGGTGCGCTGCGCGGGCGGCAGGTTTCCGCGGCGGAGCTCGGAGAAGTACTGGAGCATGCGGACGGCCAGATACGCCACGCCGATGCTGTGGACGTTCCAGTACAGCGCGGCGAAGAGCTGCGGCGGATGGGGTAGCGTGCCGCCGACCTGCCAATACAGCGGCTCCCAGGCGAACCGCCCGGTGCCGAGGGGGAAAATCCAGCGCGCGTGCTCGAACAGCCACGCGTTCAGCGGCGCGGGGATCTTCAGATCGTTGAGGGCCATCGTGACCACGTAGCCGCCGCCCAGCAGCAGCCACATCCCCACCAGCACGCGGCGCGGGGGGCCCGCCGACCGCGCGCACTGCCGCGCGAAGGACTCGCCGAGCCGGTGCAGCCCCAGACTCACGACGAGCCACAGGACCGCGTACAGCACCCCGAACGCGTACACCAGGAAGGCCAGACCGGTCAGCACGATGCCGACACGCAGCCGGTCACGACGCAGAACGGCCAGCACCGGCACCAGCGGCAAGAACCAGGCGGCGACGAAGCGGTCGTCGAGGATCTGGCCATACCAGAAGCCGCGCAGGTCGCCCCAAGGGGCGGTCGTGAGCGGCGTCCACAGGTAGTGCCAGAGCGTATGCAGCGCGGCCGCGAGCCCTGCGGCCGTCGCGCCCGTCATCGGTGCATCCGCGAGCAAATCGGTCATCGTGCGAGGCCCGGTGCGCCGGTCGAGGGCCGGCCGTCAGGGCGGGCACGGTATCGGGTCGGCGGGGTGCGGGCAACCGCGGCGGAAGCGTGGCGCGTCGACAGAGCGCGGCGGGCAACGGGTCCGGCGCCGGCGGCCGCGATGCGCGGCGGGGCGGTCCGACCGGGCGAGTTGGACGGGCGGTCAGCGGGCCGCGGGCCGCGGGCGGCCGGCGCGGATTGAAGCGCCGCGAGCCGCCGGTCGGGTCTCACGACTGGCGGCTCGCGGGGTAGAACTGTGTGAGAGGGGGAGAATGGGTCGGATTTCAGTTCATCAAGGACTCCAAAGTTTCGCGGTAACGGTTCCGAAGAAACATGTCAGACGCAGAGGTCGGCGGCCGGGATTCAGCGGCGCCGAATGAAGAGCCCGCCGAGGCCGAGCAGCGCGAGGGCCGCGGGCTCTGGGATCGTGGGGTATTCCTGGATCACGAGCGAGCCGACGAACACCGTGCCCGGCAGTCCGTTCCAGACGAGCTCCTTGCGGATCTCGATGATCGTCCCGGGCGCGATCGCGTCGAAGTAGAACGAGACGTTCCCGCCGCTGATCAGCGTCACCAGGCCGGGGGCCGGCTGGCCGTTGACCAGCAGGGTGGCGTTCGTCCACGTCCAGTCGGGGTTGAGCACGTCCTCGTGCCAGTCGTACCAGGGGAGCTCACCGGACACCTGGAGGAACTCGACGACCGTCAGCGGATTGGAGCCGTACGGGTAGAAGAACGGCGTGCCCTGGGGGCCGGTGAAGCGCTTGGTCCACTTCGGGCCGCTGGGGTCCAGCACGACCGGGATGGGCAGGCCGGTCGGTTCGCTGACCACCCAGCCCGTGGCGGGCAGGGGCGTCTCGAACGTCGTCGGCAGCGAGCTGAGATTTCCCACGCCCTGGGCGACGGCCAACGGCGTCGCGAGGGCACTAACCAATAAAAGAGTGAGACTGACTCGGCTGCGCAACTTCATACTCTTCCTCCTCGAAAGCGGGCCACAATGAGCCCAAGTCCTCCACAGCCGGGCGGCTCGCAACACGAGCCGCCGCGGACCGCCGCCCCCGTGCCTGGGCTGCGCGCGGCCACCTTGCTACCGTTCGTCGAGGACCGATCTCCAGGAAAGACTGGAAATTTTTCTTCGACCGGGCGTGCGTTGCGAATTTCTGGAGACGTGTCCGGGGGCCGCGATGATGCGGCGGAGGCGGACGCGAACACCCGCGGAGCCACCGTCGTGGAACCGCTCCGGCGACACCGTGGAGCGGCCGACCCGGCGCTGGACGCCGGCCGGGGCGGCCGCCGCCGCGTTTCGGAGGGGCCGGGGCGCTCGGGCCTGCTGTCGATGGTAAAATCACGGGGTGGAGAGGGCCGGCGGATGGAATCGAAGAGCCAGTACGTTACCACGACGAGGCTCCTCGAGGGTCTGCACCGCCCGGGCGACGCGGGCGCCTGGGAGGAGTTCGACCGCCGCTATCGGCCCATCCTGGTCGGTTTTCTGCGCCGCATGGGGTTGAACGAAAACGACGCGGCCGACGTGGCGCAGGAGACGCTGGCGTGTTTCCTTCAGGACTACCGGGCGGGCAAGTACGACCGGCAGCAGGGTCGGCTGCGGTCGTGGCTGATCGGGATCGCGCGGTGCCGGCTGGCGGATCTGCGGCGGGCGCAGGGGCGGCGGCGCGAGCTGCGGGGCGAGTCGGCGCTGGGGGATCTGCCGGACACGGCGGATGTCGAGTCGGTGTGGGACGCCGAGCAGCGGCAGTTCATCTTCGAGCAGGCCGTGCGCGAGCTGCGGCAGACGTCGCGGTTCAACGAGCGCACGATCGCGGCGTTCGAGCGGGTGGTGTTGCGGCGGGAGGCCGTTGAGACGGTCGCGGCCGAGCTGGGGCTGACACCGCAGGAGATTTACAACGCCAAGAACCGCGTGGTGGAGCGCTTGCGGGCGATCGTGAAGCGCTACGAAGAGTGCTTCGTGGGCGGGTGACCATGGCCGCGCCGCCGGCATCCTGCCCCAGCGTGGAAGTGCTCGAGGCCGTGGCGGCCGGGCAGGCGGCACCGGCCGCGGTCGCCGCGCACCTGGCGGCGTGCGACGCGTGTCGGGCGGCGCTGGAGCGGATCCGGGCCGACAATCAGTTTCTGGCGGAGTTTGCGGTCGACGGGGCGCTGCCGATGCCGCGTGGGGAGCGCGTTGATACGCCGCTGGAGATTCCGGGCTACGAGATTCTGCGCGAGATTCACCGGGGCGGACAGGGCGTGGTGTTTCTCGCCGAGCAGCGTGCGACGCGCCGCGCGGTCGCGATCAAGGTGATGCGCCAGGGGCCGTTCGCGACGCGGGCCGACCGGAAGCGGTTCGATCGCGAAATCGCGACCCTCTCGCGCCTCAACCACCCGAACATCGTGGCGGTGCACGACGCCGGGACCGTGGCGGGCTTCCAGTATTTCGTGATGAACTACGTGGACGGGGAGCCGCTGGACACCGCGTTGAGCACGTACGGACCGCCGGGGACGCCGGCGCGTCTGGCGGCCACGCTGCGCACCTTCCTGATCGTGTGCGACGCCGTGGACGCGGCCCACCAGCAGGGCGTGGTACACCGGGACCTCAAGCCGAGCAACATCCGCGTGGATCGGGCGGGCACGCCCTACGTGCTGGACTTCGGGCTGGCGCGGTCGGTGGATCCGGGCGGAGAGTCGGCGATGACGCGCACCGGGCAGTTCGTGGGGTCGTTGCCGTGGGCGGCACCGGAGCAGGTCGCGGGCGAACCGTCGCTGATCGACGCGCGGACGGACGTGTACGCGCTGGGGGCCGTGCTGTACCAGCTTCTGACGGGCGTTGTGCCGTTCGACGCCGGCTCGAGTCTGCGGGACGTGTTCGACAGCATTCTCTTCCGCGAGCCCACGCGGCCCAACGCGGTGCTGAGTGCGGCGGGGAGCCCGCGGCTGGACGACGAGCTGGAGACGATCGTCCTCAAGTGCCTGTCGAAGGACCGGGCGCGCCGCTACGCCGATGCCGGCGGGTTGGCCCGCGACCTGCGGCGTTACTTGGCGGGAGAGGCCGTCGAGGCCAAACGCGAAAGCGCCCTGTACGTGCTCCGCAAGTCGCTGCGGCGCTACCGACTGCGCGTGGCGGTGGCCGGCGCGTTCGTGGTGCTGACGTCGGCCTTCGCGCTCGTCATGACCGTGCTGTATCGACACTCGACGCGGCTGGAGCAGCACGTGCGGCGCTCGGCCGTCTCGCTGACCGAACTGCTGACGCACAGCAACATCGAGCAGGGCCGCATGGCGGCCGTGCTGGGCAACCACGAGCAGGCCGAGCAGCTCCTGTGGGGGGCGCTGCTCACGCACCGGGCGGCCGACGGGGCGGCGGTGCAGCTCCACGAGCCGCCGGGGCCGATCGAGGCGTACTGGGCGCTGTGGGAGCTGTATCGTCGGTTTCCATGCCTGCGGACGATCGCGCTGCCGCCGGTCGCGGTGCGGGGGCTGGCACGGACGCGGGCCGGCGACGGCGTGTGGACGGCGGCCGCCGATGGCACAGTGCAACGGCACGACGCGACGGGCGCCTGCCTGGAGCGCTTTACGCTGGCGTTCAGCGGCGGGCAGGGCGTGCCGCTGGTGGCCGCGGACGGGGATTTGGTCGTACGTCAGATCGGCCCGCGCTGCGAGCTGTGGCGCCGCGCGTCGCCCGACCGGCCGACGGCCGTGCTGCCGGACGGGGACACGATCGTCGGCGGGCATCTGGCCGCCGACGGCACGCGGCTGGTGGTGCTGCGCGACGGCGTCGCCGTGGTCTGGCGGACGGAACCGCTGACCGAGGTCGCGCGCTGCGCCGTGCCGGACGGCGCGCTGCTCGCCGCCGCCCTTTCCCACGATGGGCGTCTCTTGGCGGCGCGCGACCGCCAGGGCGGGCTGCACGTGTGGGACGTGGCGACCGGCCGGCTGGTCCGGCACGCCGCGGGCGACGGGGCGCAGGGGACGCTCCGCCCGAGCGGACGGCTGGTTTTTTCGCCGGACGACCGCTGGCTGTACGACGGGTGGCTGGCGATTCCGGGTCGGGTGTGGGACCTGAGTGTGAATCCGCCGACGACCGTCATGCTGGCGGAGCAGTGCGGCGAGGATCGGCACGCGGCGTTCAGCCCGGATGGGCGGCGGCTGGCGGTCGGCGACCTGGGTGGCGTGCTGCGCGTCTTTGAGGTGGCGACGGGACGGCGGCTGGCCGCGTTCGTCGCGCACCCGGGCCGCGTGCGCGGGCTGGCGTTCAGTCCGGACTGTCGCACGCTCTGGTCCTGCGGCGATACGCAACTCCGCTTGTTTGACAGCGCCGCGGATCCGGGCGCGTGGACGGTGCGCGTGCCGGGGGAGAGCTTCCACACGCTCGACGTGAGCGCCGACGGCCGCTGGATCGTAGCCGGCGGCGCGCTCGGGCAGCTCCACACGATCGCGATCGAGACGCGGGCCGTCACCAGCCGGGTGCTCGGACCGGGCACGATCGTGTCGTGCGTGGCGCTGTCGCCGGACGGGAGGCACTCGGCGGCGGCCACTTATGACAACGCGGTGCTCCTGTGGGAAGGGCAGCCGCCGGCGGGCGAGCCGCGGGCGCTGCCGCACCCGCTGCGCGTGAGCTACGCGATGTTCAGCCCGGATGGCAGGCAGCTCGTGACCGGGTGCGATGACGGCGTGGTGCGGGTGTGGGACCCGGCCGACGGGATGGTGCTGCGGGAGTTTTCGGCCGACGGGCACCGCGTGCCGCAGGTGGTGTTCGATCCGAACGGCCGGCGGCTGGCGGCGGCAGTGCGCAGCGGCGCGCTGCTGGTGTGGTCGCTGGCGACGGGCGCGCGGGAGGAATGGGCGCCGCCGTCGCATCGTGCGCTGCGGGCGGTGCGGTTCACGCCGGATGGGCGGCGGCTCCTGACGGGCGGCGCGGAGCGGGTCTTGGAGATCTGGGACGCGGAAAACGGCGCGCGGGTTGCGCGCCTCACGGGCCACAACCAGGAGATTTATTGCCTCGATGTCAGCGCCAACGGGACGCTCGTGGCGACGGGCGACAGCGGCGGCGTGATCCGGCTCTGGCACGTCGCGCGGCCGAGTCCGCTGGCGGCGCTGGAGGGGCACGAGGCGGCAGTGATGGCGGTGCACTTCGGCCCGGACGGCCGGTCGCTGGTGTCGGCGTCGAACGACGGCACGGTGCGGATCTGGGACCTGACGTGGCAGCGGCGGCACATCGCGGGCAACGTGGCGGCGCAGCTCGACCGGCTGGGGGCGGACGCGCTGGACGGGCCGCGAGCCGCCGCGTGGCGGCGCTGGGCGGCGGCGACCTGGGCGGCGGACTGCACGGCGACGGACACGGCCGCGTCGGGTGGCACGGCCGCGCGGCCGGAAGGGGCGCTGCGCTGAGGATCGGGGCGTGGCCCGCCTCGCCGTGACGCGCGGGCCTCAGCGCTGGACCGCCGGCGAGCCGGGCGCCGACGATTCGGCCGTGGGCGCGCGGTACAGCGCCATGTACAGCGGGCAGTTTGCGAGGAGTTCCGCGTGCGTCCCGACGGCGACGATCCGCCCGGCGTCCATGACGACGATCCGGTCGGCCATGTCCATCACCGTGTGCCGGTGCGCGATCAGGAACGTGGTCTTGCCCTGCCGCAGCGTGTGCAGCGCTGCGTGAATTTTGCGCTCGCTCTCCGCGTCGACCTCGCTGGTCGCCTCGTCGAAGATTAGGATCGAGGCCGGCTTTAGAAACGCCCGCGCGATCGCCAGCCGCTGGCGCTGACCGCCGGAGATCGACGCGCCATGCTCGCCCAGCACCGTTTCGTATTGCGCCGGCCACTGCTCGATGAACTCCGCCGCGTAGGCCTGTCGGGCGGCGGCGCGGATCTCGTCGCGCGTGGCGTCGGGCCGGCCGTAGGCGATGTTTTCGGCCACCGAGCGGGCGAAGATCACCGGTCGCTGGGAGACGACGGCGATGTCGAGGCGGAGTCGACGGAGGCTGAGGTTGCGCAGGTCGAGGCCGTCGATCAGGACGCGGCCGGCCTGCGGCTCGAGCAGCCGCGGCAGGAGGCGGACGAGGGTGGACTTGCCGCTGCCGTTGGGGCCGACGATCGCGAGGCATTCGCCCGGTCGGACGTCGAGCGTGACGTCGGCCAGCGCGGGCGGCTGCTGGTCGGGGCTGTAGCGGAAGACGACGTGCTCGAAGCGGACCGCCCGCGGGCCGCGCTGGGGCAGGGCGACCGGCCGGGCCGGCGAGGTCTCCTCGGGCTGGTCGAGGAAGCCCCAGACGCGGGAAGAGGCGGCGCCGGCCCGCTGGACCATGTTGTAGACGTTGGCGACCTTGCGGACCGGGTCGAGCAGGGCGGCGAGCAGCGCGACCATGGTCATGAACTGCTCGGGCCTGATCTCGCCGTGAAACGTGCGGGCCGCCAGCCACACGATGCCGGCGCAGGTGATCAGGATCCCGCAGACTTCGATCAGCGGCGAGCTGAACGCCTCGATCCAGGCGAGTCGCCGCATCTGGGTCAGCATGCGGCGCTCGACCTGCCACATGCGGCGCCGCTCGAAGCCCTCGCGCCCGTGGCCTTTCACCACGTCCACGCCCCGAAGCGTCTCCTCCAGCCCGCGGAGCATGTCCTCGTAGCCCTTCAGCAGGCGGACGACGGCCTTGCGGACCTTGCGACCGAAGTACCACAGGAGCCCGACCGCGACGGGCGCGATCGCGAGCGCCACGAGCGTGAGCCGGGCGTCGAGCCACAACGCCAGCGCGAGGACGCACAGCGCCTTGAGCGGCTCGCGCGCGACCTTGCCGAACAGCGTCGTGACGCCGAGGAAGATTTCGCGCACGTCGGACATGAACTGGTTGACGCGGGCGGCGACATCGCCGGACAGCTCCGTGAGCGGCACGCGCAGCGCCTTGCGGTACATGCGGCGTCGCAGGTCCATCATCATGCGGTTCGAGGCGTCGAGAATGAGGTACTGCGAGAGTCCGCGGAACGTGTTGCCGAGAAGGTTGATGCCGACCAGCACGCCGAGCAGGACCAGCAGGTCGTGCATCCGGTCGCCGGGCGTCGGACGCTCCACGGCCGGGAAAAAGCCGGCGGCCCACCGCAGGAAGTCGGCGTAGCGCAGCCGCAGCGTGGGGATCGCCCCGGTGATCTCGGCCGCCTTCTGCTCGTTGCGGGCGGCGGCCTCGACCAGCGCCGCGTGCAGGCTCTGCTCGCGTACGACCACCTGGAGGACGGGGTACAGACCGGCGAGGCTGGCGGCATAGCTGAGCGCGACGCCGAAGCCAAGCAACAGGCCGCAGATCATCTTGCGGCGGTGCGGCCGGACGAGCGCGAGCGTGCGCCAGAAGGCTTGGCGGGCTTCGCGTTTGGAGGGAAGGATGGTGCCGGCGCGTTGGGCGAGCAGCCCGGAGGGGGCCGCCGGAGGATTCTGTAAGAGACCGTCATTCATCGAGTTATGGCGCTTTCGGGGCCGGCGGTGCAACGGGACGGACCGCGGGCGCCGTCGCCGGCCGGGGGCTGCACGATAGCGGTGGGGGCGTGGTCCGGCAACGCCCCGGCTGTCAGATTGGCACTGCCAGCCCGACAGGGCCGCGGCGCGCGGTCGCCAAAAGGCCGTCGCTGCCGTCCGCTAAGCAGCGTTTGCGACAGAACTTAGGTGCTCGCGCCGCTGCGCGCTGCTTTGGCACCGGCTTTGCCGGATTGGTAGCACGACGGAGACGCTGCCGCGTGTCGGCGGCTGGCCGTGCCCGCCGCGCTGCTTTCCAGCCGGCTGATTCGGGTAAGGAGAACGTCTACATGGCGGTGAAGAAACTTGCGTTCGATCAGGAAGCGCAGCAGGCCATTCTGGCCGGGGTGCAGAAGCTCGCCGCGGCGGTGAAGGTGACGTACGGTCCGCGGGGGCGCACGGCGGTGCTCGACAAGGGCTGGGGCGTGCCGACGGTGACGAAAGACGGGGTGACGGTGGCGGAGGAGATCGAGCTGCACGACAAGTACGAGAACATGGGGGCGCAGCTCGTGAAGGAGGCGGCCAGCAAGACGAGCGACGTCGCGGGCGACGGGACGACGGCGGCGACGGTGCTGGCGGAGGCGATCTACCGGGAGGGTCTGCGGGCGGTCACGGCGGGCTACGACGCGAATGGGGTGAACCGCGGGATCGAGGCGGCGGTGCGGGCGGTGGTGGCGGAGCTGAAGAACCTGGCCCGGCCGGTGAAGCTCGACACGAAGAACCCGGCGGATGTGGTCAACATCGCGACGATCTCGGCGAACAACGACCGGGCGATCGGCGAGATCATGGCGGACTGCTTCACGAAGGTGGGCAAGGACGGGGTGATCACCGTCGAGGAAGGCAAGAGCCTGGAGACGACGGTGGACGTGGTCGAGGGCATGCAGTTCGACCGCGGCTATCTGAGCCCGCACTTCATCACCAATCCCGATGAGATGGAGGTGGTGCTGGAGAAGTGCTTCGTGCTGGTCTTCGAGGACAAGATCAGCAGCGTGACGAAGCTGGTGCCGCTGCTGGAGCGGGTGGCGCAGGCCAAGCGGCCGCTGCTGATCATTGCCGAGGATGTGGAGGGCGAGGCGCTGGCCACGCTGGTGGTGAACAAGTTGCGGGGCATCCTCCAGGTGGCGGCGGTGAAGGCGCCGGGGTACGGCGACCGCCGGAAGGCGATGCTGGAGGACATCGCGATCCTGACGGGGGCCAAGCCGATCTTCAAGGATCTGGGGATCGAGCTGGACAATGTGCAGATCGCGGACCTGGGGCAGGCCAAGAAGGTCCGCATCGATAACGACAATACGACGATCATCGAGGGCGCGGGGGACAGCCAGGCGATCAAGGGCCGGATCGAGCAGATCCGCCGGGAGATCGAGCAGACCACCAGCGACTACGACCGCGAGAAGCTCCAGGAGCGGCTGGCGAAGCTGGCCGGCGGCGTGGCGCAGATCAAGGTGGGCGCGGCTTCGGAGGCGGAGCTGAAGGAGAAGAAAGCCCGGGTCGAGGATGCGCTGCACGCGACGCGGGCGGCGATCGAGGAGGGGGTGGTGCCGGGCGGCGGCGTGGCGCTGCTGCGGGCGCGACGGGTGCTGGACGACCTGAAGATCAAGGGCGAGGGCGAGAAGGTCGGCGTCCAGATCGTGCATGCGGCGTGCGCGTATCCGATCCGCCAGATCGCCGCGAACGCGGGCTATGAGCCGGCCGTGGTGCAGAAGAAGGTGGAGTCGAGCACGGCGGTGAACTTCGGCTTCAACGCCGATACGGGCGAGTACGAGGACCTGATGAAGGCCGGTATCATCGACCCTGCTAAGGTGATCCGCTGCGCGCTGGAGAACGGGAGCAGCGTGGCACGGGTCCTGTTGGCGAGCGCCTGCCTGGTCGCGGAGCAGCCCAAGGAGAAAAAGAAGGGCGGCCGCGGGCACGGCCACGGGCCGGGCGGCATGGGCGACATGGACGAGGACGACCTGGGTGGGATGGACATGTAGAAAGCGCGGAGGCGGCGGAGTTCGGGCCGCGCGTGGCCCGGCGCCGATCCCGGGAGCGGACAGACGGTTTTAGGCGGAGACAAAAGCGATGGCGACGGCCACGGCGAAGAAGTTGCGGATCCGGCCGCTCGACGACCGCGTGGTGGTCGAGCCGTTCGAGGCGGAGGAGCGGACGCGGGGCGGCATCGTGCTGCCGGACACGGCGCGCGAGAAGCCGCAACAGGGGAAGGTGATCGCGACCGGCCCCGGGCGGCTGCTGGAGAAGACCGGGGAGCGCGGGCCGATGTCGCTGAAGGTGGGCGACCGCGTGTTCTACGGCAAGTACAGCGGCACGGAGATCGAGATCGACGGCGACAAGTACGTCATTCTGCGCGAGAGCGACGTGCTTGCGGTGCAGGAGTAATCCCGCGACGTGCGGTGGGCGGCCGCCGGCCGCCGCCGCCGGCGGGGCAGGATCAGGAACGTGAGCCCGGCGAGCGGGAGTGCCGCCCGGGAGGCGTGACCTCCGCGGTGTGAGCGGCGCTCTTTGCCCGGCCACCTTCGAGGGAATGCGATGCCAGCCAAGCAGTTGCTGTACAACGAGCGGGCCCGGTCGGAGATGCTCGCGGGCGTGCGCAAGCTCGCCCGGGCGGTGAAGTCGACGCTGGGGCCCGCGGGTCATAACGTGCTGCTTCACAAGTCGTGGGGCGCCCCGCGTATCACGAAGGACGGCGTGACGGTCAGCAAGGAGATCGAGCTGCCCGGGCCGTTCGAGAACATGGGCGCCAAGCTCGTCAACGAGGTGGCGAGCAAGACGTCGGATGTGGCGGGCGACGGGACGACCACGGCGACGGTGCTGGCCGAGGCGATCTTCGCCGAGGGTCTGAAGAACATCGCCGCGGGCGTGAACCCGATGGCGCTGAAGCGCGGGATCGACGCGGCGGTCGCGATCGCGGTGGAGGCGATTAAGTCGCAGGCCATCAAGGTGCGCGGCAAGGAGGACATCGCCAAGGTGGCGACGATCAGCGCCAACGGGGACAAGGAAGTCGGGACGATCCTGTCGGACGCATTCGAGAAGGTCGGCAAGGATGGTGTGATCGAGATCGAGGAGGGCAAGAGCCTCGAGACGACGTGGGAGCACGTCGAGGGGATGCAGTTCGACAAGGGCTTCATCTCGCCCTACTTCATCACGAATCCGGCGTCGCTCGAGGCGGTGCTCGAGGATCCGTACATCCTGATCTACGAGAAGAAGATCAGCTCTCTGCGCGACCTGGTGCCGCTGCTGGAGAAGATTCTGAACGTCGGGAAGCCGCTGCTGATCATCGCCGAGGATGTCGAGGGGGAGGCCCTGGCGACGCTGGTGGTCAACAAGCTGCGCGGCACGCTGAACGTGGTGGCCGTCAAGGCGCCGGGCTTCGGCGACCGCCGCAAGGCCATGCTCGGGGACATCGCCGTGCTGACGGGCGGCGAGTTCATCAGCGAGGACCGCGGCATCAAGTTCGAGAACATTGAGCTGGACATGCTGGGCCGCGCCAAGCGCGTGGTGGTCACGAAGGACGACACCACGATCATCGAGGGGGCCGGGAAGAAGAAGGACATTCAGGCTCGCATCGAGCAGATCCGGTTGCAGATCGAGAAGACGACCAGCGACTACGACCGCGAGAAGCTCCAGGAGCGGCTGGCGAAGCTGACCGGCGGCGTGGCGGTGGTGAAGGTCGGCGGCGCCACGGAGGTCGAGGTCAAGGAGCGCAAGGACCTGGTTGACGACGCCTTCCACGCGACCAAGGCGGCGGCGGAGGAGGGCGTGGTCGCCGGCGGCGGGACGGCGTTCCTGCGGGCGATCAAGCCGGTGCTCGACGCGGCCAAGAAGGTTGAGGGCGACGAGGCGGTCGGCTACCGGATCGTGGCCAAGGCGCTGGAATATCCCGCCCGGCAGATCGCCGAGAACGCCGGCGAGGACGGCGGCGTGGTCGTCGGGGAAATCCTGTCGCGGGGCAAGAACTTCGGCTTCGACGCGGCGCGGGGCGAGTACGTGGATATGCTGGAGGCGGGCATTCTCGATCCGGCCAAGGTGGCCCGGGTGGCGCTTCAGAACGCGGCCAGCGTGGCCGGCACAATGCTCACGACCGAAGTGCTCTGCACGGAGTACAAGGAAGACAAGCACGGAGCGATCGAGGGCGCGACGCGCTGACCCCGCACGGCGCGGCGTGGCAGGTCCGACACGGCGACAGGGGCGCGCGGCACCGCGGCGCCCCTGTTGCGTGAAGGGCGGCGCGGCGGAGTGCCGCTGACGCGTCGGCCCGCGGTCCGACGCGGCGGGCCGGTGCGGATGCGTTGTCCGGTGGCCCGGCGCGGCGGGCCGTGCCAGCGGGGCCGGGAAGTCGAGGCAGATGGTGACGCAGAAGCGCGACTACTACGAGGTGTTGGGCGTCGCCCGGACGGCGTCACCGGAGGAGATCAAGAAGGCGTACCGCCAGGCGGCGCTGAAATACCACCCCGACCGCAACAAGGAGCCCGGGGCCGAGCAGCGCTTCAAGGAGGCCGCCGAGGCCTACGAAGTGCTGTCGGACCCGGAGAAGCGGCGGCGCTACGACCAGTACGGGCACGCCGGGCTCAACGGCGCCGGGCTGCACGACTTCAGCAGCATGGCGGCCGAGGACATCGCCAGCATCTTCGGCGACCTGTTCGCAGACTTTTTCGGGGGCGGCTTCGGGCGCGGCGGCGGAGCCGAGCGCGGCGTCGACATTCAGACGGTGATCGAAATCGATCTGAAGGATGTCCTCACGGGCGTCGAAAAGACGCTGCGTTTCGAGCGGGTCGACTTGTGCGAGCGTTGCAACGGCCACGGCGCCGAGCCCGGCACGCAGCGGCGCAACTGCCCGACCTGCGGCGGCTACGGGCAGGTCGAGCGCGAAACGGCGATGGGCTTTTTCGTCTCGCGCACGATCGTCGATTGCCCGCAGTGCCAGGGGCGCGGCTGGGTGGTGCAGCGGCCGTGCCGCGCGTGCGGCGGCAGCGGCCGCGCGGCGCGCGAGCGGCAGATCGAGGTGAAGATCCCGCCCGGCGTTCAGGACGGCCAGAGCGTCCGGGTGCGGGGCGAGGGGGAGCCGAGCCCGTCGGGCCGGTCGCGGGGCGATCTGCGCTGCGTGATTCGCGTGCGCCCGCACGAGTTCTTCCAGCGGGACGGAGACCACGTGGTGTGCGTGTTGCCGATCAGTTTCACGCAGGCGGCCCTGGGAACGCAGGTGGACGTGCCCACGCTGACGGGGGCCGCGCCGCTGCGGATCCCGCCAGGCACGCAGCACGGGACCGTGTTCAAGCTCGCGGACAAGGGCCTGCCGAACCTGCGGACCGGCCGCCGGGGCAATCAGATCGTGCATGTCGTGGTCGAGATTCCGCGGAAGCTGACCCGCGAGCAGGAGGACCTGCTGCGACGCTTCGCGGCGACGGAGGACAAGAGCGTCATGCCCGACTCGAAGGGGTTCTTTGAGCGTGTGCGGGAGTACCTCAGACGCGAGGGCCAGAGCAAGGAGTGAGCTGCCGATGAGCAAGTCGCAGGCCAGTTCGGCGGCAACGAAGCCGGCCGCGCCGGGCTCCGCAGGGGCGCCGCGGGGCGCGTCCGAGCAGGCCGCCGCGCAGCCCGCCGCACCGGGGGAGGCTGCGTCGCCCGACGCGCCGCAGCGGGCGGTGGCGGAGTCGGCTCCGCCCGTGGCACCCCCGGCGGAGACGGCGGAGGCGGCCGCGCCCGCGGAGACCGGGGTCGGGGCGTCGCCGCCGTTGCCGGCTGAGGAGGCGCCGGACGAGCTGGCGCAACTTCGGGTGGAAGTGGCGGCGCTGCGCGACCGCAATCTGCGTCTGCAAGCGGACGTGCAGAACACGCTGCGTCGTGCCCAGCGGGAAAAGGAGGAGGCGATTCGATTCGCGGAGGCCGACTTCGCCCGTGAACTGCTGGTCGTGCTCGACGACCTCGAGCGGACGGTCGCGGCGGCCGAGACCGCCGGCGACAAGGCTCACGCGGACGGCGTGCGAATCGTCCTCGATCACTTCCTAAAGGTGTTGCGCCAACGGGCAATCGTGCCGCTCGTCGCGGTCGGGCAACCCTTCGACCCGGCCCGGCACGAGGCGCTGATGCAGGAACCGAGCGCGGAGCATCCGGCCGGCACCGTGTTGCGGGAGCTGGCCCGCGGCTACGTCATGCACGAGCGGGTGCTACGACCCAGTCGCGTGGTCGTGAGCAGCGGGCCGCCGGCGGCCGCGCCCGCGACGGATGCGGCCGAGCCATGCCGTTCAGAGTGAGGGAGTCGAAGATGCCGACGTACGAGTACCGATGCGAGGCTTGTGGTCATACGCTTGAGGAGTTCCAATCGATCACAGCCGCGCCCCTGCGGAAGTGCCCCGGGTGCGGTCGCAGCCGGCTCCAGCGTCTGATAGGGACGGGGGCGGGCGTTTTGTTCCGCGGTTCGGGCTTTTACGAGACGGACTACCGCAGCGAGTCGTATAAAAAGGCCGCCGAGGCTGAAAAGAAGACGGCGTCCGCGAAGGATGGGGCGACGCCTGCCGAGTCGTCCACCGAGAAGAAATCTGGGGCTGGCTCGGCCGCCAAGCCGGCGGCACCGTCGAAGTCGAAAGCGAAGACGAGCATGGCCGCGAACTGAGTACGGGTGAGGCCGGCGGCCGGCCCACTCGGCGCCAGTCTCCGGCCGCCGGGGGAGGGGGCCGGCACTGGCTCGGGGGCGGTGACGCGCTTTCACGGGAAGCGGCTCAACAACGAGGTGTTCGACGGTGTAATGGGACAGGCACGGGAGCGATAATGCGCTTTGAGGGGGTTCTAAAGGGCTAGCCGGTCGTTGACGTGCCGGATAGTTGCCATGCCGACCCGGCTGGTCTGGACGACGGAAAGGCCAGCCCGTCATCAAAGCGCCCTGTCGTTGCCATCCCGACCGCGTGCGTGTCGGGTCGAAGGAACGCCTAGACCGTCCGGTGACGTGTCGTTTCGAGACCGGTTACGGCGGCGACCTGCGGGCGATAATCTTTCAAGGGATAAATGGTTAGTGTTTTCTGGCCGCGCGTCGGAAGCGGCCAGTAAAATTGACCGCCGCCCGCTTGTGGGCTATATTCAACGTGATTCTGAACTGCGGCGTGCGGCGAGCGAGTGGGCAGCCGGAGCAAGCAGGCGGGTATCGCGACTCGGGGGGCCTGCAAGTGCGACGCTGAATGTATAACTCTATAAAAGAAAGAATCTTAGACGTTGTTGACATCGTGGATGTCATCGGCCGGCACGTGGCGCTGACCCGCAAGGGCAAAGATTATGTCGGCCTGTGCCCGTTTCATCCCGATCATAAGCCATCGCTCTCCGTGAGCCCTTCCAAGAGGATCTTCAAATGCTGGTCGTGCGGGGTCGGGGGCGATGTGATCCGGTTCGTGCAGCTTCGCGAGCGGGTGGACTTTCGCGGCGCGCTGGAGATCCTCGCGCGGCGGGCCGGAATCGATTTGCGTCCCGCTTCGGCCCAAGATCGTCTGGCAACTGAGTTGCGCGAGCAGGTCCACGCTGCTGTGGCCTGGGCCCGGGCTTATTTTCGCCGCAATTTCGAGCTGCCCGGTCCCGGCCGGGGGGCCCGCGAGTACGCTGCCCGTCGGGGGCTGTCGGCCGAAACACTCGAGCGGTTTGGCGTCGGGTTGGCTCTCGACGGATGGGACAACCTGCTCACGGCCGCCCGGCGGGCCGGCCTGCGGCCTGATGTGCTGGTGCATGCCGGCCTGGTCGCGAAGCACGAGACGGGGCGGATGCATGACCGCTTCCGGAACCGGCTGATTTTCCCGATCGCGGACGCGGCCGGCCGGCCGGTGGCCTTCGGCGGCCGGGCGCTCGGGGATGACCCGGCGAAGTACCTGAATTCGCCGGAGACGGTGCTGTTCAGCAAGTCGCGGGTGTTGTACGGCTTCGATCTGGCCCGCGCGGCGATCGGCGAGCGGGATGCGGCGATCGTGGTCGAGGGGTACATGGACGCGGTGCTGCTGCACCAGCACGGGTTCCGGAACGTGGTGGCGACGCTGGGGACGGCCCTGACGGACGCGCACGTGAAGCTGCTGGAGCCGGTGGCGAGCACGGTGTATCTGTGCTTCGACGGGGACGAGGCCGGGCTGCGGGCCGCGCACCGGGGGGTGGAGGTCGCGTTGCGGACGGGCCTGGATGTGCGGGTGGTCTTTCTGGAGGGGGCCAAGGATCCGGCCGACTGCGTGACGTCGTCCGGCGCGGCGGGTTTCGAGGCCGCCTTGAGCCGCGCGGTGGACGCGCTAGAATTCAAGTGGCGGCAGACACTTCGGACGTTCGAACGCAGCGGGTTCCGGGGCCGGCGAACGGCACTGGATGAGCTTCTGCGATTCGTAGCGAGTGCGACGTCCCAGCGGGGCGCGGATCCGCTGCAACAGAGCCTGATGCTCAACCGGGTCAGTGAGCTGACCGGCGCTCCGGTGGACGTGGTCTTCGAGCAGGTCGCGCGGCTGCGGCGCAGTTTGGCGCAGCGCATTGCGGGCGGTGGGGTCGCGACGGGCGCGGCCGAGGTGTCGGACTACGAGGCGACGATCGGCGGGCTGTCACCGGGCATGGTGACGGCGATGGAGGCGATACTGGGACTGCTGATTCGCGCCCCGGAATGCTGGCGGGACGTCGACGACGTGGTGGCGCGGGCGGCGGAACATTCTGAGACGTGGCGGCGGTTGTACGACCTGCTGCTGGACGTGCAGGCGAATGAAGGTCAATACTCGGTGAGGCATGTCGTGGCGCGCTGCGACGACAGCGCGGTGTGCGAGCTGGTCGATCGTGCCCAGGCGCGGGTGCGCGGCGTGACATCGTTTGCGGACGACTTCGCGGCGGCGCGGGCGCGTTTGGGAGAGGAACTGGCCATCCTGGAGATGGGCGGGCTGCGGGAGCAGTTGCGGCCGGCGAGTACGGTGGAACCGGCGGAAGAACCGTTCCGGCGCTTGCGGGAGCTGGCGCGGGCGCACGCTTCGGTGCTGCCGGTGGAGAGTTGGTGGCGTGGCAGTGGAGCGCGAAGCGAGTAAGGTGGCGAAGAAACCCGCGCCGGCCGCGGCGCTGCGGCGGGACTCGGGGCGGCGGCTGATGGGAGCGGAACGTATGGCGGTGGCTCATCCGGACATCGACCCGATCGAACGCAGCGTCAACGAGCTGATCGAGGCGAGCCGAAAACGGAAATACCTCACTTGGGAGGAGCTCAACGAGACTCTGCCCGACGAGGCGATTTCGCCGGAGAAGCTCGAAAGCGTGTTGAACCGGATCGAGCAGAGCGGCATCCAGATGATTGACGAGATCGAGGCCGACCGGCTGCGGGAGGGGCAGCGGAAGCGGCCGGATCCGCTCGAGGGCGGGGACCAGCTCGACGAAGTGACCGAGGTCGACCTGACCGATGCGACGGCGCGGCGGGTGGACGACCCCGTCCGCATGTATCTGACGCAGATGGGGGAGATTCCGCTGCTGACGCGCGAGCAGGAGATCGCGCTGGCCAAGAAGATCGAGCTGACGCGGATGGCGTTCCGGCGGCGGGTGCTGGAGAACGACCTGTCGATGCAGCAGGCGGTGGAGATCATGCAGGCGGTGGCGGACGGGCGGATGCCGTTCGACCGGACGATGAAGATCTCCACGACGGAGAGCATGGCGAAGGCGACGATTTTGAAGCGTCTGCCGGCGAACCTGGCGACGGTGCGGAAGCTGTTGGAGCTGAACCAGGCGGACTGGAGTCTGGTGCGCGACCCGCGGACGCCGGCGGCGACGCGGAAGGAGGCGCAGCAGCGGATCGTGCAGCGGCGGCGGCGGGCGGTGACGCTGCTGGAGGAGCTGTCGCTGCGGACCAGCCGCATCACGCCGATGATGCGGAAGCTGGCGGCGATGGTGCAGAAGATGGAGTCGATCAAGGCGGAACTGGCGGAAAACGGGAAATCGCTGCCGCCCGACGAAGTCGAGGGCATGAAGGACGAGCTGCAGGGCCTGATCGACCTGGTGATGGAGTCGCCGGAGGACTTGCGCCGGCGCGTCGACGAAGCGCAGAAGGTGTTTGCCGAGTACGAGGACGCGAAGCGCAAGCTGGCGGGCGGGAACCTGCGGCTGGTGGTGTCGATCGCGAAGAAGTACCGCAACCGCGGCCTGTCGTTCCTGGACATCATCCAGGAGGGCAACACGGGGCTCATGCGGGCCGTGGACAAGTACGAGTATCGGCGGGGCTACAAGTTCAGCACGTACGCGACCTGGTGGATCCGGCAGGCCATCACGCGGGCCATCGCCGACCACGCCCGGACGATCCGCATCCCGGTCCACATGATTGAGACGATGAGCAAGCTGCGGAACATCAGCAAGCGGCTGCTCCAGGAACTGCGGCGCGAGCCGACGATCGAAGAGATCGCCCGCGAGGCCAAGATGCCCGTGTCGGAGGCGCGGCGGGTGATGAAGATCAGCCGGCACCCGATTTCGCTCGACCGCCCCGTCGGGGAGAGCGAGGACAGCTACTTCGGCGACTTCATCGAGGACGAGAAGGCCGAGAGCCCGGTCGCCAGCGCCAGCAGCGACATGCTCAAGGACCGGATCGAGGCCGTGCTCAAGACGCTCACTTACCGCGAGCGCGAGATCATCAAGCTCCGCTACGGCATCGGCGACGGGTACACCTACACGCTCGAGGAGGTGGGCAAGATCTTCAAGGTGACCCGCGAACGGGTGCGGCAGGTGGAGGCCAAGGCGATTCGCAAACTCCAGCACCCGGTGCGAGCCCGCAAGCTCGAGGGGTTCATCGACTCGCTGCGGGCGCGGTAGCGCCGGGCAGGCCGGGCGCCAAGCGGGGCGGAGGCGCCGGTGGGGATCCAACCGCACCGGCACCTCCGCCCGTCTCATCTCCAAGGGGGGCCAGTACTGGGCGGCGAACGCGGCGAGGTTCGCACGCTCTGCGCCGTCAGGGTGATGCCGACCTGGCCGGGCGCAAGCGTGGCCTCGAACTGTCCGGCCTTGCCGCTGAGGTTGGCTGCGCCGGTGGTGTCATACGTTCCGAGGCTGTGGCACGCTGCGCAGCGGTTGTCGTACAGGGTCTGCCCTGCCACGAGGTCGTCGGTGGAACCGTTTCCGCCGCCGTTTTCCACGCCGTTGTCATCGGCACCGTTGTCGCCAGCGCCGTCGTTTAGGCCGTTGTCGCCGGTGCCGTCGTCGTCGAAACCGTTGTCGTCCAGTGGGGGGCAGCCGCCGAGCAGCGCGACCGACAGCAGAGTAACAAAAAAGCCACCCAACACAAACGCCTTCTTCATCGCACGACTCGTTTCGATCGGGAACGCGGCGCGGGGCGGCCCGCCGAAACCTGGGCGTCGCGGCCCCGGTGCGTACGTGCCGGGAAAGTACCGGGCGACCGGCCGGGTTGCAATTTTGCAACGGTTTTGCGCGCTGCGATACGGCTAAGCGAGTCTGAACAACGCCGCGCGGGCCCCTACTCCCGCGCCCAGTAATCGACGACGATGAGTCGCTCGATGTGGGGGCGGGCGCGGTCCATCAGCTCGCGGTACGCGGGGTGCGCCAGATACGCGGCGCGGTCGTCCGGCGAGCCGAAGGTCACCAGGTAGCAGTGTGTGAATCCCTCGCTGCGGTTCTCGACGCTCACGTCGGTGCCCCACTCAAAGCCCCGCAGGGCGGGAACGCGGAGGGGCAACTGGCGGGCGAGCCGCTCGACTGCCAGGATGTCTTCGGTCGTCGTGTCGGGCTTGAACCGAATCAGCATCACCTGCCGCAGGAGGCGGGGCGGCGCACCGGGCGTAACCGCCAGCGACTGCCGCTGCTCGATGCGGGTCTCCGCGCAGCCGAACAAGCCCGCCGCGGACACGACGAGGAGGCCGAACAGCCTGCGCATGATCGCTCTCCGCTCGTCCAGCCCGCGGCTGCCCGGCGCAACACGGCGGGCCGGCCGTCTCAGGTTGCGCTCGCCACGGCTCGCACGGTTTCAGCCGTGACCGGCTGAATGATACCGCGCTCGGTGATGAGCCCTGTGATGAGCTCGGCCGGTGTGACGTCGAAGGCCGGGTTCCAGCAGAGGACGCCCGGCGGGACTACTTCGCGACCCAGACCGCGTCGGATTTCATCGGCGGGTCGTTCCTCGATCGGGATCGCGCGGCCGTCGGGTAGCGATAGGTCGAAGGTGCTCGTCGGAGCGGCGACGTACAGCGGCACGCCGTGCGCACGAGCCGCCAAGGCGACCGCGTAGGTGCCGATCTTGTTCGCGGTGTCTCCGTTGGCAGCGATCCGGTCGGCCCCCACCAAGACGAGCTGGACGGCGCCCTGCCGCATCAGCGCGGCCGCGGCGCCGTCGCACAACACAGTCACATCCAGACCGGCCGCGTGCAGCTCCCAGGCGGTCAGGCGCGCGCCCTGGAGCAGGGGCCGCGTTTCGTCGGCGAACACGCGGAAGCGCCGGCCGGCGGCGTGCGCGACGTAGAGCGGCGCGAGGGCGGTGCCCCAGGCGACGGTGGCCAGCGCGCCGGCGTTGCAGTGGGTCAGCACGCCGCCGCCCTCGGGCACGAGCGGCGCGCCGTGCAGGCCGATGCGGTGGCAGGCGGCGGCGTCGGCGCGGGCGAGAGCGTGCGCGGTCTCCAGGAGGGCGCGCCACGCGGTCGGCGAGTCGGGGCCGGCGGCCCGGGCGGCGTCGGTCGCCCGGCGCACGGCCCAGGCGAGATTAATGGCCGTCGGACGGCAGGCGCACAGGTAGCGGCCGACCTCGTCGAGGCGGGCATGGAAGATCTCCGCGGCTGCGGAGCGGTGGGGGCGCAGTCCGAGGCATAACCCGTACGCGGCGGCGACGCCGATGGCCGGAGCGCCGCGGACGCGGAGCGTGCGGATGGCCTCCCAGACGTCCTCGACGGTGGCACAATTGCGATAGACCGTTTCGAGCGGAAGGCGGGTCTGGTCGAGGATGCACAGAAGGCCGTCTTCGCCGCCCTGCCACGCGAGTGTGGTGGGCAATCCGGTGAAGGGCATCGGAGGGGCCGCGAGCGCGGGCGAAGCCGGCGGTGTGGTCGTGGGGCCGATGCTCATGATGAATTAGTACCCGCTCGCGGGCGTTGTCGCAGCGCCCCCGGAAGCGAAGGGCCGGCCCATGGTTCGCGCGTCGGGCGGGGGGCGGTACGCTTTCGGCCATGCGCAAAAGTGTTGTCATCGCGGCGTGGCTCGTGATCGGGTGGGGGCTCGGCGGCTGCGAGTCGGCGGGGCCGCGCTCGTTGGACCTGCTGGCGGACGGGGAGGCCGCGTATCGGGCGGGCCAGTACGACCTCGCCATCTCCCGGTTGTCGCGATTCGTTGCGACCGCCGGCCGGCAGCCGGAGGCGAGCCGGGCGCTGTACGTGCGCGGTATGGCGTACGCGCGGGCCGGCCGGCGGGGGTTGGCCTACGCCGACCTGCAACGGGCCGCGACAGAAGCGGCCGACCCGCAGGTCGCGGGCGGGGCGTGGGCCGTGCTTGGCGTGATGCGCTTCGAGGACGAGGACTGGGCGGGCGCGGTGCGGGCCTTGCAGCGCGCCGTGGGGCGTTTGCCGCCCGACGCGCCGGAGGATGCCCTGCGGTATCGGCTGGCGCTGACCTTGGAGCGGACGGGGGAGTGGGGCGCGGCGCAGCGGGCATTCCGGGAGCTGCTTCGGAAGTCCCCGCGGGGGCCGTACGCGAAGGCGGCCGCGCGGCGGCTCGAGCTTCGTCCGGACCATTTCGCGGTGCAGTGCGGCGTGTTTGCGTCGGCCCGCAGCGCCGAGGAGCGGGCCGCGCAGCTCCGTCGGGAGGGGGTGGCGGCGGAGGTGCGGCGCGAGCCGCGGGGCGGCGAGACACGGTACGTCGTGCTGGCCGGTCGGTACGACAGCTACGCGGAGGCGCGGCGGGCCCTGACGGAGGTGCGGGCCCGGGTGCCCGACGCGGTGCTCTGGCCCTGACCCGGCGTGCGGGCGGGCCGCTCAGCGCTCCAGTTCGGCGATGCGGGCCGCGACCACGTTGCGGAAGGGATCGTCCTCGTCGAGCCCGGCCAGGATCTGGCGGTACAGCCGCACGGCGTCGGCCCGCCGGCGATTGGCGGCGAGGGCTTCGGCGAGGTTCACGGCGGTGCGGAGGTCGCCCGGCTGCAAGGCCCGGGCGCGCTCGGCGTGACGCAAAGCGGCCGGGGGGTCGGAGGCGCCGAGAAGGGCGGCAAGGTTGCTGTGGACGGTCCAGTCGTCGGGGCGGTGGGCCAACACGCGCTCGAACGCGGCCCGCGCGGCGGGCACGTCGCGCAGTAGCGTGAGGGCCTCGCCGAGCATGCGCCAGGCGTCGACGTCGTCGGGGGCCAGGCGGAGGAGCTCGTCGAGCTCGGCGCGGGCGGCGCGGGGCTGGCCGCTCTGAAGCAGGGCGCCCGCGAGCTTGCGGCGGAGCTCGGGGTCGGTGGGGCGCGTGGCCACGTCAGCGCGGAGGGCGGGGATGCGGCGGGCGCTGGTGTCGCCGCGCAGTTGGGCCAGCACGGCGCGGGCTTCGGAGTCGAAGGGGTCGAGCTGGAGCACGCTCTCGGCGTACAGCCAGGCCCGGTCGGAATCGCCCTGCACGAGGGCGAGCCGGGCGCGCAACGCGAGGGCGTCGGTGTAGGCTGGGTTGATCCGCAGGGCCGTATCGAGGTGGCCGGCCGCCTGGGCGAGAAGCGTGTCGCGATCTGAGGCGGCCACCATGTTCGCCGCGAGCTGCATCAGCACGGCGGCGTAGTTTTTGTTCACGTGGACGCTGTGGGGGACGGTGCGCACGTCCTGGGCGAGCAGCGTGAAGTTGTTGCGCCAGTCCAGCACGCGGACGGTGCTCCGCGCGGCCAGCCCGACGAGCAGCAGGGCCGCGAGCACGCGCAGCAGGCGGGCGCTGCCGGCGAGTCGTCCGCCCGGACCGCAGTGCGTGCGCCAGACGTGCAGCGTCCCGAGCGCGACGAGCGTCAGGGCGAAGACCGAGGGCCAGTAGAAGAGCCGCTCGGCGACGGACACGCCGATGAGCAGGACGGTGTTGGAGATCAGACCGTAGCTCGCGAGCAGCATGAGGGTCAGACCGGCGGCCAGGGGCGGTCGCCGCCGGTGGCGGAGCGCGGCCCACACTCCGACGCCCAGCGCCGCCGCGGTCGCCAGTCCGAGGGCGGCCATGGGCGTGAAGCCGGCGCGGGGGTCGATAACGGCGAGGCCGTAGTCGGAGGCGAGGCGGTCGGGCAGGAACACGAGCCGGGTGTAATGGCCCAGGACCTCGAGCGCGCCGGTGACGCGCTCGGTCGGCGTCGCCAGCACGAGCGGGTTGAGGGCGGCGCCGGCGGGGGTGGTGCGGAAGAGTCGGCCGCCGAGGGCCGCGTGGCGTGCCGCGAAGTACGGGGCCAGCGGGACCAGCAGGATCGCCGCCCGCACGAGCCACCAGCGGAGCGGCGGGCGCGGCGGTGCGGCCGTCAGATACAGCGCCAGCAGCGCGACCGGGGCGAACGAGATGGCGGTTTCCTTGGCCAGCAGCGCGGCGGCGAAGAGGAGCGTCGCGGCCAGCACGCGCGGCAGTCCCGGCCGCCCGTCCGGCGGCAGGAGCGTGAGGAGCCCGGCCAGCAGGAGGATCGTCGCGAGGACCTCGGCGCGGCCGACGACGTTGGCGACGGCCTCGACGTGGACGGGATGGACCGCGAAGAGCAGCGCGGCCAGCGCCGCCAGGGGCGTGTCGCGGCTCAGCCGGCGCACGAGCAGCCACACCAGGCCGCAGGCTGCACCGTGCAGAAGCACGTTGACGAGGTGGTAGCCGGCCGGGTGCAGGCCGCCGACGGCGTAGTTGAGGGCGAGCGTGAAGAGGGTCAGCGGGCGGTAGAGCGGGTCGCGGCGGGCGTTGAGGTCTTCCGACGCGTCCGGGGCCTCCCACCAGTTGGAGAGCCAGATGGCGCGCAGGTCGGTCGGCCGGGCGAGGCGCGGATTCTCGACGATCAGCGGGATGTCGTCGTAGGTGAAGTCGTGACCGATGGCGGGCAGGAAGACGAGCAGGCCGAGGAGGATGGCGGGCACGGGGCCGCGAAGGACGGCGGGCACCGGGCCGCGGAGCAGGCCGGCCGCGGGGCGCGGCGGGGAGGTGTCCGAC
>Ga0209101_1000537_pt1 | contig 31012 bp, 26 predicted proteins | sample ConPoolayeCmetaG_FD_185481 | JGI IMG/M metagenome (GOLD analysis project Ga0209101, IMG submission 185481) | Hot spring microbial mat communities from California, USA to study Microbial Dark Matter (Phase II) - Cone Pool mat layer C metaG... ...
GCGAAGCACCTCGCTCGGTCGGCCGCCGAAGAGCAGCGACACGTTGGCGAGCCCGCCCGGCAGCAGATGGCAGTAGCTCATGATCGTGCCGCTCGGGCTCGTCTCGAGCGGTCCCACGTAACATCCCTGCTCGCCGCTGAAGCAGCGGTCGACGGGAGGATCGTAGCAGTGGGTATGGGGGGAACCGAGAACGTGCCCGAGCTCGTGTGCGAACACGAGCACGTCCCAGATCTGCTGCGGCTGCGTGGTGTCGAAGTGTCCGGCGACCTGCGAGACCGCGAACCCGAAGGCGGGATCGCAGACGCTCCCGATCCAGGCGACACCGCCGACAATGGCCTTGCCGGAGACGAACTGGACGGCGTCCCGCTGGCCCGCGAGGGCATCCATGCCGTTGGCAGGGTTGGTCCAGTACCGCTGCACCTCGAGGAGCGTGCCAAGGGGCGAGCTGTCCTGCCAGGGGTCCGTCGTGCTCCAGAGGCGAACGAACGACGCGCGGAGCCGCACGCCGGCATCGCGCTCGTAGATCAGGCTCGCGGCGGCGACCAGGGTTCCCAGGTACTCGAGCGCAGCGGCCTGGGTCGGAAACTTCCCCAGGAACTCTTGGTCGGTGTCGATGGCCAGCTCCAACTCGCGCAGGGCCGCGCTCTGCGCTGCCGTGGACGAAGCGACCCGCGGGTGCGCCTTGGGTCGCATGGCCTCCAGCGCAGCCCCGTACACGTCCTGAAGGCAGAAATCGTCCGGGGCTCGTAACTCTGTCGGGTGGGCTGTCGTGAGCGCGCCGATGCGATGCAACCCTGCACCATCGGGCGCGAAGGGGAAGACCTCGCCACCCGTGGCGACGAAGCCATGCACGTGACCGGGCGCCGCGACCAGGAGCGCGCGCGACTCGGGATCTCCCCGCACCGTGCCGACGAGCCAGACGCGGTCAGGTGCTCGAAGGGCCTCCTCGCCTTTGCCGACGACATCGACGAGACGGCTGCCAGGCCCGAAGGGATCGATGCGTGCGAGCTCGAGCGTGACGCGCCGGGAGCGTCCCAGGGGAAAGCGGCGTACCACGGCGCTCGCAGACGCCCGCAGCTCGGCGAGCGCGCCGAGGTCGATGGCGAGGCGTTCGACACGGCCGGCATCGTCGCGCGGAACGGCCGCACGCCCGTGGCGCACCGGAGAGAGCAAGGGTCGGGCAAGGGCCCCGGATGCTACGGTGATCGTCACGGCGAACGCGCAGGCGAGTGCACGGGGCGTCCCCATCGTAGCTGCCGGGGCAGCAAGCGACGTGCCCCGGCAGGCTCCGGGGGCTGGCAAGCCGCCGCGCAGTCCACGCTCGGCGAATACCCGCCGCCGTCCGCTTCTCGCGCTGGCGCGCGTCGCGACACTGGCGGATGGCGTCGAGGTCGCGTCGCTGCTCTCGGAGGGTCGTGCTAGGGACTGGTCCCATGCGCCTGTGCTCGCTCCTCGGGATCGCGCTGGTCCTGTCCCTCCCTGCTGCTGCGACCGTCGCCGACGCAAAGGAAGCGCCACGCGGGGCAGCAACCTCTCACCGGCGTTTCGACGACGTCGAGCACTGGGTGCGAGTCTTCGACGACCCCGCGCGGGCTGTTTGGCAGAAGCCCGCCGAGGTGGTGGCAGCGCTCGGGCTCGAGCCCGGCATGGTCGTGGCCGACGTGGGAGCAGGGACGGGATACTTCATGCGCCTGCTCGCCACGGCCGTCGGTTCGCGGGGCACGGTCTTCGCCGCGGAGGTCGAACCGGCCCTGCTCGTGCACCTGCGGGATCGTGCGCAGCGCGAAGGGATCACGAACGTGGTGCCCGTCCTGATCCCGCAGGATCGTCCGGGATTGCCTCCCGGTCTGCTCGATCTGGTCCTGCTGGTCGACACCTACCATCACATCGATCGCCGGCTGATCTGGCTCGAGCGTTTGCACGACGTGCTGCGACCGGGGGGTCGGGTGGCGATCGTCGACTGGGAAAAGCGGCCGGCGCCGGTCGGCCCGGAGCTGGAGCACAAGCTGGCGCGCGCGGACGTGGTCGACGAGATGGCCGCCAGCGGCTTCACGCTGATGGCCGCTCCGGATCTCCTGCCCTACCAGTATCTCCTGATCTTCCGTCGACGTTGAGGACGGTCGTGCTCTGGCTCGGGATCGTCCTGCTCGCGCTCGTGCACCTCGTCGCCTTGCTGGCGATTCCGCTCGGCCTCCCCGGCACGTGGCTGCAAGTGGCGGCTGCAGCCGCCCTGGTGTGGCTCAGCGACGGCGCCTGGATGGGGTGGACCTCGGTCGTGGTCTTCACCCTGCTCGCCGGTGCGGGCGAGGCCATCGAGGCGCTGACGGGCGCCTGGGGTGCGCGGCGATTCGGCGGGTCGCGCGTCGCGGCCTGGGGAGCCCTCGTCGGCGGTGTGGTCGGCGCCATCGTCGGTGGGATCCCGGTGCCCATCGTAGGGAGCGTGATCGCGTCCTTCGTCGGCACCTTCGCCGGAGCGATGGCCGCCGAGCTGTGGCAGCGGCGGACGCTCCGTCCCGATCTCCGTGTCGGCCTGGGCGCGCTGGTGGGCCGCGTGATCGGCGTGACGACCAAGCTCGCCCTCGGCTTCACGATCGCGATTCTCTCGCTCGCCATCGTGGCAACCCGCGTACTGGACGGCGCCTGAGCGGTCAGGAGGTCGGGGGGGCGGTGGCGGGCGTCTCGCGCACGACCAGGACGAACAGCTCGAGGAGGGCGCGGACCAGCGCGTCTCGTTCCGCGGGCGCGAGCGCGTCGAGGCTGGCCCCGAAGGGCGTGCCGTAAGGGGGATCGCCAATGGCGAGGTACACCCGCCGGAAACAGTCGTGGATGGGCCCTGGAGGCGGCTCGCCGCGGAAGGCGCGCTTGAAGAGCGACAGCGCTCGGTCGAGGCGCTCCTGGGGCTCGCGGGTGAGCGACATGAGCATCTGCACGGCGCCTTGCAAGCGCTCCAGCCGGTCTCCTGGCGTCAGGATCTCATCGTACACGGTGACGAACACAGGCAAGAAGCGCGCCGGCGGTTCTTGGACGCGTCCGCGGCCGCTCGTCGGGAGGGAAAGTCGTCATTCGGAACGGTCAGGCGTCACCGTTGCGCCGGTGCGCGCCGCGGGGGCGCGCAATCTGCGTTGACCCCGTGGGCGCCCGCCCGCTACGACGCTCTGGGACATGCAGCGCAGGGTGTTTCGGATGATCGGAGCCCTCGGACGCGAGCCCGTCGTGCACGTGGTGGTGCTCGGCCTGCTCGTCTTTGCCGCGCATCGCCTCCTCGCACCGCCGGATGCAGGACGGCTCATTGTGGTCGGCCAGGGGGTGCGCGACGGCCTGCGGCTCGATCACGAACGTCGCACGGGCGTGCCGCCGACGCCCGCGGAGGAGGCCGCGGCCCTCGAACGCTGGCTCGACGACGAGATCCGGTATCGGGAAGCGCTGCGACTGGGGCTCGATCGGGGCGATGTCATCGTTCGCCGTCGATTGATCCAGAAGATGGAGTTCCTCACCGAGGACCTCGATCCGCCCCGCGAGCCGACGGAGGCGGAGCTCGAGGCGCACTGGACCCTGTCGCGGGAGCGCTGGATCGAGCCCGCTCGCGTGACGCTCGAGCATGTCTTCGCCAGCCGGACGCGGCACGGGGCGGCGGCAAGCGCCGTCGCCATGGCCTGGAGAGAGCAGCTCGATGCTGGCGGCGATCCTGCGGCGCTTGGCGATCCCTTCCTGCGCGGGCGGCAGTTCGTCGGCCACAGCGAGGCGCAGCTGGCAGCCATCTTCGGCCCCGGATTCGCGGCCGCGGTGATGGGGCTCGCCGCCGATGGACGGTGGGCCGGACCCGTGCCCTCGAGCTACGGGGAGCACCTGGTCCGGGTCCACGGGCGACAGGAGGCGCGACAGCGGACACTCGGCGAGGTGCGCGACGAGGTGCGCCGCGAGTGGCTGGAACGCGAACGCGAACGTCTGGACCGGGAGGCGCGCGCACGGCTGCGGGCGCGCTATGCGATCCGCATCGAGGGCGCGTCCGAGGGGGCGGTCGCGCAGGCCGCGGAGCGGCCGTGACGCCGACACCTGAGCACCGGTGGGCACGGATGGCCACCGCGATCTGGCTTGGCGTGGCGGCGATGCTCGGCGCCGCACGGCTGGCATCGGCGCATGGCTTCGATCCCGCGCTTCTCGACATCACTGAAGGCGAGGGGGGCCGCTACGCGGTCCTGTGGAAGCGACGTCCCGGCCCGGCAGCCCTCTTGCCGCGGTTTCCCGCCCACTGCGAACCTGTCGGGGAACCGCCGCGCGCGGTCACCAGCGACCCCGCGCCACAGTACTGGCAGCTGGCCTGCGGCGCACAGGGCCTCGGGGGCGCGACGCTGACGGTCGATGGTCTGGAATCGCGTGCGGACGTCGTTGTCCGCGTTGCCTGGCGCGACGGGCGCACGACAAGCGGCGTGCTTCGCTTCGACACACCGATCCTCGCGCTTCCCACCGGACCCGCCAGCGATGGCTGGGCTGTCCTGCGCTCGTACGTCGGGCTGGGCATCGAGCACATCCTGCTCGGGCTCGATCATCTCCTCTTCGTGCTCGGCCTCCTCTTGCTGGCCGATGGCTGGGGCACGTTGCTGCGCACCATCACGGCCTTCACCGCAGCTCACAGCCTGACGCTCGCGCTGGCGGCCTTCGGGGTGCTCGCGCTGCCGCCGGCGCCGGTCGATGCCACGATCGCCCTCAGCATCGTGGTGCTTGCGCTCGAGCTGCTGCGCGAGCCCGGAGCGGCGCCGACGCTGGCGCGGCGCGCGCCGTGGGTGGTGGCCTTTGCCTTCGGGTTGTTGCACGGTCTCGGCTTCGCGGGAGCGCTGGCCGCCGTCGGGCTGCCTCCCGACCACATCCCGCTCGCCCTCGTGGCGTTCAACCTCGGCGTCGAGCTCGGGCAGCTCGTATTCGTGGCTGCCGTGCTCCCCGCCGTCGGGATGGCGCAGCGCCTGGGAGCACGGCGGCCCCTCCTCGGGCGCGTTCCCGCCTACGCTATCGGAGCGCTTGCCGTGGCCTGGACCCTCGAGCGGATCCTGGCGTTCGGGGCGGCGCCGTCGTGACCCCGGAGCGGATGTCCAGGCCGGGCTGGCGACGGGTCGTGCGCTCGGTGGTGGGTGCCGTGCTCGCCGGTACCCTGGTGTCGCCTCCGGATGCCGGTGGCCGCGGGAACGCAGCTGGCGGCCTCGTTCGTGTCGAGGTGCCAGGGGCGCGGGAACGCCGTGCCACGGTGGTGTGTACCGACTGCGATCCTGCCTGCGATCGCGACGGGGTCGCCGGACCGAACGGTGCATGCACCTTCGCGCCACGCGTGTGCCTCGAGGAGGATGCGCCCTCGGCTCCCGGCCGGCGTCTCGAGCGGCTCCGCATCCGACCACGGGGCAGCGTGCCCGCCCCACCCGACGAGGGGCCGGCCTGCGGCAGCCGGGGAGCGCTCGTGGTGCCTCTGCGGGGCCGGAAGCCCGGCAAACGGCAGCTACGGGTCGTGGCGGTGGGGGGGCGGACCCGGCAGCGCGAGCGGCTGCAGCTTGTCTGCCGCCCGCTTCCGGCCGGGGCACGCTGCCCGCCGAGCGAGGCCCGCGAGCCGTGTGCTCAGCACGATCCGTTGCGCGGGGTGTTCTTCGGCGACTTGCACGTCCACACCCGCCTCTCCTTCGACGCGCAGGCCTTCGACGTGCGCACCACGCCCGCGGAGGCGTACGCTTTCGCGCAAGGTGCGGCACGTTCGCTGCCGCCGCTCGACGCGAGCGGCGTGGGCACGCGCACCGTGCGGCTCGAGCGGCCGCTCGACTTCGCTGCCGTGACCGATCATTCGGAGTTCCTCGGCGAGGTCGAGATCTGCACCACGCCGGGTGCCGCCGGGTACGACAGCGCCGCGTGTGCGGCCTACCGCAGCAGCGACGTGAACCAGGGCGTGGCGAGCTTCGGCTTCCAGCTCGTCCCGCCTGTTCCGAGCCGTGTCGCCGAGCTGTGCGGGCCGGACGACAGCCGCTGCCTCGCGTCGGCGCGCAGCGTCTGGCGGCGTCTGCTCGACGCGGCGGAAGCGGCCTACGATCGCTCGCCGAGCTGCCGGTTCACCACCTTTCCCGGCTACGAATGGACGGGTGCCACCGCGCTCAGCACCCGACATCGCAACGTGATCTTCCGTAACGAGCGGGTGCCCCTGCCGATCTCCTACTTCGACCAGCCGACCCCGGAGGGCCTGTGGCGCGCGCTGCGGGCGAGCTGCCTCGAGGCGCCTGGCGGCTGCGACGTGCTGGCGATCCCGCACAACTCGAACGAGTCCAACGGGACCATGTTCCGCGTGGAGTACGGTGGCGCGACCGATCCAGAGCGCCAGCGGCTTCTGGCCGCCGAGCGAGCTGGCATGGAACCGCTCGTGGAGATCTACCAGCACAAGGGCGACAGCGAATGCATGAACGGCCTCGCCGGGATCGTGGGAGCGCCGGACGAGCTGTGCGAGTTCGAGAAAGAGATCCGGCCCGTGTTCGAGGACTGCGGTGAGGGCACGGGCAGCGGCGGCGTGGCCCGCCTCGGCTGTTTCTCGTACCGCGACTTCGTCCGCGGCGCCTTGCTCGACGGCCTGCTCGAGCAGCAGCGGCTCGGAGTGAACCCCCTGCAGCTCGGGTTCATCGGCAGCACCGATACACACAACGGCACGCCGGGGTTGGTGGAGGAGCGGGGCTTTGCCGGGCATCGCGGGATCGACGACGACACCCCGATGCGGCGCCTCGGGCGGGGCACGCTCACGCTCGGGGGTATCTCGTTCAGCCCCGGCGGCCTGGCGGGCGTCTGGGCGGAAGAGAATTCCCGCACGAGCCTCTTCGAGGCGTTGCGGCGGCGAGAAACCTTCGCCACGAGCGGGCCGCGCATCACCGTGCGCTTTTTCGCCGGCTGGCAGCTGCCGCAAGCGCTCTGCGAGCGCCCGGACCTCGCAGCGCAGGGCTACGCGCACGGCGTGCCCATGGGCGGGGTCTTGCCGCAAGCACCCGGCGCTGCGGCGCCACGCTTCGTGGTGGCCGCGCTGCGCGATCCGGGGACGACGAGCCGCCCGGGCACACCGCTGCAGGCCCTGCAGATCGTCAAGGGATGGATCGCCGACGGCGCGCGGCATCAGCGAGTGGTCACGGTCGCTGGCGGGCCGGGGGACGACGCCGCGCTGGACGAAGCCACCTGCACGACCCACGACGGCGGCTTCGATACGCTGTGCGCGACCTGGACCGACCCGCACTTCGATCCTGGTCAGCCCGCGTTCTACTACGCGCGGGTGTTGGAGCAGCCGAGCTGCCGCTGGCATGTCTGGGAGTGCAACGCGCTGCCCCCGGACGAGCGCCCGCCCTCGTGCACCGACCCGGCGTGGCCACGGCAGATCCAGGAGCGGGCCTGGACGTCGCCGGTGTGGTATCTGCCCGAAGGGCCCTGAGGTCGACCATCGCCCTGTCGGTCCAGTGCTCAGGCGGGTCCCGCGAGCCACAGGATCCCCGCGAGGAGCATGACGAACACGACCCCGGCTGCACACAGCGACCCGATCATCCAGCGCAGGGTGCGTTCTTGGGTCCTGAGCACGGCGAACGACGGGTCGCCGGGCCGCGAGGAGCCCAGACGCAGCGCGAGCCGCAGCAGCAGGGGGATCAGCACGAAAGGCGTGCTCATGCCCGAGAGCGTGACCACCGCGGCGATGGCACGCGTCGCGCGTCCCTCCGGGCAGAGCGCGCCGGTCCTCTCGAGCCAGGCGGCGACGGCGATGGCGCTAACGAAGGTGGCGATCACCGCGGCGAGCGCCAGGGCGAAGGGACGGAGCGGTGGCCGATCGCTCATGGCGTCACGAGGCGCTGGCCGTGACAGGAGCACCCGCGGGGGGTGTCAACCGGTCCCACGCATGCCGCGCAAAGGCGACAACGGCCGCGACCTCGAGCGCCCGTCCCGCGAGCACGCCCTGCGGTGCCCAGCCGAGCGCCGTGGTGAGGATCACGAGCCAGATGCCGACATTGAGCAGCACCAGGGCTCGCCAGGCATGTCGCGTCTTGCCGTATCGACCGTACCAGCGTGGGAGGATCCAGAACGCGACACCGAAGGCGAGTTGCACGGTCCAGCCGAAGAGCACGCATTCGAGGTGGGCGGGGAGGAGCCGGAGCGTCCACGAGGCGACGCCGAGTCCCTTGTGGACAAGAAGCAGGGCGCCGAGCGTGACACCGAGCGTCAGGTATGCGAGCGCCGCGCGGACGAAGACGACACTCAGCCGCGGCATCTCAGCGTTCCTTCACGCGGGCCCAGGTATTCCAGACGAAGGCCACGGCGCCGAGCCACTGCAGGGCCGCCGAGACCGCGAGCGATACGCCCCAGGCACGCCTGCCGGTTGCGACCAGGGCGGGCTCGGCGATGGCCCGCAGCAGCAGCCCCGCATTGAGGAGGCCGTGAAGAGGTGGAAATAGACGGGCGCCAGGGCGGTAACGACCGCCGGAAGATCGCCGACGGGCTGCAGGGCGAGCAGAAGACCGAGCGCGAGCGAGGCGACAAGGTAGATTAGGCTCGTACGGATGAAGCGCTGGGTGAGCGGTGGCACGGCTCGGTATGACGCCGGAGGTTGTGCCCCAGGGCAAGTCGAGCGTTCGAGCGAGGCGCCTTGCCGGAGGCGGGCATCGAAGCGTATGCGCTTCGCCGATGGCGCTCGTCCACGCCGAGAGGGCAGCACGGCTGTGGTCCTGCAGGCTGGTCGTGGCGATGATGCTGAGCTGCGGCGGTCTCGCCTCCTGCAGCGCCCGGGGGACCGAGGAACCCGCGCTGCTGGTCTATGCGGGGGCCGCGTCGAAACCGGTGGTCGAGGAGGTCGCGGCGATCTACCGCCGACGCACGGGGATCGAGGTCGACGTGGTCTTCGGAGGGTCGGGCCAGGTTCTCGCCCAGATGCGGCTTGCGCGGGAGGGCGACATCTACTTCCCGGGGTCCTCGGATTACATGGAACTCGCCAAACGCGGAGGAGACGTGCTGCCCTCGAGCGAGCGGATCGCCGCGTATCTCGTGCCGGCGCTCGCCGTCCAACGCGGGAATCCCCACGGCATCCGCGGGCTGCGCGACCTGCTTCGACCGGGCCTGCGCATCGCCATCGCGAATCCCGAGACGGTGTGTGTTGGCGCCTACGCGGTCGAGATTGTCGAGCGGAACCTCGATGCCCGAGAACGCGCGGCCTTCCGGCACAACCTCGTCAACTACACGGAGTCGTGCGAGAAGACGGCCACGGCCATCGCGCTCGACATGGCCGACGCGGTACTGGGCTGGCACGTGTTCGAGCACTGGGATCCGCAGCGCATCGAGACCATCCCGTTGGCTCGCCACGAGGTGCCGCGTATCGGATACTTGCCGATCGCGATCGCGGTCTTCACGAAGAACCCCGCAGCGGCCGCGGCCTTCATCGACGTGCTGACGGGCCACGAAGGACAGGCCGTCTTCGCGAAGTATCGCTACTTTGCCACGGCGGCGGAGGCGGCGGCCTGGATCGGCGAGGCCAAGCCGGTCGGCGGCGAGTACACGGTCCCGGACGCATGGCTGAGCCGGTGAGGCAGCGATGAGCCTCCGCCGTGCCACGGTGGCAGCCGCCCTGGCCGTGCTCGCCGTCTACGGCGGGCTCCTGGCCTCGCTGGGGTGGTTCCTCGATCGGTCGGCGCTGTGCGCCACGCTGACATCCACACGGATGCTCTTCGCGCTGCGCCTGTCGCTCCTGACTGCCCTGGTGGCCGCTGCCCTGGCGGTGGCCGTGGGGATCCCAGCAGCGTACGCGCTGTCGCGCTTCCGATTTCGCGGCCACCAGCTCGTCGACATGGTGCTCGAGCTGCCCCTCGTCGTGTCGCCCGCGGCGCTTGGGGCGATGCTGCTCGTCTTCTTCGCCAATCCGTTCGGCGCGTGGATCCAGGTAAACGTCGTGCGGTTCGTCTTCGGCGTGGCCGGGGTCGTGCTCGCGCAGTGGGTGACGGTGCTGGGCATGACCGTGCGGCTTCTCAAGACCGCCTTCGACGAGGTGCCGCGCGAGCTGGAAACGGTCGCGCGCACGCTCGGCGCGACGCAGAGCCATGCCGTGTGGACCGTCACGCTGCCGCTCGCGTCCCGCGGGATCGTCGCGGCCTTCATCCTGGCGTGGGCGAAGGCGTTGGGCGAGTTCGGGGCGACGATCATGGTGGCCGGAACGATGGCGATGCGCACCGAGACCCTGCCGATAGCGATCTACCTGCGCCTGAGCTCCGCCGATCTCCCGGGAACCGTGGCGCTGATCCTGATGCTCGTCGGCATCGGGCTGTTCGCGCTCGAGCTGACGCGGCGGCTGCTGCGGGCGACGGCCCATGCTTGAGGTGGACGCGCTGCGGGTGTCGGCGGGCAGGTTCCGCTTGCACGACGTGAGCCTGTCCGTCGGCCGGGGCGAATGCCACGCGGTGCTCGGTCCCTCGGGAGCTGGCAAGAGCACGCTGCTCGCGGCCATTCTCGGCGTGCTCGTGCCCGAGACCGGGCGCATCCGTCTGGCCGGCGCGGACATCACCACCCTCCCCATCGAGCGCCGGGGGCTCGGCTACGTGCCGCAGCAGCTCGGCCTCTTTCCGCACCTGACGGTGCGCGAGAACCTCGTCTACAGCGCCCGGGCGCGGCGAATCCCTGCGGCGCGCTTCGAGCCGGTGCTCGAGCGGCTCGTCGCGGCGACGGGCATCGGCGCGCTGCTCGAGCGATCGCCGCGCACCCTGTCGGGCGGCGAGCGCCAGCGGGTGGGCCTGGTGCGGGCCCTGGCGAGCCAGCCGCAGGCGGTGCTGCTCGACGAGCCCTTCGCGGCGCTCGACGAGGCCCTGCGCCGCGACCTCTGGTGGTTGCTACGAGCCCTCCGGCGCGACTGGGAGCTCACCATCCTGCTGGTCACCCACGATCTCGCCGAGGCCTACATGCTCGCCGATCGGATGACCGTGCTGCTCGATGGCCGCGTCGCGCAGCAAGGCGACAGGATGGAGATCTACACGCGGCCCGCGATGCCCGACGTGGCGCGTTTTCTCGGCGTGGAGACCCTCGAGGCGGGCCGGGTCGTCGCTGCGCAGGATGACCTCGTGACGGTGGAGGTCGGGTCGGCGCGCCTGACGGCGCTGGGGCCGGTGGCCCTCGGCGCCGAGGTCCTGGTGAGCATTCGCGGCGAGGATGTGGCCTTGAGCCGAACCGGCGGCGCCGGCGGGAGCGCGCGCAACCGCCTCTTGGCCCGCGTCGTGTCGCTGCGCGAGGGGAGCCCTTTGCGCTGCGTGGAGCTCGACGCCGGGTTCCCGCTCTACGCGCTGGTCACGCGCCCGGCGAGCGAGGAGCTGGCCTTGCGGCCGGGAGCAGTCGTGACCGCCGTGATCAAGGCTCCGGCCGTCCACCTGATCCCGCGGCGCTCCGGCTAGGCTCGGCGGCTGTCGCTCAGGGGAACAGGCCCCGCGCCCGGGCCGCCTCGGCCACACGGCTCACGCCGAGCATGTTGGCCGCGAGGCGCATGGAGACCTTGCGACTCTCCGCGAGGTTCGACACCTCGCGGAAGCTGCGGGCCATCACGGCCTCGAGCTCGCTCGCGACCCGGCCAGCGTCCCACAGGCCGCCCTGGAGGTTCTGGCACCACTCGAAATACGAGACGGTCACGCCTCCGGCGTTGCAGAGGATGTCGGGGATGAGGAACACGCCCTGGCGCTCGAGAATCGTGTCGGCCTCCGGCGTGACCGGGCCATTCGCCGCTTCGGCCACCACCGTCGCGCGAACCCGCGCTGCGTTGTCGGCCGTGATCGCATGCTCGAGGGCCGCGGGAACGAGATAATCGCAGGGAAGCTCCAGCAGCTCCTGGTGCCCGATCGGCTCGGCCTCGGCGAAGCCGGCGACGCTGCCCGTGGCGCGCTTGTGCGCGAGCAGCGCGGCGATGTCGAGCCCATCCCCATGATAGACCGCTCCCTTGGAGTCGCTGACCGCGATCACGCGTGCCCGCCGCGCAGCGAGCCGCTGGGCCACGACCGCGCCGACGTTGCCGCAGCCCTGCACGACCACCCGCGCGCCCTCGAGCGGGAGCCCGAGATGTTCGGCGGCCGCCTGCAGGCACATGACGACCCCGGCGCCCGTGGCGTCACTGCGGCCTTCGGACCCTCCTAGCAGCAGCGGCTTGCCGGTGACGACGGCGGGGACAGGGGCGCCACTGTTCGTGAGCGCGCTGTACGTGTCCATGAGCCATCCCATGGTCCGGGGATTGGTCGACACGTCAGGGGCGGGAATGTCCCGGGTCGGCCCGAGCAGGGGAAGAATCGCCGCGGTGTACCGGCGGGTCAGCCGTTCCAGCTCGCCTTCGGACAGCTCCTTCGGCTGACAGGCCACGCCCCCCTTGCCACCGCCGAAGGGCAGCTTCACGACCGCACACTTCCACGCCATCCACATGGCCAGCGCCATCACCTCGTCCAGCGTCACGTCCGGGTGATAGCGAATGCCGCCCTTCGCCGGCCCCCGCGCCGTGCTGTGCTGCACGCGGTAGCCTTCGAAGCGCACGATCCGCCCGTTGTCGAGCCGGACCGGCACATTGACGGTCAGGACCCGTTCGGGATGCTTCAGCACCGACAGCAGGTCGGGCGGGAGGTCGAGTGCGCGGGCCGCGAGCTCGAGGTTCTGGACGGCGGCCTCGTAGGCTGTCAGAGCCCTCGGCGTCGCCGCGACGGGAGCCGCGAGAGGTGGCGTGTCAATCATGGCGTGTCATCTGGCCGTTGCACCGGGAGGGACAACCGGGGGGAACCGCCCTGCGATGCCGTCATCGAGGTCTGCCCTCGGCATGGTGGCTGGGTCAAGGGGACAACGCGGCTGGCGCTGCACGGTGGCGGGACGCTACGCTCGGCGCCTGCCATGTCGTCGACTGCCCAGGCGCGCTCGCCACGACCTCGGTCGCTGTTCCGCTCCTTCGTTCTGGCCGACTTCCTGACCCTCGCGAACGCCTCGTGTGGGATGATCGCCATCTTCCTGTGCCTGAACTATCTCGAAGCGGGGCGGAACGATGCCTTTCTCGCCTGGGCGCTTGTGCTTTTGCCGCTGGCGCTCGTGCTCGATGTGGCGGACGGGGTGGTGGCCCGCGGGGCGCATCGCGCCTCGGTCTATGGTGCGGACCTCGACTCGCTCGCCGATGTCATCTCTTTCGGCGTGGCGCCGGCGGTGCTGGGCTTCGCGCTCGGCCTGCGCGGCGCCTGGGATGCCGCGGTCCTGTGTTTTTTCGTCTGCTGTGGGGTGAGCCGGCTTGCCCGCTTCAACGTGACGGCCGTGGCGCTCGCCGGCGAGCACGGGAAGGTCACCCACTACGAGGGGACGCCGATCCCGACGAGTCTGGGCATCGTGCTCGTGCTCGCGATCGCCTGGTGGCAGGACGCCGTCGGCGACGCGATGTGGCTTGGGCGTTACCGGCTCGGTCTGGGGCATTTCCACCCGCTGGTGCTGTTGTACGCGGCGAGCGGCGCGCTCATGGTGAGCCGGCTGCGCATCCCGAAGCCCTGAGGGATGCGTTGACAGGCGCGGCCGCCTCGCGTTCACTCGGCAGCTCCATGCCGCAATTCATCTTCACCATGAAGGACCTGCGGAAGGTCACGCCGCAGGGCAAGGAGATCCTCAAGGGCATCTGGCTGAGCTTCTACCACGGTGCGAAGATCGGCGTGCTGGGCCACAATGGCGCCGGCAAGTCGACCTTGCTTCGCATCATGGCCGGGGTCGACCAGGACTTCGCTGGCGAGGCGGTGCTGTCCGAGGGCTTCACGGTCGGTTTTCTCCCCCAGGAGCCCCAGCTCGATCCGACCAAGACGGTGCGCGGGCAGGTCGAGGAGGCCGTGGCCGCGACCCGGAGCCTGCTTACGCGATTCGAAGCAGTCTCCATGCGGCTCGGCGAGCCGCTGAGCGAGCAGGAGATGGAGAAGCTCCTCGCCGAACAGGCGCGCCTGCAGGACCAAATCGACGCCGTGAATGCCTGGGAGCTCGACCGCCAGCTCGAGGTGGCCATGGAGGCGCTGCGCTGCCCGCCGCCGGACGCGGACGTCACGACGCTCTCGGGCGGCGAGCGCCGGCGGGTCGCCCTGTGCAAGGTGCTCGTGCAGCATCCCGATCTGCTGCTGCTCGACGAGCCGACCAACCATCTCGATGCCGAATCCGTGGCCTGGCTCGAGCGTCACCTCGCGGAGTACCGGGGTACGGTGGTCGCGGTGACCCACGACCGCTACTTTCTTGACAACGTCGCGGGCTGGATCCTCGAGCTCGACCGCGGGGCCGGCATCCCCTGGGAGGGCAATTACTCGTCGTGGCTGGAGCAGAAGCAGCGGCGCCTGGCGCAGGAAGAAAAGGAACAGTCGGCACGTCAGCGGACGCTGCAGCGCGAACTCGAATGGGTGCGGATGGCGCCCCGCGCCCGGCAGGCCAAGAGCAAGGCGCGGCTCAGCCACTACGAGGATCTGCTGCGCGCCGACCAGGCGAGCGAGCAGCGCCAGGGCCCGGCCCAGATCAGCATTCCCCCGGGCCCGCGCCTCGGAGACCTGGTGATCGAGGCGCGAGGCCTGCGCAAGGCCTACGGAGACAAGCTCCTCTTCGATGGCCTCGACTTCACGCTGCCCCGGGGCGGCATCGTCGGCGTCATCGGGCCCAACGGCGCGGGCAAGACCACGCTCTTTCGCCTGATCACGGGGCAGGAACGGCCGGATGCGGGCACGCTGCGCATCGGCGAGACGGTCGTGCTGTCCTACGTCGACCAGTTCCGCGACGCGCTGGTCGGCGATCGGACCGTGTGGGAGGAGATTTCCGACGGTGGCAACGAGGTCGTGCGCGTGGGCAAACGCGAGGTCAACAGTCGTGCCTACTGCGCCTCGTTCAACTTCAAGGGGCCGGATCAGCAGAAGAAGGTGAAGGATCTGTCGGGGGGCGAACGCAACCGGCTCCACCTGGCAAAGCTGCTCAAAAGCGGAGGCAACCTGCTCCTGCTCGACGAGCCGACGAACGATCTCGACGTCGATACCTTGCGCGCGCTCGAGGAAGCGCTGCTCGGCTTCGCCGGCTGCGCGGTCGTCATCAGCCACGATCGCTGGTTCCTCGACCGGATCGCCACCCATATCCTCGCCTTCGAAGGGGACAGCGTCGTCACCTGGTTCGAGGGGAACTACCAGGACTACGAGGCCGACCGCCGCCGGCGGCTCGGCGCCGCCGCCGACCAGCCCCACCGCATCAAGTACCGCAGGCTCACGGCGGCATGAGCGCTGCCCTCAGCGTCGGGCTCGCAGCGCGCGCCATGCTGGCGCTCGCCTGCGTGGTGGTGGCTGTCCCGGTGGCCGGTGCGAAGGAGCCGCGCTGTCCCACGGCGTCGCGCTTCGGCCCCGACGATCAGATCGGCAACCTCCATCACGTCACTCCTGCCAAGACCCTGGCTGCCGTGCGCCTGGTGACTCGCGGCAAGGCGTACCGCCTCGGCATCGAAACCAACAAGACGACCCCGGCCTATCCGCCCCGCACCTTCGCCATCACCGTCCTGCAGCCCGGCCAGGCTGGCGGCACGACGCTCGGACCGACCCGGACGACCTACAACGACGACGTCATCGCCGGCTGGGCCGGGATCGGCTCGCAGCTCGACGGTCTCGGGCATCTCGGGATCGATCACCTCTACTTCAACTGCAACCGGGCGGCCGACTTCGTGCGGCCCGACGGTCTCGTGCGCCTTGGCATCGAGCAGGTGCCTGCCGTGGCGACCCGCGGGGTGTTGCTCGACATGGCCGGCTACCTCGGAACCGATCTGGTCCCCGAGGGGACGGTGTTCAACCGGGCGGAGATCGAGGGGGCGATGCGGCGGCAGGGGCTCGAGGCCATCGAGGCGGGGGACGTCGTGCTCTTCCACACGGGCTGGACGGCCCTCATCGGCAAGGACGACCGCCGCTACGCCGCCGGGGAGCCGGGGTTGGGGCGAGACGGCGCGCGCTATCTCGCGGCCCGGGATGTCGCCATGGTGGGAGCGGACACCTGGGGGGTCGAGGCGATCCCTGCCGAGCCGGGAGCCGGGATCTTCGAGGTGCACCAGATCCTGCTTGCCCGCCACGGTATCTACCTGCTCGAGAACATGAACACGGCCGAGATGGTGCGCGATCAGGCCTGGGAGTTTCTCTTCACGCTGGGCCCCCCGCGCATCACCGGGGCCGTGCAGGCGATCGTCAACCCGATCGCGATCCGCTGAGCGTCGCGGAGCCGGCCTGGGGCTGGTGCTCGCGCCAGCCGAGGATCACCGGGACGCTGCCAGCGAGGAGCATCGCGGGTACCAGCGAGGCACAGAGGCGGATCCCGAAGAGGGCGCTCGAGGGCTGGACGACGGGGTGTCCTGGCTCCGATTCGACGAAGCCGCTCAGCTGCAGCACCAGGCCGGCAAGCAGCGCCCCGAAGGCGCTGCCGCATTTCTCGGAGGCCGTCAGCAGTCCCGCGAGCACACCGCCCTGCTCGATCCCCGAGCGCGTCCGACCTGCGGCGATGGCGTCGGGCAGCAACGCGTAGGGGAACACCTGGGTGCCGCCATAAGCGAGCCCCATGGCGATCACGAGGCCCACGATCCACCCGAGCCGTTCGGGCGTCGCAAGCACGAGTCCGATGTTCAGCGCGGTGAAGCCGATCGTCGCGAGCACCCAGGATCGGACCCGCCCGAGCCGTCCCGCGACCGCGACCCAGGCCGGCATGGCCGCGAGCGCGGCACCGACCAGGCAGACAAAGAGCAACGTAACGAGCTGTGGCCCGCCGGCGAGCAAGTAGGCCGCGACGTAGGGGACGGCGGCCAACAGCACGCTCATGGCCACGAGCTGAAGCACGATGGCCAGGAGGAGGCGGAGAAAGACCTGGTTGCGCAGCACGGCGGCAAGCTGCGCTCTGAACGGAGCCGGCCTGCCACCGGGCAAGGCCGGTGCCCCGTGCGTGCCGACGGCAGCGACGAGCATCGCCAGCAGGCAGACGACGGCAAAGGTCTGGCCCATGAGGGCGTAGCCCGGCCGTCCACTGCCTCCGACGGCAACCAGCTGCGGGGCGACCGCGCCCGAGAGGAGAATGCCGACGATCATGAAGCTCATGCGCCAGGCCATGAGCACCGTCTGCTCGGCAGCGTCCCGACTCATCTCGGCCGGCATGGCGACGAAGGGCACCTGAAACACGGCGAAGGCGGTCGAGGCGAGGACGAAGCAGCTCAGGACCCAGAGCCACCGGGCGAGCGGCGTGGGGAGCTCGGGTACGGAGAAGAGGAGCGCGAAGCCGAGCGGCATGAGGACGGCGCCGACGAACATCCAGGGGCGTCGCCGCCCGAGACGCGTGCGGGTCCGATCCGAGAGCGCGCCAATGACGGGGTCGAGGATCACGTCCCACAGCTTGCCGATGGCGAGGGTGACCCCGGCGAGCCCGGCGGGCACGCCGAGCGTATCGGTCAGAAAGAACAGCAGGAGCAGGCCGGGAACGGTCCCGAAGATCGCCGTGCCGATCGCGCCTGCGCCATAGGCGAGCTGGATGCGGCGGGCGAGCGGCGTGCCCTGGCTCGAGCGGCCCACCGCCCCGTCCCTGGCTCAGCTCAGGCCCACGATCTTGCCGTCGCGAAGATCGAGTCGGGTGGCGAGCGGCTCGCGGGGCATGCCAGGCATGCGCAGGATGTCGCCCGTGCTCACCACGAGAAAGCCCGCGCCAGGATTCGGATGCACGCCACGCACCGTGATGTCGAAGCCGCTCGGCCGCCCGAGTCGGTGCGGATCGTCGCTCAGCGAGGTGTTCGTCTTCGCCATGCACACCGGCAAGGCGGCGTGCCCGAGGCGATCGATCTCCGCGAGGTCGCGCTCGGCCGCCGCAGTGAAGACCGCATCGCGTGCGCCGTAGAGGGTGCGGGCGATGGTACGGATCTTCTCGCGTGGGGCGAGGGTAGGCTCGTAGAGGGGACGAAACGGGCGGGGTACGGCTTCGCAGCGGCTGGCGACGACCTGGGCGAGGTCGAGAGTCCCCTCGCCACCCCGCGCGAAGGGATCGGCCACGGCGAATGGGAGTCCCCGAGCTGCGCAGAACTCGCGCACCACGTCGATTTCGGCCTCGGTGTCCCCGGCGAAACGGTTCAGCGCGACGATGGGCTGCTCGCCGAAACAGGCGATCCCGCTCGCGTGCTGCTCGAGGTTGGGTAGCCCGCGGCGGACGGCAGCCGGATCAGCCACGCCGAGGGCTGTCAGCGGCACGCCACCGTGGAGCTTGAGGGCCCGCACCGTCGCCACGAGCACGACGGCCGCCGTGTCGAATTCGCCGGCCGGACACGCGATGTGAAAAAACTTCTCCGCGCCAAGGTCGAAGCCGAAGCCCGCCTCGGTGACGACCCAGTCGGCGAGCTGCAGGCCGAGCCGAGTGCCGAGCACGCTGCTGCAGCCGTGGGCGATGTTGGCGAAGGGGCCGCCATGCACGAGGGCAGGCGTGCCCTCGGCCGTGGCAACCAGATTCGGCAGCAGCGCATCGCGCAGCAGAACGAGCATCGCGCCGGTCGCGCGGAGATCGTCGGCAGTCACGGGCCGGCCGTCGCGGGTGAAGGCCACGAGCGTTCTCGCCAGCCGTGCCCGGAGGTCGTCGGGACTGCGCGCGAGGCAGAGTATCGCCATCACCTCCGAGGCGGCGGTGATGTCGAAGCCGGTTTCCCGCGGGATGCCATTGGCCGTGCCCCCGAGGCCGATGACGATCTGGCGCAGTGCGCGGTCGTCGAGGTCGATCACGCGCCGCCACACCACGCGGCGCGGGTCGATGCCGAGCGCGTTGCCGAAGTGGAGATGGTGGTCGACGAGCGCGGCGAGCAGATTGTGGGCCGTCGTCACAGCGTGGAAGTCGCCCGTGAAATGCAGGTTGATCCGCTCCGAGGGAACGAGCCGCGCGGCACCGCCGCCGGTGCCGCCACCCTTCGCGCCGAGGCACGGGCCGAGCGAGGGCTCGCGCAAGGCCACGCAGGCCACGTCGCCGAGCCGGGCGAAGGCATCGGCGAGACCGATCGCGGTCGTCGTCTTGCCCTCGCCCGCGGGCGTGGGGGTGATGGCGGAGACGAGGATCAGCCGGGGTGGTCGTGGCCGTGTCCGTGGACGGTCGAGCACTGCCAGTGGCACCTTCGCCATCTCGCGGCCGTAGGGGATCAGCTCCTCGGGATCCAGGCCGAGACGCGCGATGGCTGCCTCGAGGCAGGGGGTAAAGCGAGGCACGAGTCGGTGCCGTATCCCTCGAGCCGGGACGGGATCAAGAGGGACGCGGGGGGCCACGCCGGGACCGCGGAAGTGACGATGCGACCTAACCACCGACGCTCGACGCCGAGGCTTGACGCCGAGCAGGGAGCCGCCGTAGGCAACGGGAGCGCGGTGATTTCGCCTCGCTGTCGCACGAAGGAGATCCCGATGTTTTCGATCCGCGTTGTCCTGGGGGCGTTCGCAGTCGCGCTGCTCGGCCTCGACCCGGTACAGGCCGCGCTCTCGAAGCCGTACCCGACCAACCGGTGTGTCTCGACGAAGCAGAAGGAAGCCGGACGGTACTGTCGGCGCGTGCTCGAAGCCTGGGCGCGGTGGGAGACGCGACAGGACAGCGGGCGGCGGGATGCGGCGATCGCGCAGGCCGCCGCCAAGCTCGCGACAGCTTGGGGCGGGGCAGAACGCCGCGCGTCGCGCGGCGGGGTCGATTGCGCCGCGACGACGCTCTCCGCCGCGGCCGTGCGCGCGTTGGTGGATCCGGCCGCCGCTGCGCTGGTCGCGCAGGTCAACGATGGCCTGTCCCTCGCAGAACCGGGCCAGGCCCGCTGCGGAGCTGCCCTGCTCCTCGCCGCGGCCAGCCGGTGCGCAGGCCTGCTCGAAGCGGAGCGCAAGTTCGTTCTGCGCATGGCCCGCGACCCAGAGGGGACCCGTCGCGCGGCGGCGCAGTCCGAAGCGCGTGCGGCATTCGACCAGCGCTGGGCGGCGACGGTCGCTGCCGGCTGCCCGACCATGGCCACGCAGGCGACGGCCGGCGCGGCGATCGATGGGCTGGTCGCAGCCGTGGTTCGGGATACCATCGTCTCGCCGCAGGTCGACGAGACGCAGTACAGCACGATCTCGCCCACGGGGACCATCCGCTACCAGGGCAAGGCGCTGACGCCCCGGTGCATCAAAGACACGCCGTATCACTTCTTCGTGCGGCGCGGCTCCGTGAACAAGCTCGTCGTCTACTACCAGGGGGGCGGGGCGTGCTGGGATCAGCTCACCTGCGGGGTTCCGGTATGCGATCCCTCGGTCGACCCCAACGGTCCTGACAACCTGAACCTGATCCCGCTGCGCGGCTTCGTGGATCCCGGCAATCCGGCGAACCCCTTCCGCGATTGGCACGTCGTGGTGGTCTCGTACTGCAGCTGCGACATCCATTTTGGCGACGCGGCCCAGGATTACGCCAATGTCAATCCGGCGGCGCCCGTGCACATCGAGCACCGGGGGTTCCACAACGCGCGGGTGGTGGAGAAGTGGGCGCGGGAGCACTTCGTGGCACCTGAGGTGGTGTTCGTGACGGGGTCCAGTGCGGGGGCGTACGGCGCCTGGTTCCATGCGCCGCTGCTGCATCGGGTGTGGCCAGCGGCGCGCTTCCACGTCCTGGCGGACGCGGGCAACGGTGTGATCACCCAGTCCTTCCGGACGACCTACTTCCCGAACTGGAATTTCTCGGCGAATCTCCCGCGGGACATTCCGGGACTTCGAGCACTGATCGACTCGGGGGCTGGGATTCCCGAGTACACGGAGCTCGTGGCCCGGCAGTTTCCCGCGACGACCTGGGCGCATTACAGCACGGCCTTCGATGGCGGCAGCGGCGGGCAGACGGGCTTCTACAACCTGATGCTGAACGGCAACAACCCGCTCGCCGCGCTCACTTGGTGGGAAGGCAGCTGCGCTTTCTTCGCCCAGCTGCGGGCGCAGGCGCTGGCCACGGCGGCGGCGGTCCCGGAGAACTACCGCTACTACATCGGCAGCGGCTCCCGGCACACGATGTGGGGCCACGACAAGGTGTACACCGACACGACGGGCGGAGTGCCGACCATCCGCGACTGGGTGGATGCCATGCTGCAGAGCCGAGGAGGCAGCGCGGATCCCGCGTGGACGAACGTGGAATGCGCGAACTGTGGGCTGCTCCTGCCGGGTGATCCGCGGCCGAACCCGCTGGTGGCGCCGTTCACTCAGGTCGGGGCCGACGTCGTGATCCAGTGCGAGTGACGGGCGGCCGGGGTCCGGCCGTTCCGTGGCGGCGGCCCGAAGGCTGGCGGTTGCACCAACCCGGCAGCAGGATTAGCGGGGCGGCCCATGAGTGCTGTCCCATCGTACCGTTCTGCCTGGTGCACGCCTGAGATCGAAACCTTCCGCGCCGGCGTGCGCCGCTTCGTGGCCAACGAGCTGCTCCCGCACGAGGAGGAGTGGAAACGGCAGCAGCATGTCGATCCCGCCGTCTGGCGGCGGGCCGGCGAGCTGGGGTTGCTGCTCACCGACGTGAGCGAGACCTGGGGTGGAGGTGGGGGGACCTTCGCGCACGAGGCTGTGATCGCCGAAGAGCTAGCGCGCGCGGGCATCTCGAGCTTCGGCAACGCCGTGCACTCGATCGTCGCCCATTACCTGGTGAACCATGCGACCGAGGCCCAGCGGGCGCGCTGGCTTCCCAGGATGGCGCGAGGCGAGCTGATCGCGGCGATTGCCATGTCCGAGCCCGGCGCCGGCTCGGACCTCCAGGGGATCGCCACCCGTGCCGAGCGCGACGGCGACCACTACGTGCTCAACGGGTCCAAGACCTTCATCTCGAACGGCTACAACGCGAATCTCGTCTGCGTGGTCGCCAAGACCGATCCGGCGCAGCGTGCCCGGGGGATCTCCCTCTTCATGGTCGAGACCGCGGGGCTCCCTGGCTATCGCGTGGGCCGCATTCTCGAGAAGCTCGGGCAGAAGGGCCAGGATACCTGCGAGCTGTTTTTCGAGGACTGCCGGGTCCCGGCGACGGCGCTTCTCGGCGAGCAGGAGGGCCAAGGCTTCGTGCAGCTCATGCAGGAGCTGCCCTACGAGCGCACCCTGATCGCCGTCCAGGCGGTGGCGGCCATCGAGCGGGCCGTCGGCCTGACGGTCGACTACACCAAGCAGCGCAAGGTCTTCGGCAAGCCGCTTTTCGACCTGCAGCACACCCGCTTCACGCTGGCCGAGGCGCACACCCTGGCCCACGTGGCACGGGTCTTCCTCGACTCTTGCATCGAGCGCCTCATGCGTGGGGAGCTGGACACCGTTACGGCCTCGATGGCCAAGTGGTGGACCACCGATCTCCAGTGCCAGGTGATCGACGACTGCGTGCAGCTCCACGGGGGGTACGGCTACATGCTCGAGTATCCCATCACGCAGATGTATGCCGACGCCCGCGTCCAGCGCATCTACGGTGGGGCCAACGAGATCATGAAAGAGATCATCGCCCGGGCCCTGTGACGATGGGCCGGCGATTCTGGGGCGTCGTGCTCTGCCTCGCCCTGGGGCTCGGCGGTGGTGTCGCCCGTGCCTTCGACCTCGAGGATGTGGCCCGGCTCGCCGAGGCGCTGGCGCGCGAGCCCTGGCGGGAGCGCCAGCCGCAGGTCCCCGAGTGGATGCGCGTCGGCCAGATGACCTACGACCAGTGGCGCGACATCCGCTTCCGGCCCGACCGTGCCCTGTGGCGTGCGGAAGGCCTGCCCTTCCAGGTGCAGCTGTTTCACCCGGGGTTGTTCTTCGATCGTCCGGTCCGCGTGAACCTCGTCGACGGTTCCCACGTCCAGCCGCTCGTGTACTCCACGGAGTACTTCGACTTCGGAAAGAACACCTTCGCGAGCCGCATCCCGCAGGATCTCGGCTGGGCCGGTCTGCGCATCCACGCGCCCATCAAACGCCCGGACTACTTCGACGAGGTCGCCGTCTTTCTCGGCGCGAGCTATTTCCGGGCGCTCGGCCGCGACAACGTTTACGGCCTGTCGGCCCGCGGGCTTGCCATCGACACGGTGGAGCCCACGGGCGAGGAATTCCCGCGCTTCGTCGAGCTATGGCTCGAGCGACCCGCGCCGGGAGCGACGAGCCTGGTGCTCTATGCGCTGCTCGACGGACCCAGCATGGCAGGCGCATACCGCTTCCGCATCGTACCCGGTGAGCAGACGGCGATGGATGTCGAGGTGCGGCTGTTCGCTCGACGCGTGCCGAAGGTCGTCGGCCTCGCGCCGCTCACCAGCATGTTCTTCTTCGGCGAGAACACCACCCGCTGTTTCGACGATTTCCGTCCGGAGGTGCACGATTCGGACGGGTTGCTGCTGCATTTCGCGTCCGGGGAGTGGTTGTGGCGACCCCTCGACAATCCCCCGCGGATCGATGTGGCGAGCTTTCGCATGGAGAACCCGCGCGGCTTTGGCCTCGTCCAGCGCGACCGGAGCTTCGCGAATCACCAGGACCTGGAGACGCGTGCCGAGCTGCGGCCGAGCGCCTGGGTGGAGCCCCGCGGCGCGTGGGGTCGTGGTGCCGTCCGCCTGGTCGCGATCCCGACCACGAGCGAGATGGACGACAACATCGTGGCGTTCTGGGTGCCGGATGTGCCGCCCACGCCAGGCCAGCCCTTCGCCTTCGGCTACCGGCTGTGGTGGTACGGAGACGACCCGATGCGTTCGCCGGGGGGCCGGGCCGTCGCCACGCGGCGGGACCGGGGGCCGGTCGGTAGCGCTCGTGACGCCTACCGCTATGTGCTCGATTTCGAGGGAGCGGCCCTCGCGGCGCTGCCGGCCGAGAGCCCGCCGAAGGCCGTGGTGACGGTCACGGGGGGTGTCACGGTGTTCGACGAGCATGTGTACAAGAACCCCGTGACGGGCGGCTGGCGTCTTACCTTCCAGATTCGCCCGCGAGACCCGAAGCCTGTCGAGCTGCGGGCCTTTCTCGAGCACGGCGGACACGCGCTCACCGAGACATGGTCTGCAGCGTGGCTGCCGTAAGGGGGCGCACGAGCGAGGGCTCGACATTCGCGGCGGCAGGGGCGAAGCGAAGCTCGGCGCAGCGGACGGATGAGGGGATCGTTCGAGGTCACGGACATCCGCACCGAGCGGGTCGAGGGTGACGTGCGGCTCGCGGCGGTCGTCCGTCACGGCGCGGACGCCGAGGAGGTCTGGTTTCGCACGAGCGAGGGGCCCGTCGCCGCGACGGCCGACCCCTTTCTCCCCGTCGTCCTCTTCCCGGCGATGCGGATGGGAGCGGCGGTGCGCATCCGCGGGCCGGTTTCCCGGCCTGTGCTCGAGAACATCGTGCCGGTGCAGCACGTCCGGATGGTCTGGGACCGGGCCTCGTCCCTGGTCGCCGTCGACGTCGAGCGCGAGGTCCCGGGACCCGCGGAGGCGGGGGCCGGGGTCGGGAGCTTCTTCTCGGGGGGCGTCGATTCTTTTTACACGCTCTTTCGCGAGCGCGCGGCCATCACCCATCTGCTGATCGTGCAGGGCTTCGATATCCCCGTGCAGCGCGACCGCTTCTACGCGCGCGTTCTCGAGGGGGTGCGCGAGGTCGCCCGGGCGCTGGGATGCGAGGTCCTCGCCGTCCAGACGAACGTCCGCCAGCTCAGCGGCCAGTACGTTTCGTGGGATGACTTCCACGGTGCCGCGATGGCTGCGGTGGCGTACTTCCTTGGCCCCCGCCTGCGACGGGTGCTGGTGCCGAGCTCGTATGCGTACGCGTTTCTCGAGCCGCTGGGCTCGCATCCCGGCCTCGATCCCCTGTGGGGAACCCCCACGCTCGAGGTCGTCCACCACGGATGCGAGGCGACCCGGTTTCAGAAAGTGCAGCAGCTCGCGGCATGGGACCTGGCCCTCCGCCATCTGCGGGTGTGCTGGCAGCTCGACAGCGACGCCTTCAACTGCGGTCAGTGCCGGAAGTGTCTGTGGACCATGGCCTTTCTGCGGGCGTGCGGCGCGCTGGAGCGCGCGGCGACGTTCCCGCACCGGCTCGATCTGGAAGCGCTGCGCCGCTGGCCCCCGAGCAAGCGCGACGAGCTGGCGCGCTTCGTCCAGGCCCTGGCGGTCGTGGAAGCTCGCGGGGACGATCCGGAGCTCGCAGCCTGCCTGCGCGAGGGGATCGCCCGCGCCCGGCGGCCTCCGGGAATCCGTTCGCTGCCGGCGCGGGTCGCCGGCCGGCTGCGCCGGGCGATCGGTACGAAAGGTCGCTGAGGAATGCGCCTCGAGCGTCTGCGGCGCGAGGAGCTCGACGGTCGCCGGCGAGTCGCCGCCTTCGCGTGGATGGCACGCTCTGCCCGCGGCTGCGCGATGGCCTCGAAGCGGCGATGGCGATCTACGCTCGCCGGTATCCGCACTGTCGGCCGGTGATGGTCGAGCCGAACGGCGGGTACCGGGCGGTCCAGCCACGCGCCAGCGCGCGAACGGCCGTGTTCCTCTCGGGTGGCGTCGATGCGCTCACGGCCGTGCGCTGCAACCGGCGGGACTACCCCCGGGACCACGCGGCATCGATCGCGGAAGCCCTGCTGCTGTTCGGAACCAACGATTTCGAGTTTGGCCCCACGGGGCCCGTGCCCGCTCGCCTCGCGGTCTTCCACGAGCTCGAGGCGCGGTTGCGGAGCCTCGGCAGCGAGGAGGGCTTGGCCCTCGTCCCCATCCACACGACGGTCCGGCTGCTCTGTCCGGGCTACGCATGCTGGACGGCTATCGGCTACGGCGCGGCGACGGTGGCGGTCGCCCATGCCCTGCCGCGCCGGTTCACGACCGTGCTGTTCGCCTCGGATGGCGGGGGTGTCGATCCGCCGCCTGGCGGCTCGCACCCGCTGCTCGATCAGCATTTCTCCTCCTCGGCCGTCCAGGTCGAGCATGTGCAGGCGGCGATGTGTCGAGCCGGGGCAGATCAACTGTGGCCGATGCGAGAAATGCGTCCGGACGATGCTCGGGTTCGTGGCACTGGGGAAGCTCTGCGAGGCGACGGCTTTCGCCGAGGACGACGTGACGCCGGCCATGGTGGCCGCGATCCCCGTCCACACGGCCGGGAAGGCGGCGCTGCTGGCCGAGCTGATCGCGCCGCTGGAGGAGGCAGGGCGGCAGGATCTGTCGCGGGCCTTGCGCCGGCGCCTGCGGCGCTGGCGATGGTGGCAGCGATGAGCGGCGGGCGTTCAGCGCTCGAGCATGCGCACGAGATCGGCCGAGTCGTCGGGGAACTTGCGCGCGAACAGCACCTCGCCGCGGCCGTAGGGACCGTCTTCGATCAGCGGGGCGACGCCGGCGAGACGGGCCAGGTCGTCCCGATCGAGGACAGCAGGGGAGGCGGCGCCTTTGGGCCAGCGCAGCGTCGTGAGGTTGCGCTGCACCTTGGCGAGGAAGGGCGAGTTGCCGATGATCGTGTGAAAGAAGGACTCGTCCGGAATGGCCACGTGGCGGAAAAAGCGAACGTAGTCAGGATGGGAGTCGACGAAATCGAGGATGTACCGACAGGCGGCTGCGGAGAGCGCCCACCACTGGCTCCCGCCATAGGGCGCCAGGCCGCCGAGGATGGACGCGTAGTCTCGGTGCACCAGGCGATCGACGAGCCGCTGGGCCAGGGGGGCGAGCCGACCTCGCGGCTCGAGCGGGAGCTGGTAGCGGACGAGCCGCGAGACGGGCTTGCCCACGACGTCGTTCGGCATGCCGACCAGGTTCATGAACTCCGTGCCCTGGTGCCGGACAAAGAACCGCTCGATGTGCGCCGCGGAGCGGATCGGATAGTCCGCGCCGCTCAGCAGACAGCAGTACGCGACGCGATGGCGCATGGCCTCGGCGAGGAGCGTCAGCGTCGCCTCGACGAGCGAGAAGGTCCCCCAGCGCACAGGGGTACGGGGAGTGACGAAGCGGACGCGGCTGTCCCGCACGGCGGCGCGAAATGGCGCGTCGTCGGTGTTGCGGTCGAGGTGGACGATGACAGCCGCCTCGGGCTGGGCGAGCAGCGCACGCACCAGGCGGGCGAAGTGATTGGGATGGTGATGGGCGAGGACGAGGTAGGCGATCGGTGTCCGAGACGAGGGCACCATGCAGCGCAAGCTTCAGCCCAGCACGGACCGCGCCGAGGTGCAAGGCGCGGGAGGGGACGACGATGACGGGACGGCCGGCGCTTTTGGCCATGGACGATCTCTTGCGCTCGCTCGCCGGCGAGCGCTTCTTCTACGTGCCGAACACCGGCAACGCTGGCGACGGCCTGATCGCCTGCGCGACCCTGCAGGTCTTTGCCCGCCTGGGGCTCGAGTGGGTGCTCGTGCGCGCGCCCGAAGACGTACCGGCCCTGCCCGCTGGCAGCAGCGTGGTGATCGGCGGCGGCGGGCACATGACCCGCTACTGGAATGGCTTCGCGAAGCTGCTCGAGGCGCTGCACGGACGTGCCCGGCGCATCGTGGTCCTGCCGCACACGATCGAAGGCAACGAGCGGCTCCTCGCGCAGCTCGGCCCGACGGTCGATCTGGTCTGCCGCGAGGCGGTGTCGTACGCCCACGTGGCGGCGCACGCCCGCGGAGGCTGTCGGGTGCACCTGAGCCACGACATGGCGTTCTACCTCGACCTGGCGAGCTTGCTGGCCAGCCGCCGACCGCACGCGCTCGAGGCATGGCGTGCGCTGCGTGGGAGGCACGGCGCCCGGCGTGCCTGGCTCGTGTACACGACGCTGCGGCGACTCCGTGCCGCTGCGCGGGGCAGCCGCATGCTCAACTGCTTCCGGGCCGATGCGGAGTCGGCGGGCTGGCCGATCCCCGAGGACAACATCGACCTGTCGGAGATCTTCGCGAGCTACGACGCGCGCTACGATGCGGGCGATGCCGAACGCAGCGCGCGCGCGCTCGTCTCCGTCGTGAACCGCTTCGACATCGTGAACACCGACCGCATGCATGTCGGCATCGTGGGGGCCCTCCTCGGGAAGCACGTTCGGCTGCACGTCGGTGCGTACTACAAGATCGAGGCGGTCTACCGCCTGTCGCTCGAAGGGCGCTTCCCGCGGGTCGTGCTCGTCGCGTCCTCCCGCCCCGGGGCTGCGTCGGCCGCCCGCTCGGCCTAGCGCGCAGCTGACCTCAGGCGGGAGGCCCCCCCGGCATACCGCCGAGGCCGCCGACCAGGCCGAGCAGGGCGATTAGCAGGACCGTCTGCGTGAGCATGGCCAGGACGCAGACCAGCACCGCGCGGCCGGTCGTGACATCGAGCGCGTGGCGGACGGCGGTGACGTACGCGACGAGCACCAGGACCCACACGATCATCGCCAGCAGCCCGCGCAGGGGGCCAAGGGGCAGCACGCCGAGGAAGAGGAAGAGCGAGGGCGCCGAGGCGAAGGCCAGCGTGCGCAACAGCTCGGGATAGTCGGACGTATGCTGCATGATCCGCACGCCGATGAACCAGATCACGCCCGTGCCGAGCAGCCAGCCCCCGATGCCCGAGAGCAGGCCGGCGACGATCCCGCCGCCGTGACCACCGCCAGCCCCGAGGCCCTGAGCGAGCGAGGCGAGGGCGACCACCGCGAGGGCCTGCCCCATGGCCCGGGGATCGTGCTCGACCTCCTCGTACACGCTAGCATCGAGTCGGACCGCTCCCAGAAGGCGTTCGGCGAAGCTGCGCGGCGTGGTCACCTCGGACATCGTGTGCTCCTCCCCTTCGCTGCGGGCAGTCCCGCGCTCTTCGCCCCGGCGGGCACGCCCTGTCAAGCTGGCGTCCAACCATGCCGCTCCGGGAGGCATCCGCGGCGAATGGTCGACAACAGAGCCGGCGGCTCGCTACAACCCGTCGCCGATGGCGTCCCAGCGTCAGTGGCAGGAAGATGAGATGGCCAGAGGAGCCCTGCGAGCACAGGGTACGAGCCCGGAGCGCGTCCTGGCCGAGCTGGAGCAGGCAGCGGTCGACGACGTCGACTGGCGGCACGGTCGGGTTCTGACTGGCCTCTACACGCCCGATGCGACGGCCTACGGCCTGGCGGTCGAGGCCTATACGCGCTTTCTCGCGCAGAACGCCCTGTACGTGAATTTCTACCCGAGTCTCGCCCGGCTCGAGCACGACATCGTGCGATCCGTCGCCGACCTGTTGCGGGGGGACGGGGCCGTGGTCGGCAATGTCACGAGCGGAGGCACGGAGAGCATCCTTCTTGCCGTGAAGGCCGCGCGCGATCATGCGCGCGCCCGGCGCGACGTCCCGGGGCTCCCGGAGATCGTGCTGCCGGTGACCGCCCATCCGGCCTTCCACAAGGCGGCCCAGTACCTGGGGCTCCGGCCCGTGGTGATCCCTGTGGATCCGCAGGGCTACCGGGCCGATGTGGCGGCCTTCCGCGCGGCCATCACCCCGCGAACCGTGTTGGGCGTCGGTTCGGCGCCGAACTTCTCGCACGGCACGGTCGATCCGATCCCCGAGATGGCCGCCGTGGCACGCGAGGCGGGCGTGCTCTTCCACGTGGATGCCTGCGTGGGCGGGCTCTATCTCTCGGTGCTGCGGCGTCTCGGCGAGGCCGTGCGGGATTTCGACTTCGCCGTGCCCGGGGTGACCAGCATCTCGACCGATCTGCACAAGTACGGGTATGCGCCGAAGAACGCCTCGGTCGTGCTCTACCGCGATCGTACGCTGCGGCGGCATGCGCTCTTCGTGTGCACGGGAACCACGGAGTACGCGGTCATCAACCCCACCGCGCAGAGCAGCCGGACCGGTGGTCCGATCGCGGCAGCCTGGGCTCTGCTGCGGCATCTCGGCGAGGAGGGCTTTGCCCGGATCGTCCGCGCGACCCACGACGCTACCCGGCGGATCCTCCGCGCCGTCGAGACCATCGAGGGCATCGCGGTGCTCGGCGATCCGGAGATGTGCATGTTCACCCTCGGGTCCGCGGAGATCAATGTCTTCGAGCTGGATGACGAAATGCGCGAGCGCGGATGGCACATGATTCCACAGTTCGCCTGCGGCGGCAGTCCGCCGAACCTGCACGTGAGCGTCAGCTGGTCGAATCTGCCGCAGGTCGAGACGTTCATCGCCGACCTGCGCGAGGTCGTGGCCATGTTGCGTGCGCGAGGGCCAGCGATCGATCGTGCGGCCATGGCGCAGGCCGTGGCCGAGCTGGTCGAGCGTCCACCAGACGAGGCGCTCCTGGCGCTGGCCGCGCTCGCCGGCCTCGAGGGCACGGCGCTTCCGCGGCGCATGGCTCGCCTCAACACGCTGCTCGACCTGCTGCCGGCGACGGTGCGCGACGAGGTCCTGGCGACCTACGCGAACCTCGTCGGCTGAGGTCCTAGCCCGGCTCAGCCCTGCCAGACGATCTCGCTCGCCTCCAGGGGCACCACGGCTGCGGGATGATACGGGATCACCCGCAGCCGTGGTGCCCCTGGAGGTGTACGCCGCGGCCGGGCGGCACGTGGGGAACTCGCCGCGATAGTCCCACACGCCGGCGCAGCCCTCGACGGGTCCCGTCGCGCGCAGTGGCCACCGTTCCGGGTCGCCCTGCGGTAGCGGGTCGGCATACAACTCGACACGCACGGCGGTCGCGGCGAGCCCCCCGAGAGCGATCCGGGCTGTCGCCGTATAGCGGTCGCCCGCCTGGACCAGCTCGACGCCCTCGACACGGACCTCCGACCAGTGGCGGGCCACTTCGTCTCGCCACCGGGCGATCGCCGCGCCGAGCGCCGCGCGCTGCGCGCTGCGCGCCCGGTAGGCGCGCGCCGCGGGCAGGTAGAGCCGCTCGGTGTAGTCGCGCACCATCCGGTTCGAGGAGAAGGCCGGGGTCAGCCGCGCCATGCTCTCCCTCACCAGCGCCACCCAGCGGTGCGGGATCCCTTCCGGGCCGCGATCGTAGTAGGTGGGCACGACCTGCTCCTCGAGGAGGCGAAAGAGCGCTTCGGCGTCGCCTGCGTCGTCGCCCCCGTCGATGGCCCAGCCGACCGCCGCACTGTAGGCCTCGTCCCACCAGCCATCGAGGGTCGAGAGGTTCAGTCCGCCGTTGGCGAGGACCTTCATCCCGCTGGTGCCGCTCGCCTCCATCGGGCGGCGAGG
>Ga0209101_1000538_pt1 | contig 30885 bp, 23 predicted proteins | sample ConPoolayeCmetaG_FD_185481 | JGI IMG/M metagenome (GOLD analysis project Ga0209101, IMG submission 185481) | Hot spring microbial mat communities from California, USA to study Microbial Dark Matter (Phase II) - Cone Pool mat layer C metaG... ...
GGTAGGGCCGCTCGGTGACATATATCTTACAGCCCGTCAGCCCGTGAATGACCGCCGTGGCAAAGAGCGCCTTGGCCCAGGCCTCGGTGCGGGTGGCGATGCGGGCATCGTCGGCCTCAGCATCGCGCGCAGCCTTCTCCCAGGAGATGAGATAATAGTGCGGCTGGCCCTGGATACGCCCCATTAAGACCCGCTCCCCCACGAACCCACGCCCGCCCCAACCGGCGATCTTGTCCGCTTCCCGCTCCAGCACGCCCTGCAACTCATCCAGCCATTCCGGGTCCAGCGTGCGCCGCTCCAGCCAGTAGTGGGGCAGGCCCCGGTCCCGGCCGTAATCGCGCACCGGCAGGCTGGTCACGCGATGGAAGGGCCTGAGCAGCGACTCGAACAGGCGCAGATGCTCCGGGGTGAAGGAGTAGGTGGGCAGGACGTAGAGGTAGATGCGGCGCGAGTTCTTGTAATGGGCTCCGGTGGGCAGGCCTATCCCTGCCATCTTGCGCAGGATAGCTTCCAGCTGGCAGATGGGACACCAGAGGCGGTTCCCTTGCGGTGCCTCGGGAGCAGGCAGTACCCGGTTGGAAAAGACCCGGCCAAAGTCATCCAGGATGCCGGTGCGCAGTTCCTGGGCGAACTCGCTGCGACGATTGCAGAGGGAACAGACCTGGCCAGCGTGTCCCTTGCGCTTGGGGCTCGTGTAACCGGCCAGGCCGTCGTCCTCCAGATGGGTGGCCGGGGCAAAGGAGAGGTACAGGCTCTCCCGCAGATAAGACTCCAGGTCTTGCCGCAAACCCAGTTGGGCCACGGCAGCCTGCCGGCCGGCCTGTGTATCCATCCGACTCATCGCCGCCAGCACCCGCCGGTGCAGCCGGGCCAATACCTCCTCGGGGGGCCACGCCTCGGCCGGCCGGTCGAAGTCCGGCCCGCGCAGAAAATGGTAGGAGATGACCAGGACGTACTTGCCCACTCCGCCTCTGGCCCAGATGTCGGCCTCCCGGCGCAGGTTGTCGGCATAGGGCGAGGGGACGTCGAAAGCGCGCAGGAACCAATCCAGGCGATTCTCCGCCGGGGCCAGGTCGCGCACCAGCGTGTCCAAGTAGAGCAGGTAACGGCGTACCAGGGACCAGAGCTCGTTGAACGTCTTGTGCTCCTTCGGGTCCAACAGGCGGATGCCGAGCCGTTCTTCCACCGTCTCCCGCCAATCCGCCGGCAGGTCCTGGCGCCTGCCGGCCAGGCCCTCGATTTCATCGAGCGCGATCCTGGGATTGGGATTTGCGGTCAGGGTATCCTCGTGGACGACCTGGAGCAGGTCCTCCACCGGTGCGAAGGCATAGACATATGGCTCAAAGTCGAACTTTTGACGGCGCAGCCCATCGCGGATGGCGTCGGCGCCGCTGCCCTGGGTCAGAGAGCGGAGCACCAGATCGGCGACGGCGGGGATCAGGTTGCCAGCAATATCCCGCCCCACTCTTGCGGACTCTTGACTCAGGACTCTGGACTCAGGACTGACTCTGAACTCAGGACTCTGGATCAGGCTGTCGGCGGCCTCCCGGTCGGCTCCGACCGGCCCGATGTAAAGCGTGCCGGTAGCAAAAAAGAGGAGTGGGAAAAAGCCCAACCTGTCCTCCAGGTATCGGGCGACAGCCTGATGCACGGCGTTGGTCAGTACGCCGCGCACGTCCCTGATCTCGTGGTAGTAGAGCGCGTATTTGCCGGGCGGGCTTTGGGGTGCAAAGGCAGGCCCCAGGTCGGCCAGGTAGCCCTGGAGCGAAGCCGCTGCCTCGGCCGGCGTCTGGGCCGAGGCCAGGCTATCGGCGATGCGCACCAGCAGCCAGAGCCGTGCCGCGTTGGGATCACCGCTCATCAGCAGGTCGCCGTGTTTGGGGCTGCGCTTGTGGACGTTGGCGGCGCGCAACAGGTGATCGTCCACCTGGGCAAAACTCTCCAGGCCTAACCGCTGGTACTCCTCCCGCAGTCGCTCCAGCGGGATGCTGAAGGAGGACTCCCCCAGCAGTGCCACATCGCGGTCTTTGTGGACTTCGTGCACCGTGTAGGCGGCGATGCCCCGGCGCAATGTCTCCGCGTCCAGCCAGACCGGGCAGGTATGATGCGTGACCAGAAAGCGGACGAATTGCATCAGACCGAAGACGCCGTTCACAATGTGGGCGAAGTGGGACTGTTCCGACAGATGCGGGTACTCCGGTCCGCCCTTGACCAGAATGAGGTGGTATCCCTGCTGCAACATTGCCGGCACGAACTGCTCCAGGTATTGTTGCGTCGTGCTCTCAACCTCTGTCAAATTGAGCATAGTCCCTCCCGCTTTTCATCGTTTCACACCCTATTTTACCACACCACCATCCCCACATCTGTGGGGGTATCAATGCCGTCTGGCCCGCGCGGCGTCGCGCACAGCCTGGGGGTCCAGCACTTCGGCCACCTCGTAACGCGGGGGACAGGCGTTGACCACGGGACGCAAGCGCAAACAGGAGGGGAAGTAGCCGCAGCGCCTGCCCTAAAATTGCTCGAGCCGTTCCGCAAGTCTCTGCGGTGTTGCTGCTTCAAGCGGGATGCAGGTCACACCGGGGTAGTAAGTCTCGAAGAAGGTGCGCAGGTTGCCTCCCCAGGCTGCCGGATTGACTGCGATCACGCGCCGGTATGGCAGGTCACCGATGCCGGCATCGTCAGCGCTCCCGCCCACGGTGAAACGCCGCCTGTTCCAGGTCGCCCTGATGACAGCGCTGGCCCAGCTCGCATCCGCACCGGGAGGAAGCAACACATAGGTGCGCTCGTAATTGACACGCGGCCTCCCGCGTGGTTGCGGAGGCTGCGGTGGTGGCTGAGTCGGCATTTCTGGGATGTTGGCCAGAGCCGCGCGAAGCGCAGCAGGATTCTCAGCTTCCACGGGCAGGTAAATGATCCCGGGATAGTACAGCTCGAAGAAGGCGCCCAGGTCACCGCCCCAGGATGTGGGGTTCACGGCGATCACGCGCCGATAGTCCAGATCGCCCACACCGGCGTCGTCGGCACTGCCACCTATGGTGAAGCGGCATGAGTCCCACGTGGCTTCCACCACTGCCTGTGCCCAGGCCTCGTCTGCCGCCGGCGGCAGCAACACATAAGTGCGGGAGTACTGAACGCGTGGATGGCCTCTTGGGCGGGGCAGTGGGTCCAGATAGGGGCGGGGGTTCAGATGATCGCCGTTGGCAGGCAACCTCAGTCCCTCAATCTTAAGCGAAAGGTGCAGGTGAGGGCCGCTGGTAGCGCCGGTCATGCCGGCCGCACCGATGACCTGGCCTGCCTGTACCGGCTCTCCTTTTTCCACGGCAATGTGGCTCATATGTGCGTAGAGAAGCGTCACCCGTCCTATCCCTTCCACCTGACTCTCGATATAGACGTGGTGGCCGTAGCCGGTCTCCCTCATCTCCTTTTGTGTCACCACACCGTCAAGACACGAACGGATGGGGGACCTTTCCGGAGTCTGATAATTCACGTGCAGATCAACGCCGTTGTGGCCGCCGCGCAGCGAGTGGTTCCAGGAAGTCTGATAATACCGTTGCTGATTCTCGCCGTAGTATTGAGTGTAGTAGCGGAATTCGGTAGGCCAGGTCAGGCGCAGCGCAGCCGGATGGGGCATCCTGGGCCGTGAGGCCACGCTCGCCACCACCGGACGCGGCATCCCGTCTGCCAGCCATACCATAGAGGAGTATGCAGGGTCTGGAGAGCGCAGCAGAAAGGCGTAAGCGGCCTGGAGGCGCGGCCAGGCCACCCGGTTGGCAGGCCATTCCTGAAAGCACTCATCGTACTGGGAGCAGGTGAAGTAAAACTCGGCGTACTGGTCGCCCTTGATCTTGCTGGAAGTGGCCGGATTGACATTGGCAAACTCCGAGATGACCAGTGGGAGGGTTGGGAAAGCCTCCAGATATTGGTGAATAAAGCGCATACCCCCATCCCAGGCCCGCATCTCCTCAGCGCTGCTCCAGTAGATATTGCAGCACAGAAAATCTGCCTGCTGCACGGCGGCAGAGCAGGAGGCCAGAAACTCCGCCTGAGACACGACAGGGTTGACTCCTGTCGGGCGCGGTGGAGGTGGGGTGAGGCCGGGAAAGCCCGCTCGCACCTGAGGCCCGAAAGTCGCTTTGAGTATCTCGACGACGCGGATAAACCACTCTCCGAAGGCGGCAGCGTTGACCCAGGAAACCCCATACCCGCGCCCGGCCAGGTTAGGCTCCCCATGTATCTCGAAGTCGTACACATTGGCCTGGATGAACCCTTCGATAGCTGGAGCGAAATAGTCCACAAACCTTTGGGGCGAGGTGGGGGTCGTGGCAGGTTCCGGGCTTAGAAGCTGTACAAGGAAAGTCTCCACTCCCGCCTCCCGGTAGACAGGTACATCAGAAGGCGGATTGACGAGCGCACGCAGCTTCAGGGCTTCCAGTCCTGCTTGGCGGATAACCTCGAGATCGGCCTGGGTCGCTTCACCGCTGCCGACCAGCAAACCGGCCTTAGCGAATGGCATCAGACACCTCCTGAGCGTAGTTTTGCGTAAAATCCACCACCTCACGCAGGCAGTGCACCCGCAGTTCAGCCTGTCCGCGCAACACGGAGTACCGTCTGCGCTGATTTCCTGTGCGAGCAGTGGGAATACAGTTGAAAATATCCGGTGGTCAGGGGCGAACCCGCACTGATAAACCTATCTGCCGACAGGGACGGCATCGTTCTCAAACCGGCGTCCCTCCGCCGAAAGGGCCGGAAGCCGTCGTCCACTTTCCAGGTCATACACCCCCACAGCGATCCGGTAGTCTGTCGGCAGCAGCAGCGGCGCGTGGAGCGAGCCGGTCAACCACAGGCTGACCTTCCACATCACAAAGGGCAGTGGGCGGTAATGTCCCAGCGCAGTGGAGAATCGCCACAGGTCGAGGAATGAGTTCCCCTCGACCCACCAGTTGTGGACAATGTCGTCGGAGAAAAACGGTAATCTCACGCTGTCGCCATATAGAAATACTCCCATCCCCACCAGCACAATGACTTCAAGCACGCTTTTCCACTCTATTCTACGTTCTCCATTCATTATTATGCCACTTCCCACTCGCTGTTGTGAATGCAGACCGTCCTTGACCTTTAAGCCCGGGTCGAGATTGTCATCTGGTTGCTTTATGCCGGTATGGACTGGAGAGGCAGAGCATGTATTGCCTCCTCCTGTATGGCACGGCCAGGCCTCAAACCGCCAAGCCGTCTTAAGGCGGAGACGCAGAGGTGTTGCGACTCGCTTAGAGCCTATCCGAAAAACCGTACAAGCGGCATCCCTATGCCGCTTATACCGACGCATAGGGATGCGTCGGTTACGTTTTTCGGATAGGCACTTAAACTGAGGGGGCGCGCGGGAAGGGTGCCTCCAGCCGGGGTAAGCGGTCGTGCCGGATGATACCGCCTGCGCTGTGTATGCCCCCGATCTATGCTGCGCAAGACAAGGTTAGCGGCTTTCAATGAAGCAGACGATCCCCTCGACAATGCCCTGCGCTACCAGGTCCGGATGTTCAGTAAGCATGGCGCGATCGTTGCCCAGGAAGCCCACTTCTATAATGGCGGCAGGCGTCTGGTCGTGAATTTCGTAGAAGTTATGATAATAAAGCATGTCATACGTGATACTGTTGGCGTGGAAATACATACCGGTGCGGGCTGCGTAGCACTGGGAAAGGCAGGACACCAGCAAAGCTTCCGCCTGGGGCACCACACTGTCCGCCACACTTGACACCTTAAACCCGCTTGCCGGAGGCGTGGCTTCGGGGAACGTCTCACACGAATCGGCATGTATGGAGACCAGGGCATCGGCCCGATAATCTTTCAGACGCGCGTCATACTCTTCCAGCAGATCAGTCTGGTATCCGATCTCCTGGAGCTTTTTGACCACCAGGCGGGCTATCTCGAGGTTTACCTCCACCTCCGTCAGGCCGTCTGGACAAACGGCGCCCGTGTCGCTTGCGTCACTTGACCAGTGCCCGGCGACTATGCCGACACGCACGTTGGGATAATACGTGGAGGCAGGCGCAGCAACAGCAGTATGTGCAGGGGAGAATGGGGTAACGGCAGAGGAGCCGGCAGACTGAGGCGGAGTGATGGCATACGGCGTCCACGAGGTTGTCGTCGCCGCTATTTTCGGGTTATGTGCCACCGTCTCCCATCCCCGGTAGAGCAGAGAGGCTATGGCTGCCAGACAGGCAACAATGACAACGAGGCGTGAGGCGGTGGAAGCGGCCCCGCTTTCCGCATCAGGGGATTGAACGCGGCGCTGTAGCTGATGGCTCATCCGGCTGCTCCCGGATGTTAATGTTACACTGAAACAGGCGAGAAGTCAATCAAAACGCGGACCGCCAGAGTCTGTATAAATCCAGGCGAACGCTGGCTGATAATGGCCATAAGGGGTATAATAACACATCGCGTGTCAGGCCCAATTTCGCATGATGGCAAAAGTGACACGTGGGGCAGGCTCTCTAGCCTGCCAGCAGCCTGGAAAGGCTGCTCCACGTGCGGCTTTTGCCACAATGCCAAATTTCATAAGGCGCGGAGTGCTTCAGCCATAAAATCCGCCTGAGAGCCAGATTTCCGGGTGTTTTTAATGCGGCGGAGGTAGCTTTTGCACATGCGTCCCCTCCTGATCGGCGTGGACGTAGGCACCACTGAGACCAAGGCCGGGCTGTTTGATATAGCGGGCAATCTGCTGCGCCTCTCTGCCCGTGGATACCCCATCCTTGGCGGCGAGGAACCAGGTCGTGCAGAGCAGGACCCTCTGGTGTGGTGGCAGGCGGTCCGCGAGACGTTGCGTGAGGTCTCTCAAGGAGTGCCTGCAGATTCTCTGGCTGCTTTGTGTGTACAGGGTCAGGGCCCAAGCCCTGTGCTGGTTGACCAAAATGGGGTACCGCTCCGCAATGTGATCTTGTGGATGGATGCGCGTGCGGCCAGCATGCGCGAGGAGCTGTCCGCGCGGCTGGGCAGGCCGGTGTCGCCTTTCACCCATATACCTCAGGCAATGTGCCTGCTCCAGCAGGATGATTTGAGGGCCGCCGGGGCGCGTTGGATACTGACCTCGTGGGATTTCGTCGCCCTGCGTCTTTGTGGACAGGCCGCCACTTCGGTGATGGCCGAATTCCATCCCTTTCCTCCTGCACTGCGGGAAGTGGCGGGGTTACCGGCATCACTGCTGGCTCCTCAGATCGAGGCCGGTCAACCGCTGGGCCGGCTCACCGCCCCTGCCGCGGAGGAAACGGGGCTGCCGGTCGGGTTACCGGTAGTAACAGGAGTGCACGATGGAATGGCCACGTTTATGGGGGCTGGACTGGTGAGAGCAGGTCTGGCTGCTGATGTGGATGGAGCATCTGGGGGACTGGCCTTATGTTGGGATCGCCCTGTCGAAGAGCAGGACATTTTCTGCGAGGCATGGGTCACCCCAGGCCAATATATCGTCGGGGGGGCGATGGCTGCCCTGGGGTTAAGCGTTGACTGGTACCGCGAGCAGATTGCGTTGCCGGGAAGCAGCATTGAGGACATCCTCACAGGTGCCATGACCGTGCCTCCGGGGGCCGATGGCCTGCTCTTTCTGCCCTATCTGGCCGGCGAGCGCGCACCCATCTGGGACCAGCAGGCCAGAGGAGTCTTCTTCGGTCTGACATTGCGCCACACACGTAACCATCTGGCGCGCGCGGTGTTTGAATCTGTGGCGTTCGCAATCAGACATCTGGCGGAAAGACTGGCCCGCGCGGGTGCGCAGGTATGCGAGCTGCGAGTCTGTGGCGGACAGGCCAGGAGCATGGTGTGGAATCAGTTGAAGGCGGATGTCACCGGTCTCCCTGTGGCGGTGCTACAGGTGACCGAAGCCGCTCTGTTGGGGGCAGCTATCCTGGCTGCTGTGGGTGCTGGCCTGTTCCCTGACGTGAGGATGGGAATGGAGAACATGGTGCGGGTAAAAGAGAGGCTGGAACCGCACACAGCAGAACACCGCAGATACAGCGAGCTATACGAAGTGTACAAACGCCTGTACCCTGACTTAAGGGAATCCTTCCATCAGCTGGCCCGGGTGGTGACCTGAATAGGGGGCAGGCCGCTGATGCTGCAAGTGCAATGAGGATGCGATGAGCGCCGGCTATCCGGTACAACTATTTTGCCAGGGAGGAGGATTTGAACGATGAGGAATCTGAGCAGAATTACGCTTTTAGTACTGGCGTGTACAGTGCTGGTGGCATGCGGTAGCGGAACGCCTGCCGCGCCGACACAGACGCCGGTAAAACCACCGGCGGCTGCCACATTGACGGTGGGGCTTTCGGCTGACGCCGAGAGCATGGACCCCTTCTATGTAAACCAGGCTGCCGGCTGGTCGGTGGTACACGCCGTGTTTGACCACCTGATCGAGCGTGATTTCGAGAGCAGACTGGTGCCCGGCCTGGCGGAATCCTGGGCGGTGCTGGATGACCACACGCTTGAGTTCAAGTTGCGGCGTGGCGTGACCTTCCATAACGGGGAACCTTTCAACGCTCAGGCGGTCAAATTCTCGGTCGAGAGGATGTTGACGACAGAGGATGCACCCAACCGGAGCAAGTTCACCTCGATTGACTCGGTTGAGATTGTGGACGAATACACGGTGCGTTTCAAGCTCAACCGGCCGGACGGAACGCTTTTGGACAGTTTGACCAGCCGGCTGGCCATGCTCCCGCCTGGCTACTTCGCCTCAGTGGGGGCAGAAGGGTTCGCAAAGGCTCCCGTTGGCACCGGCCCCTTCCGCTTTGTGGAATGGATGCCAGATAGCCATATCACGCTGGCTGCCAACGAGAACTACTGGGAGGGGAGCTACAAAGGAAAACCACAGGTCGCTAAAGTCGTTTTCCGCGTCCTTCCGGAAATCGCCACCCGCCTGGCCGAGCTGCAGACCGGTGGCATTGATCTGATACAGGACCTGCCGGCGGACCAGATCGCCACTGTAGAGGCTGCCGGGATGGTGGTACTGCCGGCCGAGACATTTCAGCTCGCCTACATCATGACGATCGCAGATGATGAGAATCTGCCCACGCATGACGTGCGGGTGCGCCAGGCACTCAACTATGCGGTGGATGTGGATACCATCATCAAGAACCTGCTGGCCGGCTACGGCAGGCGTATCGCCAGCCCCATCGGGCCGGGCTACCTCGGCTATAACCCGGATGTGACGCCATATCCATACGATCCGGACAGAGCTTTGGAGCTGCTGGCGGAAGCTGGTTACCCAGAGGGCTTTGAGACGGTGATGGACATCACCACCACCGACCGCTCCGACACGGCCGAAGCCGTGGCCGGTCAGCTCGCCCGGGTCGGGGTGCGGGTGACCATCCGCACGTTCGAGCTGGGGCAGTTCAATCAGAACTGGATTGACCGCAAGCAAAGCCCGCTGTGGCAGGTGCGCTGGGGCAACACTCCCGATCCGCAGAGTATCGGGATGTTTGCCTCCTGCACGGGCTGGATCAGTCGCTATTGCAATAAGGAAGTGACGGCACTGCTTGACGCGGCCCAGTCCACGATGGACCAGGAGGAACGGGCCTCTCTCTACAGCCGGGCGAGCCAGTTGCTGCATGATGACCCGGTCGGCATTTATCTGTGGACTTCGACCCAGGTTTACGGACTCAGCCCTCGCGTCCGGGGCTTCCGGCCATCGCCTCTGCTGGCGATCATTGTGTCTGGGATTACACTGGCGGAGTAAGCAAGTTTCAGTGTAACTATTCAGCGCTGACTGAAGTCAACCTTCCTGGACCTGCGGCCAATGCTCGGCCTTCGCCGACCAGTTCTATCATAATGCGCAAGTAAGTGCCTATCCGAAAAACGTAACCGACGCATCCCTATGCGTCGGTATAAGCGGCATAGGGATGCCGCTTGTACGGTTTTTCGGATAGGCTCTAAGGGCTGTCGGCGAAGGCCGACGACAACCGGCACGAAGTGCCCAGGGAAGACGATTTCAATCGGCTGAATAGTACGTTTCAGTAACAGCCGGCGCTCATCTTAAGCATATTCCGGCCTGCATGATGGCGCAGGCCGGATAAGGACATCTCGATGCTAAGCTACGTGCTTCAACGCCTGTGCCACGGCCTGCTGGTGCTGTGGGGGGTCTCAGTGATCGTGTTCCTGCTGATGCACCTGAGCGGAGACCCTGCGACAGTACTGCTTCCACTCGACACACCACCCGAGGAAGTCGAGGCATTCCGCCACAAGATGGGGCTGGACCGCCCGCTCCCCATCCAGTACCTCCTCTTCGTTTCCCGGATGGTGCGGGGCGATTTCGGCTATTCCTATCATTACCGCACTGATGCGCTGGAGATCGTGTTGCAGCGGTTGCCGGCTACTTTGAGGCTGGCGGCTGCAGCGCTCTCATTCTCGTTGATTCTGGCATTGCCCGCAGGCGCGATCGCGGCGCTCAAGAAAGATAGCTTTCTCGATGTCGCCGTCCGGGTGCTGGTTTTGATCGGCCAGGCCGTGCCTGGATTCTGGCTGGCACTGATGCTGATGATGCTCTTTTCTGTACGGTTGCGCTGGCTACCAGTCTCGGGCTATACAGGCTGGCGTAGCCTGATCCTCCCGGCTGTGACGGCTGGCTCTTTCTCGATGGCCAGCATCGCACGCCTGCTGCGCTCCGGCCTGCTCGAAGTATTGGGGAAGGATTACATCCTTACTGCCCGTGCCAAAGGACTCTCGTCAGCTCAGGTCCTGACACGCCACGCGCTGAAAAATGCGGCGATACCGGCGGTGAGCATGATCGCCATCCAGACCGGCTGGTTACTTGGTGGTTCGGTGATCGCCGAGGTGATCTTTGCCTATCCGGGCCTGGGGTATCTGGCGGTCAACTCGATCGGCTACCGTGACCTTCCTGTCATCCAGTGCTTTGTGACTGTGATGGCAGCTATGGTTGTGGTGGTCAATCTGGTGGTTGATCTGGTGTACGCCTGGCTGGACCCGAGAATTCGTCTGTACCAGAATGATCACTAGCCAGGAAAGGACGGGAGGCAAAGAGCTGCTCCCGGGCAGACCGATGAACCCGGGTGGGATGATAGGACTGTTGATCGTGGGATGCGTGCTCCTCCTCTCCCTGCTGGCGCCATGGATCAGCCCTCACGATCCTGAATTGCAGGATATTAACCGGCGTCTTCAACCGCCCACCTGGCCCGATCATCCTTTGGGAACCGATGGCCTGGGACGTGATATCCTGAGCCGCATTCTGCACGGAGCACGCATCTCCTCAGGCATCAGCCTTTCGGCAGCAGTCCTGTCAGGAGTGGTGGGGGTTTCGCTGGGGTTGTTCGCCGGCTACTTCGGCGGGATACCAGACAGCCTGCTCTCACGTATTGCCGACATTCAACAGGCGGTGCCATTCATGGTGCTGGCCATCGGTGTGGCGGCTGTAGCTGGGGCGGGGCTGTTGAATCTTGTACTTGTGCTGTCTGTGACCACGTGGGTTAATTATTTCCGCGTAGTGCGTGCGGAGGTGCTCGCGGCACGGGAAGAGCAATATGTGTGGGCGGCACGTGCGGTTGGATGCTCCAGCGTGCGCATTATCTTCCGGCACATTTTGCCTAACGTTGTCGCATCCATCATTGTTGTCGCCACACTCCTGATCGCCAACATGATGATTTTCGAAGCTTCGCTCAGCTTCCTTGGGCTGGGCGTGCCTCCCGGCACGCCAACCTGGGGCCGGTTGGTCTCTGACGGCAGGGAGTACGTCACCAGCGCCTGGTGGATCTCGTTCTTTCCAGGTATGGCGATTTTCATAACCGTGATGGGAATCAATCTGATAGGAGACTGGCTGCGGGAGTCCCTGGATCCGCGGAGCAGTTAATCACACCCATATTGGAGGTCATAATGGGCGCATGGACTGCGGACTGTGGACTACGGACTACGGACCACGGACTACGGACTGTGGACTTCGGACTGGATTAATCACACTTATATGAGGGTCATAATGGGCGCAGGTAAAACTCGTCGTTTGCAGCGCATATTCAGGGAGGATGGCCGCACGGTGATCGTGGCTATGGACCATGCGGCGGTGTTCGGCATGATCGAGGGATTGGAGAGGCCAGGTGAGCTGATCCGCCGGGTGCGTGCTGCCGGAGCCGATGCCATCCTCACCACCTATGGGATTTGCACCCGCTTTGCCGAAGAGACGGGCAGGATGGGGGTTATCCTGCGGGTTGATGGTGGCATCTCCGGTCTCGCCAGGAAGCGGGAAGCGATGAGCCTCACCTACAGCGTGAGCGACGCGCTGCGCGTCGGCGCTGACGGAGTGGCAGCTATGGGCATGCCCGGAAGCGATACCGAAGCGGAGACCCTGCCATACCTTTCAGCATTGGTGGGCAAGTGCGCGGAGTGGGATGTGCCGGTGTTGGCTGAGATGTTGCCAGGCGGGTTTGAGGATTCTTCAATCTGGTGGACGGTAGAGAACGTGGGAAATGCATGCCGGATTGGGGCAGAGTTAGGCGTGGATCTGATCAAGACCGTTTACACTGGCGATGTCCCCGGTTTCCGCCGCATAGTCGAGCGGGTGTACGTGCCGGTGGTCGTGCTGGGAGGAGCGCGTGCCAAAGCGCCTCGCGCATTGCTCGAGGAAATAGCCGCTGCGATGGAGGCAGGGGCGAGCGGTGTGGCGATCGGGCGGAACATTTTTCGCTATCCCGAGCCTGAGAAACTGACGGCTGCTGTGGTTGCGGTGGTGCATGAGGGAATCTCGGTGGACGGTGCACTGGGATACCTGGAGTAGAGGATGGCAGGAACATACAGGCGGGCAGTTTTTGTCGGGCCACGGCAGATCCGCTTTGATGAGTTGCCCATACCTGAGCCGGGTCCGCATCAGGCTTTGATACGGGTGCGGGCCTGCGCGTTGTGTACCTGGGAGCAGCGTTCCTACACCGGGGAGGAGCCTTTCTATCCCCTGGCCAGCGGGCACGAGGTGTCGGGTGAGCTGGTGCGCCTGGGTCATCCGGCCTACACCGACGCCCGGATCGGGGATCGCGTGGTGGTCTCGCTGTTGACACGCTGCGGTTGCTGTGAGTCCTGTCGGCGTGGGATGGATAACCTGTGCGACAATGCCCGGCAGAGCTTCTGTGAACCGGGTGGTGTGGCCGGGCCGGCCGGGCTGGCGGAGTACGTGCTTGCCGACGAATATCAGGTGTATAAAGCCAGTAACGAGGTGGCGTTCGAGCACTTATGTCTGGCGGAGCCGCTCGCCTGTGTCATCCGCAGTGTGCGGAGAGCCGGGGTCAGACCTGGTGACGTGGCGGTCGTAGTAGGTGCGGGGATAATGGGGCTGCTCCACCTGATGTTGTTGAAACGAGCCGGGGCGAAGGTCATCGTCAGCGAGCCGCATGCCGACCGCGCTGCCTTTGCCTGCCGGATGGGTGCCGACGCGATGATAGACCCGGCGCACACCCCATTTGTCAAGGCGGTCAGGGATATGACCGATGGCCGGGGAGCAGACGTGGTATTCTGCACGGCAAGTGTGGCCGGTGTGGTCGAGGAGGCGGTGGAGAGCGTGGCCAAGGGCGGGCGGGTGCAGGTGTTCGCCAGCATTCACCCCAGGGGAACGCGTATCAGCGTGGACCCTAACCTTTTCCACAACAAAGAGATTGTGCTCACCGGCACACTGGGTCAGGGCCGTGAAGACGTGCGCCAGGCGGTCCGCATGATCGCCGACCGCCTGGTCAACCTCTCTCCGCTGGTCTCACTCGTCCTTCCCCTGGAAAGGCTGGAGGAAGGTCTGCAGGCCGCATTGCAGATGAACACCTATCGCGTGGTCGTCACGCCTTAAACCCAATTAGAGCCCATCCGGAACTCGTAACCGATGCATCCCTATGTGTTTTCGGATAGGTTTTTAACCCTCCCGCAGGTTAGATTAGCTTAAATCGCCTTCACTTCTTCTTTTGTGCTTTCAATTCCGGCCATTCCAGCCTGCGCTCTTCCCGAGAACGGGACTTGACCATGTATCTTACCGCCTGTGCCAGTTCCTCCGGGTCGTAGCTCTCGACCTGGGACTTGAGCCTTTCGAGCACTGCTTTCTCGTCTTCAGTCAACTCTCTGCCCGTCTCGCTCTCCGTGCTGATCAATGCCAGAAGGAGTGCCCGCTCATCGTCGTTCAGGTCATCCTCGCATCCCCCTTCCAGCAGGCGACGCATCCCTTCACATCTGATAATTGATTCCGCTTTCTTGGATTTAGCCATTGAATGGGGCCTCCCCAGCAAATTTATTATGGTGCAGCCCCCGCCCGGCTGCACGCCGGTTATATCTCACGCCAGTCCGGTATATTTGCCCTGTGTTTTAGACGCCACCATACCCCAACAGGGTATCCGATCATCTTCGCCACATCGCCAGTGATGCGGATGATCGGTACCCACAGCGCAGCCTGTAGCTTATGCGCTGTACTCAGCTCTTTCCCTACCCTGCACAGGCGGCGCCACCCAGGCCAGAACATGCCCGGTATCGCAAGCAGATAAAACGCCAGCCAGGCTGGGTGAGCTGTTGCTCCGGCCAGCCCGATGGCCGGCACAGCCACGAGATAGGTAAGGTAGCGGATGGCATGCCGCATACGCCACAGGTCCGCTTTTCCATCGCCGCGTGCGTAGCGATAGTACTGGATGAAGAAATCACGCAGGCTCGAGCGTGGGCGGAAGTGGACCAGCGCGTCTGGTGCAAAGACAAACGGGCCGTACTTCTTATAAATACGCAGATCGAAAATAAGGTCTTCGCAATAGTCAAGCCACTCCGGATATCCTCCGACTGCTGCCCACACCGTCTTGCGGAAAGCCACTGAACGGCTGGAGGGCAGAAAACGCGCCGCTTTGATCTCCCGTAGCTCCGGGAGCACGGTGGCGCCCATAGCGGTTTCAAAAACCGACTGAGGATCGGGCACGAAAAAGCCTGCCACAGCATGGACCCGTTCGTCCGCAAACGGGGCCGTCAGTTCCTCCAACCACTGCGGACTCAACCGCACCCCGGCATCGGTCACGGCGATAATCTCGCCTGTGGTTTTTGCGATAGCTGCGTTCCGTCCCTGGGAGATGTTCCCCGGCCGCAGCAGAACCGAAAGAGGCAGCCGACCGCTCGCCTGCCATGTTGCCAGCACTTCCGGCGTCTGGTCGGTCGAGCCTCCATCGCAGATGATGACCTCATCCGGCTGGCGGGTCTGGATGGCCAGGCTCTCCAGCAACCGTGGCAGGTGTTCAGCCTCGTTCAGTACTGTGATGACTACGGAGACTTTAGACATGAGGAGCCAGAGAGCCGCCAAGATAGGTTTGATTGAACGTATTTTACCCGATTTGCCACCGGCTGCAAGCAACATAGCCAGCCCGGGCCGGTCTCCGCCGCGCCGACGTCGCTACAGCGGTACGGTCAGGGAATGGTTGTATCCGGCAGAATCATCTCCAACTCGATTTCGTCCCTGATGGGAATCCCATCCGATCCTGTTGCAGGAATCTCCGGTTTCAGTTTCCGCGCTTCTGCCACGGCGTTCCGGTGCACCGCTACAAGCACAAACCCGCGTTTCTGGTAGAAGCGCAGGGCACTGAGATTGTCGTTGGTGGTGATCAGCCATAAGCGCCCACACTGCGTTTCAATTGCAGCCTGCCTTACCGCCCACAGCAATGCCGTTCCGATCCCCATAGATGGGCGGAAACTATCCAGGGTTACAATTTCACACTGACCCCCTTCTATGTGGTAAGTAATAAGCCCCAGCCATTCTTCTCCACAATAAGCTATAAACCCGGGCAGGGTGGAAGGCTTATACACAATGCCGTGAACAACGATGGCGTCAGTACCCCAGCGTTCCGCGATGAGTTCAGCGACTCTATCCCTGTCTGCAGGACTGATGGGACGTATGTCAAAGCACATCTTGTAACCTGTTTGCATAACTTTCAGATTGTGCGTGGACAAGGCAGGCTGACGAGTAACTACCCAGTTCCCCGGCTCGGGCCGGTCTCCAGACCGCGCCCGACGCCGCCACGATGGGAAGTGGATGCCGTAATCCGGCCAAATAACCGCCGGGTTGGGTGGCCCGGTCAGAGACCGGCCACAGCCTGGGTAGTTACGCTGACGAAACGTAACTGCTATGCTCGGGCGCTCTCTGCTCCGGAGATTTTGCTCGACCGGATGGCTTCTATTCGTCCCGCTCGATAGCCCGTGATGCGGCTACGATGCGAGTGCCGGCCTCCAGGCTTTCGTCGAGGAGCGCTCGTGTCAGCAGGCCAGGGTATGTGCCGTTCAGGATATGGACGCGTATTTCGGGGTACCTTTCCACCAGTTCAAACATCCGCGTCACTTTGTCTATCATACCGCCTGTGACATCAACGCCCTGTGCTCTGCCCAGTACGGCATTCAGAGCAGGCTGCTCATCCGGCGAGATGCAGGGGATCACATTTCCTTCCGCGTCCAGCACACCGTCCACCTCGCCGAGCAGCAAGATGCGGGTGGGACGGAACATGTCGCCGCGTTCATTGAACGCGTATGTCAGGAAAACGAAAATGTCCTCTGTGGAAATGATCGTGCCGCCCCGTACATCGTCGAACGCGACATCGCCGTAGACGAGCGGTACCAGGCCATGCCTCAGTGCTGCCTGGATGGGCTGCACATCAAGATGTTCCAGCACGCCATCGTGGCAGTGGGCGGAGGCGGAAGGCTGCAGGCTGAGCACCGGTACACCGGCATCCAGAAAGGCATCTGTAACAATGCGGTTAAGACGCGCTGCGGCAGCGGCGACTTCTGCGTAACCTCGCCACTGGGCTGCCGTTTGTACTCCCTGCCGGGTGCCGTAAGGAGCGGCAGCCCAATGCCCGAAGGAGCCGGAACCGTGGCCAAGCAGCAACTTAAGGGCGGGGGCAACTTCCAGTGCCCGGCGTACCTCATCTGCCAGACGGGCGATGATCTCATAACGGGCGGCGAAAGGCCGCCCCTTATCGGTGATGAGCGAGCCTCCCAGCTTCACGATGATCATTGAGCCTTGCCACCAGGGTAGTTTTCGATAAGGTATCTTACCATGCTCTCGAGCTACAGTCAACGAAGTACCATTGTCGGTGTCATTCACGTGAACGACAGTTTGACATAGAACACATGTTCTTGTATAATTTCATTGAACTGCCCTGCAGTTCGCCTGAGAATACCCGGGTGGCAGTCACAGCAGGAGGCTGGCGATGTACACGCGTTCCCAAAACGATCATCTTTCTGAAAAACAGCGGGAAATCCTGGAATTTATCTACGAATATATCGAGGAGAACGGCTATGCCCCTTCCCTCCGCGAGATCGCCCTCTCAGTCGGCATCAGCTCCACCTCCGTCGTCAGTTACAATCTGAATAGATTGGAGGAGCTGGGATATATCGGCCGGGATCGCATGGTTTCCCGGGGATTGAAGTTGCCCGCCGGCCTCACTCCCGCGCTGAAGAATGTGGTACAGATACCGTTACTTGGTCGCATTGTGGCTGGAGCTCCCATCCCCGTTCCAGCAAGCGACTTCTCCTTAATGGGGGACGAGGTGATTGAACTGACCCGCGATCTGGTAGGCGATCCCAAAGGGTTATATGCCCTCCAGGTCGAAGGAGATTCTATGATAGATGCGCTTGTACACGACGGCGACATAGTCATCATGCGCCACCAGCAACAGGTTGAGAACGGCGAGATGGCCGCCGTCTGGCTCAGAGACCGCGAAGAGGTGACACTCAAGCGCTTCTACCTTGAGGAAGGGCGCGTCAGGTTGCAGCCGGCCAATCCCACCATGAAGCCCATTTATGTGGACGATCCCCGGCTGGTCGAGGTACAGGGCAAAGTGGTGATGGTTATCCGACGTCTCGGGTAGCCTGATCCACACAACATTTCGCTCGAGTTATCACAATGGGTTCTCTTCCTGTAATCACTGAAACTGTCATCCGTCAGCGCGCTACCCCTCAATCCTGGGAACGCGGAGTTGATTACTTCTACGAGGGTCGTGTGAGCCAGGTTATCTGGCGGGACGGTACGCTCACTGCCCGGGTAGAGGGGAGCCAGTACGAGCCTTACCTGGTCCAGGTAACCTTTGACCCCGGGGGAGCGATTCTCTCAGCAAATTGCAACTGTCCATACGATTGGGGCGGCGATTGTAAACATATTATCGCCACCCTGCTCTACCTGATCCACCGCCCTCAGGAAATAGAAATCCGCCCGGCACTGGCTGACCTTCTGAGCGATCTGAGCCGCGAGCGATTGTTGGAACTGCTCCTGCAACTGGCTGAAATCCACCCCGAGATCGTGGAGACGATAGAAGAATTTGTCCATGCCCCGGCTGTTGTGCCCACCTCGCCTGCGGCAACTCCGCCTCCCCTAGATCTGGCTGCCCTACAGCGGCAGATCAAAGCCGATTTGCGTGCTTCCCGCCGGGAATACTACAATGACTACTGGGATGGTGACTATGTGGAGTTCGGTGCTGCCCTGGAGCCTGCCCTTAAATGTGTGGATACATTGCTGACAGCAGACGATGCGCGCGGGGCGCTCGCTGTGTTGGAGGCAGCAACCGTAGCCTGGATAGACGGGACCCGTGCTCTGGACGAGGAGATAGTAGACTACATTGTAGAGGATGAGCACCTGGCCGACCTGGGCAGAGCATGGGCCCGTGCCTTGCTCCAGGCCGACCTGACCGCTCAGGAGCGAGCGCGCTGGAGCAAGACCCTGAGCAACTGGGCCCGGACCATGGCCGGTGGTGAGGCACTGGATATCGCTGTAACCGCTGCCGGGCACGGATGGGATTACCCGCCGCTGGTCGCTGCCATGCAGGGCCACATCACCGAAGATGGCGCATGGGAGGGCGATGCTCCAGAGTTCGCCGATGATCTGGCTCTCATCCGTCTGAGTATCCTGGAGCGACGCGGGCAGTTTGAGGAGTACCTCAACCTGGCGCAGGCCGAGGGGCAGTTCCTGCTCTACCTCCAGATGCTGATCCGTCTGGGACGTAGTGACGTGGCGCTAAAGGAGGCGCTGGAGTTCCTGACCGAACCGCAGGAAGTGCATATTGTTGCCCGTGCACTGGTGGAGCATGGCAATGTGGAGCAGGGTCTTGAGCTGGCCGCATATGGTCTGAGCCTTGAGTCGCCCAGAGGCAAAGGAGAGCTGGCCGGCTGGTTGAGGGATGAAGCATACTCACGCGGCCGGACAGAGCTGGCCCTGGATGCCGCATGGAAGGCTCTGGAGGCAGACGTTACCCTTGCCAACTATGTATGGCTGGCAGAACACGCAGAGCAATGGCCGAAGCTACGGCCGCAGGCACTGAAGCTGGTGGAATCAAGCCAGCGCCTGACAGAGGTCGTGAACATTTACCTCCATGAGCATATGTACCGTCAGGCTATGGAGATTGTGGAACACAAACCCTGGTTCGGTGACCTTGGAGCGTTCATAGATGCGGTCAAGGGGGAGTACCCTGACTGGGCATTCCGGAAATGTCGTGAACAGGCCGAACGAATCATTGACGCTGGTAAAGCGGACCAGTACGGCATCGCTGTGAACTGGTTGCAGCGCGGGCGGGACATCCTGCTGGCTGCAGGCCGTGGCGCAGAATGGGAGGCGTACCTGAGTCAGTTATTGAGCATCCACTGGCGCAAGTACAAGCTTGTACCTATGCTGGAGCGTCTCTCCCACCGCGTCTGAGCTGCTCTTGCCCCGTTGAAAACGCACCCGATGGAACAGCACTGGTTTATCCCCGGCAGGCCTGGCTCTTCTCTTGGGCCGCTTGCCCGTTATCGCCCCATCCAGGCGACGCGGGTGGTGGAATCTTACGTGCGCCACTTCACCCGCCCGGGCGAACTGGTGCTGGACCTGTTTTGCCAGGGGGGAGTTGCTCTGCGCGAGGTGAGCACAGCCGGCCGCCGTGCGCTGGGCTTCAGCGTTAATCCACTGCTTGTCCTGATCACCCGCCTGGAACTGCAGCCCCCCGATGCTCACGCACTTAACCGCGCCTTCACCCGTCTTGCCGACAGCCCCAAGGGAGAGACTTTACTCCGTCATCATCTGAACGCTCTTTGTCGCTCGGCCTGTCCGCACTGTGGCACTCCAGGAGTGGCCAGGTGGTTTGCCTGGGAGCGCGAAGGGAATCATCCGTTTCGCAAGATGGTGGACTGCCCGCGTTGTCAGGAGGCACGCGAGGGGCCAACAGATGATGAGGACCAGGCAGCCGCCCGCCGCATACCGCCACGTGGCCTGGCCTATTACTACGCACTCGACCGCACGGTGCCACTCAACCATCCGGCAAGAGAACGTGCTGCCGAACTCGTTGCGCTGTACACTCCACGCAACCTGTCCGCATTGATGGACCTGGTGACCCGTCTGGAGACTATTGATACCGATGATCAGACGCGCCTGGCATTGACAGGCCTGCTCCTTGCCAGTCTGGACAGTGGCAGCAGCCTTGACCCCTACGGTGAGGTACGCCCACGCCCACGTACCCTGCGCCTCCCATCTCGCTACCTGGAGCGTAATGTGTGGCTGTGCCTGGAAGAGGAACTATCAAGCCTGCAATGTGGTGAGGATGCTTCCGCCGACACAGGAGTGGCAGAAGCATCAGACGTTACCGCTTTGATAAGAGGAGAGGCTGAGGGATATGCGGTAATAGAATGCGCAGCCCGTGGAGTGCCGAAATTTGTGCCGCCCGGGAGTGTGGCACTGATACTGGCTGATCCACCCCGCCCTGATGGCGTCTTCTGGGCCCTTTCGGCTCTGTGGACAGGCTGGCTGTGGGGCTCTCAGGCTGCCCGTCCTATGTGGCCTTTCCTGGCGCGTCGTCGCTTCGATTGGGAATGGCACTGCCGCGCCCTGCGGGCATCACTTGAAGCGGTCGCCCCGTTGCTTACCCCAGATGGCCATCTGCTTATCCTTTTCTCTGATCCCAACCCTGCTCTGCTGGAATCCGTGTCCCTGGCAGCCTGTGGGGCGGGATATGAACTTGAGGGATGGGGCTACAGCCCTCAGGTTGGATACCGGTCAGTGTGGCGCCGACAGCCCCGCCGGGCGCAAAGTGAGCCGCAGCCCGTCAACACAGAGGCGCTGAAACAGAAACTGCTTGCTCGGACAGAAGATGTGGTCCTGCGCTCATTGCGCGAGCGGGGAGAGCCGACCGGTTCCATGTTGCTCTACGGCAGCGTCTACGCGGCTCTGGCAGCGAGTGGGCTTGCAGCAAGCGCCATATCCCTCCCTGAGGGGCAGCACAACGACGTGTTCGCACTCATCGCCGAGACGGTGCGCTGCGGCTTCGAGCGTGCTCAGCTCCTCCAACTTGCAGGCTGGGACGAAGAGGTTCTGTGGTGGCTCCCTGATGAGAAACGTGCCGCCGTACCTCTTGCCGATCGCGTCGAGCTTCTGGTGTGGGAATTGCTGGCCCGTCAGCCGGTCTGGCAACTGGACGACCTGGTGAATGCGGTCTATGCTCGTTTCCATGGTCCACTGACACCTGAACTGGCGCTTGTCCTGCTCTGTGTGGATTCCTACAGTCTGCGGGATGGGGAACTGCTCCGCCTCAGGCCTGAGGATATCCCTCACCACCGGGCGGAAGAGCTTAAAGCCATCAGGCGTGATCTGGTGAAACTGGGGCGGCATCTGGGATTCGTGGTCAAACCGGGTGCGAAGTGGGAAGTGCGCTGGCAGGACAGAGACGGGCTTTACCTGTTCACCATTTCGTCAACGGCCTCGCTGGGGCGTTACCTGCTTGCCGGTCGGCAAAAAGATGCCGCGTTACAGCGCTATCTGGTGATACCGGGAGGACGTGCGCGGCTGGTCAACTTCCGCCTGCAACGCGATCCTCGGCTGTCTCAAGCGACCGCATCTGGCGGATGGCAGTTTCTGAAGTTTCGTCACCTGCGCCTCCTCCTGGCAGAGCGAGAGCTGGACAGGAATGCGTTTAAGAACATGCTCGGATTGGACCCCCTTGTTGAGCAGGGGGCAGTTCAAATCCCATTGTTTTAAGGCATGATGGCAAAAGTGACACGTGGGGCAGGCTTTCTAGCCTGTCAGCAGCCTGGAAAGGCTGCTCCACGCGCGCTTTTGCAACAATGCGTTTTAAGCCATCCGGTTGAAGCGAGCCAGCGCCGGTGTGCAGTGACCTGTGTGCACCGGCATCTTTAACACAGTCCGACCTGTGAGTGCGTGGCTGACACCGTGTGTCACTGCACTCATCCAGGATTTTAGTGCCTATCCGGAAAACGTAACCGATGCATCCCTATGCGTTGGTAAAAGCGGCATAGGGATGCCGCTTGTACGGTTTTTCGGATAGGCTCTTAGCTACAGTCTGGAAATATGGAGCACAGTCTATGAATGGACGGAGTACATTTCGCTTTTTGGCTCTGCTGATGGTAGGTGTTCTGGCATTGGGCGGGGTAGGGCTGTTGATGATGTACCTGAATCGGGCTGCCACAGCCACACCCACGCCGATCCCGCAGCCTTCACCTGGGCTACCCCGGGAGCAGGTTATCGCGACCGTAAACGGTCGTGCCATCTCGCATACCCTTTGGGTGGAAAGCGTGCTGTTAGACCAGGTCATGAGCGGCATGGCCGGGCAGCCCGCCCCGACGCCAGAGGAGACATTGCAGCGTCTGATCAATGAAGCATTGATACTGGAGGCCTTCCCCTCCGCGCGAACCCCGTCCCATTCCGAGATCGAAGCACACATCGCAGCAATGGAGCAGAGCTGGGGAGTCGAAGACAGTGCTGTTGCCAAAGCACTTCGGGAGATTGGTCTGAGCAGGACAGTGCTGGAGCAATCTGTCGGCCGCCTCCTGAGAGTACAGGCGGCTGTCGAAGCGCTGAGAGCGCAAGGGTACGATGAGAACACCTGGCTGAAGGGCAGGCTGGCAGAAGCCAAAATAGAGATCAATACAGAGCTTCAGCAAACCACTGTGTTTCCAACCCCATCCACCCTGACAGCGGCCCCGACACCGACTGTACTGCCCTCACCGACCGCGTCGCCGCCTGTCGTGAGTTCCCCAACGCCTGCCGGTTTGATTGCAAATCTTCCAACAAATGCCCCGGATTTCACGCTTGAGCGCGTTGATGGAGGATGGTTCACACTGACCAAACAACTGGCATCAGGGCCTGTAGTGCTGGTGTTTTTCCAGCGATGTGGCTGAGGGCCGGACAGGACGCAACTCGTGCAGTTGCAACAGAATTATCAGGCATTTTTGGAGAAGAACGCCGAAGTGGTGGCACTGGCTGTGGCTTCTGCTTCTGCCGTTGGCGGGGTGCGTCAGGCAACCGGGGCTGCATATCCCATGCTCGCCGATCCAGACCACAAAGTTGCCGAGGCATATGGGGTATATAACCTGCTCGGTGATGGGCTGGCGGCACCCTCCGTGTTTGTCATTGACACACGTGGCAACATTGTATGGAGCCACATCGGTAGCAACTCTGGTGATCGCCCGGGTATAGCAGAGATATTAGAGCACCTGCCCTACGAATAACCAATAGGATTTACGCAGTTCCCACCCTGAACGTGACCGGCACTTCGGAAATGGTCACCGGGAGCCTGCACAGGAAGGTTTCGCATCCCAGGAAGTGCCTGTGGGGGGGAATTAAGTTCTAACCAATTCGACGGGAATAAGGTGCGGGTTATGACCGCGCAGCACGCAGGCTTGACTTTTCAACCTATTCCAATATAATTTCAGCGGCAGCGAATGAAACTGAAAGCCTTGTGGGCACATATGGGGCTGTTGGCATTCACGCCCCGCTGATTTTGCTGGTTGTAGTACTGTTGATGATGACATTGCTATCAGCACACTGCAAAAAGAAGGTCCGGAGGCAAGCCTGTTGTCCCACTCACTTGAACGGGAGAGCAGGCCTTTTTATTTATTCAGGAGGTGAAGTCACGCGTATTATTGAGCTACCAGTCACCAGAGAAGTTAACCCGACATTACATCTAAGGAGGTTGCCGTATGGAGCTCAGTCGAAGGGATTTCTTGAAGCTCTCAGTGGCCGCGGCTGGCGGTATGATGCTCCCCGCCGGTCTGTCGAAGGCCGCACTCGCAGCCAGCTTCCCTTTGCACAAGCCCGTTGGTGAGACACCCACCATATGCTGCTTCTGCGGTGTAGGGTGCGGCGCTATTGTAGCGGCAGCGGGCAGCCGGGTGCTCAATATCGAGGGCGACCCCGATAATCCCACCAATCAGGGTTCTCTGTGCAGCAAGGGCATGGCGCTGGCGCAGATCAACACAGTTGACGGAAAAACTAATCCTAAGCGCTTGCAGAAGGTCAGATATCGTGCTCCTGGTTCCTCTGTGTGGGAGGAGAAGGATTGGGACTGGGCATTGGATCGTATCGCCCGGCTGGTCAAAGACACCCGAGATCGGTATTTTATCGAGACCGACAGCGAGGGCCGCACCGTCAATCGGCTGGAGGCTATTGCCAGCCTGGGCGGCGCCGCCTTGGACAACGAAGAATGTGCGCTGATCTCCAAGGCGATGCGCTCGCTGGGGCTGGTCTATATAGAGCATCAGGCCCGCATATGACACTCCCCTACTGTTGCGGCTCTGGCAGAGTCGTTCGGTAGAGGAGCAATGACCAATCCCTGGACGGATATCAAGAACAGCGATTGCATCATGATTATCGGCAGCAACGCTGCCGAGAACCACCCTATGGCTTTCAAATGGGTGACCCAAGCGATTGAGGAGAACGGTGCGACGCTGATAAGTGTCGATCCGCGCTTCACGCGCTCGTCCGCCAAGGCTGACATCTACGTCCGTATACGTTCTGGCACGGACATTGCCTTCATCGGCGGGATGATCAAGTGGGTGCTGGACGACATGGAAGCCCACCCCGAAAAGTACAACATGACGTACCTGGTCGAATATACCAACGCGAGCTTCCTGATTGATCCGGCGTTCAAGACGGCTGCCGAGCTGGACGGCAAGTTCTCCGGCTTCCAGCCCAGCGACCAGAACCCCGCCTTCGGCAAGTACGACAAGAGTACCTGGAAGTGGCAGACGGACGAGAAAGGCATACCACTGCGGGACCCGACGCTCAAGGACCCTAACTGCGTCTTTCAACTGCTCAAAAAGCAATTCGCCCGCTACGATGTGGACACCGTTTGCAGCATCACCGGAGCGGATAAGGCCGCTTACCTGAGGGCCTGCGAAGCCTATGCCAGCACGGGGGCGGTGGGCAAGAGCGGCACCATCCTGTACGCGATGGGTACAACACAACATACCCACGGCACACAAAACATCCGTGCCTATTCGATCCTCCAGTTACTGCTTGGTAATATCGGCGTAGCGGGCGGGGGTGTCAACGCACTGCGCGGCGAGAGCAATGTCCAGGGGTCAACCGATCATGGTTTGCTTTTCCACACCCTGCCCGGCTATCTCAGCCCGCCCGCAGCTGACCAGGCCACGTTACAGGATCACCTGAAAGCCAGACTGGCCGTCTATGCCACCTCCGATCCGAAGAGTGCGAGCTGGTGGCTGAACTACCCCAAGTACTTCGTCAGCCTGCTCAAAAGCTGGTATGGTGATAACGCGACGCCTGACAACGACTTCGGCTATGCCTGGCTGCCCAAACTCAACCCCGGCACCAACTACTCCCACATCGCCCTCTTCGAGGCTATGGCTGCGGGTACTATCAAAGGGCTATTCTGCTGGGGACAGAACCCGGCTGTAGGGGGGCCCAACTCCTTCCGCGAGCGCCGGGCACTTCACAACCTGGACTGGCTGGTCAGCGCGGACCTGTGGGAGACAGAGACTTGCCTGTTCTGGCAGGAACCTGGTGTAGACCCGGCCTCAGTAAAGACCGAAGTCTTTGTCCTGCCGGCAGCCGCTTCGTTTGAGAAAGAAGGCAGCATCACCAACAGCGGACGCTGGAGCCAGTGGCGCTGGAAGGCATTGGAACCCGTTGGTGAGGCCCGCCCTGACCTTGAGATCATTGCGGAGCTGATGCTCAGGATCATCGAACTCTACGAGAAGGAAGGCGGCCCGGTGGCCGATGCTATCACAAAACTGCGCTGGAAGAACTGGTACAATGCCAGTCCGCTCCCGCGCGGGGCCACCAGCCTGGTTGATCTGGTCTCCCGCGAGATCAACGGCTGGGCCGAGGCACAGATCCTCAACGAGGACGGGTCGGTCCAGTATGAAAAAGGCCAGCTTATTACCACATTTGCCCACCTCAAGGATGACGGCTCCACCTCGTCCGCATGCTGGATTTACACCAACTCCTATACCGATAAGGATGGAAATAAGCAACAATCCCGCGATAGCACTGACTACCATCCTGCCGGGATAGGGCTTTACTCGAAGTGGAGCTGGTGCTGGCCTATGAACCGGCGCATCATCTACAACCGGGCCTCGGTGGACCTGGAGGGGAAGCCCTGGGATCCTGAACACTTTGTGATCAAGTGGGATCCGGCCGCGAACGAGGGCAAGGGAGGCTGGGTCGGCGATGTGCCTGATGGCGGGTGGCCTCCGATGAATATGGAGGGCACACGTTACCCATTCATCATGAAAGCGACGGGGCTGGCCCATATCTTCGGGCCTGGGCTGGTGGATGGCCCGTTCCCGGAGCACTATGAGCCGGTGGAAAGCCCGGTCCGCAACCTGCTATCCGGCACGCAAAACAACCCGACCATCAAAATCTGGCGGCCTGAAGAGATTGCCAGTCCCGACGAATACCCCGTTGTCTGCACCACATTCCGGGTGACGGAACACTGGCAGGCCGGGCAGATGACCCGCAACATCCCCTGGCTGGTCGAATTGATGCCGCAGATGTTTGTGGAAATGAGCGAAGAGCTGGCGGAAGAGTTGGGCATCAAGACCGGCGAACTGGTCACCGTGGAATCTATACGTGGTAGCGTGCAGGGCACGGCCATTGTCACCAAACGCTTCAAACCGATGCTGATCGCGGGCAAAGTCGTGCACCAGATCGGTCTGCCCTGGCACTGGGGTTTCGCGGGCATGTGTACCGGCGACAGCGCCAACCAGCTTACCCCGCATGTGGGCGACGCCAATACAACGATCCCTGAATATAAGGCCTTCCTGGTCCGGGTCAAGAAAGGAGGCGTGTGATGAGCAAGGCAGTGCTTGTGGACCTGGTTCGCTGCATGGGATGTCGGGCCTGCCAGGTAGCCTGCAAGGCCTGGAACGACAACCCGGGCGATCTCACGACTATCTGTCTGGGCTGCTATGACAACCCACCGGATTTCACCGGCGATACCTGGAGCCTGATCCGGTTCACAGAGTTGGAGGACGAAAGCGGTCAGTTGCATTGGGTCTTCACCAAGCGGCAGTGTATGCACTGCGAGCACCCGGCATGTGTCTCGGCCTGTCCGGTCAGTGCTCTGCAAAAACTGAGCAGTGGCCCGGTTGTCTACAAAGCCCAGAACTGCATCGGTTGCCGCTACTGCATGATCGCCTGCCCCTTTCACGTCCCCCGCATTAACTGGGACGAGGTCCTGCCACCGATCAAAAAGTGCACCTTCTGCGCTGATAGACAGAGTGCGGGACTGGAGCCAGCATGTGTCAAAGCGTGCCCAACCGATGCGCTGACTTATGGCGAGCGTGATGAGCTGCTTGCTGAAGCCAGAAGACGTATTGCCGCCCGTCCGGATAAGTACGTGAACCATATCTACGGCGAAAAGGAGGCTGGCGGCACATCATGGCTGTACATCTCCCCGGTGCCTTTCACGGCACTCGGCTTCCCTGAGCTGGACGAGGAGCCTGTCCCTGAGCTGAGCGAGGCCATCGCCACTTACGGCACACCGAGTATGTTGCTCGGTGTGGCAGCTCTGCTGGGCGGGATATACTGGCTCACCAAGCGTCGGGCTGAAGGAATGCAGGAGCGTGCAAAGGAGAAATAGCGATGAGCGCCGTAACTAAAGAAAGATTTACTGTCCCTGTTACTTACGTGATCCTGGCGGCCATCGCTCTCGTGGGCGCCGTACTGGGCGTCATCCGCCTGGTGCGTGGCCTGGGACCCACCACTAACCTGAACAGCGGTTATCCATGGGGAATGTGGATCGCCTTTGACGTTTTCACCATCCCCTTCTCCGCCGTCGCCTTCACTATGGCCGCCGTGGTCCACATCTTTAATCAGGAGAAGTACCACGGATTGTCACGCCTGACCGTCCTGGCCGGCTTCCTGGGCTACCTGATGGTCATCCTGGTGCTGATAATGGACATCGGGCGCTGGGACCAGTTCTACAGCGTGCTGATGCCCTGGCGCTGGAATCTCCACTCGTTTATGTTCGAAGTCGCCATCTCCATCACCCTTTACTTCGGCGTACTCGTTTTGGAGATGCTGAGCGTTGTGTTTGAGCACAGCAACGCCGTAGTGATAACCTGGCTCAAGCGCCTGATCGTACTGATCGCTGCTGTAGGCGTGCTGCTCTCCACGGTACATCAGAGTTCGCTGGGGGCCGTTTTCGTTATCCTGCGGTTGCGGCTGCATCCGCTGTGGTGGACACCGTTGTTGCCCCTCCTGTTCCTGACCTCGGCGCTGTTCACCGGTTTCTCCGTGGCCGTCTTCCTGGGTATCGTTACCTGGCGCGCGATGGGTCAGGAGGCGCCGATGAAGCTGCTGCAGGGGCTGATCAGGGTGATCATCGTCATCCAGGTGATCTATCTGATCCTCAAGCTGGGTGACCTGCTGGTCTCAGGCGAGCTGGGACTGATCTTCGGCAGTGGGCGCTTCAGTCTCCTGTTTATCGCAGAGATGGTCGTGGGTGTGATTGTGCCGCTGATCATCTTCGGCTCTCGCGCCCGCTCCAGCCAGGCAGCGCTGATCGTTGCCACAGTGTGTGTGGTGTTGGGCATCGCTATCAACCGCCTCTCTATCGCATGGTTTGCTCTGGCTGCGCCACCTGAATATAGCTACACGCCCTACTGGATGGAATGGGGGATTACTATCGCTGCCGTCTGCGCTGCCATCCTCTTCTATTCCGCGGCTGTGCGCTATATTCCTGTGCTGCGCAAAACAGTAACAGAGGGTGCACACTAGGGCAGCTCGCGGGTGGGGCACTGTACAGTGCCCCACCTGTTTCTAAGTGCCTATCCGGAAAACGTAACCGACGCATCCCTATGCGTCGGTATAAGCGGCATAGGGATGCCGCCTGTACGGTTTTTCGGATAGGTTCTAAGTGCCTATCCGGAAAACGTAACCGACGCATCCCTATGCGTCGGTATAAGCGGCATAGGGATGCCGCCTGTACGGTTTTTCGGATAGGTTCTAAGTGCCTATCCGGAAAACGTAACCGACGCATCCCTATGCGTCGGTATAAGCGGCACAGGGATGCCGCCTGTACGGTTTTTCGGATAGGCTCTAAAGGGGCAGGAGGCAGAGGGATGTGTCCGTATGAAACTGTGTCCCGACGAGCGGTGGAGACCTGGCTATGGTTACCGTATCCGAAATCCTGATCCAGGCAGCGCAAAGGGAGCCGCAACTGGCGCCCTACTATGAATTCCATCAGGCTCTGCTGGCGCTGCAGGAGCAGGCAGAGCAGGCAATTACTGTGCCAGTAGAAATCGCAGAGGAGGAGGTGGCAACCCGGACGCGCCAGGGTTTGCCGGCAATTACTTTTGACCGGTTGCCGATTGACCCCCCGCGTTTTGCACAACTGGCTCTGGAACTGGCAAAGGTATTGCAGGACTTTAAGGTTGAAACAGGCGATCCCGTCCTGCCTGCTGATGAGGGGGAGTGGATCGCGCTGGCGCGTCAGTACTTTGCCAACGGTATGGCCATCTCGGAGGAGGCTCCTGCCTCGCCCGTGGGTGATGCTTCTCTCGCGCAGATGGCGATCAATCTGGCGCTGAAACCATATCTGCGCCAGGCTGCCCGGCAGGTCATGCCCTACATCAATCGAGATTTGTGGCGTCGTGGTTACTGCCCCGTGTGCGGGGGGAAACCGGATTTCGCGGCCCTCGACGCCGAAACTGGCGCACGTCGCCTGCTGTGCTCACGTTGTGACGCTCAGTGGCCCTACCGACGCATCGGTTGTCCTTTCTGCGGGACCTCCGACCACACTCAGATCGTTTACTACCCGAGCGCGGATGATGTTTACAGGCTTTATGTTTGTCAGGTATGCAGACATTACTTGAAAACAATTGACATGCGCAGGGTTGAGCGTGAGGTGTTGCTTACAGCGGAGCGTATCATCACTGTGGCGATGGACGCTGCGGCCCAACAGGCAGGCTACCTGGGGTGACGGAGGTATTGAGCGCGACCGTCCTGTCCGGGCCGCGCGGTGGCTCACCCGCAGTCCGATTTCTTGCTCGACATCATCCCCAAAGGCGGCCCACGGGAGCTGGTTGACTTACGTTTTTCGCGATTCCAATCACCCGTTGTGCCACCAAGCTGAGTTTGCTTGTTCATGCAGTTCCGTTTACATTTTACACTGGGGACATCTGGCATAAACTTGATATTGGCGTATAATATGAGTAAAGTCATGACTATACTTTTGCAGTTTTTGCACTCTGGGCGGTCTAGCAGCCTGTCGGAGAGACCATTACCTGGCTAAAAATGTCCCATTCAGGTACGGTTTTGGGCTTGAAAACGTCCTTTGCGCCCCATTTAACCCACAAAAAGTGGCAAATTCAGGGGTAGCCGTTTTCCATCCGACAGGTTGCTAGCGAGGTTATGCCCATTTATGCCCCCCCGCATTTAGTGATTGGGCACTCGATATTCCCTAAATATGGGGGCTTCTCCAAAAGTGCGAAAGTATAGTCATCTCGAGTTTAGACAAAATTTTAAGTGGCCTTATTCTTGAACAAAACGGCCCTTTGGTAGAAAATTGGGGGTATGAGAGCTCCAACTTCTACCAAAGATAACGTTACCAGACTTGTTGAATTTCGTGAAGTGGTGTACACGCGCGTCTTTCAAAAACGCCGCGACGCCTTGTTTGATACGCTGGACGCTTTGCT
>Ga0209101_1000539_pt1 | contig 30793 bp, 39 predicted proteins | sample ConPoolayeCmetaG_FD_185481 | JGI IMG/M metagenome (GOLD analysis project Ga0209101, IMG submission 185481) | Hot spring microbial mat communities from California, USA to study Microbial Dark Matter (Phase II) - Cone Pool mat layer C metaG... ...
CCAACGGGCCGGAGTGAGTTCTTTGCAGGTTGACGGCAAATTGTTGAACGAAGCCGATGCAGACACGTTGGGCCATGCTTTGCTCGACATGGTTGGGCGCGTTCTGTCTGAGCGGATGGCCCAGATCGAAAAGGACGTCGCTGCAACGATAAACACGCGCATCAGCCGACCGGCCGATTGTCAGCCAGAAGCCCTGTTGCTCACCCTGGAAGAAGTGCGTCTGGGCACCCTTTCCGGCTTTGATCAGCAACATCGTCGCATCACCCGGCGATGGGAACGATTTGCCTACACCGCCTGGGTGGCCGAACAACTTGTCGGATGGACACGCGAGCAGTTACGCGCCCAAATGCTCGATCATCTGCGCCACGCCCTTGACGCCTGGGCGGCCGCCTGGGGACAGCTGGAATTCCAGCGCGTCGGCACACACACCCTTGACCAGCTAGACGAACAAACGCGCAACGGCTTGATTCAAGCCCTCGGCCAAGAGCGCTTTGATCGATGGCATGCCGTGCAGGTCTCGGCGTTGCCCGCACCCGAAGCGACCATTGTCCGCACATACCTGGGCGAGCGCATTCTCTACGAAGTTCAGCGTCAATTGATGCTCGAGGCAACCAGCCGCTTATGGGTCGAATATCTGACCGAAATCGAAGTGCTTCGCCAGGGCATCGGCCTGCAAAGTTATGCCCAAAAAGACCCCCTTGCCGAATACAAAGTACGTGCGTATCAGATGTTCCAGGAATTGCTCGAGTCGATCCGTGCCCAGGTGGTTGCCAGCATGTTCAGCTATCGCCCGCGCACCCTGACCGAGGTGGGCGTCGGCGTTGAACGCAAACGGCGAGAGGGAGGACAATCGCCACGTGAAGGCGGCCAAACACGCAAACAACGCGAACGGCGCAAGAGGAAACCCTAAAGGTCTCCAAGACCTTTAGGGTTTGTCAAAATCCTTACTTGCACCGCTTAACGGGATATGGTACAATGTTTTTGATGCTACAGGCTTTTTGACGTTCGGTAGATTCGTTTCTGCACGGGTAGAATGCTTGGCGGGAGGAACCAGGTTGCAGGCCAGGTTGAAGAAAGGGGTGCGGGCGTGACCATTGAAGACTTTACCACCAAATTGATGGACGATATGGATCCAGAACTGCTCGCCTTGGTGCGGACAGAGATCAATTCATTTATCAAATGGGATTTGCTCCGTTTCTTTCAAGAAAACCCCAATACCGCAGATTCGATAGAAAACATCGCCAAATACTTGGGGCGTAGCGTGGCGATCGTTGAGCCCGATTTGAATGAGTTGGTTGAAAGTGGGTTTATGAACAAGCAACAAGTCGGCCAGTCTGTCGTTTATTCGTTGACCACCAACCCTGAGCGGCGGCAACAAATTGCCCGTTTCGTGGCGGCAAGTTCAGATCGACATTTTCGTGTCAGAGCGGTGTATCATATTATTCGGGGGATGAGGTAGTGGCAATGCAACCTGTCCACGAAGTATGCTCGGGGCAGGCTGGTTTTACAAGGACTGTCATAGGAGGCACAAAATGCAAAGAGTAAAGACTGGCATTCCCGAGCTGGATCAAATGCTTTGCGGCGGCTTTTTGCCCGAATCGGCCAATATGGTCGAGGGCGCGCCGGGTACGGGCAAAAGTACGTTGGGGATGCAGTTTGTCTATAATGGCATTGTCCAATACAATGAACCCGGCATTATCTTGACCTTTGAAGAATTTCCCCAACAGTATTACAACGACGCACTTGGCTTAGGCTGGGATTTCCGCCGACTTGAGCAAGAGGGCATGCTCAAAGTGATTATGACCAGCCCTGAAATTACCCGGGTAGACCTGGAAAACGTAGGTGGAATGATCGAGACGATCGTCTCACAAATGGGCGCTCGCCGGATTTTGGTCGATAGTCTTTCTCATCTGGAAAGGTTAACCGATGACCCGGTCGAGTTGCGCATGATCCAATACGGCTTTATCAATGCGCTCAAGCGTGAGGGATTGACCGCCGTGTTGACCAAAGAGAGCGAAGCCCTTTTTGGCCAATCGGACACCGAAGAAGACATCGCCTTTGTCGTTGACTCGTACATCCTTTTGCGTTATGTCGAGATCGACAGCACACTGCACAAAGCGTTGGTGGTACTCAAAATGCGCGGCAGTGACCACGCCAAAGACATTCGGCAATTCGAGATCACCTCGAAAGGTATCGAAGTCCGGGCACCTTTTGAGGGGCAAGAAGGAATTATGAGCGGCAGCCCGCGTCGCAGTATGGCCGAAACCTTTGTCGATGCATTTATCCGCCGTTAAAGATTCGTCATGGGGGTGGTAAGAGATTTTTCTCACTCGTCCGGCCCGGTCGGGAGGTGATGCACTTGCTGCCGCCTGGCTTATCCTGTCAACCTTCGCAAAGGTATTTTGTCGGGCGAGTGATTCTGTTCGATCCAGTTCTCAGATCAGGCCAAGCCCAAGCTGTCAACTCGATCGACTTTCACTGAGGATAGGAGTTCCCAATGGCGATCCTTTCCAGCATTCTGACCCTGTACGCCTGGATCCTTGGCGTAGCGGTTGTTTTGTTTTTGTTCTACATTGCGCGTTTTTATGAAAAGAAATACGCCGAATTATACCAAGATGCTTCTTCCAATCAGACTTATTACCGCTTTTTTTGGATCCCCATTTCTCTCTTCCTCCTGGCAGCCGTTCGATACGCGCTCTTTGTGACCGATCTGGCCGGCGATTTAAGCGGCGATGTGTGCTTTTTTGTCGGCGGTCTTGTGTTGATCATCCTCGGCTATCGCCTGCAACTCAAGATGACAGGAGGGCACTCATGAGGCTTTTGTTTGCGATCTTGGGAACGGTGGGGCTGATTTCCCTGGCCTCGGTCTTGCTCATCCTGGCCCGGCTAACCCAAAAGTGGGAAGTGGTAACCAAAATCAACTCTCATTATCGTCTTTTTTACGTTGCGACGGCCCTGGTCGGGGGGGCCTCGATTGTTCGCCTGCTGCGTATCAGCTATATTCAGGTTGCTACCGGCCCCGGCTTTTTGCTCGACCCCAATTCGTGGTTTTATTTGCTCTTTTATCACCTGCCGCTGGCGCTCAGCCTGACGATCAGTCTGGGGGTGGTCTGGAAAAGCTGGGGGTGGCTTTTGGGCGAGTCGGTTTGAGCGGCGGATAACCGGTTGGAAGGCTCTGGACTGTGCCGATCGAACACGCTTTTTGCCGATGTTGGTTTGGCTCAATGGAAATCTGTGAGCTTCAGCAGACCGTAAGGAACGTGCTGAAAAACCCTCTCACCGCCAAGACGCAAAGCATTTCTAGCATCTTGAAAGCATCGTAAACTTGCGGTAAAAATGAACTTTTTAGCGGCTTTATGATGAGTCGGGGCTTGGGCTTTATGGTAACGGCGTCGAGGCTTTAGCCGGGCTTGCCGTCAGATGTAGACCGGCTGAAATCTCAACTCCCCAAATGCCAGAGTCCGCAAATTGCCGTGTTTAGGGTCTATCTGAAAAACGTAGCCGATGCATTCCTATGCGTTGGTACAAGCGGCATAGGGATGCCGCTTGTACGGTTTTTCGGATAGGTTCTTACAACCGGGGTGTGTCTGGGGGAAGAAATGGTGTAACACCGAATGGGGAGGGACCTGTCTGAACCCTTGCCACGTGTGGCCGAACTGTGTGGTGGTAATATGACCCAGGTTTTTGCTCCGCCTATTCCCGCAGCCGACCTTTTAGATGGTGTCCGGGCCGGCGTTTTGATTATCGACGGGATGCGGCGTTTTTTATTTGTTAATCGCTGGTTCTATGAGCGTCTCGGCAAACCGCCGGGTTCTTTGATCGGGGCTTGCCTCGATAGCCTGTTCGATCAGGATGCGCGTGCGCGCGTGGCCGATGAACTCAATCGACTGGTTGAGCAGAGAGTGTCGGTTCACTGGCAGGCGCCGCTCGCCACCGATCAAGGGACAACGATGATCGCAGAGTGGGAAGCACAGCCCCTTGTGCACAATGACGAGATGGTTGCTGTCCAGTTGACCTGCCTGGATGCCACCCAATATCACGGCCTGCTTGCCGAATGTGAAGCCTATCGTCGGTCGCTTGAATGCCAAAGCGAACAGGTTGAGGCGTTGCGTTGCATTGGCGGAGTCAGCTCACTGAGTCTCGATATGGCCCAGGTAGCCGAATTGGTCTTTCAACAGATCGCCCGGCTGTTTGCCTTTTCTGCCTTTGCGTTTGTCCTCGATGACCCCGACACCCAACAATTGATCCCGCAACTTGTCTTTTACAACGGTGGGCGAGTCGAACTGTTGCCCTGGTCGTATGAACAAGAGCAAGGACTGGTCGGCCTGACACTGGATCAAGCCTGTCCATTGCGCATCGACGATTGCGTTGCCGAACGCGAACAATGGCCAATCGCCGCCGATCGCCTGATTCAGCCCGACACACGTTCATGGGTCAGCCTGCCGCTGATCGTTCAGCAGAACGTGTTGGGGGTGCTGTGTTTGCAGAGTCGACAGGTGGCCGCCTTTGACGAGGCCGACCTGAGCAACCTGCAGTCTCTGGCCGATCAAATAGCCATCGTCGTTGAAAATGTCCGTTTGCACACTCAAACGGAAGTCCAGCTCGCCGAACTTCAGCAGGCCAACCGCGAGATGCAGGCATTGCAAGACCTGAGTGGCCTTTTGCAGTCGAGCCTGGATTTGCACAATGTCTACCAGGTGATTGTCAATGGATTGGTCACCGGCCTGGGCTACGAAATGGCGATGCTGGCCGTGGTAGATGAAAAAAAGAACGCGCTGGTCGTCCGCACAATAGAAACTGCTGCGACCAGCTACTCGCCTGAATTTGTTTCTTCGGCTTTTGCCTTGCAAGGGACTTTTGTTTCATTGGAAGCCCAGCCCGCCTTGCTGGCCCGCGCCGTTTCACAAGGACGAATGGTGATCACCCATTCCTTGGGCGAACTGTTCGATGCATTGGGGCGGTCTGACCTGTTATCTGCCTTTGAAAATGCGCTACACATTGAGACCGTCGTGGTCATTCCGCTTTTGGCACGGGCCAAACTGGTCGGCTGTTTGTTTGCCGGAGCACGTCATTCTGAAATTGTCGGACGCGGCATCTCGCTGTTGAGCGCGTTTGCCAACCAATCGGCCATCGCCATCGAAAATGCTCGCTTGTACAGCACGGTCAACCAGCGTTTGACCGAGGTCTCGACCCTTTATGCGCTGGCCAACGAAATCTCGTATTCGCTCGACCTGGACGTGGTTTTGAATGCCATTGTCACCTCACTTCGACGTGTGCTCAATTGCCGCAGCAGCGTTATCTTTTTGTACAATGAAAAGACAGAGTACCTTGAAATTCGTGCTTCCGACGGTATCAAACCACGCTGGCAGCGTGAGGCACGAATGCGTCTGGGGGAGGGCATTACCGGCATTGTAGCCAAAGAGGCGCGTCCGTTGTATATTCCGGATACCTACAACGACAAAAATTTCATCGTTTTTGACCCTTCGGTGCGTTCTTTGCTGGTCGTGCCGTTGATGGTCAAAGGCCGGGTGATCGGGACGCTGAGTGTTGATGACAGCAAGGTCGATGCATTTTCTGAGGATGAAGGGCGGTTGCTTTCGATTGCCGCTGCGCAGGCCGCCGTCGCGATCGACAACGCGCGGCTGTATGAGGATCTGAAGGAGCGTGCAGAAAAGCTTGAACAGGCCTATCAAGAGCTTCAAGAAGCCAACCGTCTCAAATCCGAGTTTGTGCAAAACGTTTCCCACGAGTTGCGCACGCCTTTGACCTTTATCAAGGCCTATGTCGAGTTGTTCCTGGCGGGCACGCTGGGGCCGTCAACCGATATCCAACGTGAAAGTTTCCAGGTCGTTCTTGACCGCACCAACGCGTTGGTGCGGCTCATCGACGATATCTTTTCTCTGCAGCGTCTGGAACGGGATCGGCTGAACTTGCTGCCGTTGTCGTTGGCCGAGGTTGCGCGATTGTCGATCCAGGGGGCAGCCGAAACGGCCCGTCGCGGCGGCTTGACACTGGTTGAAGATTTTGAAGCCGATTTGCGTCCGGTTTTGGGCGATCCGCTCAGACTCAATCAAGTTTTTGACAATCTCATCCATAATGCGATAAAATTCAGTCCCGATGGGGGCGAAATTCGCATTCGGCTGCGTAACGAAGGGGCATTTGTGCGTGCCGAAGTGATCGATCCCGGAATCGGCATTCCACCGGACAGGCTGGACAAAATCTGGGAACGCTTTTACCAGGTTGATGGAAGCAGCAAACGCCGTTTTGGCGGCACCGGACTGGGATTGGCCATTGTCAAAGAAATTGTCCAGGCACACGGTGGCACGGTGGGCGTGCAAAGTGTGCTCGGACAAGGAAGCGTATTCAGTTTTACCGTTCCGGTAGCCGAGGCAAAAGATAATTCTTGAAAAAGGAGGAATCAATGGCGATTCTGAGTTTTGACGAGTTGCACGCGGCGGCGCGGGCCGGCGCGCGTCGCACAGTGGTGGTGGTGGGCGCACAACAATCGGCGGTGCTTCAGGCGGCGGGCCAGGCGCAGAAACTGGAGCTGGCCGAGGTCATTTTGATCGGCGACGAACCAACGATCCGCGGGCTGGCCAGAGCTGAAGGGATCGACCTTTCGGCAATGGAGATCATCCACGAGGCAGACCTGAATGCCGCCGCACGGCGGGCGATGAGGTTGGTGGCCGAAGGACGCGCCCATGTGGCCATGAAGGGCAAGGTCGATTCGGCCACCTTTTTACATGTTGCGTTGGACAAAGAGCTGGGGTTACGTGGTGACAGACTACTCTCCCACGTGGCCTTGTTCGAGGTCAAGGCGTTGGGACGAATGCTGTTGGTCAGCGATGCCGGGGTGGTGATTGCCCCAACATTGGAGCAAAAGGCCGAGATCATCCGTAACGCAGTGTATGTGGCCCACAAACTGGGCATCGAGCTGCCCAAAGTGGCCGTGTTGGCTTCCAACGAGATGGTCAATCCAAAAATGCCGGCCAACATTGAAGCGGCGGCTTTGGCCAAAATGGCCGAGCGGGGACAAATCAACGGGGCCATCGTCGACGGGCCGCTGGCACTCGACAATGCCATTTCATCTGCGGCAGCGCAAACCAAGAGCATTGCCGGCCCGGTGGCCGGTCAGGCCGATATTTTGATCGTGCCGGATATCGAGGCCGGCAACCTCATGGCCAAGGCGATCATTTACTTTGGCGGTTATATGATGGCCGGCGTGGTGGTCGGCGCGCAAGTGCCGTTGATCCTGCCGTCGCGTTCCGACCCGCCAGAGGCCAAGCTCAATTCACTGGCATTGGGCGTGGTGATGACCTTGTAATTTTTCTGCGACATGACACAATTTTTGGGGGCCGGTAATATGGGGGACTGGGGGTATAGTTTGCGTGGGGTGACGTTGGTCACCCCCGAACAGGTTTGTAGGAATGCCGGGCTTACCATTTCAGATGGGCAAATTGTCGCCCTGGAATCTACTGCGACGGCGCTCGATCTCGATGGTCTGCTGGCCTTTCCCGGCCTGATCAATGCCCATGATCACCTCAACGGCACCTGGTGGCCGCGTGTGGGTCCCAACCGGCCTTATATCAACGTCTACGAATGGTTGGCCGACCTTGACGAAAGCCCGGTGCGCTATGACCGACAGCAAAACTCGGTCGAGGACGTGTACGAACTGGGCATGTATCGGAACCTGCTCTCCGGCGTAGCCACAATTGCCGACCACTTTTTACGCATCAACGGCGCCGAATTTTACACCCGCCATCCCATCCACGTTTTGTATCGATATGGACGCACCTGGACCCCCCGTGAATTGACCCGTTGGGGCGATGACGTGCCCACCGAATACGGCCGGGCTGTGCACGAAGGACAGCCTTACATCATTCACCTGGCCGAAGGGATCGATTCCGAAACGGCCACCGAACTGGATGTTTTGCTGCGCTACGGCGCACTGGGGCGAAACACGATGATCGTGCACGGCATCGCCCTTCGTTCCAATGATATGACGCGCATTGCCCGTGCCGGGGCAAGCGTATGTTGGTGCCCCGAATCGAACCTCTACCTGTACGGGCAGACGGCAGACATTCCGGCGCTGCTGCGGGCCGGGGTGAACATCACCCTCGGCACCGACAGCTCGCTGACCGGAAGCCTGAACCTGCTCGACGAGTTGCGGGTGGCCCGACGCGCCTATCAAGAACAATGTGGCCAGGATCCTTCGCCGCGCTGGTTGGTTGAACTGGTGACCACGCGGGCCGCCTACGCTTTGATGCTCGATCGGCGCGGACGGATTGCGCCGGGCTATGAGGCCGACCTGCTCTTGCTGCCCGAACTCGCTGCCGACCCCTACACCTCGTTGGTTGAAGCGCGGGTTGAAGACATTGCCCTGTTGATCTGTCGGGGTGTGCCCGTTTACGGCGACGATCTCTATGCCGATCTGTTTGAACGCTTTTCGCCGGCCTTTTCCAGGGTGTCGATCAGAGGCAAACCCAAGTTGATTGCCGGTAACCCGAACGCTTTGGTGGAACGAATGTCACGGGTGGTCGGCCGCACACTGGAACTGCCTTTTTTGCCATGCATGTAACGCGCGTGTATGGCGTAGAAATCTCGCAAAGACAATGACGTCAACGCAACCTCAAATTATCCTCTTTACCGGTCGATTCGGCAGCGGCAAGACCGAGATCGCACTCAATTATGCCCTTCAATTGGCCGATCTGGGTCAGCGGCCCCTGCTCATCGACCTGGATATTGTCACCCCTTATTTTCGGAGCCGTGAAAAGGCTGCCGAAATGGCTCGCCATGGTGTTGAGGTCATTTCACCGCTCCAAGTGGGACAGCATGTAGATGTCCCGGCCATCAGCCCACGCATCCTGGGGGCACTGGAGCAGTCCGACCGTCCAACCGTGCTCGATGTGGGCGGCGACGTGCAGGGATCGCGCGCGCTGGCCCAGTACGCACCGACCATTGCCCGACGTGGGTATGTGATGCATTTTGTGGTCAACCCCTATCGTCCTTTTATGGACACCGTTGCCGGTGTTGCGACTGCCGTGCGTGAAATCGAACGCAGTGCGCGGCTGCGCGTCTCGACGCTGGTCAGCAACCCCAATTTGATGGCCGAAAGCACACCCGACCTCTTTTGGCAGGGTCATCGGCATGTGTTGGCCTGCGCCGAAGCGTTAGGCGTGCCGGTGTCCCTGGCCGTCGTCGGCGAGACGTTGGCTATGCATATAGACCGCGCGGCTCTAGGCTTGCCCTTGTTGGTGCTTCATCGCTTCTTTGTGCTGTTTGATCAGGCATCTTGACTGGCCGCAGTTAGGGCTGGATTCTGACGAGCCTATAGCAGTGGAATCGAGGCTTTAGTCGGAGCATAGGGATGCTGCTTGGATGGTTTTTTGGTCCCTATGCGACAATTCGAATCTCAGGAGGTTGTTCTATGTCCCGAATCGTGATCGATGAGGATCGGTGTAAGGGATGTGGATTATGCACCCAGGCCTGTCCGCATAATCTGGTGCGCATTTCAAACCGTTTTAACGCCAAAGGATACCGACCGGCCGAACTGGTCGATCCGGAGGGGCGTTGTGTGGGCTGTGCCAACTGTGCCACCATGTGCCCCGATGTGGCCATTGTCGTTTATCGAACGCGCCGCGAAAAAGCTGCGCGCGAACAGACACCGGTCGTCGGCTGAGGAGGTGCAAAATGGCCAAAATCTTGATGAAGGGCAACGAGGCAATTGCCGAAGCAGCGGTGCGTGCCGGTTGTGAAGCCTATTACGGCTATCCGATTACCCCGCAGACCGAAGTGCTCGAGTATATGTCGCGGCGTATGCCCGAATTGGGGCGCGCGTTTGTGCAGGCCGAAAGCGAATTGAGCGCGGTGAACATGATCTATGGCGCAGCAGCGGCCGGTGTGCGGGTGATGAGCACCACTTCCAGCCCTGGCTTTAGCCTGATGCAAGAAGGCATTTCCTACATCATCTGTTCAGAAGTGCCGGCTGTGCTGGTCAACGTGATGCGCGGTGGGCCCGGCCTGGGCAACATTCAACCGTCACAGGCCGATTACTCGCAAATGGTCAAAGGGGGGGGCCATGGCGATTATCGGGCCATTGTCCTGGCCCCTTCGACGATCCAGGAAGCGGTCGATCACGTCGTGCTGGCCTTCGACCTGGCCGAAAAGTATCGCACCCTGGTGTTGGTGATGGCCGACGGCATGCTGGGGCAAATGATGGAGCCGGTCGAATTGCCCGAAATGCGTCCGCCGAGACGACCGGACTGGGATTGGGCTTTGCGCGGTTGCGAAGGCCGCCCAAAACGGATCATCACCTCGTTGTACCTGGGGGCTTCCAACCTGGAAGCGGTCAACTTGCGTTTGCAGGCGCGACTGCGCGAAATCATTGCCAACGAACAGCGATGGGAGCAGGCACAGACCGAGGATGCCGACATCTTGATCGTCGCCTTTGGCACGGCGGCACGCATTGCCAAAACGGCGATCCGCCTCGCGCGCCAAAAAGGGATACGAGTAGGAATTTTCCGCCCGATCACGGTTTTCCCCTTCCCCTATCAGGCGTTAAACGCAGCCGCGCAAGGAAAAAAACTGCTCGTGTTCGAGTTGAATGCCGGCCAGATGCTCGAAGATGTACGTCTGGCGACGCACGAAACTGTGCCGATAACCTTTTTCGGCAAGACGGGCGGGGTGGTGCCAATGCCTGACGAGGTGTTGGAGGAAATCGAAAAACTGGCTTAGTGCCGAGCCGAAAAACCGCAAGTGGTATCCCGATGCTGTTTAACCGACGCATAGGGATGCGTCGGTTACGTTTTTCGGATAGACCTTGGTGCCGATCCGAAAACCTGACGCATCCTTCTGAGCAGAGCCTCTACGCCCAAATGTTCCGGTTCGATCCGGCTATGGAGTGAAGGCTTGAGCCGAATTTTAACCGCCGGATCCAGACCGGCCAAAGTCTCTACTCCCAATGTGATTATTTAAGGTGTTATAAAATGTCAGAAGACTATGTACATGCTTTTTATCAAACCACCACAGAAACCGAAGAAAAATTTGCGCCGGTCGATGCCATTATGCAGCACTACCTGGGCCGGGTCGCGCCGGCCATGGTGTTGCACGTGACTCAAGGGGGGCAACCTCTGTTCGTGAGAGCTTATGGCTACCTCGATCCGCTGGATGCACAGCGTCCGGTGCAGCCGGACAGCGTTTTCGACCTGGCTTCGTTGACCAAACTATTCACCTTTAGCGCCTTTTTCCGATTGGTGACCCTGGGGCGGGTGACGGTGGACACACCGGTGCGGGCGGTGTTGCCCCGTTTCACCGGGCCACATCCCATCGGCGGGGCTGAGAATCCGATCACCAAACGGCCGATTCCGGTTGATGCGGCCCTGGCTACTTGTGTGGTCGACCGGGACGCGATCACGTTTCGCCATGTGTTGACCCATACCGCAGGATTGGCAGCGTGGCGGGCGGTATATGCCGAGATCGAAGACACCGTTGGCCTCGCCCCCACCGAAATTTCACCCTCGTTGCGCGCGTTACGCATCGAAAAAATCTATGAATATCCGTTTATCTATCCTCCCGGCGAGCGATTGGTGTACAGCGACCTGGGGCTGATTCTGCTCGGCGAAGCAGTGGCCCGCCTGACCGATAAACCACTTGAGGATGCCTTGCGTCAGTTGGTGCTTGAACCGTTAGGCCTGACAGAGCATGTGTGGTTCAATCCGTTGGCGGCCGGCATCTCTTGGGAGCGCATCGTGCCGACCGAGTACAGCACGGCACGTGATCGGCGGCTGATCGGCGAGGTCCACGACGAAAACGCCGCCGGATTGGGCGGCGTGGCCGGACATGCCGGGTTGTTTGCGACGGCGCACGCGGTTGCCACGCTGGGCAGCTTGTATCTCAACGGTGGTTTATGGAATGGAACGCAGTTGATCGATGCCCAATTGGTGGCCGATAGCGTGGCCGAGCAGGTGCACTTGGGAGACACACGGCGTGGCTTGGGCTGGGTTCTGTACGACGATGGTGCATTTGGGCACACCGGCTATACCGGCACCTCGCTCCGGTGCTACCCGGCCCTGAACCTGACGGTGACCCTGTTTACCAACCGTGTTTACTATGGACGCGACTGGGAAGGGATTTTCCGGTTGCGTGACGAGGTACATCGGGCCGTTTTGGAGGTCTGTTAATCATCTCGACTGCTGCCCGGAATCAAAAACGATTTGCAACCGAAGGCCAGGTTGCCATAGTAAGATGGGCGACAGCATTGCCGTCGCCCATCTTGGTGTTCTGCTTCGGAAACCTTAAACCGAGAAATTTGCCTGATGGATGGCATTGGATAGAATACAAGAGATTGAGCATACCAGACTACTGATGAATCAAGGAGGAATTGGTGAGCACGAAAGCATCGCAAACAAAACAAAAACGCAATTGGCCAACACTGGTCGCTCTGGGTTTTGGCTATTTTATTGACAACGGCGAAGAACAGTCAATGGGCGTGCTCTTTCCGGCGATCAAGGCGCTGTGGGGATTGAGCAACCTCGATTTGGGGCTGGTGGGCACGGTGCGCAAGGTGATCGCCGCCCTCACCTCGCCGTTGTGGGGCTATGCCGCCGACCGGTGGAGCCGCAAATGGGTGCTCTTTTTCGGCACCGGCCTGTGGGGCATCTGGACTCTGTTGTGCGGATTGATGCCCAACTTTGGGGCTATGCTGATCATCCGGACCATTTCGGGGATCGGCCTGGGCTGCCTGATGCCGGCCACCTTTTCGCTGCTCAGCGACACCTTTACGCCCGACAAACGAGGGCGGGCATTGGGCGTGCTGGGCGGCGTCGGCGCGTTGGGCATCATCGGCGGTGTCTTGGCGATGGGGATGCTGGCCAGCAATGAGCTCCTCTGGGGGTTGGAAAAGTGGCGTTGGGGCTTTTTTGTTCTCGGTGCAATGAGCATTTTTTCCGGTTTTCTGATTCTGTTGCTGGTTCGCGAGCCGGTGCGCGGCGAAAGCGAACCGGAATTGATTGACACGATCACCGCCAAGTCGGCAGAACAGTATCGCATCAAATTCTCCGACCTGCCCCAGGTGGTTAAAATCCCCACCATTTGGGTGGCGATTTTGCAAGGCATGGCCGGATCGATGCCCTGGGTAGTGCTGGGGCAGTTCTTGCCCACCTGGCTGGTCGAGGCCAAAGGAATGAGCGCCGATATCGATTTTTCCAACCCCAACGGCAGTGCGCCGATTGTCTTTGCCATCATCCTGATCGGCACGGTGATCAGCAATGTCATCGGCGGATTCATCGGCGACTGGGCCGAAAAGATCAGCCCGCACTATGGACGCACGGTGATCGGCCAGATTTCGGTCTTTTGCGGCATTCCGCTGAGTTGGATCATGCTCACCCAAACGGCAAATTGGTCGGTGCCGGCCTTTTTGGCCCTCTGTTTTACAACCGCTTTGCTGATCAGCTGGGCCGGGCGGGGGGCCAAAGAGCCGATGATGCAAGGGGCCGTGGCTCCCGAACTCCGTTCAACCGCCTATGCGATGAACGATCTGATCGAGCGCGGGTTTGCTGCCCTGATCAGCGTGGTGGCCGGCGGGTTGGCCGGAAACAGCGTAGAAGACTTTACGCGGGCAATGCTGTGGACCATTCCGGGGCCCTGGATTTTGTGCCTGATCTTTTTCACCGGGTTCTATTGGGCCTATCCGCGTGATTCGGCACGTTTGCGCGCGCAGATGGCCCAGCGTCAACAAGAGATTGCACGCGAAGCCGCTTAGAGCCTATCCGAAAAACCGTACGAGCGGCATCCCGATGCCGCTTATACCGACGCATAGGGATGCGTCGGTTACGTTTTTCGGATAGGCCCTTAAAGGAGGCCATTTTGATCTTCTTGAACGTTTTATATACCTTGATCGTGTTCTGGCTGGCGATTTACGGCCTGAATGCGTTTGTGCTGATCGGGCTCTATCTCCGAAATCGCCATCGGTGCGAACCGCTTCCGTCGTTGGTCGAATACCCGTCGGTCACCGTGCAATTGCCGGTGTACAACGAAAAATATGTGATCCGGCGGGCTATTGAGCATCTGGTGCGGCTCGATTGGCCACCTGACCGGTTGCAAATTCAGATCGTCGACGACTCGACTGACGAGACAACTGCTTTGGCCCGCCAACTGGTCACCCAATATCAAGAGCAAGGCGTCGACATCCAGCTCATTCACCGTGATGTGCGCAGCGGCTTTAAGGCCGGGGCATTGAACGCGGCTTTGGAACAGACGCGCGGTGAGTTCATTGCCATCTTTGACGCCGATTTCTGTCCACGGCCCGATTTTCTTCGTCAAACGGTGCCTTATCTGGTGGCCAACCCTACGTTGGGCTTTGTGCAGGGACGCTGGGGGCATCTCAACGCCGATCATTCCCTGCTGACACGCGCGCAGGCCCTCGCCCTCGATGCCCATCATCTGATCGAGCACACCGCACGCTGTTGGGCCGGACTTGCCAACTTTAGCGGCACGGGTGGTGTCTGGCGTGCGGCGTGCATCCGCGATTGTGGGGGATGGTCGCCCAAAGTGCTCACCGAAGATGTCGATCTCGGCTATCGTGCCCAGTTGCGCGGCTGGAAAGGGTTGATGTTGCCTGCCGTGGTGTCACCGGCCGAGTTGCCAGACGGGATAGCGGCACTGAAACAGCAACAGTTTCGCTGGGCCAAGGGCAACGTTCAGTGTCTGCTCAAACTGGGCATGCCGATCTTGAAAGCGCCGGTTTCGCTCCTGGCCAAACTGCAAGCGTTGATCCACCTCAGTTATTACCTGGCACATCCGTTGATGATATGGTTGCTGCTTTGTGCGTTGCCCTTGATCTGGCAAGGCGAGACGGCTGCTTTTGGCCCAATGGTGACAACCGTGTTGAGCCTGGCGACGGCCGGCCCACCACTCCTTTACTTGCTTGCCCAATACGAACTCGGCGGCGATCGGTGGCGGCGACTGCGTGGTTTGCCGGTGCTGATTTTGCTGGGAACGGGGCTGGCCTTGAATAGCACTGCAGCGGTCCTTGAAACGTTGTTGGGAATCGAAACAGCGTTTATGCGCACCCCCAAAGTGTACGATCCCAAGAGTATGTTAGAGTATTCCTATCGTGCCCAGCCGGGATACCTGCTTGGGGGCGAGTTGCTGCTCCTTTTGTATGCAGGGTTGACCGTGGCTGCAGCTGTCATTCGACAGAACTGGCCGGCCTTGCCTTTTTTGTCCCTTTATCTGGCCGGACTTGCCTTTGTGATCGGGCTGCAAATGGCCGCGATGTGGCAGTATCCGAAAATTATGCCGGAGACCGGCAGATAACGAGTCAACAGATTGGGCAGAGCGCGGGCCGACAGGCGATTTGACAAAAGTGATTTTTGGGTTTATTATATGCATCTGTATGCATATAATGAGTGGCAGAAAGCTTGATCGAGACGCATAGAATGGAAGAGAGTTTATACCGGCAAACGATCGAACTTTTTCAGCTCCTTGCTCATCCGGGCCGGCTGAGTATTCTGGACGAATTGCGCCGGGGCGAGGCCTGCGTCTGTCACCTGCAGGCCATCTTGTGCCGCCCGCAGCCGTACATCTCTCAGCAGTTGCGTGTGCTGCGCGAGGCCGGGGTGATCGAGAGTTACAAGGACGGCCTCTTTGTCTACTATCGTCTGGTCAACCCGCAGGTGGAACGGCTGCTGACCGAGGCGCTGGGCCCGGCCGGGCAGCCGACTCCCACCTTGGGCTGCGCCTGCCCGCGTTGTATGAGACGTGAAACGTGAAGACGTGAGTCACGCCTCACGCCTCACGCCTCACGTTTCACGCATCACGTATCACATATCATTTTGGAGGTACAAGTTGAGTATTCTGGCATACATTGCTGCGTTGTTGCAAACGGGGTTGGGGAATCTGGCCGCCTACCTGGCCGCACACGTGCTCCTGTGCCTGGTGCCGGCCTTTTTCATCGCCGGGGCGATGGCGGCGCTGGTGCCGCAGGAATCCATCACCAAATTCTTGGGACGCGGCGCGTCCAAGTGGGTCTCCTATCCGGCGGCGCTGCTGGCCGGGTCGGTGCTGGCGGTCTGTTCGTGCACCATCCTGCCGCTGTTCGCCGGCATCCGCAAAAAGGGCGCGGGGCTTGGCCCGGCCCTCACCTTTATGTTTTTCGCGCCGGCCAGCAACATCCTGGCCATCGCGCTGACCGGCGTCCAGATCGGGATGGACATCGCGCTGGCGCGCATCCTGCTGTGTATGGTCTTTGGCGTCGCCATCGGGTTGATCATGTCCTGGCTGTTCCGCAAGGATGAGGACGCGGAGGAAAGGGCACGCGAGGCCAACAATCACCCGCTGTTCACGCAAGGGGGGCGCGTACCGGGGCGCATCTGGACATTCTTCGCGCTGCTGGTTGCCGTGCTGATCGCGGGGACGCTGCAGGTGGGCCTGCTCAAAAACAGCTACGCGACGTTCACGCTGCCGGCGGCCTGGCCTGGGCCTTTCCAGGCCTGGCTGGATCGCGTCGTGCCGCCGAATCCGGCGCTGGGCATCGAGGGCGTCAGCGTCCACGGTGTCTTCTTGATCGGGCTGCTTGCGCTGATTGCCGTTGCGGCCTGGCGCGGGCTGGAAAAGATTGACGAGGGGTTCAACGCCTGGACGTTCGTCGCCTTGGGGCTGGTCACGGCAACGCTGATCGTGGCGGCATTTCGGGTGACCGCCGGCGCGGAAGGCTTTGCGGTGGGCGTTACCGGCAAGCTGATCGCCGAGATTGTGCTGCTGGGGGCGCTGTGGGCGCTGGCAATCAAAAAGATGGAGCACGACGAGTTGCAGGGGTGGTTGTGGGAGATGTGGCGTTTCGTCAAACAGATCATGCCGTTGTTGCTGACGGGCGTCTTTTTGGCCGGGATCGGGCGGGCGCTGCTGCCGGCCTCGTGGGTGCAGGCCATCTCCGGGCGCAACACGCTGCTGGGCAACCTGGCGCCGGTGATTTTCGCCATCTTTATCTATTTCCCCACGCTGGTCGAGGTGCCGGTGGCGCAGACGTTCCTTTCGCTGGGGATGCACCGTGGGCCGTTGCTGGCCTACCTGCTGGCCGATCCGGAGTTGAGTATGCAGTCTATCCTGGTGACCAGCAAACTGATCGGCAGGAAAAAGACGGTGGTCTATGTGATCCTGGTGGGGATTTTCAGCACGGCGGCGGGGTTGATCTTTGGAGCGTTTGTGAAATGAGGCAAGAGGCAGTTGAAAGGGTCGAATAATCTGTTGGTACCGCGCAGGCCAGAGTTGCCGGATTGTGGCTTGGCGGATACAGCTTGTGCATCAGATTGTGATCCGGCGAACACACAGGGCAATATCATATTCTATTACATTCACGGAGGTTAACGCGTGCTTTCGATCAAAGTATTGGGACCGGGTTGTGTAAAGTGCAACCTTTTGGAAAGGCATACCAGAGAGGCGCTGGAGATGTTGGCGAAGGAGAACCCAACATTGGAAGCGACCATCGAGCACATTAGCGATCTGGATGAGATACTCCGGTATCCCATCATGTCCACGCCGGCACTCGTCGTCAACGAGCGGGTGGTCTGCAATGGGCATGTTGCCAGCATCGCGCAGATCAAGAAATGGCTGCAGGAGGCGCTGCAGAGCAGCAAGTAGAGCAACGGCAAAACCATCGAGAAGCGTACAAACCAATGACATACTCAACGACTGAAATCACAGGCGAAACGTTCCGTGTACGTCCTGGCGTGACGCGACAACTTGCGCTTTTGGACCGCTTTCTGACGCTGTGGATCTTTTTGGCGATGGCCGTCGGCGTGGGGCTGGGGTATCTCTTTCCCCAGGCCGTCCAATCCTTCAATCGGGCCGTTTCGGTGGGGACGACCAACATCCCCATTGCCATCGGCCTGATCCTGATGATGTACCCGCCGCTGGCGAAGGTGCACTATGAGGAACTGGGCGACGTCTTCCGCAACTGAAAGGTGTTAGGCTTTTCGCTCATCCAGAACTGGATCATCGGGCCGATCCTGATGTTCGCCCTGGCGATCTTTTTCCTGCGCGGCTATCCGGAGTACATGGCCGGGCTGATCATGATCGGCCTGGCCCGCTGTATCGCCATGGTCATCGTCTGGAACGCGCTGGCGCGGGGCGATAACGAGTACGCCGCCGGGCTGGTGGCCTTCAACAGCCTGTTCCAGGTCTTTTTCTACAGCGTCTACGCCTACGTCTTCATCACCGTGTTGCCCACCTGGTTCGGTCTGCAGGGAACGGCGGTGCACGTCACCATCGGCGAGATCGCCAGGAGCGTGTTCATCTACCTGGGCATCCCCTTCATCGCCGGCTTCCTGACCCGCCTGATCCTGATCCGGCTAAAGGGCAAGGAGTGGTACGAGACCAGATTTGTCCCCCGCATCAGCCCGCTGACCCTGGCGGCGCTGCTGTTCACCATCGTGGTCATGTTCAGCCTCAAGGGCAACCTTATCGTGACGTTGCCGCTGGACGTGGTGCGCATCGCCATCCCGCTGGTGTTCTACTTTGTGCTCATGTTCCTCATCAGTTTCTGGATGGGCCATCGCATCGGCGCCACCTACGCTCAGACGACGACGCTGGCCTTCACCGCGGCCAGCAACAACTTTGAACTGGCCATCGCCGTGGCCGTGGCGGTCTTTGGCATCGAGTCGGGACAGGCCTTTGCTGCGGTGATCGGCCCGCTGATCGAGGTGCCGGTGATGATCGGGTTGGTGAATGTGGCCTTTGCGCTGGGACGACGGCTGTACGGCGCCCGCGAAGACGACCGTCACCTTTCGGGTGAATGAGAACCCTGGGAGATAGGGAGTCCGATGAGGTACCATCCGAGATGCTATTGCCTGTGCCATCGAGGACGGGGCCGGGCCGCAAGCGGTCGCCCCCAGGCCGGATGCAGACCTTGTAGCCGCCGGGGTGTGACCCGGCAGGCAGGGTTGTGCTTGTACGAGTGCCATGGCCGCTGAATGCGGTCTGGTCTGAGAAAAATGCCAATGAGAAAAATACCAAGTATCTATTCGGCCTGTGCCCGCCGGACTACAGTCGCTATCTAGGCCTGCGAGAGTCTCATTGTAGCCAGCGTTTACATTGTCTGGTTCGTGCGGACTGTGGTCTGCACGGCACTGCGCCAGGCAGGCTGAATAGCTCGACAATGTCAAATTTCGGGCTCTGACCTCTCCTAACCCCTCCCGCAGTGGGGATGGGTGAGGTCAACCCGGCAAGGCAAACTTGACATTGTCGTGTTACCTACCCGGCTGCCTGCCGCCTTGCGCCGATTAGAAATCGGCCTTTGTGGGCGCATGCGGCGCCAGGCGTTGGCCTGCGCCGACGGCGTCGGTCTGCGCCGACGGCGTCGGTCTGCGCCGACGGCGTCGGTCTGCGCCGACGGCGTCGGTCTGCGCCGACGGCGTCGGTCTGCGCCGACGGCGTCGGTCTGCGCCGACGGCGTCGGTCTGTGCCGACGCGACCAAAGGCCCACAACGGGCGACTTTCGGCATAGCAGGCAGTTGCGCCACCTATCATGCGAGGAGTGATGAATGACCCGCAAACGACGCCGACCCAGACCGCCGGAAAAGAAAGCGTTGCCCGTGGCTCAGTGGGGGGTGATCGCGGGAGTGGTCGTGCTGGTTGGTGCAATCCTGATCCTGAAGGCGCACCGATCAGGCGTCGGCCCGGCGACACCTCTGGCGAGTCAGCCGATGTCAGTCGCCATAGAAGTCACACCGGCCGAAGGCGAGTATGGGACTCCGCCGCTCTCACCCACGCCAACACTCCTCCCCGAAGCACAACTGAACCAACTGTTGGCTGCCGGGGAGCCGGCATTTGTCTTCTTCCACTCGAACAACTGCGTGCAGTGCGTACGCATGATCGAGATCGTCGAACAGGTCTACCCCGATTTCTCCGACGAAGTGGCGCTGGTGGACGTGAACGTGTACGACGAGAACAACCGCAACCTGCTCTACCGCGCCGGCATCCGTGCCATCCCCACGCTGATCTTTATTGACCACGCCGGCCAGGCACAGGGGTACGTCGGCGTGATGGACGCAGCAGCGCTGCGTGAGCAGTTGCAGGCCCTGGCAGGGGAGTAAGGACGATGCCATTCGATCCTCAGGTGCTCCGGGACGGTTCACTGCTGGCCTACCTGCTCGTCTTTCTGGGCGGGGTGGTGACCAGCATCGGCCCGTGCAACGTGGCGATGATCCCGCTGATCGTGGGCTACGTGGGCGGTTCGGCCAACCTTTCGCGGGGACGCTCGTTCACGCTCTCGCTAACCTTCGCCACCGGCCTGGCACTCACCTTCATGGCGCTGGGTGTGGTCGCCTCCCTGGTTGGCGGGCTGTTCGGCGGGACGACGCGTGTGTGGTATTACGTCGTCGCGGCGGTGTGTCTGCTCATCGGGGTGCAGATTTTAACCGGGTTCGAGTTGCCCGAAATCCCCGGTGTGGGGCGGCTGCGCGAGCGCATCACCCTGCGTGGTATCCCCGGCGCCCTGAGCCTGGGATTGGTGTCGGGGCTGGTGGCGTCGCAGTGCGCCACACCGGTGCTGGCGGCGATCCTCACCTACGTGATGGCGCAGCAAAGCGCGGTGGTCTACGGTGCGGCGCTGCTCTTCGTCTACGCGATGGGACGCGGTGTGCCCATTGTGCTGGCGGGAACGTTTACCGGCTTTCTCAAGCAGCTCCAGGCGTTTAGCCGCTGGATGAACGTAGTAGAAAAGGTCAGCGGTGTCATCATCATCGGCGTGGGGCTGTATTTCCTGTGGATTGCGTAACTCTTCTTACCACAGAGACACGGAGGTCACGGAGAAAATTCTCTGTGATCTCTGCTTCTGTGGTGAACTGATCTTGCCTGGCTCAAGATGTGCGTAAATCCTGAGGTGTGAACAATGGCCGAGAAGTTGGAGATCTTGATCGCGCGCCCGCCGACGCGCAAGTGCCGGGAATTGATCGCGGTGATGGAGAAAGTGGTGCGCCGTCATCAGACGACGTGCGGCTCGTCATCTTCGAGCGCGGCATCCCCTGGCAGGAAGAGCCGTGCACAGCGTTGAAAACAGTGGTCGACAAGACCGGCGGCGGTGTGCCGTTGGGCTTTGTCGGCGGCAAATTTTTGGAAGGAGAACGCATACCCGCGGTGGAAGAAGTCGAGGCTAAAATGGCGGAGGTGCTACGCGACCGGGCGCGGTGGGGTTTGTGATCCACGCAGGAGGCGGTGATGGCAACATCAGAACGCTGTCAGGAAGTGGCCGGGGTGTTCCAGTTGTTATCCCATCCGGCGCGGGTAAAGATCTTGTGCGCCCTGCGGGATCGGGAACTTTGTGTGCAACATCTGCAAAAGTTGCTACAGCGTCCTCAGTGTTATATCTCGCAACACTTGCGGCGACTACGCGATGCGGGTGTGGTGAGTGCCCGTAAAGAGGGCGTGATGGTTTTTTACACGTTGGCCGACTTGCGTGTCAGAGAACTTCTGGATATATGGGTCGGCCCGCCGGAAACGGGTTCCAACGGTGTGGATTGCCGTTTTGAGCATGATTGTGAAAGGCTGATGAGGGGAAAATGATGAAACTTGACGTAAAAATCCTGGGGCCGGGCTGCGCCAAATGCAAAATGCTCAAGCGGCACACACTGAAAGCCGTGGAAGAATTGGCGAAAGAATCTCCGGAGACGCCGGTGACGGTGCAGCATGTGATGGAATTCGGTGAAATCCTGCGTTATGATATTCTTAGGGCCTATCCGAAAAACGCAGCCGACGCATCCCTATGCGTCGGTATAAGCGGCATAGGGATGCCGCTCGTACGGTTTTTCGGATAGGCTCTTAGCACGCCGGCGCCGGTGATCAATGGCCGCATCATTGCGATAGGTAAAGTCTTGTGCACCGAAGAAATTCTGACACACCTGCGGGCGTCAGTGGCTTGACAGGCGGCGGAAATGGCTTATAATCATATTCGTAAAATGGAATGTGATTTACGATGCCTATGGCGACGTTAGATGATTTGGCGGACTTGTTCAAAGTGTTGAGCCATCCCCAACGGTTGTCGATTTTGCAACTGTTGGAAGGGCGTGAATTGTGCGTGTGCGAGATCATGGAGGCGCTCAATTTGCGGCAGGCGTATGTCTCCCAGCAGTTGACGTTGCTGCGCGAAGCGGGGCTGGTCTGCTTCCGTAAAGAGGGATGGAATGTGTGGTATCGCATTGCACAACCGGAGGTCTATGCGCTGCTGGATGCCGCTAAAACCATTCATGCGAGCCTGGGAACCTGTGCCGTAGCGCCGGAGGCCTGTATATCCAACGCAGGTGCATGTCGCCGCCGTACGCGGTGGACGGAGATGGTGCTCAATGAGTAGACATCATCGTTGCCGAAAAGGTCTCTGCCGATTGTGGCCGCATCCACTGCCGGCGCTGTCGTTCTTTATAGATGTCGTTGGAGGTTTGGCAATGGATTGAATGGATTTTAACGAATTCTCGTCTTTCAACTTACAACTTTTTCAAAGGAGACTTGCGAACAATGGCCAAGAATTGGTATCCGATCATCAAGGAAGATCAGTGTATAGGGTGCGGCACTTGTGTGGATTTTTGCCAGCACGGTGTGTACATGATGGACGACGGTGGCAAGCCACAGGTTGTCAACCCCGATAACTGCGTGGAGTTCTGCCGCGGCTGCTCAAAGATTTGTCCCGCCGAGGCTATCATCTATTTTGGTGATAATGAAGCGTAGTCTTGTTCAATAACACGGGAGGTATGTCATGGGTAAGAAAGGACTGTTGTTGTGTGTCTGTCAGGGGAACTGTCCCTCGTTTCAGCAAATGAACATTTTCGAGGTCGGTAACGCCATCCGCCGGAAAAAGTTGGTGGACTATGTGGCGGTGCATCCGCAGTTGTGTGCCCGCGACGGCGATCAATTCCTCAAGGCACTTTTGAGCAGCGCCACCGAGAAAGAGGCTACTGACGTGTTGTACGTCGCTGCGTGCGATCCGGATATGCAGGTCAAGATGTATCGGGATGCATTCGAGGCGGTCGGCTTTGCATCCGACAAACTGCATGGCGTTGACATTCGGAATATGAACACCGAGCAGGCCGTAGCGGCGATCGAAAATCTGATTGCGCAATCCGCAGCCTGAGCTTCGACGAGCTAGCCCGGAGCGACTTGGACAAGTCGCTCCGGCATTTTGTAAAAGGGAAACAGAAAAATGAACATTGTTTTAACAGCAAAAGGTCCCGGCCTGGGTGCCTGGTTGGACCCGGATTTCGGGCGCTGTGGCCACCTGATGCTTGTAGATGACGAGAACTGTTTCGACGCCTGGCCCAATCCACGGCGCGGAACGGCGGACGCGGCGGCGCTTGCCCGAGACCTGGTCGCGCGCCAGGTGGATGCCGTTGTGACCGGCGTGATCTCCCCCGATGCCTATGCCATCCTGGCGGAAGCCGGTATCCCCGTCTACCTGGTCGAGGTGGACGCCATTTTGACGCTGGCCGAGGCCGTGCGGGAAGGCGCGCTCCAGCCCGCCGACGCCGCCACGGTTCAGGCGCGTTTCGATGCTCAGGAGGTGACACGATGATGAATCCACCGGTTGCTCAGACCTCTATATCGCTTACCTCTGCCAGCGCAGCGCTCGCCGCTGCGCTGCGCATCTGTCCGGAATTCGATGCCTTTCAGGAGGCCGCCGCGCGCGCCCGCACCGACGCCGAGGTGCAACGGCGGATCAGCGTTATGCAGGAATTACAAAATCGCCTGCTTGTCCATTGGTCGGCTGAGGATGAAGAACGCCTGGAAGATATGGAGCGCGAGCTGTTGATGTTGGCGCCGATGCAGGCCTACACGGCCGCCCAAGAGGCCTTGAGTGCCTTGCTGGCGGCTGTAGATGCAGTGATCAGTGAGGCGGCGGGAGTTCCCTTTGCCGCCAACGCGCGGCGTGGCTGCGCCTGTGGGAAGTGAGGCCAAAATGAGCATGTCTTCTCCCGAGTTATCCCCTGAAGTGCGGCAGGCGGCCGAAGTTTTCGGCGCCGCGCTGCGCGCCCTGCCGGTCATGCAGCCCTACCTTGAGGCGGTGGCGCGCTTTCAGACCGATCCGGAAGCCGTCGCTCTGGAGGCGGAGTTGACGGCGTTGTATGAAGTGTTAATGGCTCGGCAGCGCGCCGGCGAGTTTTTGACCCGCGAGGATACCGAACAATTCTACGCCTTGCGCACGCGCGTCTACGCCCACCCGCTGATTGCGGCACGGGAAGCAGCGCTGGCGCAGGCCAAAGCGGCCCTCCAGGAAGCCGGCCTTCAGCTCAGCATAGATTTAGGTGTAGATTACCCAACCCTGGTCCAAAGATAATATTGCTACCGGCGGGTAACTGCTCATTCACGCCGACAAGTTGCCCGCTTTGGGCTTTCGGTCTACGCCGACCGCTGTTTCTGTGTTGGCACAGGCCGGCCGTGCTGTTGTGAGGCGACGGACATCCTGGTGGACCAATGGATGCTGCTGCACGGCGTCTGGCCGGCCGAAGTGCAGGCGCGGCGTGCGGTCGATTTCGCTGCCCAACTGGAGACTGTGCGCTATTTCACCTGTTGTGGTTGGATGATGGCACCGTGGCCCGCGCACGGGCGAGACACCCTCGTTATTTCCGACTACAGGGCTAACGACTATCAGACTATTTTATGCAAGGAGTGAATATGGACATCTTTTTGCTCGGCGCGGTGACCTGTCTGGTCATCATCACCATCGGCTATCTCATTCACAAGTATTTTCAAATGCCCTGGATGTTCACCATCGTGGTGTTCGGGATGGTGCTGGCGTCGCTCGGCTGGTTTCAGGCCACCATGGCCGGCCCAGAGTTCAAATTTCTGGCCAAGATGGGAATGTTGTTCTTCCTCTTTACCATCGGCATTGACCTGGAATTGAAAGAGATTCGCAAACTGGGGGGGTATATCATCGGGGGAAACATCCTGCTGACCCTGACCGAAGGACTGGTCATCGCCTTGTTCCTCTACCTGGTCGTGCCGGATTTCGTCATCCGCAACTTTTGGGTGGCGCTGCTGTGCGGCATTGCCTTTGGCACGGTGGGCGAGGTGATTTTGCTGGCGATTCTCAAGGAATTCGGCCTGGAAAAGACGCGCTTTGGGCAACTGGCGCTGGGCATCGGTGTGTTCGATGATGTTTTTGAGATTTTGGCGCTGGCCATGATCGTGGCTTTGCCCGCTTTCATCGGCGGCGCGGGGCAAAACGGCGCCTGGCAAAAGTCGCTCGTCATCGTGGCCTCGCTGGCCGGCATCATTGTGGCGACGCTGCTCCTGGCCTGGCTGGGCAAGTTCACCCGCCCCTTCTTCGGCAAACTGGCCGGCGAGTCGTTCGTGATCCCCTTCACCATCTTTATGTTGATTTTTGCCTTCCTCTATTTTGGCGCAGTGGGCGCCGAGAACCTGGGGGTAGTGGCGGCCATCTTCAGCGGGCTGGCCGTGCGCCAGGTCTTGCCGGACAAATTCATCCAGCAATACAAGAAGCCCGTTTTCTTCATCGGCAACATCTTCCTGGGGCCGTTTTTCTTCCTCAGCCTGGGCGGCAGCATGTCGTTCAGCGCGTTGTTGGCCTATCCGTGGCTGATTCTCGCCATCATGGTCCTATCGCTGCTGGCGCGGATGGGCGTGTCGTATGGCCTGTTTCACAAACTGCTCGGCAAACGGCAATCACTGGTGCTGGGCGTGGGATTGACGGCTAAATTCAGCACCAGCGTGATCAGCGAAAATCTGTTGTTCACGTCCGGCTTGATTACACAGCCGCTCTACTCGGCGATGATGGCCGCCTATATCTTGTTGAAGCCGATTATCGTTGCCATCTTTTCGCGCAGTTTGGCGGCGATCAAAGACAGCATCCAGTAAAGTTTGACCGGATCGCTGTCATGGCGCGCCGGGGATCAAAACCTGTCAACGGATAGAACGGATTCAACGGATGGGGAAAACTTTGGCCATTTGCTATTTTTAAGGAGGCATTCCAATCTACAAGAAAATTCTGTGGGTCACCGATTTCAGTGAATCGGCGCTTCATGCCGGCAAACAGGCGTTGCTCTGCGCGCAATGCAGCGCGGGAACAGTGACGATGCTGACCGTGGTGGATCCAGGCGAGTTGCCATTGATCCTGGATGATATCCCCGATCCCATTGTGAATCAGGATCAGTTGGTCGCGCAATATGAGCAGCGCATCCTGGAGAAAATGCGGGATGAAGCCGCGGCGCTTGGTGGGACGGATACGCCCATCGAGTTTGTCATCCGCGTGGGAACGCCCTGGCGGGAAATCGTCCGCGTCGCCGGTGAACTGGGGAGCGAGTTGATTGTCATCGGCTGTCGCGGCAAGCGCGGTGTGCAAGAGGTGCTGTTGGGCAGCACCGCGGGGAACGTCGCCCGGCACGCGCCCTGCCCGGTGCTGGTGGTGCGATAGGTTCATTATGGACGCCCCCAAAGTCAGTCTCCCCCAGGTAGGGATCTTTGCCTGCTTCAGCGGCGCCTCCAACACCGGTTCGCTGACCGGGATGGCTGCGCTGGAAGTGGTACGGCGCTTGGGCAGTGAGCGGGTCGGCATCTGTTCCCTGCCGGCCATCGTGAGCGAGGTCCCCAGGCAGTCTGCTGTGGTGAAAAAGATCGGCAAGATCGTCGTCGTAGACGGTTGCCACAACCAATGCGCCCGGAAGTTACTGGCGGGTTTCGGGATCGAGCCGGCCGTCTACCTGAATCTGGAAGCAGACCTGGGGCTGACCAAGCGTGGCCCTTTCACGAGCCTGGAATTCACCGAGCAGGAAGTCCAGGCCGTGGCCGAGGCGCTGATCGCGGCCATCCAGGCAGAGGAACAGCAAGCCTGACCCAATGTCTGAAGCCGGCGCCAGGCGGATTGCCGCGCATGAGAGGAAGAAAGGAATACCTGAGGTCATGATCCAACACATCGGCAAGCGCTTGAGTAGCGTTACAGCAAAATCCTGGCTGACCGCCGGCGGTTGGCTGGGCGTGGGGCTGTTACCGTGTCCAGATTGTGGAACCCCGATGATTTTCCACATCTGGCCGATCGTCGGGATGGTGCTCGTCGCCCGCGCCGCGAAAAAACGCCGTCAGGAAAGAGAAGCAGCCGGTCATGTAGAGAAGCAAACATAAGAGCTTTCTTAATCGCTAAGGGTGCAGAGAACGCCAAGAAAATCTCGAAACCCTCTGCGAACTCTGCGCTTTGCGGTGAAATCTCTGCTTTGTATGAAAAGTGCGTAAGTTCTAACCAAGATTCTATTAAATTCTGGAGGTCTATATGAAAATCGCAGCAGTATCTGAAGATGGCGTGACCATCAGCCAACACTTTGGCCGCGCCCCGTTTTACGTGGTGGTTACCGTCGAAGATGGCAAGATAGTCGCCCGCGAACGGCGCGATAAGATGGGTCATGCTCAGTTTGCCGGTGAGCCGCACGCGGAAGCGTCGCACGGCGCAGACCCGCGTGGGCACGGGTTTGACGCCGGCGCCCAGTCCCGCCACGCGCGCATGGCCGCCGCCATCGCCGATTGCCAGGTGCTCCTGGCGCGCGGCATGGGCGCGGGCGCGTATCAGAGCATGGCCGAGGCCGGCATCCGCCCGGTGATCACCGATGTGCCAACCATTGACGAGGCCGTGCAGGCTTACCTGGCAGGCACGTTGGAAGACCACGTCGAGAAGTTGCATTAGCGACTCTCCGGCAAAAGGGATTTTACCGCCGAGTTCGCAGAGGACGCGGAGATAATTTCAAAGACTCTGCGTGCTCTGCGGTGAATTTTTTCACGAGGCGCAACGATGGATTATCATGTCAATGTATTGTTGGAAATCAAAGATTTACAGCTCACCCGCGAAGAGCGCGCGATCCTGCGCGGGGTGAACCTGACCGTTCGGCGCGGCAGCGTCCACGTGGTGTTGGGGTTGAACGGCTCCGGCAAATCCACGCTGGCCTACACCTTGATGGGATGCAGCGGCTACACGCCCGACGCCGGCGCGATTGTGCTGGATGGCGTGGACATCACCAAAATGAGCATCACCGAACGCGCGCGGCTGGGTTTGACGCTGGCCTGGCAGGAGCCGGCCCGCTTCGAAGGGTTGAGCGTGGCGCGCTACCTCAGCCTGGGGATGAAAACGCCCGACATGGCCCGCGTCCGCCAGGCGTTGGAAGCGGTGGCGCTCGATCCGGCAACCTACCTGAGTCGCTATGTAGATGAATCGCTCTCCGGCGGGGAGCGCAAGCGCATCGAATTGGCCGCTGTCTACGCCATGCAGCCCAAACTCGCCATCCTGGATGAGCCGGATTCCGGCATTGATGCGCTCAGCCTGGACGACATCGCGGCCCTGATCCACCGCATGGCCGAGGAGGGGACGACGGTGCTGCTCATCAGTCACCGCGACGAGGTGGTGGCGATGGCCGACGTGGCTTCGCTCATTTGCGAGGGGCGCATCATGGATTCCGGCGACCCGGCGCGGGTATGCGACCGGTACACGCACTGTTGCCAGCCTTGTGACCACCGCGAACTGGTGGAAGGGGAGGTGGCTTATGCGTGATCAATCCGTCGTGCGCCACGCGCCCCTTCCAACCTCACCCCAAAGCGACTTTGAGGCCATTTTGCGCGCCTACGAAAAGTCCGGCGGCAACCCGGAATTCCTCAAGTCCACCAAAGTTGCCAGCCTGATCATCAGCGGCAACACCGTGTTGGGCCTCAACCGGCTGCCGGGCATCAGCGCCGAGGCCGAAACACTGCCTGACGGCGTCAAAATCGTCCTGGCGATTGCGCCCGGCGCGCGCTTCGAGAACCCGATCCACCTGTGCTTTGGCGTCATCCCGATCGAGGGCGTGCAGCGGATTCTGGTGGATTTCGATATCGGCGCGGGGGCGGAAGTGGAATTTATGGCGCACTGTACTTTCCCCAACGCGATGAAAGTGCAACATATCATGGAGGGCACGATTCACGTCGGCCCCGGCGCGACGATGCGTTACCAGGAAACGCACTATCACGGCGAAAGCGGTGGTGTGGAAGTGCTGCCGAGAGCGCAGGTGACGGTGGACGAAGGCGGCAAATACTTCACCGGGTTCAACCTGAGCCAGGGGCGCGTGGGGCGGATGGAATTCGATTACACCGTAGACGTGGGCGCGCGTGGGCTGGCCGAGTTGACGGCCAAGGCGCTCGGTTACGGCGACGATGAGATCATCGTCCGCGAGACCATCCGGCTCAACGGCGAATACGCGCGCGGCCTGGCCAAGTCGCGCATCGCCGTGCGCGATCACGCGCGCAGCGATGTCTACGGCACGACAGAAGGCAACGCTCCTTTCGCGCGCGGCCACGTGGATTGCATCGAAATCGTGCGCGGGCACGCCGTTGCCAACGCCGTCCCTATTGTCAAAGTGACGGACGACCGGGCGATGGTCACACACGAAGCCGCGATTGGCGCCGTCGGCAAAAAAGAGCTGGAGACGCTGATGGCGCGCGGGTTGGATGAAGAAACCGCCGTGGATGTGATCGTGCGCGGCATGTTAGGAGAATGACGAGTGTCAAACCACACTCACGAAACCAAACAAAACCGTTTTGTCCTTTCGCTCAGCCTCACCGGCGTGATTTTCCTGGCCGAACTGTTGGGTGGACTGTGGACCGGCAGTCTGGCGCTGCTCGCCGACTCGGCGCACGTGTTTATGGATGCGTTTGCGCTGGGCTTGAGCTACCTGGCGCTGCGCGCGGCAACCCTGCCCGCCGATGACCGCCACACGTATGGCTATCATCGCCTGCAAATCCTGGCTGCCCTCACCAACGGTATCACACTGCTGCTCATCGCCTTTGAGATTCTGCGTGAGGCGTGGGAGCGCTGGCAGCAACCGCGAATGATCCAGGCCGGGCCGATGCTCGTCATCGCCGTTGTGGGCCTGATCGTCAACATCATCGTCGCGTATGTGCTGCACGAGCACGATCACGATGACGTGAACACGCGCTCGGCCTTTTTGCACGTCGTCGGCGATACGCTGGCCTCCGTGGGCGTCATCGGCGCAGGGGTGGTCATCCTTTTCACCGGCTGGATGTGGCTCGATCCGCTGGTCAGCGCGTTGATCGGCCTGTTGATTCTCGTCAGCGCAGGACGGCTGCTCAAAGAGACGGTGCACATCCTGGCCGAAGGGATGCCCGACGGGATGACGGCTACTGCGGTGGCCGACGCCATGCGCACCATCCCCGGCGTCGGCCAAGTCCACGACCTGCACGTCTGGACGGTGGCGCCCGGCTATGTGGCCCTCAGCGCGCACGTCGTCCTGGCCGACCAGGCGCTAAGCCAAACGGCAGATGTGATGGCCGCGCTGAAACGCACGCTGCGCGAGCAGTTCGGCATCGAACATACGACGATTCAGTTCGAGTGTACTGCGTGCGGGCAGGGGGCGGTGGTGTGTGTGAGGTCGTAGGGCGCAGCAGGAGCGCAGCGCCGCTGCACCCCTACTTTCAGAACGGTCTGTGGCCCCGTGATGGCGGGCGGTTTCCCCACCACCGCGCTTTTCAGGATGAGGCAAAGGGGGCAGTAGCACAGGATTCAATCCTGTGCTACATTGTGTTAAAAGCACAGGATTCAATCTGTGCTACATTGTGTTAAAAGCACAGGATTCAATCTGTGCTACATTGTGTTAAAAGCACAGGATTCAATCTGTGCTACATTGTGTTAAAAGCACAGGATTCAATCCTGTGCTACATTCTGTTAAAAGCACAGGATTCAATCCTGTGCTACATTCTGTTAAAAGCACAGGATTCAATCTGTGCTACATTGTGTTAAAAGCACAGGATTCAATCTGTGCTACAT
>Ga0209101_1000541_pt1 | contig 30760 bp, 32 predicted proteins | sample ConPoolayeCmetaG_FD_185481 | JGI IMG/M metagenome (GOLD analysis project Ga0209101, IMG submission 185481) | Hot spring microbial mat communities from California, USA to study Microbial Dark Matter (Phase II) - Cone Pool mat layer C metaG... ...
CCCGGCCCAAACCGCCGGACTTTGCCCGGCCCAAACCGCCGGACTTTGCCCGGCCCAAACCGCCGGACTTTGCCCGGCCCAAACCGCCGGACTTTGCCCGGCCCAAACCGCCGGACTTTGCCCGGCCCAAACCGCCGGACTTTGCCCGGCCAGGGCCATCCAGCTCCAGCACTACCGCGACGGGCATCATCTGCAAGGCCGAGGCGTTGCTGGTGCCGGCGTGAAGGAGGTCGAGTTGGAATGGTGAGAGCATTCAATGTCCTCATCGAGCGAGACTCCGAGGGTTACTATGTAGCCACAGTGCCGGAACTACAAGGTTGTCATACTCAGGCTCGGTCTCTGGATACCCTGTTGGAGCGAGTTCGGGAAGCCATCGAGTTGTGCCTGGAAGTCGAGCGCGAGACGATTGAGCCACACGAGTTTGTGGGAGTTCAACGAGTCTTGGTGGAAGTATGACCAGGCCCCCGCGAGTTACCGGTAGGCAGGTCATCGCTGCCCTGCGTAGGGCTGGCTTCCAGGTGATTCGTGTGAGAGGGAGTCATCATTTCCTGCGCCATCCTGACGGGCGGCGTACAGTGGTGCCGGTGCATCGTGGTGAGGTGATCGGACCGGGTCTGATGTCCAAGATCCTGAGAGATTGTGACATGACCCATGACGAATTGGCCGAGTTGCTGTGAGGGCATCTGCGTGGGCGAATGCCCGGCCAGCGACAAATACGGCCCGAGCTGTTTGATCTTGGGCTTCACGTTAGCGCATAGACCTTTGCAACATATCATTTGGGGTCGGGCAGAGCCTGGTCGGGTGATCGAGATCCCTGTTTTTGAGTTCGCCACCTAGTTTGTGCCCGGCCAGGACCATCGCAATGCCTGGCGCATAATACATGGGCTATAGTTTTAACAATGGAGAGGAGGCAATTCACATGGCCGGTTTGGTCAAGTTCATGAACGGGACCGTGGGTCGTATCCTGCGGGTGGTCCTGGGGCTTGTGGTGATCGCCCTGGGCGTATACATCTTTCTCAACGTAGCGGGCATGGGGGGGGCCATCGTGGGCCTGGTGGTGATCATCATCGGCTTTGTGCCCATCATCCTGGGCGCTCTGGGCCGGTGTCTGCTGGAGCCATTCGCGCGCCAGTAGTCCCCGTGCGGCTCTGGACTGTTCACCCCCGGTATCTGGACGCCACGGGTCTGGTGGCCGTATGGCGCGAGGGGCTGCTGGCGCAAAAGGTGCTGCGGGGAGAGACGCGCGGTTACCGGAACCATCCGCAACTGACGCGGTTCAAGGCCCAGCCGGATCCGCTGGCGGCCATAGCGGCCTACCTGCGGGCGATTCACAGTGAGGCCCTGCGCCGGGGCTATTGCTTTGCGGCGTCGAAGATCGGGCGCGAGCCGATGGCCGGGCGCATCGTGGAGACAGAAGGGCAATTGTTGTACGAGTGGGCGCTCCTGAAGCGCAAGCTGGAGAGTCGCGCGCCGGTGCTGTATCAGGCATACAGCGGAATCGAGCGACCAGAGCCGCACCCGCTGTTCGAGATCGGTCCGGGCGGTGTGCAGCCGTGGGAGAGACAACGCTATGAATGAATTTGAGCCGGAGATCGTCGCCTTTTGCTGCCATTACTGCGCCTACGCTGCTGCAGATTTAGCCGGCTCCATGCGCTTATCGTACCCCACCAACGTCAAGGTAGTCAAGCTGCCCTGCACCGGCCGGGTGGATGCCCTGCACCTGCTCAAGGCCTTCGAGCAGGGCGCTGACGGCGTCCTGGTGGCCGGTTGACTGCCCGGCACCTGTCATTACCTGGAAGGTAATGCCCAAGCCGAAAAGCGAGTCAACTATGTTAAGGGCCTGCTGGATCAGATCGGCCTGGGCAGGGAACGGCTGGAGATGCACTTTCTCTCCTCGGCCGAGGGGGCGCGCTTTGCCGAGATCGCCCGCGCCGCCACGGAGCAGATCCGCGCCCTGGGGCCGAGTCCGCTGCGCCGGGCAAAGGATTGACGGAGGTTTAGATGAGCGCGAAGACTGCGACACTCGAGATCCCTCGCGACGTAACCTACGCCACGCGGATGAGCCTGGCAGAACTGAAACGCGAACTGGCGATTCATCTCTTCGAGGAAAAGAAACTCTCCCTGGGCAAGGCCAGCCAGTTGGCCGGGATGGCCCTTTGGGATTTTCTGCCGCTCCTGGCTGGACGAGGTATCTCTTTACATTATGGCATCGAAGACTATGAGGAGGACCTGGCGACTTTGAAAGAGGTGGGCCGGTTGTGATTGTCGTCAGTGACTCCTCGCCTCTCATTGGCCTGGCGAGCATCAGTCAACTTGAGCTGCTGCACCAGTTGTACGGAGACGTCCTGGTACCCGAGGCGGTGTGGCAAGAGGTGGTGATCAAGGGAGCCGGCCGGCCAGGTGCTTTGACAGTCGCAAATGCGGATTGGATTCACCGAGGGTCCGTCGCAAACCGGGAGTTGTCGCGCGCCTTGCAGAGGGATTTGGGCGCCGGCGAGGCAGAAGCGATTGCACTGGCTGTCGAGGTCCAGGCCGATTTGCTGGTTATGGACGATCCGTTGGGACGTGATATGGCGCGTCATCTGGACCTGAAATTCGTCGGCCTGGTGGGGGTACTGATCGAGGCGCAGCACAAGGGTCTGATCGGGGAGGTCAGATGCTACCTCGATGAGCTCAGGCGCGGTGGATTTCGCATCAAGGAGGCCCTTTATCAGCGGGTGTTGGCTGACGAAGGGGAGTAGGCAATAATACCATCGAGAATTATCTGGAGGATATGGCATGATCGTCGGTGAACAGAAACCGTTGGAAGAGATCCGCGACATGATCAAGGATTATCACAAGATCCTGATCCTGGGTTGCGGCACTTGTGTCACCGTCTGTTTTGCTGGCGGAGAGAAAGAGGTGGGCATCCTGGCCTCCGCCCTCCGCATGGCCGAGCAGATCGGCGGTCACAAGCTGGAAGTGCTGGAGAACACCGTCCAGCGCCAGTGCGAATGGGAGTATATTGACGCGGTGGGAGACCAGGTGAACCAGGTGGACGCCGTGCTCTCCCTGGCCTGTGGCATCGGCGTGCAGGCCATGGCCGAACGATACCCGGATGCCATCATCCTGCCGGGCCTGAACACCTCGTTCCTGGGCCTGCCAGAGGAGCAGGGCGTGTGGACGGAACGCTGCCAGGCGTGTGGCAACTGCGTGCTCCACCTCACCGGCGGCGTCTGCCCCATCGCCCGGTGCTCCAAGAGCCTGCTCAACGGCCCCTGCGGCGGTTCACAGCGCGGCAAGTGCGAGATTGACCCGGAGATCCCCTGCGGCTGGCAGCTCATCTACGACCGCCTGCAGCGACTGGGGCAACTGGATAAGCTCAACGTGGTGCTGCCGGCCAAGGACTGGAAGACCAGCCGCGACGGCGGCCCGCGCAAGATCGTGCGGGAGGACCTGCGTCTGTGAGAGAGCAGCCGCGCCACCTGCAACCTCAGGCCATCATCGCGCAGTTGCGGGAACACGCGGCAGAGCTGTTCGGCGGCCGGGGCATTGATGCCGCCTACCTGTACGGCTCGATAGCGACCGGTCGGCCGCACCCCTTCTCCGACGTGGACATCGCCCTGCTGCTCAGCGAAGACAAGTTCCAGGCCCTCACCCCCTATGAGCGTCTGAAGCTGGAGTTGGAGCTGGAGGTGGTGATCCAGGACCGGTGTGACATCCCGGATCCAGACGTGCGGACGATCAATGATGCACCCCTCGTATTTCGAGGCGCGGTGGCGTGCCAGGGGGTGCGGCTCTACTCGGCCAACGAGGCCCACCGGATCGCCTTCGAGACCCGGACGTGGAAGGAGTATTTCGACCATCAACCCAAGTCGCAGATGATGAGCCGGGCATTCTGGGCGCGACTGCGGAAGGAGGGTTTGGGTGGTAGAACTCGACAGACTCAGAGGGATGTTCGACACCCTGGATGGAACCGTCGCCAGGCTGAGGATCCTCCAAATCTGCCCACGTAAGGAGTTCCTGGCGGATTTCACCAGGGTGGAGAGCGCCAAGCACCTCCTCCAGGTAGCTGTGGAGTGTTGCATTGACATCAGTTACCATATCATCGCGGCGGAAGGTTGGCGTGCGCCCCAGAACTATGCCGATGCCTTCGTGGTGCTGAACGAGCAGGGGGTTTTGCCGGATGATTTTGTCTCCATTGCCCGGCAGATGGTGCGTTTCCGCAACCGGGTCGTTCACCTCTATTGGGCAGTGGAGGACGATCTGGTGTATCAGATCTTGCAAACCAATCTGGCTGATTTCGATCTCTTCCGCCAGTATGTGCTCGAATTCTTTCCCGAGATTCAGGAGGGTATGAAGTGAAAGCTGGTAGCAACCTGGAAAAAGTGCTCGCCGCCGGTTACTTTGCCGTCACCGGGGAGTGTGGACCGCCCCAAAGCGCCGACGCTGGCGTGATCCGCAAAAAGGCGCAACATCTCAAGGGCGTGGTAGACGCGGTGAACATCACCGATAACCAGACGGCCGTGGTGCGCATGTCGTCCATCGCCGTGGGCAAGATGCTGTTGGATATGGGCATCGAACCGACCATCCAGATGACCTGCCGCGACCGTAACCGCATAGCCATCCAGAGCGACTTGCTGGGCGCGGCGGCCCTGGGGATGAAGAACCTGCTCTGTCTCACCGGCGACCACCAGCGTTTCGGCAATCACCCCACGGCCAAGAACGTCTTTGACCTGGACTCGATGCAACTGTTGGACATGGTGCGGAGGATGCGCGACGAACGGCGGTTCCTCTGCGGCGACGAGATGAAGCCCGGCACCGAGCCACGCTTCTTCATCGGCGCGGCGGCCAATCCTTTTGCCGACCCCTTTGAGTTCCGGCCCTACCGCCTGGCGAAAAAGATCGCCGCCGGGGCAGATTTCATCCAGACCCAGATCGTCTTCAATGTGCCCAAGTTCCGCGAGTATGTGGAACGCTGCGGCGAACTGGGCCTGTTGGACAAGGTCTACCTGTTGGCCGGCGTCAGCCCTATCCGCACTTTTGGCGCGGCCAGGTACATGGCCACCAGCGTGCCGGGCATGGATGTGCCCCAGGAGTATGTGGACCGGATGCGCGACGCCGTGAAGGGCATCCCGGACCCCAAAGGCATCGAGGACCCGGAGGCGAAGAAAGATGCCCAGCGCCGGCGCAAGGAAGCCTGGGAGGAGACTGGCATCAACATCTGCGTGGAGGTGATCCAGCAGGTGCGGGAGATCCCCGGCGTGCGCGGCGTCCACATCATGGCCATCGAGTGGGAGGATGCCGTGCCCGAGATCACCAAACGCGCCGGCCTGCTGCCCCGGCCCCATGTGTAGTATGTATCCACGAAGCACGCGGATCTTGGGTATTCGTGGATGGTAGGAGTGATTCATGGCTGAGACAACGACCGTAGCCCTGGAGACCAACCTGGCCGAATACGTGCGTCAGCAATGTGGCGAGAACGTCTACCTGTGCTACCAGTGCAAAAAGTGTACCGCCGGCTGTCCCGTGGCCGACGAGATGGACTATCCACCCAACGAGCTGATGCGCCTGATCCAGTTTGGCCAATGGGAAAAGGTGCTGAATTGCAAGACCATCTGGATCTGCGCCTCGTGTGAGGCGTGCGCCACCCGCTGCCCTATGGCCATCGAGATCGTGCGGGTGATGGATGTGCTCAAGATCGCGGCGCAGGAGCGGGGCATCAAGCCGCCGACCACGCTGCCGCTGATGTTCAACCGGGCGGCCTTGCGCGGCATCAACATCTTTGGCCGCATGTACGAGCTGGGGCTGATGGCCGAACTGAAGATCCGGCAGACACTCACCGGCCAGCTCGACCTGGCGCAGATCCCCTGGGACGCGAAACTGGGGATCAAGATGCTGACGGCGGGGAAACTGAAGCTGTTACCCCACGCGGCGCGCACGCCCAAACGCCTGGGCCCGCGTCAGGAGCCAAAGACCGATCCCAACACGTTTGCCCTCTTCCCCGGCTGCTCGTTCGAGTCCACGGCAGCAGAATATGGCATGTCTACCCTGGCTGTGGCCGAGGCGATGGGCCTGAAGCTCGAGCCGCCCAAAGGCTGGGTCTGCTGCGGCACCACGCCGGCTCACTCCACCTCGCACAAGCTGGCCACTCTTATGCCCATGCGTTCCCTGGCCCTGGCAGAGACCCAGGGTTACACCCGCATGACCGTGCCCTGCACCGGTTGCTACATCCGCTTCATGTCGGCCATCCACGACGTGCAGCATAACCCGGCCCTGGCCGATGAAGTGGCCGAGGAACTCGATGGCTACCGGTATACTGGCGCGTTGAAAGTAGATCACCTGCTCAACACCTTCACCGGGGACATCGGCTATGAGGCCATCGCCGCCCACGTGGTCAAACCTCTGACAGGTCTCAAGGTGGTTTGCTACTATGGCTGTGTGATCACCCGACCCCCGGCCATCACCGGCGCCCGGCACTACGAGTATCCCATGAACATGGATTACCTGATCCGGCGTTTGGGCGCCGAAACGTTGGACTGGTCGTACAAGACCGAGTGCTGTGGGGTGAGCCTGGCCTTCAGCGAGCTGGACATCATGCTCAAGCTATCGCAGAAGATCCTGCAGAATGCGAAGGACGTGGGCGCGGAGGCCATTGTGGTGGCCTGCCCGTTGTGCCAGGCCAACCTGGACGGGCGGCAGTCCCAGATGGAGGCGCGGGCCGGCGACAAGTTCAACCTGCCCATCATCTACTTCACCGAGTTGATGGGCCTGGCCTTTGGCCTGAAGCCCAGAGACCTGGGGTTGCAGACCAAGCACCTGGTCAACCCTATGCCCCTGCTGAAGGACAAGGGCCTGGTGTCCTGACCGATTGCCGTAATCAGGATAGGAAAGAGAAAACCGGGGCGGACATCCGCCCCGGTTTGTAACTATTAGCTGATGATTCTGATTGCCAAAAACCGCCTGGTCGTGGTATAATGTCCGGGCTATCGCCTGGGTTGCGAGGAGTTTATGCGTCTACCGGCGTGGTTCCGGCCCGGCCTGGGGGTCAAAAGGTGGCTGATCCTGCTGCTGTTCGGGATCCTGGCCATCAGTCTGGGGCTTGGTTACCTGTTGCGCCAGCTCTACGACACGGTCGAGGTCCCCTGGTATTTCTATTATCTCACGCTGCAATTCATCCCCCGCGAGGGGCGTATCCTGCTGTTCCTGGGGTTGGGGCTGCTCCTGGTGAGCCTGGCCCTGTGGCAATTGAACCGTTCGGTCATCGGGGCCTTGTTGCTCACCGGCCGGCCGGATGCTGTGAGCCTGGTCTACCAGCGCCGGCAACTGGCCCGGGGGCCACGGGTAGTCGCCATCGGCGGGGGGACCGGCCTCTCCACCCTGTTGCGGGGTTTGAAGGAGCACACCGGCAACCTCTCGGCCATTGTCACGGTGGCCGATGATGGGGGGAGCAGTGGCCGGTTGCGGCGCGAGTTGGGCGTGTTGCCGCCCGGCGACTTTCGTCAATGCCTCGTGGCCCTGGCCGATGCTGAGCCGCTCATGAAAGAGTTGTTCGAGCATCGGTTCGAGAACGGGGACCCATCCTCGCTGGCCGGGCACAGCTTCGGTAACCTGTTCATCTCGGCGATGGCCGGCGTCACCGGCGATTTCGAGCGGGCTTTACGGGAATCGGCCCGGGTCCTGGCCGTGCGTGGGGAGATCCTGCCCTCCACCTTGTCGGATGTGGTGCTGTGGGCAGATCTGGTGGATGAGGTCCAGGTGGAGGGCGAATCGCAGATCCCTCAGAGCGGGGTGCCCATCGCTCGCGTCTACCTGCGGCCGGAGGACCCGCCAGCCTATGCCGAAGCCTTGCGGGCCATCCTGGAAGCAGATCTGATCCTGATCGGGCCAGGGAGCCTCTACACCAGCATCCTGCCCAACCTGTTGGTGCCGGACATCGCCCGGGCTGTGCGGGCCTCACGGGCGGTCAAGGTCTACATCTGCAATACAGCCACCCAACCCGGCGAAACCGACGGCTACAGCGTGATGGACCACGTGCGCGCCCTCATCGAGCACGTCGGCCACCAGATCTTTGACCTGGTGCTGGTCAACGACAACCTGAACGCCAGCTTCCCGGCCGATTGGCGACCCATCCCCCCGCCCCCCGGCGATCTGATCAGCGTCGGGGTGCGCGTGCCGGTGTTGCACGCCGATCTCATTGATCGGCAACGACCCTGGCGGCACGACTCGGCTCGCCTGGCTCAAACTGTGATGCAGATATACTACGAACGGAGCGGGAAAAGCGTCAAACGTCAAAACTTCAAATGATGCATGATGCATGATGCATGATGCATGATGCATGACATATCATTTTTAAGGAGGTTTTTCCGTATGACAGTCAAAGTCGGTATCAACGGTTTCGGTCGCACCGGTCGGCAGGTCGTGAAGGCGATCATCGAAAAGTACCCCGGCCAGTTGGAGTTGGCCGCCATCGCCGTGGGCCGCAAGGCCAACACCGAGGCCCGCGCCCACCTGCTCAAGTATGACTCCAACTATGGTCGGTTTCCCCATACCGTGGAGACCCAGGGCGATAACCTGGTCGTTGATGGACAGGTGATCCCCATCCTCACCGGGGCCACGCCGGCCGACATCCCCTGGGGGCAATATGGGGTGGATATTGTCGTGGAGTCCAGTGGGCTGTATCGCAAGGCCGATGAGGTGCGGGGCCACATCCAGGCCGGGGCCAGGAAGGTCATCATCAGCGCGCCGGCCAAGGGCGAGGACCTGACCGTGGTCCTGGGCGTGAACGAGGAGATGTATGACCCGGCCCGGCACACCATCATCTCCAACGCTTCGTGTACCACGAATTGCCTGGCCCCGGTAGCCAAAGTGCTCCACGACGAGTTCGGCATCGTCAAGGGGCTGATGACCACTGTGCACGCCTACACGAACGACCAGCAGATCCTGGACAAGACCCACAAGGACCTGCGCCGGGCGCGGGCGGCAGCTCTGAGCATCATCCCCACCACCACCGGGGCGGCCCAGGCGGTAGCCCTGGTGATCCCGGACCTCAAGGGCAAGTTCGATGGCTACGCCCTGCGTGTCCCCACGCCTACGGTGTCCATCATTGACTTTACCGTCCAGGTCTCCCGGCCCACGACGGCCGAGGAGGTAAATGCCGCCCTGCGTCGGGCCGCCGAAGGCCGGCTGAAGGGCATCCTGGGTGTCAGCGATGAGCCACTGGTCTCCGTGGACTATCGCGGCGATGATCGCTCCTCCATCGTGGACGCCGAGCTGACCTCCGTCATCGGTGGGGACCTGGTCAAAGTGGTGGCCTGGTACGACAACGAGTGGGCCTATTCGGTGCGTTGCGCGGACCTGTGCGCGTATATGGGGAAGCGGGGCCTGTAAGGAGCAGGGGAGCAAGGGAGCGGAGGAGCAAGGGGGTAGAGGAGAATGCTCCCACTCCTCCGCACCTCTGCTACCCGGCTGATGAGGAGGTGAACATGAATAAAAAGACAGTGCGTGACATCGAATTGAAGGGCAAACGGGTACTGGTGCGGGTGGATTTCAACGTCCCGTTGGACAAAAAGACCGGCGCCATCACCGACGATACCCGTATCCGGGCGGCCCTGCCCACGATCCAGTACCTCATTGACCAGGGCGCGAAAGTCATCCTGTGTTCCCACCTGGGCCGGCCGGACGGCCAGGTGAAGGAGAACCTGCGTCTGACCCCGGTGGCGGCGCGCCTGAGCGAGCTGTTGGGTCGGCCGGTAGCCAGGACCGATGACTGCGTCGGGCCGGCGGTGGAACAGGCAGTGGCGGCGTTGCAGCCCGGCGACGTGCTCTTGCTGGAGAACCTGCGCTTCCACGCTGAGGAGGAGGCCAATGACCCGGCCTTCGCCCAGGCCCTGGCCCGTCTGGCCGATGTGTTCGTGAACGACGCCTTTGGCACGGCGCACCGTGCCCACGCCTCCACCGAGGGGGTGACCCATTACCTGCCGGCTGTGGCCGGGTTCCTGATGGAAAAAGAGATTGACTACCTGAGCCGGGCCATCGAGAACCCGGAGCATCCCTATGTGGCCATCATCGGTGGGGCCAAGATCTCTGGCAAGATCGAGGTACTGGAGAACCTGCTGGGCAAGGTGGATGCCCTGCTCATCGGCGGGGGGATGGCGAACACGTTCCTCAAGGCCCGGGGTCATGAGACAGGCCAATCCCTGGTGGAGGACGACCGATTGGACCTGGCGCGCGAACTCATGGCCCGCGCCGGCGGCAAGCTCCACCTGCCGGTGGACGTGGTGGTGACCCCGGCCGGGGAGACCGGGGCTGAGCACAAGGTCGTGGGGGTGGACCAGGTGCCGGCCGACTGGAAGATCGTGGACATCGGCCCCCAGACGGTGAAAGCCTTCGGCCGGGTGATCCAGGCTGCCCGGACCGTGGTCTGGAACGGCCCCCTGGGCGTGTTCGAGGTGCCGGCCTTTGCCGAGGGCACTACATCCGTGGCCCGGCTCCTGGCCGACTCCGGGGCCATCAGCATCATCGGCGGTGGGGACTCGGCGGCGGCCGTGGCCCAGGCCGGCCTGGAAGACCGCATGAGCCACATCTCCACCGGTGGCGGGGCCAGCCTGGAGTTCCTGGAAGGCAAGACCCTGCCCGGTGTGGCGGCGTTGCTAGACCGATAGCCGGCTGGATGTATGACACAAGGCCCAGGCGCAAGCCTGGGCCTTACTCAGTCTACCCTCCCGCAGGTTGATGGGAACCGTGATTCGGGTTTGCGCTCCGTCTATCAGGGCAATTGTCGGCCGCGAAAACGCCCCAACCTGCGGGAGGCAGGAACGAGCGGTCAAAGTCCCGATAGCGGCCCACGCTGCCCACGATCTGCTGGATCGGCACGGTCTGATAGCCGATATAGTCAGCAATGAAGAACAACCGGTTTTTCACGCAAAATATCTCCCGTCGGATGAAGTGGCAAATGCGGTTTACTTGCCCTCCATATCTGGGGGGCGGCCGGGCTGGTTGCCCTGGATGTAGGGCCAGATCCGCCAGGGCGTAGCCGGGACATCGGGAGGCAGCCCAGCCACGCGCCAACCTTAAAATCACGACCGGTTTTTTTTCGCACCAGGCGAGATCTGCGGTATAACAGGCCCTGACTCGATGCTAGGAGGTGCCCAGCCGATGGCCCATGCCCGCCGCACTACCCTGCCTGACCCAGACGATGCCTTGGCTCGCGACGCCCAGGAGCAAGTCGCCCTGCTGGAAGCGTTCCTGGTCACGTCCCACCACTTTTTTGGGGACTGGACCACCCTGTTTGCCCCCCTCCAGGACCCGCGCGCCCCGCAGCTCATCACCTATCCGCTCCCGTCTTTGTTGTTCACCGGGATGCTGATGTTCCTCGGCCGCCTGGGGGCGCGGCGGCAGGTGACGCACCTGTTGCGCCGCAACGGGGCGGCCACAGCGCAGCACCAGGCTTTGTTTGGTGTGCCCACGGTCCCGCATGGCGACACCCTGAACGTGACCTTTAGCCGCCTGGACCCCGACCAGGGGCAGGCGGTGGTCACGAATCTGGCCCGGACCTTGATCCGCAAGAAGGTGTTGGACTCGTATCGGCTGTTGGGGCGCTACTTTGTGGTGGCCATCTATGGCACGGGGCGGCTCACCTTTTCCGAGCGCCATTGCCCCCACTGTCTGACCATGACGCACCACGGGCGGACGATCTACTACCACCCGGTGCTGGAGGCCAAGCTGGTCTGTCCGAACGGTCTGGTCATCTCGCTCATGACCGAGCCTTCGGTTGAGAACCCTGGCGAGAATCCGACCCCTACCTCAATCAGGAGTTTGCGGCGCTCTGGCCCTTGGCCCCCGAGAACTCGCTGCGGTTTCACACCGGCCCGCAGCACGAGGTCCAGCAAGACTACCGCTCAGGTAGGGGAAAGAATACCTCGTAGGGGTTTTTGCGGCGACTTCGCAAAAACCTGTTCCTTCCCTGACAAAAAGTTACGCACGGATGTCAGGAATCATGCCAGATCATTGGACTGGGGTGAACTCCACCGCTCCCAGGTTTTGCAGCCCGTCGCCCGTGGGGCGATAGACCACCGCGCCCACCCGGTCGTACTCCAGGCCCTCTTGCCACGGCACCAGGTGATCGTCGCGGACGATCTCGCCGACGCGCCAGCGGGTAGTGGGGTACGCGCCCCAGACTGGCGGGTGGTCATCTTGCGCCGGTTGATCGCCCACGGACACGATCTGCCCGGCAGCCATGAGCCGGGCCGAGATGGTCCAATCATACGAGAAGGGCTGGCCGGCGCGCCAGTAAAAGACCACCTGCAAGGCATTGGCCTCTGGGCGGGGGCGCAGCTCATAGCCCAGCAGGGAAAGCTGGCCGGCCCCAATGTCCGCCCCCGGCGGCAGGGCGATCATGCCCGGCGGCGGGTCCATCACCGCCTGCCGCCGCACCTCCACCAGCCGGCCCCGGCTCCACAGGTGAAAGGGGGCCAAAACAGCCGGATCGGTGAGGATGGCTGCGGGCTGGGTCAGATAGATCGGCTCCGGCCGGGCCGTCCAGGTCGCCCCATCCGGCGTGGCGGCCAGGACCTGCACGTCGGGGCGTGCTCCCCAGATGCCGGTGAGATAATCCAGCGCCAGGCCCTCCTCGTAGGTGCAGACCACGGCCGCGCCGGGGGCCGGGTCATCGGCCAGGATCGCCCAACCGGCCACCAACCCGTCGTCGCCGGGCCGCCGCGCCGAATCGTTACGCGGCCAGTTCACCGCCAGCCGCGTGAGCAGCAAGGCGGCGAAAAAGACCAGCACGCCGGTCCGCACCGGCCAGCGCGGCACTCCCTGCGGTCGCCGCCACAGCCAATCGGCCGTCGCCGCCACGCCCACCATCAACACCACGTGGCCGGGGATGAACACCTGGAACCAGTTGCCGTAGCGGTCAATGTAGATAAAGACGGCATACACGGCCAGGATGCCGGCCATCAGTAGCCCCCGCCGTCGGCCCAGCAGAAACAGGCCGCTGACCACCGCCAGCAGGGCCGGCACGGTAAAGTCATCAAAGAGCGCGTCGAACACCCAGGTGGGGAAGCCGCCGCTCAGGTTCCAGGTTAACTCTGAGCGTCCCTGGCCGGTGCTCAAGAAATCCAGGAACCAGGCCAGCGTGTTGGGCCATGTATCCGGGCTGGCGCCGCGCCATTCCGGGTGCAGATCGCCGACGATATAGACGTAGGCGTAGCTGAACAGGGGCAGGATGGCGACCGCCAGACAGATGATGATCAGCCGGCCTCGTCGCCACAGCCCCGGCTCCCGGGACAGCACGAACCACAGCAAGGCCGGGACGGCAAAGAGCACCGTCACCAGGTTCGCCAGGCATAGCCCCACCATGAAGGCCATATAGACCAGGTATCGGTCCCGGGTGCGGAACACGCTGCGCCAGCCCCCTGTCCCTCGCTCCTCTCCTTTCGGCGAGACCAGGGCCGGTAGTCTGTCCCAGCGAATGGCCCAGTAGAGCAGCAGCCCCATCTGGAGCACGGCGAAGGTGTACTCCTCGGTGGTGGTGGCATAGTACCAGAAAAAGTGCGTGACGCTGAGGAACAGGGTAGACAGGCCGGCTACGGTCACGTTGCCGCGCGTGGTCTTGAGCAAGAGCAAATAGAGCACTGCCAGGGCCGGGATCGCGTAGAGAGTGGAATACAAGGAGAGGCGTTGGATGGGATTCAGCCAGGCTCCCAACAGCGACGAGGCGCGGAACCACAGGCCGCCCAGGACGGTGTAGACCGGATAGCCGGGGGCATTGGTGAGCCGGAACTGGGCCTGGGCATACTGATGCGTGATCAGATCCCCGCCCATCAGTTCGCTCAAGGCCAGGTTGTTGTCCAGGGTTAGCAGGTATAGCAGGGCCGGCAGTCCCACGGCCAACAGGCCGCCTAACCACACCCAGCGGTTATTGCTCATCGGCTCTCATCCGGTTTATAACTTTACAAGCCCCTGGAGTAGCGGCTTTAGCTGGCCACCTGAAGGTTTCGGAACGTTGTTTGAAAGGTAACGCTCCGGGGCAGGTCAGGGGCGCTCGAGACGCAGCCAATGCTCTGGCTGCGCCGGCGTATGGCGATAAATGAGCAATTGAGCCTCGGCATCCCAGGTATATTCGCCATCGGATACGGTGACCCGGCCGCCGTGGGGATAATGTAGCCGGGGCACATAGACCTCGGTGGGGGCGACCACGGCCGGGTCATGCCGGAACAGCAACTCGAACCGGCCAGTCCGGCGGTTGAAAGACATGCGCATCGGCACCCCGGCCACGGCCCGGGCATAGGGTCGCACGAAACCGGCCAGGCCCCGGCCCCCAGAATTGATGTCGGTCGGGTCGGACTGCTGGTCCCGGCTGAAGATGGAGAGGTCTTCCCCGTTCCATTGGTCCCCGTGCTGGTTGTCATTATCGGCGGTATAGTTCCAGATAGTCCAACTCAGCAGGTTATCGTCCATGCCATTGCAATAGGCATCCAAAGCCCGCACATGAGTTGTAAAGTCGCCGGTGCGATAGGCTTTGCCCCCGGCCAGGTCAAAGGGCAGGCCAAACTCGCCGATGAGCACGGGGATATTGCCCATGTGCTGGCGAGTGATGTCTTTGATATAGGCCAGGTTATCGCGGTAGAGACGTCGAATCCGGCCGGGTAGCCCCACCACCACCTTCAAGGTCTCGGCGGTGCTGTCTACCCCCATGAAGGGGTAATAGTTTTTGGTCACCAGGGTGAGGCCATCGTACCAGTGGGCGGCATGAACGACGCCGGGGGCATCCTCGGCTGCCCAGTGTACATCCCAACTGGTGGGGTCGCTTTCCAGGAAGATGATGGCCGTCGGGTCTTCCTGGCGGACGGTCTGGGCCACGCGTTTGAGGAAGGGGCGCATGTAATCGCGGTAAAAGTTTACCTCCCGGTCACCCACGCGGCAGAAATGGTCTGGTCGAAGCAGGCGCGGCTGACCATCTGGGCCGATGTCCCACACGCCATGAGTCTGCCAGATGGGGTCATGGCCGGGGCGCCAGGCGCGAACGCCCCGGGGATTCAACGTGCGTTTGCCCAGGTAACGGGAGCGGGGCACACCGAATTGCCAGTAATCCACTTCCTGAGGGTAACCGGCTCCCAGGAGCAGGGACTGGAATATCGTGGGGCAGTACCAGGAGCGGATAGGCGAGGGGTAGACGTTCAGATCGCGTTGGCCGATAAAGCCGGGGCTAGGCTCGTTCAACGTGTCATAGCCGACTACATTAGGTCGGCCCCGGAGACGGCGCGCCACGATCTGCATGGCTCCCAGGTAGTGCCGCTGGAGGAACTCTTGGGCCGGTTCTCCCTCGATGCGGACCTGGGGCGCCAGGTCGTTACCGGCGAAGAACAGGGTCCACATGGTGCCGGCCGCCAGGCGGACATTGTTGGAGAACCAGGCCATCTGCGGATAGGCTGCGCCCTCGGCCCAATGGAGGAGGGCCGCGCCGCTCTCGGCCAGATGGGGCAGATCGAACCCCACGGACTCCAATGTCCAGCCCGGCGCGCCATCGCCGCCGGAAAAGCGGCTCCACACATCCTGGTGAAAGTCTATAAAGACCTGGAGACCATAGTCGGCGGCCCGGCCTATCACTTCCTCCAGGTAATCCAGATAAGCCTGATCATAAAGGCCGGGGCCGGCGTGTTCCACAGCCTCCCAGGTGGTGAGAAAGCGCAAGAAGGTGAGGCCCCAGGCCCGGAGCCGGGCGTAATGCCCGGCGGCCTCGTCCAGCGGGAAAGGCCGGCCGATGAAAGAGACGTTACGGTGGTCATACACCCCTGCGGCAAGATGAGTGGCGCCGTTCGGGGTGTAGGGCACTTTGGAACTGCCGCCCAGGTTCACACCACGCAGGAGCAAGACACGCCCGTGCTCGTCCTTGAACCAGGGACCATCAGTGTGGATGGACATGGGAACCTCTCTCGAAAATAGAATGCCGGGTAGTGGTCGTAGGGCGCGTTTGCTCGCACCCACGCTCTGCGTGGGTGCGAAATGCCGGGTCGCGTGGCCAGGAACGCCTGCTGCGTGCCCACGCGGAGCGTGAGCACGAGGTAACCGACCCGCTGCCGGCGCGGGGTGGCACACCCCGCGCGAGCACAGCCACTTTGCTCGCACCCACGCTCTGCGTGGGTGCGAAATGCCGGGTCGCGTGGCCAGGAACGCCTGCTGCGTGCCCACGCGGAGCGTGAGCACGAGGTAACCGACCCGCTGCCGGCGCGGGGTGGCACACCCCGCGCGAGCACAGCCACTTTGCTCGCACCCACGCTCTGCGTGGGTGCGAAATGCCGGGTCGCGTGGCCAGGAACGCCTGCTGCGTGCCCACGCGGAGCGTGAGCATGAGGTAACCAACCCGCTGCCGGCGCGGGGTGGCACACCCCGCGCGAGCACGGGATCACTGCTCGCGGCGGGTCTGTGACCCGCTGCCTTTACGCTACTACTGGCTCCCGCCGAGCACGTAGCCCAGCACTATCAGGTCAATCACCTGTTCCACTGGCGCCCAGTCATCGGTGAACGGGCGAGCAGTGGGTGTCGGGAACGAACGCAGGGTGGGCACAGCGCTGGCGAACACGGTTTGCAGGTGCGGCTCGCGCAGGTGACCGGCGGCCATGTTGGCCGTCAGGTGGCTGGCGGTCGTGGGTTGCCGGGTGGCAAAGATGATGCTGTTCCATTTGTCCGGCACGTCCACGATATAGACACTGGGGAAGACGGTGCGCATGGTACTGGCCAGCACCTGCACCAGCCGGTCGTCCGCCGGCGTGCGCCCCACATTGATGACCACTGCGCCCCGGTCCGTGAGGCATCGTTGCACCTCGGCAAAGAACTCGATGGTGGTTAACTGGAACGGGATGTAGGGCTGACGATAGACGTCAATGCCCACCACATCGTAACGTTGCGCAGTGGTATTGATAAAATAGCGCGCATCCTGGGCGATGGCGTTCAGGTTGGGTTGGGTCATGGCAAAGTAGCGCCGGCCTGCGGTGATGATCTGCGGATCGATCTCCACGCCGTCAATGCGCACGTCTTCTCCCAAGATCTCGGTGAACTGGCGCGCGGTGGTGCCGGCGGCCAGACCCAGCAGGCACAGACTGTGCACATCGTCCTGGTCCATGTCGGGATAGAAAAACGGGGTCAGCAGGAAATAATCCCAGGGACCGCCGGTGAGCAGGTGCTGCGGGTCGTATATAGAATGCACGGCGTAGCCCTCGTTCAGGATCAGGTTGGTAGCCGTGCCCCAGCGGACCACCTGGATATAATTGTAGGCACTTTCGCCCTCATAGACCAACTCCACCGGGAGTTGACTGCCGCTCAGGTCCTGGGCCGGGCGCACGACACCGGGCGGAAAGGCCAGGCGCAGAGCGATGAGGATGAGCAGGGCCAGCACCGTGGTCCCGGCCCGTTTCCAGGCCCGGCCGCGGGCCAATCCGATAGCCGCCGTCGCCAACAACACCACGGCAAAGCTCAGCAAAGTGGTCACTGTGCCGATAGTGGGGATGAGAACCAATACCGGCAGGAAGGTTCCCAGGATGCTACCGGCGGTAGACAGAGCGTAGATGAGGCCAGCCGTATGCCCGCCAGACGACAGGCGTTGCAGTTGCAGACGAATGGCAAAGGGCGAGACGCAACCCAACAGGATCATGGGCAGGGCGAACAGCAGCAGCACACCGACCAAAGACCCCACAAACAAGCCCATAGAGTATTGCGCAAAGCTCAACGCGGCCAGGCGCAGGATCGGTCGGGCCACAAAAGGCACCAGACCGATGGCCAGACCGGCTATCGCCACCAGCGTATAGAGCACGGTCTGGTGGGGAAAACGGTCTGCCAGTCGGCCGCCCAGGTAGTAGCCGATGGTGAGATAGATGAGGATCAGGCCAATGAGGTTAGCCCAGATGATCAGGGTGGTGCCAAAGTAAGGGGCCAGGAGTCGTGAGGCGCACATCTCCACGGCCATAGTGGTCATGCCGCAGACCAGGACGACAAGGAGCAAAAACCAGTTGCGCAAGTTATTCTCCCTGCGTCAAACGTCATGCGTTATGCGTCACGTTTGACGTTTTGACGTTTGACGTTTTGCGCTTTACGTTCTACATCAGGTTCTGTAAAACCAGCACAAGCGCAAAGGCAAAGCACATGGCGCTGATGCACAGCAGAAGCAGAGCCAGCGCAGTAAGCCAGGTAGTGCGATTATGCCGGGTGCGCTGGGGCACCTGGCCCCCGGCGGGCCGGGTCACCTGAACCGGGGCGGCAGCCGGGGCTGTACGCTGCAAAGCCGCCACGACTTCGTCCACCTGGGCTGGAGTCAGATAGGTCTGGCCGGTCAACTGGCGGGCATAGGCAGCCAATTCCCGCAGCCGGAACAGCCGGGCGGCCGGGCGTTGGGGGATCAGATTAACCCGGGGGTGGGTAAGCACCACCGCCTTTTCCAGCGGCACTTCCCGTAAGCCCTCGCGGGCCAGATAGGACTTGAGTTGGATGTGATCATAGAGGACCTGTTTGATCGGATTCTCACGACCGGGTTGCCAGGATTGACCACCGTCAGGGCTATGGAACCATTCGTCGCCCTCGCAGGCGTAGGTGCCGGCATACTCGTGGGTGGTCAGGAGCAAGAGGCCGGATGGGCCTACCAATATCGCATCTATCACTTCCCTGGCCCGTGGCAACAGCACCCGCTGAAAGAGGGTGTAGGTGTCATCCAGTTCGCTGGCCAGGGTATGGATCAGTAACTCCTCGCCTGGGGAGTTCTCGCCGGGCGTCGCTTCGATGATCTGCATATCCCTACTCCATTTCCCCGGCGATCTGGGCCAGTCTGACCGGGTCCTGCACAATGATCCGGTGTCGTTGCATCCGTATCAGTTCCTCCTCTTCAAAGGCCCGCAAAGTTCGGCTCACCACCTCGCGGACGGTGCCGATCTGAGCGGCCATCTCCTCGTGGGTGAGTCGGCGAGCCGGGGCGGCGGTGGTCTGTTCTGGCGTGTGGGCCTGCTGCAACAAGAGCCGGGCCAGGCGCGCGCGTACCGTCCATACCCCCAGTTCTTCAGCCAGCCGCGTTAGCAGCCGCAGCCGGGTGGCAAACCGGCGCAACAAAGCCAGCGCCAGCTCCGGTTCCTGCCGCACCAGGGCCAGGAACCGTTCCCGGCGAAGCAGGTAGAGCGTGCCGGCCGTCCACGCCGAGGTACTGGCCGGCTGAGGCCCGCCATCCACAGCAGCCACCAGGTGAAACGCCTCGCCGGGGCCTAAATAGGTCAGCACCTGTTCCCGGCCCTCCGGCGACAGCCGGTAGACTCGCATCTGCCCGGCAGCGATCAGGTAGACCCATTCGGCCGGTTCACCCTCGAGCACGATCTGCTCGTCACGCTGGACGGTCCGCTCTGTAAGCTCCCCGGCCAGCCGCTCCAACGCCTCGTCGCTCAGCGTTGCGAACAGCGGCATGGCGCGCAACTGGGATATTCGCCGGGTCATCTTATGCTCCGGGCTGACTCTGTCGTGAACAGGTAATTGCTCAGCCTGTACCCTACCGCAGGTTCGAAAGTTTCTGGCACCGGGTCAAGCAGGTCCACCCTGGCCCGGAGATCAGGCCAGAACCTGCGGGAAGGTGAGCAGTTACGTGAATAGTACCAAGTTCCTACGGCAGTGAGGTGAAGTTTCCCTCAGGATGGAAGTATCATCAACTGGGAGGTGCGCCATGTCTACCACTGCTCACAGCATCATCTGCGAAGGCAATCTGATCCTGCGCTACCGGCCGGATGCCGTGAACGCCGGGCCCTGGACCCAGGCCGTGGGGCCGCGCTTCGACCGGCCTGTGTTCTACGACCTGTCCTATGCTCAACCGGTGGCTGACTATTACCTGGCGACCAGCACGCCGTCTTTATGGCTGAAAGAGGCGGCCGGGGCCATCGCCAGGTATCGCTTTGCCAACTATGCGGCCAAGCAGATTCAGGACCTGCATGAGGAGGCCTGGCGGAGCGGGCGCGAACCACCGGCCACGGCGGTGGACTTTTTCCTGTGTAGTTTTGTGGTGATGTGCCAGGCGGCGCTTCATGCCCTGGCCTTGTGGCTGAATGCCCACCTGAAGCTGGGGGTACAGCCGTTGGATGAGGTGGACCTGGCCCGGCCGGTCTTTCAACAGCGACTGCAAGCCGGGTGCTGGTCTTTGTACGTGCAGGTGGTGGCGGTGCGGCCCTGGCTCCAGGACCTGGGCCATTATTACCGCCGGGCACTTCACCGGGACCCGCAGCACAACGCGGCCAGCCTGTTGACCCCTGACCGGCTTCCCCTGGGGCAGTTTCTGCGGGTGGTGAACCCCAGCGGCCAGACCGATGAGGCGCCGTTGCCGGTGGATCAGTTCTGTGAGACCTATTTGCGGAATGCGGACCGACTCTTGCGCGCCGGTTTTGACGAGGGGTATCAACGGCTGCAAGCGCATCGGTAACCGGTCGCGCATCGGGATGGCCCAAGAAACCCGCCCTGCAGGGCGGGTTTCTTGATCGGCCGGTTACACCGGGCAGCTTTTATTCGGTGCTGGTGAGCACGGCCACCAGCAATTCGGTGCATTTGACCATATCGGCCAGGGCGATGTGTTCCTCTGTGGTGTGGACATTCATGGCCCCGGGGCTGACGATAAGGGTCCGGATGCCATGGGCGTTAAAGATATTGGCATCACTCCCCCCGCCGGCCGAGATGAAATCCGCTTCCAGCCCGAGGAGCTGGGCCGCATCGGCCACGCGCTTGACGATGGCATCCGCCCGCCGCAACCGGAAAGCGGTATAGGTGCGGGCGATCTTGACGTCGGCCTGAGCACGATTCTGTGCGGCGGCGGTCTCTAACTCTTCGACGATCTGGTCGGTATACTTTTGCAGTTTTTTCTCGTTGTGGCTGCGTACCTCGCCCTTGATCTCCACCCGGTCTGGGACGATGTTCGACGCTGTGCCGCCCTGGATCGTGCCGATGTTGGCGGTTGTCTCCTCGTCAATACGTCCCAGGGGCATCCGGGCAATGGCCTCGGCCACCACGCGGATGGCGTTAATGCCCTCCTCCGGCGCGGCGCCGGCATGGGCCGCCTTGCCATAGATGGTGGCCTGAATAGAGTTCTGCGAGGGGGCAGCGATGATCACGGTGTTGACCGGCCCGGCACCGTCCACCGCCAGGCCTTGTTTGGCCCGGATGCGCGCATAGTCCAGGTTTTTGGCTCCGTGCAGACCGCCCTCTTCCCGAACCGTCAACACGATCTCGATGGGCAGATGGGGCAGCTTCTCGCTGGTAACTACGTGCACCGCTTCCAGGATTGCCGCCACGCCGGCCCGGTCGTCGGCCCCCAGGATCGTGGTACCGTCGCTACGGATGATGCCATCGGCTCCCAGGTGGGGCTTGATGCCCCGGCAGGGTTCCACGCCGTCCATATGGGCGTTGAGCAAGATCGGCTCCCCGTTGCCGGTCAGATAGCCATAGATGTTGTTCATCGCATCGGCATGAACTTCCAGGCCCAGGCCGCGCAAGCGGCCAGCGGCATAGCGGGCTACCTCTCCCTCTTCGCCAAAAGGACTGTCAATCTTGACCAGGTCCAGGAACGTGTTCAACAAACGATCTTGGTTAATCATGGGGACTCCTTTGTTCCTCCACTCGACAGATACCCGTCGGCAAGGTATACTTTACCACGCTTTGGCCCAATCGTCAAGGGCGCCCGACATCCGGGCATAACTTCTGTCAGGGAGGGGACAGGGGGAGAGAAAGCCTTTCTGGGATTTTTGTGGCGGCGAAGCCGCCGCAAAAATCCCTACCAGGACTTCTTTCCTCTCCCCGATAAGGACGAAGTGGGGAGCCGGGCAGTGCCCTCAGGCGTTTAATTACGCCCGGATGTCAGAAGGGCGCCACTGGACAAGCCGGGCCGTCTATGGTATAATATTGGCCGCCGACGGGGGAAGTGTCGGAATGGGCAGACGAGCATGATTTAGGATCATGTGCCGCAAGGCGTAGGAGTTCGAGTCTCCTCTTCCCCACCATCCCCCAGAGAGCACGAGCGGAAGTGGCTCAGCGGTAGAGCATCTCCTTGCCAAGGAGAGGGTCGTGGGTTCGAATCCCATCTTCCGCTCCAATGTTGATCTCCAGTCCACGGGCTCCGCCACGGAGCCCGTTTTTTGAGTGCCCGGTTCCCAGAGGTTAAATTGAAGGTCACGACAGAACAGGCGCCGGATAGCCAGGTGGTCCTCACCGTCGAGGTAGATGCGGAGCGGGTGGAACAGGCCCTGGACCAGGCCTACCGCCGGGTGGTCAAGCGGGTTAACATCCCGGGCTTTCGGCGGGGCAAGGCCCCACGATATATCGTGGAACGCCACGTGGGCCGGGACCAGCTTTTCCGCGAAGCCCTCAAGCCGTTGCTAGAAGAGATATACCGGGAGACGGTCCAGGGGCAGGAATTGCAGCCCATCTCGGCGCCACAGGCCGAGATGATCGAGGTGGACCCCTTGACCTTCCGGTTCACCTTCTCCGTGCGTCCCCAGATCGAGTTGGGGGAGTACCGGGCCTTGCGCTTCCCGTTGCAACCGGCCCCGGTTACAGAAGCCGAGGTGGATGCAGCTCTGGAGCGCGTGCGGCGTGATCACGTGACCTGGGAGACCGTGGAGCGACCAGCCCGTATCGGCGACCAGTTGCTCTTAGACGTGGCCGGTGGCGTGCCGGATGGCTTCCAGGTCCGGCGCGAGAACGAGGAGGTCTGGCTGACTGACCCGACGGAAGGGTTGATCCTGGGGCCGGGTGTCATCGAGCAACTGGTGGGGGTGCGACCCGGCGAGACCCGCACCGTCACCATCACCTACCCCCAGGATTGGTCTGACGTCGGCCTGGCTGGTCAGACTGCCACCTATCATTTCACCATCCATGCTATCAAGGAACCGCAGTTGCCGCCCCTCGACGATGACCTGGCCGCGGCCATGGGTGAGTTCGAGAGCCTGGCTGCTTTGCGCGACCATGTGCGTCAGCTCATGCAGGTCAACGCCGAGGCTCAGGCGTGGAACGAGGTTCGGGACCAGATGATAACAGCCCTGGTGAGCGGGGCCACGATAGATACGCCAGCCGTGCTTATCGAGGCCGAGATTGATGAGCTGCTGGAAGAACTGCAACAGCGGCTCCGCCGGCAGGGGTTGACTCTGGAACGCTACCTGGCCCTGTCTAACACTACCCTGGAGGGCCTGCGCACTCAGATGCGCGACAGCGCGCGCGAGCGCGTGCGCCAGGCGCTGGTATTGGGAGAGTTTGCCCGCCGCGAGGGCCTGGACGTCACCGAGGCTGAGGTAGAAGCCGAGATCGAACGCCTGGCCGCCGGAGACCAGGTTCATACCAACTGGAAAGCCCCGGAACAACGCCAACGGATCGCCAATCAACTGCTGGCCTGGCGGATCGGCGAGCGGCTCGTCGCCATCGCCACCGGCATGGCAGACTCCATCTCACCGGCGACAGATACGCCAATTCAAGAAGAAACCCGATCGTGAGGTGAAACTATGATCAGGCCATGGAACCAGCTCATACCGATGGTCATCGAGACCACTGGTCGCGGCGAGCGAGCCTATGACATCTGGTCATTGTTGCTCAAGGAGCGCATCGTCTACCTGGGCACGCCGATCAACGATGCCGTGGCCAACCTTATCGTGGCTCAACTTCTCTATCTGGACCACGAGGACCCGGAAAAAGACATCAACCTGTACGTCAACTGCCCCGGCGGGTTGATCTATGCCGGTCTGGCGATTTACGACACGATGCAGTTATTGCGCGCCCCCATCTCGACCATCTGCATCGGCATGGCGGCCAGCATGGGCACGGTCCTGGTCGCGGCCGGGGCCAAAGGCAAACGATATGCCCTGCCGAATGCCACCATCCATATCCACCAGCCGGTGGGCGGGACTCAGGGCCAGGCGGTGGACATCGAGATCGAGGCCAAAGAGATCCTGCGCCTGCGGGACCGCCTCAATCGGATCTTGAGCTATCACACCGGCCAGCCGGTGGAAAAGATCGTTCAGGATACAGACCGCAATTACTACATGGATGCCCGGGGGGCCGTCGAATACGGGATCGTGGACGAAGTGTTGACCAGGGCCGGTACGGGGTCTAAACCTTGTTAGGCCGCTTACATCGGCCCATTGAAGAGCCTTTGCCGAAAGGAAGGCAATGACCTACTCTGATCTTGTGAGCACGATTAGCCTTGCGGTCACAGTGATTGGGCTTATCTTTGTGATAGTGAGCCTCCGTCAAACGCGACGTAGCATCAACGCCGCGACATATCAACATATTTTGGATCGTGAAGCAGAAAACTGGGACAAAGTACGAGCAAGTAACACTCAGGTGCGCATACAGGCCTTGAAAAACTTCGATGTACAAGTTGATGTTTATGGCCCTGAGCATGATGTGTTACTTGACCATATTGCCGTATTCAATTTCTATGAAGGCATTTACTTTCAGAACCTTCAGGGTGTCCTGCACAAGAAGGTGTGGGAAAACTGGAGGCGTAGTTTGGCTTGGGCTATGAGAGTCCCCGAATTCAGAGAAAGTTGGAATAAGGTTGGACATGTCTACAGCCCTGGCTTCAGGGAGTTTATGGCACAGATGATTTTGGTGACTTCTGACTCATCAGCACCAAGGAGTGATAAGGCAAGCTAACATCTGGCAGGCACAGAACAAGCGGGCGTGCGTCAAGTCGTTGTATTACAGATTGACCGCTGGATGAACCATTAACTGCTCACCCTCCCGCAGGTTCGTGCGTTTTCGCGGACATGCCCGTGGACGGCGCGCAGACAGGAAACATGGTTCCCAGCAACCTGCGGGAGAGTAGGCTGAGCTCCTTGACGCCCCGAGTTCTTGACAAACGAGGCAAAATTTTGGACGCGGATTCACGCTGATTTTCGCAGATTTTTTTGAAATCAGTGTTTATCCGCGTTTATCCGCGTCCGAATAAACTCGTTGGTTTGAGGCGAAGCTTCGCTGGGCAATCACGACTTCAGAGGGAAACAGGATGGAAGAGCAAATCAGCTTGCGTGTGGAACCACGCGCTATACGTGGTAAAAAAGTGCGTTTCTTACGCCGGGAAGGCCAGATCCCGGGCAATGTCTATGGCCCCGGCCTGGACTCTATCCCTATCCAGGTCGAGGAGACGGCCCTGCGTCAGACACTCCGTCGGGCCGGCGTCCATCGGTTGGTACATCTGACAGTCGGGGCCGAGGGGAAACCGCGCCAGGTTTTGGTGCGGCATGTTCAGCAGGATCACACCACGGATGCGATCCTGCATGTGGATTTCCATCAGGTCGCCCTGGACAAGCGATTTACCAGCCGGGTCCCGGTGGTCCTGGTTGGGACTTCAGAGACCGTCGGTCGGGGCGGGGTCTTGCTTCATGTGCTGGACCATGTCACCATCGAGTGCCTACCCCGGTATCTACCGTCAGCGATTGAGGCCAACGTGTCCAAGATCCAAAAGTTCGATGACGTCATTCGCGTGCGGGATTTGACTTTGCCGGCGCAGGTGCGCATCCTGACTGATGGCGAGGAAATCGTCGTCAAGGTCCAACGACCACGGTTGGCGAAGGGCAAGGCCGCTGAGGTGGGAGAAGCCGCCGCAGTCACCAAGCCGGCTGAGGAAGGCGTTGAGGAATAGGGCCGCACAGGGCCTAAAATCTCGTCAAAGACACCAAGACTCAAAGGACAAGGTATGATCTTGCGCCTGGGGGCCTTCTTGCCTTTGTGGTAACTGCCTACCCTGAACCCTCCCGCAGGTTAGAAAGGGGCTGGCAACCGATGCAGCCAGACCTGGGCGCGCCTGCGGCGTCTGGTCTATGCGCCCAAACCTGCGGGAGGGTAGGTGGTTACCCTTTGTGGTGAATTGGTTAAACAACCTCTTATCGGCCTGGGGGACAGTCGGTCCCGCGCAGTGGGGTGAAGAAGCCGCCCGGCTGATTCACCCTACCTGCCAGGGTAACCGCTGCTCCCCGTTTTTGTGTTGGGGCTATGGTCAGCTCGTGGACCTGGGCGATTGCAGAGGGCCAGAAGCAAGGTTTTAGCGGTTGACGCCCTGAAAGGCAAGCTGAGACTGGCGGCCAGCCAGGGGAACGCAGTGAGCGTATCGCGTTGGGGACAGTATGGCTCTGGAGTCGAGGCTTTAGCCGGTTCGTGCCCGCAAGACCCGCCTGAAGGCTCGACTCCAGTGCGCATAATCGCTACTGGTGCCCGTTGTCCCCAAATGTGTAATGCTCCCCACCGCACGCTTTCTTCAGTGCTCTCTTTGTGGTATAATGTGCTTGAAAGGCCTGCCCTGTACCCTTCAGCAGGTTAGTACCCCAAACTGCGGGGGGGGCGGGCAGTTACGTTTGATCACTGTCTGAGGAGGGACCCAACTTGTTCAGCCCGCTCAACTTTTTCCTGGGTCTGTTCAGCCGGGACATCGGCCTGGACCTGGGCACGGCCAATACGCTGGTCCTGGTCCGTAATCAGGGTATCATCATCAACGAGCCTTCGGTGGTGGCGATCAATAAGAAAACTCGCCAGGTCCTGGCCGTGGGTGAAGAGGCCAAACGCATGGTGGGCCGGACTCCGGCCCATATCGTCGCCGTCCGTCCCCTGCGTGACGGTGTGATCTCGGATTTCGACGTCACGGAGCAGATGATCCAGTATTTTATCCGGCGGGTGCATGAACGCTTCGCCCTGGTCCCGCGTCCCCGGGCCGTCATCGGCATCCCCTCCGGCGTGACCGAGGTGGAGAAGCGCGCCGTCCACGATGCCGCGATCAACGCTGGCTGCCGGGAGGTCTATCTCATCGAGGAGCCGATGGCCGCCGCCATCGGGGCCGGCCTGCCCGTCACCGATTCCGTGGGCAGCATGGTCGTGGACATCGGCGGGGGGACCAGCGAGGTGGCGGTGATCTCCCTGGGCGGCATCGTGGTGAGCCGTTCCATCCGCGTGGCCGGTGACGAGATGGACGAGGACATTATCAACTATGCCCGCCAGAAGTATAACCTGCTCATCGGCGAGCGGATGGCCGAGGCCGCCAAGATCCAGGCCGGAAGCGCGTATCCGCTGGAAGAAGAACTGATGGTCACGCTACGCGGCCGGGACCTGATCACCGGCCTGCCCCGGTCGGTCGAGGTCTCCAGTGTGGAGTTGCGGGAGGCCCTGGCCGGGTCGGTGGACCAGATCGTCGCGGCTGTAAAAGATACCCTGGAGGAGACGCCGCCGGAGCTGGTGGCCGACCTGATGGAAAGCGGCATCGCCCTGGCCGGGGGTGGAGCACTGCTACTGGGCATCGCCGAACGCCTGTCCCACGAAACCAAGATGCATGTTTATGTGGCCGATGACCCCATGACCTGTGTGGTCCGAGGAGCCGGTGAGGTACTAAAAGACCTGCCGGCGTTACGCAAGGTGTTGGCCGAGGTCCAGAGCGGACCGGCACCGCGCTGATAGTCGTATAGTCAACTGACCATCCGATGAGGAGACCATGCATTGGACCCGCCGGCGCTCCATCATGCTCCTGCTCATCCTGGCGTTGAGCCTGTTGTTGTTCGGGTTGTACCAGGGAGGGCAACTGGCGCCCGCTGAGAGCATGGTCTTGCAACTGCTCAACCCCGTGCAGGGTTGGTTGTCTGAAGGGGTAGCAGTGGGCCAGAGCGCCCTGGAGACCATAGCCGAGTTGGGGTCCTTGCGCCAGCGGATCGCCGCGTTGGAGGCCGAACGGGATGCTTTGCAGGCCGAGAATGTGCGCCTGCGCGAGATCGAAGGTGAATATGTGCTCCTGCGCGAGCAACTGGGCTACCAGCAGGCGCATCCCAAGTTGGACCTGTTGCCGGCCGAAGTGGTGGGGCATGATCCCACCAACCTCTTACGCTTCCTGATCATCAACAAGGGCAGCCAGGATGGCACGCGGGCTGAGATGACCGTGGTGACGCCGCGCGGCCTGGTAGGTCGTATCTCCACCGTTGGTCCCAATTGGGCCAGGGTCTTGCTCATCACCGATGTGAGCAGCTCGGTGAATGCGATGGTCCAACGTTCGCGCACCACCGGCGTGGTGCAGGGCCAGGTCGGCGGGCGATTGGTCATGCGCTACATCCCGCAGGGGGAATCGGTGCAGGTGGGTGACCTGATCCTGACCTCCGGGCTGGGGGGTAATTTCCCCAAGGGTGTGCTGATTGGCCGGGTCACGGAGGTGCGCCAGAAGGACATCGAGATGTTTCAGGAGGCCGAGGTCCAATCTGCCGTGAACTTTAATCGTCTGGAGCAGGTCCTGGTCGTCCGCAATTTTGTGCCCACGGAGTTGGGGGGCGAATGAGCCGGCGTGGGCGGCTGGCGCTCAATATCTACCTGGGACTGTTGATCCTGGGCAGCGCCGCGCTCCTCCAATCTTCAGTTCCGCCCCTGCCGGTCTTGGGCATCCGGCCCAGCCTGGTCCTCTTGCTGGTGGTATGCTGGAGCATCGTGCGTGGCGGCCTGGAGGGCATCTGGTGGGGGGTTATCGGCGGGCTGGTCCTGGATATACTCTCCGGCGGGCCGTGGGGGGTCTCCACCCTGGCCCTCACCCTGGTGGCCTGGTTGGCCGGCCTGGCCGAGGTCAACCTTTCCAGAAGCAATATCCTGTTCCCCACCGCCCTGGTCCTGGGCACATCGCTGCTCTATGATCTGGCGTGTATGGCTCTATTGAGTCTGGTCGGCTGGCAGATGGCGCTGCTGGATACGTTCCTGGTAATTATCCTGCCCACAGCCATCATTAACGTGTTGCTCACCTTCGTGATCTGGCCCCTGGTATTGGCCTTGAATCACCTGGTGGGGGGCGGCCGGCAATTGCGGTGGTAAGACTGCCCACCCTCCCGCAGGTTTAACCCTGCGGGAGGGTTCAGGGTAGACAGGCTACGGTGGTAACAGGTATTCGGAAAGGATCGGCATGGATCGAGGAACACGCATCCGGTTCATCCTGTTCCGCGTCGCCATCGTGCTGGTCATGGTGGTATTGCTGACCCAGCTCTGGCGATTGCAGATCGTGGAGGGCCAGCGGTATCAGAAACTGGCAGAAGATAACCGCCTGCGCCTGCGGTTCATCCCGGCGACCCGGGGCGTGATCTATGATCGCAACGTGGTCCTCCTCACCCGGAACCGCCCCAGCTTTACCGTCTCCCTCGTGCCGGCCGAACTGCCTGACCCCGGTGAAGAGGAGCTGATCTTGCAACTGGCTGATCTGCTCCAGATGCCCCCGGCCGAGATCGGTGAGAAGGTCCACGAGGGCCGGCTCAAAGCCCCCTTTTCCCCCGTGATCATCAAAACCAATGTCCCCCGCGATACCGCGTTCATCATCGAGGAGCAGCGTCATCGCCTGCCGGGTGTGCTGGTGGAAATCGAATCCGTCCGCGAGTATCCGAATGGAGCCCTCACCGCTCATCAGGTGGGCTATGTGGGCCGTGTCCCCGGCGAGCGCGCGGACGAGTATGTGGCGCAGGGCTATGATCTCAACGACATCGTCGGCCTCACCGGCGTGGAACTGAGCTACGAATACGAGCTGCGCGGGGTCAAAGGCAGCAGGATCGTGGAGGTGGACTCCCGCGAGCGCGAGCTGCGCACCGTGCCCGGCACCGAAGTCCAACCGCAGCCGGGGCACAACGTCCACCTGACTATAGACACAAAGCTACAGGCCGCCGTGGCCGAGATCCTGGCGGCCGGGATCGCTAAATCCAAGGCCAAATCCGGGGTGGCTATCGTGATGAATGTGCACACCGGCGAGATCCTGGCCTCAGTGAGCCTGCCCACCTACGATAACAACCTGTTCTCCGGCGGCATCTCGGCGGCCGATTATCAGCGGCTGCAAGAAGACCCCCAACGTCCCCTGGTGAACCATGCCATCAGCGGGACCTATCCCCCCGGCTCCACGATCAAGCCCATCTTTGCCGCTGCGGCGTTACAGGAGAACGTGGTGCGCCCGAATACCCGCATCTTTTGCGGCGGCACCATGTCCGTGGCCGACAAATACGTGCCGGACAAGTATTGGACGTTCTACTGCTGGAATCGTTATGGGCATCATGATGTAAACCTGGTCAATTCCATCTCCATGTCCTGCGACATTTATTACTATACCATCGGTGGCGGCACAGACTGGTTCAGGAATCCCCTGGGGCTGGACCGCCTGGAACGTTATGCCCGGCTCTTTGGCCTGGGGGATCGCACCGGGGTTGACCTGCCGGGCGAGAGCCAGGGCCTGATCCCCAACGCGGAATGGAAACTGGCGCAACCCTGGAACAAGAGCGGCGAACCCTGGGTTACCGGTGACACATACAACATGTCCATCGGCCAGGGCTTTGTGTTGGTCACGCCGTTGCAGATCCTTAATGCTATCGTAGCCATCGCCAACGGGGGCACGCTCTACAAGCCCCAGATCGTCCACCACATCACCGATGCCGATGGCAACGTGGTCCAGCCCTTCCGGCGGGAGATCATCCGCCAGCTCCCGGTGAACGATGAATACCTGGCTCTGGTGCGCCGGGGTATGCGAGAGGGCGTGATGTGGGGCACGGCCTATGGGGCGAACCTGTGGCAGATCAACGTGGCGGCCAAGACCGGCACCGCCGAGTACGGCGTGCCAGACGCGACCGGACGCAAACCGACTCATGCCTGGATGGTGGGTTATGCGCCTTATGAGAACCCGGAGATCGGCGTGGTGGTCTTTCTCGAAGGTGGTGGCGGCGGTTCCCAGAACGCCGGGCCGGTGCTGGGCCAGATCGTCAGCACCTACTACGGTTACCCCTATGCCACCCGGCCAACCCCC
>Ga0209101_1000542_pt1 | contig 30748 bp, 28 predicted proteins | sample ConPoolayeCmetaG_FD_185481 | JGI IMG/M metagenome (GOLD analysis project Ga0209101, IMG submission 185481) | Hot spring microbial mat communities from California, USA to study Microbial Dark Matter (Phase II) - Cone Pool mat layer C metaG... ...
ATGTGGAACCGCAGACGGGGCGCGAGAGCGAGGGTCGAAGGCCGCAAGCCCGTGGTGGCAGCGCGTTTGCCCAGGTTGCAGAAGACGCCGAAATGCGCGACCGGATCGTCGGGATTGCGCTGCAGCGCATGTTCCGCCAACACCACGCCCTGGCTCCAGAGCCAGTCACGCTCCGTCGCCTCGACGCTCTCGGCCTCGTGGCAGAGCTGCAGCGCGGCTCGCGCTGCAGGCGAGGTCGGTGGCATGGCCGGAGCGAGCCCTGCACCGAGGGCCAGCAGCGCGATCCCGGCCATCCAGGCTCTCGAAGCCATGTGCTCGCGGCTTCGCAAGCCTCATGCCGTCTGAGAGCCGCGCGACGACGGCATCGGGCCCGTGGCAGGGTGGCAGAAACGTGCGGGGCCGTTGCAGTCCTGCCGCTCAAGGCTTCGCGGGGTCTCCGGCTCGCAAGTACTCGCCGAGCAGATCACGCGAGTGTTCGGCCTCGTGACAGTCGACGCACAGGTTTTCCCAGTTGGAGCCGTCGGCCGGGTTGTTGTCGTGGTTGCCGTCCTTGTGGTGCACGGTGAGCAGGTGCAGCGTGCTCGTGTCGAACTCGCGGGCACAACGGGCGCAGATCCAGCCGTGGAGGGCGAGGGAACGCTCGCGGTAGCCCTGCTGCCGGGCCCGGGCGGCCTGCGCCGCCTCGCGGTAAAAGGCGTCCCAGTCCCGGGACGGGCTCGCCCGCAGGCGGCGTCCTGGACGAAAGCTCCGGGTTGCCATGGCAACGCCAAGGATACCGCGACGAGCATGCCAGTGCAGCAGGGGGGACGGCTGGAGCGAGGCGCCCCCCTGCCGAGGGGCGAACGGGGAGCCGGGGGTCCCGTGGCCTTCGCGCCGCGAACGGCGTAGCGTCGTCGGCGAGGATCGCGAACCATGACCGAGCCGTTTCGCATCGAGGGCGCCTGTCATCCGCGTTTTGCCCGGGTCCGGGGTGTGCTCGAGCATCACTTCGCCGAGGGTCGCGAGACGGGTGCTGCGGTGTGTGTGCTGCATCAGGGAGAGCCCGTCGTCGACCTGTGGGGCGGCTTTGCCGATCAGCGCCGGACGAGGCTCTGGGAGCGAGACACGATCCTCAACGTGTATTCCTGTACCAAAGGGATGGCGGCGTTGTGCGTCCATCGTCTGCTCAGCGAGGGGCGCCTCGACCTCGACCGGCCTGTGGCGCATTACTGGCCCGAGTTCGAGCAGGCGGGGAAGGCGCGGGTCCGCGTCCGGTGGCTGCTCGCCCATCGGGCCGGCCTGGCAGCGATCCGCGAGCTGTTGCCGGAGGAGGCGCTCTACGATGCGGGTGCGATGGCCGCGGCGCTCGCGGCGGAGCGCCCCTGGTGGACCCCCGGCGAGGCCCACGGCTACCACGCGCTCACCTTTGGCTGGCTTGCGGGCGAGCTCGTCCGCCGGGTGAGCGGGCGGTCGGTGGGCCGCTATTTCCGCGACGAGCTGGCGCAGCCCCTCGGCGTGGATTTCCACATCGGGCTCGATGAGGTGCACGAGCCGCGGGTCGCCGAAATGAGCCCCATTCCGCTTCCGCCACGGGACGCGGCGGGCCCCAATCTCGCAGCGATCATCATGCGCGATCCGCAGGGGCTCGCCGCGCGGGCCTTCACGAACCCGCCTTCGATCGCGCGCGGCGTGAACTACCGTGCCTGGCGTGCAGCCGAGATCCCTGGAGCGAACGGGACTGGCAATGCCCGCGCCATGGCGACGATCTACGGCGCGCTGGCCTGCGGCGGAACGTGGCGCGGCGTCGAGGTCCTCGACCGTGCTGGCGTGCGGCGCTGCGCAGTGGAGGAGACGCAGGGCCCCGATCTCGTGCTCCAGGTCCCGACGCGCTTCGGCCTCGGCTTCATGCTGCCGCAGTCCACGCCCGAGACGCAGCTTGGCCGCAGCCATCTCGCCTTCGGCCATCCGGGTGCGGGGGGCCAGGTGGCCTTCGCCGACCCCGCGCATCAGCTCGGCTTCGCCTACGTCACGAACCGCATGGGGCCGCACGTCCTCCTCGACCCGCGGGCGGTGGCGCTCATCGACGCCGTCTACGCCGCACTCTGATCGCGCTGCGTGACACGGTCCGGGTCACTGCCTCCCGGTACAGCTGCTGGAGGCGGCGGGTCATCGGACCGGGCGTCGCTGAGCCGACGGGGTGCCCATCGAGACGGACGACGGGGACCACCTCGATGGTCGAGGCGGTGATGAGGATCTCGTCGGCTCGTCGCAACCGGCGCACCGTAATGGGTTCTTCGCGCACCACCAGGCCGTCGCGGCGTGCGAGCCGCAGCACGAGGTCCCGGGTGACTCCACCGAGCACGCCCGAGGCAAGCGGGGCGGTCACCAGCCTGCGCCCTTCGACGAGAACGAGGTTGGACGTCGTCCCTTCCGTGACCTGGCCCTCGGGAGTCACGTAAAGCCCTTCGACGGCCCCTGCGCGGGCCGCGTAGAGCTTGCCGGCGACCGCGCTTGCGTGCCCGAGGAGCTTGACCCCACCCCACCACGGGGCGTTGTCCCGCGGAAACGGCAAGGTCACCACGGCGATGCCCTCGGCCTGCTGGCGTGCGAGATCCGGGGGCAGCGGGCGGAGCGACAGGAGCAGCGTCGGGGCCACGCTGGCCGTCGGCAGCACGCCCTCGCCCGCCACCCCGCGCGTGACCGTGAGCCGCAGCGTGGCATCGGGGAGGCCGTTGCGCGCGATCAGCTGGCGGGAGCGCTCGACCCACCGTGCAGCGGGCTCCAGGCGGGGAAGCCCGAGCAGCCGGGCGGCGGCGCGAAGGCGACGGTGATGAGCGGGCACCGCGAAGGGCTCGCCGTCGTAGCTCCGCCACGTGTCGTACACGCCGTCGCCGTGCAGGAGCCCGCGATCGAGCGCGGAGACGCGGGCGCGGGATGCCGGGACGAAGCGGCCGTTCAGCCAGACGACCATCGCGGTTGCGCGCCGATCGCTTCGCCGAGTGCACGGCGAAGCCCCGCGGTCTTCAGCCAGGCCTCGTCGAGCTCCCTGCTGGGGTCGGAGTCGGCGACGATGCCACAGCCGGCGTGCCAGCGAAGGGTCCGCCCCCGCACGACGCCCGTCCGGATCGGCAGACCGAGCTCGGCATCGCCCTCCGGGTGCAGCAGGCCCAGGGCACCCGTGTAGATGCCGCGGGGCCACGGCTCGAGCTCGGCGATGATCTCCATCGCTCGCAATTTGGGGGCGCCCGTGACGGATCCGCCGGGAAAGAGCGCCTGCAGGATCGCCGGCAGAGTCACGCCCTCCCCGAGCTCGCCCGACACGACGGACACCAGATGATGGAGCGTGGGCTGCGTGTCCACACGAGCGAGCGCATCCACGCGGACACTCCCGGTGCGGCAGACGCGGCCAAGATCGTTGCGCTCGAGATCGACGATCATCACGTGCTCCGCGGCTTCCTTTGCATCGGCGGCGAGCGCTGCGGCGAGCGCGGCGTCGTCGTCTCGATTGGCTCCGCGGGGTCTGGTGCCCTTGATCGGGTGGGTCTCGATCCGACGCCCGCGGATGCGAAGAAAGAGTTCCGGCGAGTTGGCGACGATCTGGCAGTCTCCGAGATCGAGGTAGGCAGCGTGCGAGGCCGGATGGGTCTCGGCGAGCCGCGCGAAGAGTGCCCATGGGGGACCGACGAGGGGCGCCGTGAACGGTTGCGTGAGGTCGACCTGATACGCGTCGCCTGCCGCGAGATAGGCGAGAATCCGCTGGACGGCCGCGATCCAGGCCTCGGCTCGCCACGCCGCCGCGAGGGGCTCGCGGCTCAACGGACCCGCCCATCGCGGGGCGTGCTTCTCTAGGCAGCGCAGCCACTCGACTCGGGCCCGCGAGGGCGTGGAGCATGCGAGCACATAGCGGCGGTGCTGGCGCTCGTAGACGAGCAGCGGATCGTAGCGCCGGAGCACCGCGAGGGGACCGTCGAACGCGGCGGGGACAGGCCGTGGCGCGCAGCGAGCCCCCAGCTCGTAGCTGAGGCAGGCAACGACGCCGCCATAGGGGAATGCGAGCCCACGGGTGCTCTCCGCAGTATCCGCCAGGAAGGCGGCGATTGTCTCCAAGGGAGCGGGATGCGCTGCATCGATCCGCAGTTCTGCCACGGGGTGGCAGCCGAGCAGCGTGACGGGGCGCTGCGGGTCCGGCACCTCGAGCAGCATGGCCCCTGGCTCGCTTGCGAGGCACGCCAGGACCTCGAGCGGAGCGGCCGACGCCGACACGGGCAGGAGGGGCATCGAGAGCACCGAGGCTACGGCCCGCCCCCGGGTGGGTCAAGGCAGCCTGCCGGTTGACTCGCGCCAGCGATCGACGCACGGTCGCGGTCCGACGAGGAGGTGCTCATGCGTCGATGCTTCGCTCTGGTGTTCTCGGTGCTCGCTGCGATACCTGCGGCGGCCGGAACGTGGAAGATCGATCCCGCGCATACCAGCGTGCAGTTCGCCGTGCGGCACATGATGGTGAGCAATGTGCGGGGCACCTTCGGGACGGTGAGTGGCACCGTCACCGGAGATCCCGCCAACCCACGCGAGGCGGTGATCGAGGTGACGATCGACGCGCGCAGCATCGACACCCGCAACGCCAAACGGGACGATCACCTGCGTGGGCCCGACTTTCTCGACGTGGACCGCTTTCCGACGATCAGCTTTCGCTCGACCCGCATCGAGCCGGCGGGCGAGGGCGAGTTTCGTGTGACGGGTGACCTCACGCTCCACGGGACGACGAAGCCGATCGTCCTCGAAGTGCGGGATCTCACACCGCCCATCAAGGATCCCTTTGGCAAGACGCGTGCGGGCGCCCACGCGACGACGACCATCGATCGCAAGGCCTTCGGCATCGACTACTCGAAGGTCATGGACAACGGCGGGCTGGTGGTGGGGGATACGGTGAGGATCACGGTCGACGTCGAGGCTACGCTCGAGCAGTGAGCGACGATCGGACGCCGATCCTGGTGGGCGCGGGGCAGCTCACCCAACGCGACGTCGAGCCGCAGGAAGCCCTCGAGCCCCTCGCGATGATGGCCGAGGTGGCGCGCCGGGCGTGCGCGGATGCGGGGGTGAGCGCTCGCCTGCTCGAGCGTGTCGACGACCTGCGCGTGGTGAACGTCTTCAGCTGGGCCTACGGGAACGCCCCCCGACTCCTCGCCGAGCGGCTCGGGATGCATCCCGCCCACGCCGTGTACACGACGCTCGGGGGCAACACGCCCCAGTGGCTCGTGAACCGCACCGCGGCGCGCATCGCGGCCGGTGAGACCCGCCTGGCGTTGTTGGTCGGTGCCGAGGCGGTGCGCACCGTGTTACGGGCGCAGCGGGCGGGGATCGCGCTCGGATGGGCCCACGGCGGCGGCGAGCCGGTGATCGTGGGGGACACGCGCGAGGGGCAGTCGGCCCACGAGGCGGCCCATGGCATGACCCTGCCCGTGCGGATCTACCCGCTGTTCGAGAACGCCCTGCGTGCTGCCGCGGGCCGTTCGCTCGCCGAACATCAGGCGCACCTCGGACGGCTCTGCGCGCGGATGGCGGCAGTGGCGGCGGACAATCCCTATGCCTGGTTTCGCGACCGACCGACGGCCGAGCAGATCGCGACGCCGAGTCTCACGAACCGCTGGGTCGGCTTCCCGTACACCAAACGGATGAACGCGATCATCGAGGTCGACCAGGCGGCCGGCGTGTTGCTGAGCTCGGTGGACGAGGCGCGTCGGCTCGGGATCCCCCAGGAGCGCTGGGTGTATCTGTGGGGCTGCGGCGAAGCACACGACCGCTGGTTCGTTTCCGAGCGGGTCGACTACACCACGTCCCCGGCCATCCGCGAGGCCGCGCGGCAGGCCTGCGAAGCGGCCGACGTCGCGATCGGCCAGATCCAGCACCTGGAGCTCTACTCGTGCTTCCCCTCGGCAGTGCAGATCTCCGCGGCGATGCTCGGCCTCCCGCCTGACGAGGGTCGTCCGCTCACCCTGACCGGCGGGCTGCCCTACTTCGGCGGGCCGGGAAACAACTACAGCATGCACGGAATCGCCGAGGCGATGGCCCGCGTCCGGGCGAGCCGCGGCTCGCTCGCGCTGGTGACGGCCCTCGGGTGGTACCTGACTAAACATGCCGTCGGGATCTACGGCGGCACGCCACCAAGCCGTCCGTTCGCGCTGGCCGACGTCGCCGCGCGCCAGAAGCTGCTCGACGCCGCTCCCGCACCGGAGCTGGTCGAGCGGCCGCCGGCCGGTCCCGCGACCGTCGAGACCTATACCGTGGTGCACGATCGAGATGGGGCGCCGCACAGGGGCATCGTGATCGGACGCCTCCCCGACGGCCGACGGTTCCTGGCGAACCTGCCCCGCGAGCGAGGCCTGCTCGAAGCGTTCGAGTCCCGGGAGCGCATCGGGACTGCAGGGCGTGTCGTCGCTGGCGACGAGGTCAACTTGTTCGAGCCTGCGGGGTGAGGGGCGCGCGATGAAGCGCGGGTACGCACGACGGCGCGAGGGATGGGGGAGCCGGCTGGGGGTCATCCTGGCGGTGGCCGGCTCGGCAGTCGGCCTCGGGAATTTTCTGCGGTTCCCGGGGCTGGCGGCCGAGTACGGGGGGGGCGCCTTCATGATTCCCTACTTCGTCTCCATCCTGCTCATCGGCATCCCGATCTGCTGGTGCGAGTGGACCATCGGTCGGTACGGTGGGGTACGCGGCTACAACAGCGCGCCGGGAATCTTTCGCGCGCTGGTACCGGTGCGGGGCAGTGGATACATCGGCGTGCTTGCGCTGATCATCCCTGTCGTCATTTACATGTACTACGTTTACGTCGAGGCCTGGTGTCTCGCCTATGCGTGGTTCTATCTGACGGGCGCGCTCGACCTCGGTCGAGACCCGACGCAGTACGCCGCCTTTTTCGAATCGTTCGTGGGCGTCCATGCCGACGGTGTGACGACGTCCGGCGGGCTGCAACCCGCCGTCATCTTCCTGATCGTCGTGTTCGCCCTGAACTTCGCGCTGATCTACCGTGGGCTGTCAGCCGGAATCGAGCGGTTCTGTACCATCGCCATGCCCGCGCTCATTCTGATCGCCTTCGTCGTGCTCGCGCGCGTATTGACGCTGGGAACGCCGGATCCGGCGTTCCCCGAGCGTAATCTGCTCAACGGTCTGGGCTTCATGTGGAATCCGAAGATCCCCGAGGGTGGAACGTTGCTCGGCGTGCTCGCCAATCCCGAGATCTGGCTGCAGGCCGCGGGTCAGGTCTTTTTCAGCCTATCGGTCGGCTTCGGCGTGGTGCTCACCTACGCGAGCTACCTCCGGGAGCGCGACGACATCGTCCTGTCGGGGCTCACGGCGTCGGCGACGAACGAGTTCTGCGAGGTGGTCCTGGGCGGGCTCATCACCGTGCCCGCGGCATTCATCTTCCTCGGGCCGGACCCCATTCAACAGGTGGCCGGCTCGAGCATCGGCCTCGGCTTCTACACCCTGCCCGTCATCTTCGAGTACCTGCCGGTGGGAGCGCTGTTCGGCTTCCTCTGGTTCCTGCTCCTCTTCCTGGCGGCCGTCACCTCGTCGCTCTCGATGCTGCAGCCCGCGATCGCCTTCCTCGAGGAGGGCTTCGACCTGGGGCGTCGCGCTGCGGTCACCATCCTGGGGCTGGTGACGGCGACCGGTTCGCTCTTCGTGGTGTACTTCAGCAAGGATCTGACGGCGCTCGACGTCCTGGACTTCTGGGTCGGGCAGGTGCTGATCTTCACCCTGGCCACCGTCACGGTGATCGTCTTCGGCTGGGTCGTGGGCATCGATCGCGGCCTGGCCGAGGCGCACCGCGGGGCCGAGATGCGAATTCCTCGGGTATTTCGCTACGTGATCAAGTACGTGTGCCCGGTGTACCTCCTGACCATCTTTGCCGGCTTCCTGTACAGGAACGCCCCGGCCTACCTCGCAAAGATCGCCGAGCAACCGAGCGCCACGGCGACGGTGCTGTTTCTCGCGGTCGTCGCCATCTTCTTCGGTCTGGCGGTGCGCGAGGCCATGCGACGCTGGGATGCGGCCGAAGCCGGGACGCGCAGCCGGAGGGCGCACGGGTGACGCCTGCAGGCTGGCTACTGATGATCGTGTCCTGCGGGACCGTGACAGCGCTCGTGGCGTGGTGCTTCTGGCGGGTGTTGCGCCTGCCTTCGCCGCGGCCCGAGTTGCACGCGCCGCTCGACATCGAGACGCGCGAAAAGCCCTGAGCGCCCCCCTGTCCCCGCCCCTCAGCGGTCGGCGAGGAGCATGCGGGCGAGCACGTCGGCGATGGCCTCGCCGGCAGCCCGGTGCCCAGCGATCGAAAGATGCATGCCGTCGACGTAGGCCGGCGAGCGCGCCGCGCGATAGGCCGACGTCAGGTCGAGCGCGCCGTCGCCGCGGCGGGTCGCGAGGGCCAAGTACGGTTCACGATGGGGCTCGGCCTCGTTCCACCGGAGTGCGCCTTCGGTCGGGTGCCACACGTACAGCATGCGTACGTCGTGTCGGCGGGCAATGTCCCCCAGGGCTGCGAAGCGGGCGAGGTTCCGGCGCCCGAGCCGTGCAAGATCGGGCGCCGGTCGGGGCACGCGATAGCGGCCGAGCCAGGTGTAGGCGCCATAGACGAGGGCTTCTTCGATCGCGAGGCGCGGAGCGCGGTTGAAGTAGGGGGTCTCGCCGATGCGGGTCTTCTCGCGACGGAAGTCGTCCTCCAGCGCGGTGACGACCCACGTCGACGCGTCGAAGCCGCCCGTGGCGCGGACCAGGCCGAGAATGTTGGCCGGACCCCAGGCGTTCACCCCGGCGACGAGCGCTTCCACCCGGAGCCCCAGACGCGCCTCCAGCATCCCGGCCGCGACCATGCCGAAGAGCTGGCGATCGTCGACGTAGCTTCCTCCCCAGGTGACGGAATCACCGAGAAAGAGAAGCCGCTCGACTCCGGGAGGGCGCCGCGGGTCGACATCGGCACCGCGCACACCGAAGGCATTCACCCGGACACGCGCCTGCGCGATCCGCTGGTGCGTTTGATTCGGGAGGGGGCGATAGCCCCAGGCCAGCCGATTATCGTACAGGACCGGGCTCCCCAGGCCCCACAGGCGCAGCGCGATCTCGATCGCCAGCAGCGTGGTCACGAGCCCTGCGCACGCGAGGGCGAACCATTGCGCAAATCGGCGCAGCATGCGAGACGGCTTTACACCCTTGCGTCCCTCGAGGGCACCGTCTAGCGTACCGCGGCGTGAATGCGGCGGTGAGCCTCTTGGGGCGCGTGCTCCCCACGACGGTGCACCTGCGCGCGGCGATCCCGCCGACCCATCCATCTGCGAAACTGTTGGGGACCGAGCGCATGGGCACGGGGACGCTGATCGATCCCGAGGGGCTCGTGCTCACGGTCAACTACGTTGTGCTCGGGGCGCGCGACGTCCGGGCGACGCTCCTCGACGGGCGCGAGCATATCGCCGAGGTGTTGAAGTACGACTTCGAATCGGGCCTCGGCCTGGTCCGCATCCCCCTGCGGGGCTTGCCGGCGGTCGCCCTCCATCCCTCGACCGGGCTCGCGCTCGGGCAGGAGGTATTCTGTATCGCCAGCGTCGGCGAAGGGTCGGCCCGCGTCGGGACGGGAGCGATCAGCTATCTCGGACCGTTCGACGCGAACTGGGAGTACGTGCTCGATCGAGCGATCATGACGACGAGCATGAACCCAGGCCTCGGCGGGGGGCCGCTGCTCGACGCGCTCGGCCGCATGGTCGGTGTCGTCTCCTTGAACCTCAACGAGATCGGCCGGTTCTCGCTCGCCATTCCCAGCGACTATTTTCTCGACGCACGGGACCGCTTTCTCGCCGGCGGTCGGCGTGGCATGGGTGCACGCGCCTGGCTCGGCGTGTTCTGCTACGCGATGAATGCGCGGGTCGTGATCGCCGGGGTACTGCCGGGCGCGCCGGGTGACCAGGCCGGCTTGCGGCCAGGCGATGTCGTGCTCGCCATCGACGGGCGCGCCATCGGCGATCGGATCTCGATGTATCGGAGTCTGTGGTCTCGCCGGCCGGGCGAAGCAGTGACGCTCGACATTGCCCGAGGCAGCCAGCCCCGTCGGGTCACGCTGGCGGCCGGCGACCCGGTCGACTTTTTCGCGGAGTGACAGGCCACCGCCGCTCATGATCGCACCGGCACGTCGCTGGGAGGCGTTGCGCGCGGGGTTCCGCTGGGTTCTGCCGGAGGAGTTCAACTTCGGGGCCCTAGTCGACGCGTGGGCGACCGACCGGAGCCGGCTCGCGCTCGTTGCCGAAAGCGCTGCGGGCGAAGTGACTCGGCTGTCGTTCTGGGACGTGAGCAAGGCCTCGAATCGGGCCCGGCACGCGCTGGCCGCGATGGGTGTCTCCCGGGGCGACCCTGTCCTGGTGATGCTCCCGCGGATCCCCGCGTGGCACGTGGCCGTCGTGGGGGCCATGAAGCTCGGCGCGCTCGTGGTGCCGTGCACGACCGCGCTGCGCGCACGCGATCTTGCCTGGCGCCTTCGGCACAGCGGCGCTCGCGCCGTCGTCACGACGCTCGAGCTCGTGCCGGAAGTGGAGCGTGCGCTCGACGCCCTCGAGTCTCCGCCCGCGCGGATCGCGCTGGGCGGGGCGCCGGCGGGATGGCACGACTGGGATCGACTGCTGGCACGGGCAGGCGACGGCGGCACGGCTGCCCGCACGCGCTGCGACGAGCCAGCGCTGTGCTACTACACTTCCGGGACCACGAAAGACCCGAAGGCCGTCCTGCATGGCCACGGCTACGCCTTCGCACACCGCTGGACCGGCGAGTACTGGCTGGATGTCCAGCGAACCGGTCTGCACTGGACCACGGCCGACACGGGCTGGGCGAAGGCCGCCTATGGCGTGCTCTTCGGGCCGTGGATGAACGGTGCGCCGCTGTTTCTCTCCCAGACTCGCTTCGATCCCGAACGGCAGCTCGACCTGCTCGAGCGCTGGGAGATCACGACCTTCTGCGCCCCGCCGACCGAATACCGCCTCCTCGTCCAGCAGGATCTGCGGCGCTGGCGGCTGCCGCGACTGCGGCACTGCACGGCAGCAGGAGAGCCGCTCAATCCGGAGGTCATCCACACCTGGCACGATCGCTTCGGGCTCTTCATCCACGACGGCTACGGACAGACGGAGACGACGCTCCTTGCGGCGAATCTGCCTGCCCTCCCGATCCGCCCCGGGTCGATGGGCAAGCCCTTCCCGGGCCACGACCTGCGGGTCATCGATGCCGACGGCAACGAGGCCCCGGTGGGCGAGCTCGGGGACCTTGCGCTTCGCGGTCGGCCCCCTTCGCTGTTCCTCGGGTACTGGAAGGACGCCGAGGCCACGGCGGCCTGCTGGCGCGGCGAGTGGTACGTGACTGGAGATCGCGGCCGGCGGGACGAGGACGGCTATCTCTGGTTCGTTGGCCGTGCCGACGATGTAATCATCTCGGCCGGATATCGCATCGGTCCCTTCGAGGTCGAGAGCGCGCTGCTGGAACACGAGGCGGTGGTCGAATCGGCGGTGGTCGGCAGCCCCGACCCGGTGCGCGGCGAGGTCGTGAAGGCCTTCGTGGTCTTGCGGCCGGGGATTGCGGGCACCCCGGAGCTCGTGCGTGTACTGCAAGAACACGTCAAGCGGGTCACGGCGCCCTACAAGTACCCTCGCGCGATCGAGTTCGTGGATGCCCTGCCGAAGACGGTCAGCGGGAAGATTCGCCGCGGCGAGCTGCGGGCGAAAGAGCGCAGCCGAGTGGGGGCCGGGGATCACGAGCAGGCGTGAATCGCGAGCAGCTTCCTGCAGCCGAGCCCGTCGATCTGCGGCGCTGCGATCCCGACCTCGTCGCGCCAGAACTGCGGGTCGGCGAGGAGCTCGACGATGGCCCGCAGATGGCCGTCCTGGGAGAAGACGATGCCGCCGGGGCGCAGGCGGGGCAGGAGCCGTCGGAGGCAGGTTCGCGTGGCACTGCACAGGTCGACGTCGAGCAGTGCCACGTCGACGGGAAGGTCGAACTGCGCCAGCGTGTCCTCGAACCACCCCTTGTGCAGCGTGACGACCTCCGTGGCGCCGTAGCGAGCGAGCACCCGCTCGACACCGCGCTGCCGGGCGCGAAACGCGCCGGCACGGAACCGGACGCGCGTGCCCCAGAGCGTCACGTGCTCCTCGTCGTTCGGCGGGATGCCGCGAAAGGAGTCGAAGACGTGCAGGTGACCGCCAGCCAGACGCACCACCAGGCTGAGCTTGGCCGTCGATCCGCCCTTGCCGCAGCCGGCTTCGACCACCGTCAGGTCGGGCCGGCCCGCGCGGGCGAGGATCGCGCTCGCCACCGTCAGCAGCTCGGCCTGCGTGTGGTAGGTGCGGACGGCATTCGTGATGGCGAGGAAGCGAGCGACGAGCCCCAGCCGCGCAGCGAGGGGGACGGGCAGGGGCCACCGGGCGCGGAGGAAGTCGAGCACGGCCTGGCGATCACGGGTGACCAGAAAGCGCAGCGACTGCACGCGACGGTAGAGCGTGCCCGGTCCGCGCCGCATGGGCCGTGCTTCCGTCACGCTCCTTCAGTCGACAACGCGGCCGGGCGAGGCGACAGCATCGTCGAGCCCGGTGAAACGTACCGACACCTCGGCCCGGTGGCGCAAGCCCAGGGTGACCAGCAGGCTGGCTAGCGCCTCGAGATGGCGAGCGCCAGCGATCCCTCCGAGATCCACGGGCCGCAGGCCCGGAATCCGGGCCACGAGGGCGATGACCTCGGCCACCGCCCCTGCCTGGTCGCCGCACAGGGGGACGTCGGCATCGAGGGGGGCATCGAGCCGTGCGAGCAGGGTGGGCGGCAGGGTCTTGAAGGCACTGACGACCCGCGCGCAGGGCAGGGCGCTCTGCAGAAACTCGCCCACGGAACGGGCCTCGGGCAGGGAAGCGACCTCGGCGTGTCCGTCGACGATGCGGAGGGGGAGCATGGCATCGATCACGAGCTTTCCGGAGAGCTGGGACCGGCCGGCGCGAAGCAGGTCGGGCAGCCCTGCCAGCGGAAGGGCCAGGACGAGCCGCTCGCAGCGAGCGAGCGTGTCGCTGACCGAGCGAGCCTCGACAGGCACGCCCCGTGGAAGCCGCTCGCGGACCGCGCGGGCGGCCGCCCGCGCCCGTTCGAGGCTGCGCGAGGCGATCACGATGGGCTCGCCCGCTGCAGCCAGCCGCAGGACCAGGCCATAGCCTCGCCCGCTGCTGCCCCCCACGACGCCGATCGGCGGCATCGTGATGCTCCTAGCCGGTTGCCGCCACCCTGGCTACCGCGGCTGCCCCCTGTTTGCGCTTGACTGGCTCGGGCGCGGTGAGTACCGTCCCGTGCCTGGCCCGTGTCCCGGCAGCGCTTGGCGAGACGTCGATGCTCCGGAGGAGACGGGCGCTCGGCGACCGCAGTGACGTGCAACCCGACGGTGGGATGAGCGGGGGAGAAGGGTGAGCGGGCCGCGTCAGGCTGCCTCTCCAGACCACGCGGGTGAATTGGAAGCGCATGGAAAAGCGATCCCACGAGAAGAAGTCACGTGAGCGGGAAGGCCGGGGGGGATCCCGTGCCGTGCCCGGGCCGCCGGCAGCGGTCAACGACGCCGACGTCGTCGATGCGGCGGCGCCCGAGGAGATCGATCAGGTTGTATCGATGCTCGGCGATATGGACGTCGAGCTCGAGGGCGTCGAAGAATCCGCCCTGACAGAAGAGCCTGCCGAAAAAGCCGTCGAGGGCGAGTGGGTCGAGGAAGCCGCCGAGGAGCAGGAAGTCGAACGCGCCCCCGGGGAGACCGCCGACCCCGTCCGCATGTACCTCCAGGAGATGGGCGGGGTGCCCCTGCTCACGCGCGAGGAAGAGGTCGCCATCGCCAAGGAGATCGAGGCGGGCGAACGCGAGGTCCGCGAGGCTGTGTTCTCGCTGGATCTCGCGCTCCGCTACGTGATCGAGCTGGGCGAGCGGCTGCGAAGTGGCGACATCGACGCGCGTCACGTGTTCGGAGACGACGAGCAGCCCAGCGAGGCCGGCGCGACCGAGGGCGCCGAGACCGGTCCCCGCGAGGACAAACGCGCGGAGGCGTTTCTCCGGCAGGTCGGCAAGCTCAAGCGGCTGGCGACCGAGCGCGAGAAGCTCCAGGCCGAGGCCGCGAAGGTCCGGACCACGAAGACCCGCAAGGCGGCCATCGAAAAACGGCTGGCGACCATTGCGACGCAGGTGCGCGACTGCCTCCTCGAGACCCGGATCGGCCCGCGCCACATCACGCGGATCGTCGACCGGCTCAAGGAGATTCAAAAAACCGTCGACACCGAACAGGCGGCGATCAAGCGCTTGGAGGATCGCCTCGGCCATCCGGCCTCCGAGATCGCGAAGCACGCGACCAAGATCCGCAACGACGACAAGGATGCCATTCGGACGGCGAGCCGGCTCTTTCGCGTCCCTGCGGCGCAGGTCGTCGAGGCGGCCGAGGCGATCAAGGAATCTCGGCGCAAGATCAAGCAGGCCCTGGAGGACATCGACATGTCCGCCGAGGCCTTGCGCACGGTGCTCTCGACCATCCGGCGCGGCGAGTGGAAGGCGTCCGAAGGCAAGCGTCGTCTGATCGAGGCGAACCTCCGACTCGTGGTTTCGATCGCCAAACGCTACACGAACCGCGGGCTCGGGTTTCTCGATCTCATCCAGGAGGGGAATATCGGCCTCATGCGGGCCGTCGAGAAGTTCGAGTACCAGCGGGGATACAAGTTCTCGACCTACGCCACGTGGTGGATCCGACAGTCGGTCAGCCGGGCCATCGCCGACCAGGCCCGGACGATTCGCATCCCCGTGCACATGATCGAGACCATCAACAAGGTGATCCGCACCTCCCGCTACCTCGTGCAGCAGTATGGCCGCGAGCCCTCGGCGGAGGAGATCGCCCAGCAGATGGAGATGCCGGCGGACAAGGTCCGCAAGGTCCTGAAGATCGTCAAGGAGCCCGTCTCGCTCGAGACCCCGATCGGCGACGACGAGGAGAGCTCGCTCGGCGATTTCGTCGAGGACCGGCAGACCCTGTCGCCAGCGGATGCCGCGATGGCGCTCTCGCTCGAAGAGCAGACGCGGAAGGTCCTGGCGACCCTGACGCCCCGCGAGGAGCAGATCCTGCGCCTCCGCTTCGGCATCGGGGAGAAGTCCGATTACACGCTGGAAGAGGTGGGCCAGCGATTCGCCGTGACTCGCGAGCGCATTCGCCAGATCGAGGCGAAAGCGCTGCGGAAGCTCCGCTCGCCGAACCGCTCGCGGCATCTGGAATCGTTCGTCGGACGACAGTGAGCGGCGCAGCCTTCAAGGCTGCGCGCTGATGGTCACTGGCAGGCCCTCGCGAAAGCCTGTGCTGTCGCCGACGACGATCGGCTGCCCCTCGGCGAGCGGACCGTCCACCTGGACGTGATCCCCGAGCTCCGTGCCCGCCTGCACCGGCAAGCGGCGGAGCCGCCCATCGCTGACTGCCCAGACGAAGGCACCCTCGAGGTCCCGACGGATCGCGGCGCGAGGCACCAGGACTGCTCTGCCGGGAGTGCCGGTGCGCAGCGGCTCGAAGAAGGTGATGCGGGCGCTCATGTCGGGCCACAGCCGCTCGTCGGGCTGCTCGATCTGTACCTCGACGCGCAGCGTGCCTTTCTGGCGGTCGACCTGGGGATAGAGCTTCACGACGTGGGCGGCATAGCGCTGATCGGGCCAGGCATCGGGGACGACTTCGGCCGGCTGGCCCGGGTGGAGCTTGCCCAGCTCGCTTTCGGTGACGTCCACCTGGCCCCGCAGCTCGACGAGGTTGGCCATGCGAATCAGATCGCCCGACCCGGAGAAACCGCCCGGCACCGCGATCTCGCCGACCTCTTTCAGCTTGGCCAGAATGACTCCACTGCGGGGGGCGCGGAGGGTCGTGTACTCGAGGGCCACGCGGGCCTGCTGCAACTCCGCCTCGGCCTGCGCCACGCGGGCGACGGCCTGCTCCGTTCGTGCCCGCTGGACGTCCCGCTCTTCGCGAGAGACGATACCGCCCTCGGCGAGCGGTGCGATCCGCGCGAGCTGGGCCCGCTGCAGCTCCGCCTCGGCGCGCGCGAGGCGCAGGCTGGCCTCGGCCTGTCGCACGGCAGCGTCGTATTCGCGCGCATCGAGCTGGACCAGCGGATCGCCGGCCTCCACGCGGTCGCCTTCCTCGACCAGGTAGCGGTCGATCCGCCCGGCGACCCGCACGCCGATGGCGATATACCGGTCGGCGCTGACGACATAGCCGGCACCCGAGATGACCGGCACCCGCAGCGCCTGACCGCTGGCTTCGGACAGCACCGTGACCGGAGCGACGTCCACCTGGACCGGTGCCGCGCTGCGATACCACCAGGTCGCGGCGGCCGCGATCGCGAGCCCGAGAAGGGTGAAGGCCAGCACGCGACGACGCCGCGGACGCCGGGGGGTCGTGGCCCCGGTGGCTCGCGGTCGACGCAGCGCCTCGAGGTGCTGCCGCAGCTCCTCGCTGGCATCGGGGGGATGCTCGAGGGTCATGGTGCCCTCATGCCCGGTGCAAGGCCTCGATGACGCGGAGATTGGCGGCACGCCAGGCCGGGCCGAGCCCGCCTGCGACCCCGATCGCCGCAGCAAAGCCAACGCCGAGCAGGACACCGATCGGGGTCGGCTCGAGGAGCACCGTCGCCACGCTGAAGGTCATCATGCTGAAGGCGACTCCGCGGAGCAACGTATTGACGGCCACCATGGCCCCGAGCGCCAGCACGAGGCCGGCCAGCAAGCCGCCGCCTGCCAGCAGCAGCGATTCGGTCAGGAACGACAGCAGAATGGCGCCGCGCCCGAAGCCGAGGGCACGCAGGGTGCCGATCTCGGCCGTCCGGCTGCTCACCGCCGCGTACATGGTATTGAGCGCGCCGAAAGTCGCTCCGGTGGCCATCACCACGGCCAGCGTGAGGACCAGCACGTAGAGCGCGTTCGCCGTCTCGGCCTGCTGCTGGTAGTAAACCGTCTCGGGCTTCGCCTCGAGCGTGAAGCGACCATCGCGGTCGATGCGCCGGATCATGTCGGAGGGATCGATCCCGGCGGCGACCCGAAGGCGCACCGCGGAATACCCCTGGCGGCGCGTATCGCCCTGGACATCGCCGACGTCGGCCCAGATCTCGCTGTCGAAGGCCGTGCCGCCGGAATCGAACACGCCCACCACGGTCCACTGCCGCCGTCCAAAATCGGCGATCGACCCCACGCGCAGGCCGTAGCGTCGGGCGGCCCCGCGGCCGACCACGATCTCGCCCAGGTTCGGGCGAAAGATGCGTCCCTCGACCAGCTGGACCCGGTCGTGGACGCGAAACGCGATCGGCTCGACGCCGCGGACGAGCACGTTCTCGCGGCCGCCACCCGGTACGCGGATGAACGGCTGGTTGACGAGCTGCGCAGACGCCAGCGGCGTTCCCTCGGGGGTCGAGGCCACGCCGGGCATCGCGCGCAGGATCTGGGCCGCTTCGCGCGGGAGCTGACTCGAGCCGTCGTTCGTCGCGCCCTTGCGCATCACGATCAGGTTCCGCGGCTCGCCAGCCGCGACGAGCATCCGCTGGAGCCCACCGACCAGCGCCGCGAGCAGCATGGTCGCCGCGACCACCAGGGCGATACCGCCTGCGCTGAAGGCGCTCGTCCGCGCCCGGACGAGGATGTTGCGCAAGTTGTAGCGCAAGGGAACGCCCATCGGATCTGTCTCCAGGCTCAGAAGAGCCTGCGCAACGCCTCCACGACGTTCAGCCGGGCGCCGTTTCGGGCCGGGATCGCGCCGGCGACGAAACCGACGATCACTGAGATGGCGACGCCCTGGAGGGCGACCTGGGGCGACATCCGGAACCCGCTGAGCGGTCCGAGGAAGCCTCCCGCGCCCGTCTTCCCGGCCAGGGCGAGCGCGGTCAGAATCCCGTAGGCGCCGCCCGCTCCGAGGATTCCCCCGACGAGGCCGATGAGCGTCGACTCCGCGAGCAGGGCCACGAGGATCGGCCGGCGGCGAAACCCGAGGCTCTTCAAGATGGCGATCTCCGGAATGCGCTCGCGGACGCCCATGGCTGCGGTGTTGGCCGCGATGAGGACGACGGCACCGACGACGAGGACCCCGACCGCCAGCACGAGGCGGACGAGTTCCCGGAACGAGGAGAGGAAGCTCGCGAAAAAGGCCTGCTCGGTCTCTGCGGTGACCTGCGCCTCGGCGTTGCGGAACATGGCATCGACCTGTCGCAGAATGCCGTCGACGGCCTCGGGGCGGTCGGCGCGCAGCCACAGCATCCCGACCAGCCGCAGACCGCCGTAGGGCTCCATGGCCTCCTCGAGGTAGGTGCGGTGGAACCAGAGCATGACCGGGTTGCCGGAGGCGGGGATGACGCCGACGATCTGCAGGGTCAGGTTGACGGGGAAAATCGTCCCGCGCAGGGTCACTTCCTGCCCGAGGCGCCAGCCGAAGCGGCGAAAGGTCTCCTCGCCCACGAGCGCGCCATTGCGAATCCGCCGGAAGCGCTCGAGCGCGCCCGGATCGATACGGTAATCCGGCCACACCTCAGCCACGGTCTCGGGATCGACGGCGAAGTTGGGAAACATGTTGCGTGGTTCGTCGTAGATGCCGCCGAACCAGGTGAACTGGTTCACGGCGGCGACTCCAGGGATCGCTTTCACGCGCTGGACGTAGGAGAGCGGGAGCCAGTAGGAGAGCCCGGCCTCGTGGTGAACGCTGATCCGCGTGCTCGAGGCCGTGCGCTCGAAGAGCGCGTTGAGAGCGGCGGGGAGGGTGAGGACCGCGCAGACGAGGAAGATCGACAGTGCGACCGAGAGCGTGGTGAGCGCGGTGCGCAGGGGATGTCGCAGGAGATTGCGGACCACGAAGCCCGTCCAGGTCATCTCGTTTCTCGGCTCACGCCGCCTCGCCGCTGTCCACGAGCACGCCCTTGTCGAGCCGGATCACGCGATCAACGAAAGCCTCCGCACGCGGATCGTGGGTGACCATGACGATGGTCTTGTCGAAGGCCCGATTGAGCTCGCGCAGCAAGGCGAGCACCGCGGTGGCGGACTTGGCATCGAGGTCACCGGTGGGCTCGTCAGCCACCAGCAGGTCCGGATCCGTCACGATGGCCCGGGCGATGGCGACGCGCTGCTGCTCGCCTCCGGAGAGCTCGTTCGGACGGTGCTGGCGGCGGTGCAAGAGGCCGACAGCGCCCAGCGCAGCCTCGGCTCGTCGCCGGCGTTCGCCCCGTGGCAGACCACCCAGCAAGAGCGGAAGCTCGACGTTCTCCATCGCGTTCAGGACGGGCAGCAGGTTGAAAAACTGGAAGACCAGGCCCACGTGACTCGCACGCCAGTCGGCGAGCGCGTCGTCGTCGAGCTGCGAGAGCGGCTCGCCGGCCACGATGACTTCGCCGCTGTCCGGGCGGTCCAGCCCTGCCAGCAGATGGAGCAGGGTGCTCTTGCCCGACCCCGAAGGACCCATCAGGGCGACGAACCGGCCGGCGGGGATGTGCAGGCTCACGTGGTCGAGGGCATGAACCACATCCACGCCGCGGCGGTACCAGCGCGACACATCGCGCACCTCGATCATCGGCAGCAGCGCTCTGTACAGCATGTGCCGCTCGCGGCGAGGCGGTTCAAGTCGTGCTCCGACGGAGCCGATAGACGCATCAGGAGGACCAGGCCATGTCGATGACGATCGCCAGCGCTCCCGACGCGGCGTTGCTGCCTGCCGCTGCGGCGGCCGCTCCCAGCGAGCATGGCGTCGCGGCAATGCGCAAGGCGCTCGACCACGAGGAGCTCATGGGCCGGGAGGCCGTCAAGCTCATCGAAGCTGCCGCGCCGGTCGAGGCGCCACGTGATCCAAGCCGCGGCACGCGCGTTGCGCGCAGGGCCTGAGCACCGGCTTGACCTGCGAGGCCCGGCCGGCAAGGGTGCTCGCCGTGCCGGAGCCATCCACGCCGCGTCCTTCGAGTACGGTCGTTCTGCTCAGGGACACGCCGGGAGCGCCGGAGCCCTTTGGCGTGCTCATGCTCGAGCGCCATGGCTCCATGACCTTCCCGGGCGTGCATGCCTTTCCGGGCGGGGTCGTCGACCTGCGGGATCACGAGCCGCACGGGGCGAGGCTTCCCCCGGAGCAAGCGTGGCCCGGTCCCGACGAGGGCGATCGGCCAGAAACCGCCCTGCCGTTCTGGATCGCCGCGGTACGCGAGGCCTTCGAGGAGGTAGGGATTCTCCTGGCCCGACGCGCGGGACGCCCGATCGAGGGGCCGCTGGGCCCGGAACTGCGTGCGCTGCGCACGCGGTTGCACGCGCGCGAGCCCTTCGCGACGCTTCTGGCGGAGCACAACCTCGTGCCCGATACCGAGGCAATCTACTATTTCGCGCGCTGGATCACGCCGCCAGCGAACCCGCGCCGCTTCGATACCCGCTTTCTCGTCGCCCGGGCGCCCGCTGGTCAGGAGCCCGAGGTGGACGGCACCGAGACCACGAGTTGTCGCTGGCTCGGACCACGCGCCGCGCTCGACGCATACGAGCAGGGAGCGATCCAGCTCATCCCGCCGACGGTCCGCACCCTCGACGATCTCGTGCGCTTCGCCAGCGTCGACGAGGTCCTGGCGGACGCGCGCCGCCGGGTGGTGCGGGCCGTTCAGCCGGAAATGCTGACGCTCGATGGTGCGCCTGCGTTGTCCTATGCGGCTATCTCCGGCAGCGCTGCGGGACGGCCCAGGACGCTCGTCCTGCGCGAGGGACGCTGGCGCGTGGTGTCTTGAGGCGCCAGTTGCCACCGGCATCGGGGCCGGCTAGCACGAGAGCGCGTGACGGCCTCCGGGTCTCCTCTCCTCGACACCGCCGAGGCTCTCGCTGGCCTGGCGGACGAGATCCGGCAAGCGGGCTGCGCGGCCATCGACACGGAGTTCGTCTGGGAGCGCAGCTATCGGCCCGTGCTGGGGGTGGTGCAAGTGGCGACCCCGGCTCGATCCGTGGTCATCGATGCCGTGGCGGTGAGCGATCTCTCGGCGCTCTTTCCGGTCCTGCAGTCGCCCGAGATTCCCGTCGTGTTCCACGGAGGAACGCAAGACCTCGAGATCTTTGCCTCGCTCATGGGCAACCCCGTGCAGAACGTCGTCGATACGCAGGTCGAGGCGGCGTTTCTGGGCTACGGGCTGCAGGTGGGTCTCGGACCCTTGTTAGAACGAGTGCTTCGCGTGCAGATTCGCAAGGATCAGACGTACAGCGACTGGGTACGGCGGCCCCTGCGGCCGGAGCAGATCGCGTATGCGCTCGCGGATGTCCGCCACCTCCTTCCCCTCCACGAGTCGCTTCGCCGCGAGCTGCGGCGACGTGGTCGCGATGCCTGGGTCGAGGAGGAGCTGCGCAGCCTGGCGGATCCCGCCCGCTGGCAACCGGTTCCCGACACGGACCGGTACCGGAGCGTCAAGGGATGGCAGCGTCTCGATCCGCAGGCGGCTGCGATCCTGCGCGCGCTGGCGGCCTGGCGGGAACGGACCGCACGCCGCCTGAATATCCGCCCGCAGTTCGTCGCCAGCGACGCAGTGCTCACCGCCCTGGCTGTGCGACCTGTGCGCGATGCGGCCGAGCTGCGGGGCGTGCGTGGCCTGACGCTGGGGACGGTCGATCGCCATGGCAAAGGGTTGATCGCGGCCATCGAGGAGGGACTGCGCTGTCCGCCGCCCGACTGGCCCCGCCGGCCAGCGCGTACGCGGCGTCCCCCGCTTCCCACCGGGCTCGCGGCGCTGTTGCGCGCGGCGGTGGCCGTGGTGGCGGACCGCGAGGACCTGGCCTCGGAAGTCATCGCCTCCGCGCGCGATCTCGAGAGGCTCATCGAGTTCGCCGCGGGGATCGAGAGCGAGCCGGCCGACGCTCGGCCACTGCCTCTGCTGCACGGCTGGCGCCGCCAGCTGGTCGGCGACCTGCTCCTCGCCATCGCCCGCGGCGAGATCGCCATGCGCTACGATCCGGGTCGCCGCGAGGTCGTCGGGGAAGCGTTCACTCCCCGGGAGTGATCTTCACGATGACAGTCTTGCCGGAGCGGATGCGCTCGGGCCGCGGGCGAAAGAAGCCGAGCCACGAGATCCAGTACTTCTGGTCGTAGACCGGAGCCATGCGTTCGGCCAGGGCAGGGTCGCGCAGGATCTCCCCTTTGCCGACGAAATGCGGACCGTCAGGATCGCCTACCCAGACGTGGATGGGGCTGCCGCGGGCGATGCGGCGGGCTTTGTAGCTGGTGGGGACTGTCGTGAAATAAATGGCCTGGCCGTCGTACATGAACCACACGGGGGCCACCGCGCTGCGCGTGCCGTCCCGTCGTTGGGTCGCGACGTAGAGGTGCTTCGCCGTTCGCAGCGCGGCCTCGACGTCCGGCGCGAAGGCGGCTCGGGCCAGCGCAGCGCCCAGGCAGCAGGTCGCGAGGGCAACGATCGTCCACATGCGTCGGGTCCTCCCTGGCCGCATTGCGACTCACCCCTTCGCAGGGGGCGTCGGGGGTGTCAATGGCGCCTCGGTCGGCGAGCACGGCTCGCACGGCAATCGGCTGAACTCGGCTTCCGGGCGTGATATGGGCAACGGAGTGAGTACCACGAAACGCAACACCAAGAAGCCGTCCGAGGCGCGCAGTAGCGCTGCGACCTCGGCGAAAAAGTCGCAGGGTCGTGCGAAGGCGAAGACAGCGAGCGCGGAGGGCAGCAGCCGCGCCAGGACACGGACGACGGCCGGCCGACGGTCGAAGACGCGCCCGGCAGCGCCTGCTGCCGCAGCGGAAACGCTGTCTCCCGAGGTCGTCGCACCCGCCCCTGCACCGAGTCCCGAGCCGACCGTCGAGACCGTCATCGTGACGGCGCCGCCGGAGCCGGCGTTGGTAACGCGGGTGCCGATGCCCGAGTCACCGCCGCCCCGGCCCACCATCCGGCGCGGGATTTTTTTCGACGTCGAAAACACCAGCCGGGCCGCGGATGTCGAGCGTGTCCTGGCGCACCTCGAGGTCGACCGGGCGCATCAGGCGACCGATTTTTTCGCTGTGGGCAACTGGCGGGTGATCGGCCACGACACGGCACGCCTGCTCGCACGCCACGGGGCGGCGCTCGTGCACAGCGCACCGTCCGTGGGTGTGCGCGACTGGAGCGACCTGCGGATCGCGGTCACCGCCGGCGTGTGGCTCGCCGGCGCACGGCCGGGGGATCTGATCGAAATCGTCTCGGACGATCAGGCCTTCGATGCGGTCGGGGATGTGGCCTCCAGCCTCGGCGTGGTGTTTCGCCGGACCTCCTATCGGGCTCTCGCTGGTCTCGCTGCGGCGGGGCCGGTCGAGGAGTCGAGCGAGCCCAAACGGCGTAGCCGGCGCAGTGGACGGGGGCGATACGGAGAACGGGAACGTGGCGAGCGGCGGAGCAGCGAACGCGGGCCCGGGCCACAGCGGGGAACACGGTCGGTCGGCTCGGGGCCGCCGCCGCCCGCCGAGGCGCCCGGGGGGATGGCTGCCGAGCCCCACACCGCGCCGCACGACGAGATCGTTCATGTCGTCCGCGATCTGCTCGCGACTTCGCCGGGAGGGGTGAGCCTGGATGTCCTGGCGAACGCCTTACGCTCCCGTGGCTTCAGCCGGCCACCCGGTTCGCCGAGACTCATCACGCGGCTCAGACGCATCCGCGAGCTCGAGATTGCCCGCAATGGCCTCATTCGGCTCGTCGAGGGGGCCGCCGGAGCCCAGGCGTCGACCGCGAACGAGCCGGGCGGGAAGACTGCGCCCGTCACAGAGCGCCCTCGCCCCAGCGCGAGCGATGCCGAGTGGGAAGCGTGGGCGCGCGAGGCCGAGGAGCGCGACGCTGCCCGACAGGCTTCCATGGACGAGCCCGCGAGTGTCGAGGCGGAGGTCGCCCTCGCCGCGGCGGAAACGCTCCCGAGCCCGTCAGCCGGCACCGACGAGGGCGCTGACGAGACCGCGGGGGAGAACGGGAGCCGGCGGCGCCGGGGACGCCGCGGCGGGCGGCGGCGGCGGGGACGCCGCGGAGGAGCGGTCGCTGCGCCGTCGGTCCCGGCTGCCGACGGTGTGTGAGCGGCCGACCCTCCCGACTCAGGCCATGCCGAGGCGCTCGCGACCCTCGGGTGAGATCATCTGCGGATTCCAGGGCGGATCCCAGACGATTTCGACGTTGGCGTCCTGAACGCCGGGAAGGCCGAGCAGCTTGAGACGCGCATCGGCGGCGATGGCTCCACCCATGCCGCAGCCCGGGGCCGTGAGGGTCATCTTCACGTCGATCCGGCTTCCACCCGCCTCCTCGCTGATACGCATGTCGTAGACGAGGCCGAGATCGACGATGTTGACGGGGATTTCGGGATCGTAACAGGTCCGGAGCATGGCCCAGGCCTGTTCCTCGAGGGTCCCCCCGAGCGCCTCGGCGGGCAGGGCGTCGGCTGGCGTTTTCCCGATGGCATCGGCATCGCGTCCAGCGATGCGAAACAGTCCCCCGTACGCCGGGACGCGCAGCGTGAAGGATCCTCCCAGCGCCTGCGTGACGAAGGCCTCCGTCCCGGCCTCGATCGTCATGGTGTACCCGGCGGGAATCGCCACGGCCTCGACGTCTCGGCTAAGCTCTACACGCTCCATGGCCCGGTCTCCTTTCGCGTATCGCGAGCATCTTGGAGTGCGCGGCCGTGCAGCGCAAGGCAGGGCGCTGAAGGACCTCCGCGCCGAATGGCGCTCAGGTTGACAGGCCACGGGAGCTGTAGGCACCATCCGCGTTCCATGGCGGACCGTTACCCGGGCGGCTGGCCGCCCCGTCCCGGCGGTGCGGGACAGGATCCCTTCGCCGAGCTGCGCGAGCTCTGGGAGCAGATTCGCGGGCGGTTCGGGGGCTCAGGGGGGCGCGGTCCCGCGCTGGGTCGGCGGATCAACCCGTGGCTCGTGCTCGTCGTCCTCCTCCTCGTGTGGCTGGCGACGGGCTTCTACATCGTGCGACCCGACGAGCGCGGCATCGTCCTGCGCTTCGGCAAGGCGGTGCGGGAGAGCGATCCGGGCCCGGGCTATCATCTGCCGTGGCCGATCGAGACGGTGCTCAAGCCGAGCGTGACAGCCATCCGCAAGGCGGAAATCGGCTTTCGGACGGTCGATGTGGGCCCGCCTGCCCGCTATCAAGAAATCGCCCCCGAGGCCTTGATGCTCACGGGCGACGAGAACATCGTCAAGCTCGAGTTCATCGTCCAGTACCGCGTGCGTCCCGATGCGACCGGGCCCACCGACTTCCTGTTCAACGTCCGCGACCCCGACCAGGCGGTACGCAATGCGGCCGAGGCCTCGATGCGCGAGGTGATGGGTCGGACGAACATCGACGATGCCCTGACCGAGGGCAAGGAGCGCATCCAGCAGGAGACCGAACGCCTGCTCCAGGACATGCTCGACATGTACGGCGCGGGCGTCGAGGTCGTGGTGGTGCAGCTCCAGGACGTCGATCCGCCCGACCAGGTCTCGGATGCCTTCAAGGACGTGATCAGCGCGCAGCAGGACCGCGAGCGCCTGATCAACGAGGCGATGGGCTACGCGAACGACGTCGTACCGCGAGCACGCGGGCAGGCAGCGCAGCTGCTGAACGAGGCCGAGGCCTACAAGGAGGCCAAGGTGCGCGAGGCGGAGGGCGCTGCGCAGCGCTTCGTCGCCACGCAGGAAGCGTATGCCAAGGCTCCCGAGGTCACCCGCCAGCGGCTGTATCTGGAAACCATGGAAGCGATCCTGCCGCGGATGAACAAGATCCTGATGGACGACCTCTCGGGCAAGCAGGCCGTGCCGTATCTCCCGCTCGATGCAATGCTGCTGCGGCGACCGCCGGAGCAGCCGGCGCAGGGAGGGGGGCGGTGACGATGGACCGACGCTGGCTGGTCGTGGGCGGGTTGGTCGCTGGGGTCGTGCTCGGGTGGAATCTCGTCTGCTTCACCGTGCCCCAGTGGTGGCAGGCGATGGTCGTCCAGCTGGGCGATCCGGTGCGGATCGTCCAGGAGCCGGGACTGTACTTCCGCCTGCCTCTGGTGCAGCAGGTGCTGTACTTCGATCGGCGGCTGCTCGACTACGATGCGGCGCCGAACGAGGTGCTGACCCGCGACAAGCAGCAGCTCGTCGTCGACAACTACACGCGCTGGCGGATCGTCGACCCGCTCCAGTTCTACCGCAGCGTGCGCGACGAGCGGGGGGCGCAGTCGCGCCTCGACGACATCGTCTACTCGAACGTGCGCGAGACGCTGGGCCGCCACACCCTGCGCGAGATCGTGAGCGAGAAGCGGAGCGCGTTGATGCGCGAGGTCACCGAGCGGAGCGACCGCTCCGCTCGCCAGTACGGCATCGAGGTCATCGACGTGCGGATGCGGCGCGCCGACCTGCCAGCCAAGAACGAGCAGAACGTCTTCAACCGCATGCGCACCGAGCGGGAGCGGCAGGCGAAGAAATTCCGGGCCGAGGGCGACGAGGAAGCGCGCAAGATCCGCTCAGAGTCCGACAAGCAAGTGCAGATCCTGCTCGCCGAAGCGCGCCGGGAGGCGGACATCACCCGTGGAGCGGGCGACGCGCAGGCCATCAAGATTTTTGCCGATGCCTATGCCCGCGACCCGGATTTCTACGCCTTCGTGCGCACGCTCGAGGCGTATCGCGCCACGCTTCCCGAGGGGACGACGGCCATTCTCTCGCCCGACTCCGACTTTCTCCGGCTTTTGCGGCGGATGCAACCAGCGAAGGACGGGCGCTGACGCCACCCCGGTGCTTCGCTGGCTGCTCCTGGTCGCGCTGATCGCGGTGCTCTGGCGCGCGGCGCGCGTGCTGTTGGCGCCGGCACGCCGAGAAGCCCTGGGCGGGGCAGCGCGCCCGGGAGGGGCTGCGGAGCGGGCGGGCTGGGATCCCTGGCGGGTGCTCGGGGTGCGGCGCGGCGCGACGCGCGAGGAGGTGACCAGCGCCTACCGCGATTTGCTGAAGCGCTACCATCCGGATCGGGTGGCCGATCTCGGCGAGGAGCTGCAGCGGGTCGCGCACGAGAAGACGCTGGAGATCCAGCGGGCCTACGACGAGCTGATGCGTTGAGCGAGGCGTGCTATGGCGCGCCCCATGCGACGGACGCGGATCGTGGCCACCCTCGGTCCGGCCAGCGACGGGCGGGTGGCCGAGCTGGTCGCGGCCGGCGTCGACGTCTTCCGCCTGAACTTCGCGCACGGTACGCAGGCCGAGCACGCCGCCCGGATCAGCGCCGTCCGCGCCGCCGCCGGGGATCGTCCCGTCGCCATCCTCGGGGACCTCGGTGGGCCGAAGCTCCGGCTCGATCGGCCCGTGGTCGGACGAACCGGAGACATCGTCGCGCTGTCCCTGCCGCCGACGGTCCGCCCTGGCGATCCGGTGCTCCTGGCCGATGGCAGAATGCTGCTCGAGGTCGTCGATGCGGGACGCGCGCGGGTCGTCGTGGGTGGCGAGGTCCCGGCCGGGAAAGGCCTCAACCTGCCTGCCTCGTGCCTCGATCTGCCGGCGTTGACGCCGAAGGACGAGGCGGATCTGCGCTTCGCGGCGTCGCAGGGCGTCGACCTGATCGCGCTCTCGTTCGTCGCGCGGCCGGAGGACATTGCCGGCGCGCGGGGGGCAGGGCTGCCGGTGATCGCGAAGATCGAGCGGGCGACGGCCCTCGACCACCTCGAGGGGATCGTCGCGGCTGCCGATGGCGTACTGGTGGCGCGCGGGGATCTCGGCGTGGAGATTGCCATCGAACGGGTCCCACTGGTCCAGAAGCAGGTGATCGCGCTGGCCAACCGCCTCGCCCGTCCGGTGATCACCGCCACCCAGATGCTGCGCTCGATGGTCGACTCTCCCCTGCCCACGCGGGCCGAGGCCACGGATGTCGCCAACGCGGTGCTCGACGGTAGCGATGCCGTGATGCTCAGCGAGGAGACGGCCATTGGCGCCTGGCCAGTGGAGGCGGTGCGGACGATGGCTCGGATCGTGCGCGAGGCCGAAACGGTGCTCGGCTCGCGGCTGGTGCTGCCCTCGGGCGACGTGGCGGGGGAAGTGGCTCACGCTGCCTGCGTGCTTGCCGAGCGGCTCCAGGCCCGCGCGATCGTGGTCGGCACCCGCACGGGCGCCACCGCACGACTGGTGGCGCGCCACCGGCCCCCCGCGCCCGTCATCGCCCTCACGCCCGACGAGAGCGTGCGGCGGCGGCTCTCGCTCGTCTGGGGCGTCACGGCGGTGACCGTTCCCTGGTACGGTTCGCCGGAAGCCGTCTTGCGGAACTTTCGGGAGCCGGTGCTGGCGACGGGTCTCGCCACGGCTGGCGCAACGGTCGTGGTGACTGCCGTCTGGCCCGGCACGGCGGGCGGGCACACGAATCTCGTGCACGCTGCCATGCTGTGAGACGCGCCGTGCCTTACTTCTCGAGCTCTTCCCGGATCGAGTACATCCGCTGGCGCGCGTCGACGATGTACACGTCGAGATTGCGCCGGTGGTTCGCGAACAGCCCCTCGGGACGACCGTCGAGAACGACCAGCGGCTTCATCGTCGCCGCTCGACCCAGGGCCTGCGCGACCTCGTCGAGCAGCGTGGTCACCGCCGGGCGGCCGCTCAGATCTTGCGCGTACTCGCGCGCGACCGCGAGACTCAGATGATGCATCACGTGCGCGAAGCCTTGGGCATGGTAGAAGTAATCGTCGGTGCGCCAGGGCGGGACGGTGCTGCCGTCGGGCTCCCGATCTCGCATCAGGTTCGCGTGCGCGTCCCCGAGGAGGTCGCTCCAGGTCTGGAAGAGTCGGATCAGCTCGACGTTGCGGCGATTGATCGGCTTGGAGGTGGGCGGCGTCGCGCGCAGCCCGTCGATGTAGCGTCGCAAGGCGCGGACCCCGTCGCGGAAGCGACTCTCGGCCGAGGGCAGCCAGAACCGCTGGGCATCGTTGCGAAAGGCGGTATCCGCGACGACCAGATTCGGGTCGAACTCGGTGGCCGAGACCTTGGTCAGATGATCCTTGAACACTCGGACGCTCTCCCGGACGGCCTGGATGATCCCGAGCTGTCGGTTGGCGTTGTTGTCGGCTAGCACCCCGGGGCCCCAGAGAAAGAAGTCATTGGGGCGCCAGCCCGCAGGGCTCGAGAGCTCGTGCTCGACGATGGCCGCCACCGTACTCGCATAGATCTCGCCGGGGACGACGGTGCGCTCGGGGGGGTACTCGGCGAGCACCGCGAACGGCAGCTGATTGTGCCGCGTTTGCGCCAAGTGGAGCACGGCGGGCACGACCGCCAGGAACAGCGCGATCACCACAGCCATGCCGACGAGCGCACCGCCTCGAACCCCGGAGCCGGTGGCCTGCATGGAGCGGGTAGCTACCACGGCCGGAGGGCACCGGCCAAGCTTGCCGGAGGGGGATGGACCGGCAGTTCTTGCCCTGGTAACTCGAACTGGACATGCGGGTCGCTGCCCTCGCGCTGGCGGTGTGGAGTGTCGTGTCCAGCGCTCATCTGCGCGCGGAACAGGGGAGCGATGCCGACGGGCTCGATACCGGCGCCTTTTCACGCCTGCAGCGGATCGAGGAGGAGACGGTCCAGGCGGCAGAAGCCGACGACGACGCCGTCGATGGGCCCAGGTCGCCGGGCGGCGAGGGGGAGGAGCCCCGTGCTGACGAACACGAGGCGCGGGACGCAGATGACGATGCTACCGATGGTGACGCAATTGCCGGGGTCGATGACGAGCCTCTGGCCGAAGGGCGTCGTACGGATGGTTCGAGCGGCGAGCACGAAGACGAAGCGGATCGCCCTCCGCCACCCGGAGGAGGCGAGCGACGAGGCGCGGGCGCTCCGAGGGATGATGGCGAGGACGACGGGCCGTAGGACGGGATAGTTTGCTTGCGCTGCTTTCTGGGCTCTCGGTCGATGCAGCCGGTAACAGTAACACGATGGCCACGGTGGCCTGGGGCAAAGTGCCCGGGGCATGAAGGCCCTGTGCCGGCGGCACTTGCCGGAGGCGCAGCAGGGCGGGACGATCTCGTGAATTCCCATGTGTCTGTCTTGACCTCTGTCCGGCGCCACGCTACCCATGTTACGAGGTTAATGTCCTCGAGATGGCAGGGCATAGCAAGCCTGCTTCCTCGAATGCAAGACAGGAAGGAGCCTGGGTGATGCGTTGCGGGCGACGATGGGTCGGGTTGGTTCTGGTCGGGGCGGTCATGGGATGGGCCTGCGCTCCATCGCGGGCGGTGGCGGGCCTCGTGCCTGGCGGCGGGCCGACGAAGTCGGACTGCTACGTCGAGACAGACGTCAGAGACGTCGAGAACGCGCCCGGGCAGGTACAGAAGAACAGGATCGTCACCTGCATCGAAGGCGAGGCCTGCGATCAGGGAGCCTGCGGGGACGATACGTGCACGATCGATGTCCGTTTGTGCCCCAACCAGCAGGATCCGAAGCTGCCGGACTGTACGCCTCCCGCGGCGCTCGACGCTCTCAAGGTGAAGGGCAAACTCTCTCTTGCGCAACCGCCAAGTCTCCAAGGTTCCGCCTGCGGGGCCTTCGTGGCCGTGGATGTCAAGTTGAAGAAGAAGGGCGCGAAGACGAAGCCAGGCCAGGTCGCCTTCGGGCTCAACGCCAAGGCGCCGAAGGGAACCAAGCCTCGCGTCGACAATGACCGGGTCGTGATCCGGTGTCTCCCGCGCAACCAGGCCTGTCCGGCGCCGACGACCACGACCACCACGACCACCACGACCACCACGGCCGAAGAGACCACGACCACCACGGCCGAAG
>Ga0209101_1000543_pt1 | contig 30711 bp, 17 predicted proteins | sample ConPoolayeCmetaG_FD_185481 | JGI IMG/M metagenome (GOLD analysis project Ga0209101, IMG submission 185481) | Hot spring microbial mat communities from California, USA to study Microbial Dark Matter (Phase II) - Cone Pool mat layer C metaG... ...
GCCCACCCCCTCTCGGCTCTTTCCTTCCCGCCTACGAGGACCTCCCCCTCGACGATTATATCCCCCTCTCCGAGTCGGCCGTTCCGATCCAAAATCTTTGGAACGATACCCGGTGGATCAAACTCCCCACCAGCCGCGGTTGTTCCTGGCGCCGGTGCCGCTTCTGCGATCTGTCCCTTCCCACCATTGCCCGATACGAAACAACGCCGCCCGATCGCCTCGCCGCGCGGATGGCCGAGCTGATGGCCCGAACCAGCCGATGCGGATTCCATTTCACGGATGAAGCCCTTCCGCCCGACTACCTCGACGCTCTGGCCCAGGCGTTGGAACGGCGAAAAATCCACGCCGCATGGTGGGGAAATATACGCTTCGAACGAGGCTTCACCAAAGCGCTGGTCGAACGGCTCGCCCACGCCGGATGTGTGGCCGTCACAGGAGGACTTGAAACCGTCCATGACCGCACCCTGCGCCTTCTTCATAAAGGCATCACGGTTCGAGAAGCGCTCCGCACCTGTGCTCGGTTCGCCCAGGCCGGTGTGACGGTCCATGCCTATCTCATGCACGAGGCTCCAACTCAAACCATCGCGGAGACGTTGGATGCACTGGAAATCGTCCGCCAAGCGTTCGCAGCCGGTATCCTTCACTCCGCCTACTGGCACCGGTTTGCACTCTCAGCCCACAGCCCCCTGGCCCGCCACCCTGAACGTGTGGGACTGCGCCTTCTCCCCTGCCCTTTCCAAGGATTCGCCCGCAACACCCTTCCGCATGAGGAACCCGGCGCCGAGCCGGGCCGCGCCGCATTGGCCACCGGTCTCCACAAGGCAGTCTTTAACTTCCAGCACGGCATCGGTCTTGAACGGCCGATCTCCACCTGGTTTGACCGCCGGGTGCCCCGCCCCAGCGTTCCCCCTGACTTCGTCATTCGTTGCACGACAACCTGATTGAGGAACGATGCATCCCCTTTTCGCTTTCGCCCTAAGAAACTCATTTTGCCCCCATAAAATCGGTATCTAAGGCCAAAAAAGAGGGCCAAAAGACGATCTATCCCTTTGCGCCTCAAGGACTTCGCTCGGACAAACCACATTTTTCGCACAGGGCTCGACTTCTGTGGGACTCAATCGTTATCATGGACAACGAGCGGCCGTGACCAAACCATTCCTCTACCTTGTTCAATCCTCCTCAATCCGTCTTCCCCCCCTCCGCTTTCTGGCCGAGCGTCCCTCCGCCCAGGCGATTTTCCTGACCTGGGACATCCCTTGTGAAGGGGCCGTCTTTCTGGAACGCTGCACCTGGGGAGAAGGCCGAAACCGGTTGACCGAGCTGGCCCGACAGCGGCACGATTATCAATACGCCATTCTTCTGGACGACGATGTGGTGTTCGGCGCCGGGTCATTCGATCGCTTCGAAACCATGCTTCTCCGCTACCGGCCTGCCGTAGCGTTCCCCGTCTTTGCGCACAAAACGGCATTCACAGTCCTGGGCGTCGGCCGCGGCATTCTTCGCCCTCCCTTCCGTTGTCTGGCCGCCCAGATCGCCCGACGGGGCGACTCCCAGATGATGGCCGTTCATCGCGATGTGCTCGAAGATGGCCTCCTGTTCCCCGTCCAGACCCAATTCGATCCGCTCGGTTGGTGGGCCACGACCAACGCCCTGATGGTGCTCCTCTTCAACCTTTATCCCCGCCACGTCCTCCAGTTCAACCCCATCGTCGTCCACAACATGGAACACCGCCCGTTCTTCGAACGGCGCCCTCCCCCCCCGGCTCAGCGGGAATGGATCAATCGTCAATTCCTTTGTCCGCCGGATCACCCCCAGAATTACCTCGTCAATCCCTTTTCTGGCGACGGCTTTCGTCGCCTTCGCCAGCTTCTCCACAGTCCGTTGACCCCCAAACGCCGCCTCTTCACCGATTGGCTGACGACACTGTTCTGGACATTGTGCTACAAGCCCCGAGCCACCTATGGTTTTACGCCCGCCGCGTTGCGCCTCCTTCTGAATCCTGACGCGGACCTCTACCGACAATACCTCGCTCTTTCACCCCGGGCCCGAATGCCCGAACATACCGGCGCCCCATGAATCTTCTCACCCGTTCGCCAACCCTCCTCCACCCTCTCCTACGCGCGGTTCTGCTTCGTCTGCCCCTGCCCCCTCTTCAACCCCCCCTCTTCCTGCTGGGGTGCGGCCGTTCTGGGACGACACTTCTTGGCCAATGTCTGGGCGCTCATCCCGAAGTCACCTATCTGAACGAACCCCGCCTTCTCTGGTCCTCCTGCTTCCCGGAAACGGACATCTGGTCCCCAAATCCGGAAAAGCGCCACGCCCGCCTTCTCCTCGGCTCGGAGACGGTTACGGACCGGGCCCGCCGACGTTTGGTTCGCCGCTTCACCCTGGAAACGCTTTTCACCGGTCGTCCCCGCCTCGTAGAAAAGACGCCGGCCAACAACTTCCGAATCCCCTTCGTGCTGGCGCTGTTCCCTGAGGCCCGATTCCTCTACCTGGAACGGGATGGCCTCGACGTCGCCCACTCCATCGCTAAACAAACCAACTGGTACGGTGAGGGGCACAACGATAAATGGCGTCAACTGACCGCTCTTGCCGAGAGGCGGGCGGACATGCAGGAATGGCCCGCCCGGTGCGAGTCCCCCTTCCACAAAGGGCTCCTGGAGTGGCGTTTGAGCTGTCAGATGGCGCGCGAACATCTTGGAACGCTCATTCCCGCCGATCGTGTCCGATTTCTTCACTATGAGTGTTTCGTCGCCGACCCCTGCGCGGCCTTGTGCGCGGTCTTCGCCTGGCTCGGCTGGCCCTGTCATTCCGCGCCGCTCGATTTCGCGCGGAAAAATGTCCGCCCGCCAACATCCGGAACGCTGAGCCATCCCACTCTCGATGCTATGGCCACCGAACTGGCGGGGCCACTCCTAAACGTCCATCGCCATGACGTTCACGCCTGCCGATCGAAAGGGATTGCCCTCTTTCCTCCTCCAGGCCCATAATGGGCATCGTGAGCCGACGCCGTCTCTTCCTTCATATCGGTCATCCCAAGACAGGAACAACCAGCATTCAGACCTGGTTCCTGGCCAACCGGGAGGCGCTCCGTTCCGCAGGCATTCTCTACCCGACGACCGGCCTGAACGACTCGGCCCACCGACTTCTCTCGCCCGCCTTCTATGCGCAACGCCACCTCCCCAACGAAGCCCCGGCGGTCATGCACCGTTTGATTCGGGAAATCGAATCCTCACCCTGCTCCGTCGTGTTTATCAGCTTCGAGGGGTTCGGACTCGATCATCCCCGATCGCTCGCACCCCTTCGTGAACTGGGCGAGGTTACGGTCATCTATTACGTCCGCCGCCAGGACCATCTGGCCGAATCCATGTACGCTCAGCATGTTCGTTCGTTCCTGCGCATGGAAATCCGACCTCCCGACCTGTGGCTGGAACGGGTTTTCCACTGCGACTATCTCGCCGTGGCCGAGCGTTTCGCCAACTTCTTCGGAGCCGACCGCTTCCGCCTCCGCCCCTTCGAACCGGCAGCGCTGGCGGGGGGCGACGTGGTCAAGGACATCTTGAACGTCATGGGCATTACCCCCCCTTCCAATCTTCCCCCGCCCACCTCCCGGAATGAGACGCTCCAACGCCCCTACCTCTCTTTCAAACGCGCGCTGAACCTTCTCCCATTCTTGGAAGAGGAACATCGTCTCATCGCCCGCACGCTGGCCCACCTTTCCCATGCTGATTCAACCCTGAGGCCGCGCCACTTCTTCCCCCCTGAAACACGCCTCGCCCTCATTGAACGCTACGCCTCCCTCAACGCGACTCTGGCTCGCGAGTTCCTCGAGCGCCCGGATGGCCGACTGTTCCAGGACACCTCGCTCGACACCAATGCGCCCTGGGCCCCCTTAACACCTCTCGCTCCGTCAGACCAATGGGACATCTTCGAGCGCCTCTCTCCGGAAGGCCAGGCGATTCTCACCACCCTCTACCGCCCCGCCCGCTTGGCCAACCGCGGCGAGCCCCTTCTTCCTCATCTCCCCGACGGCGATGAATCCGCCCTTGAGCGACTTTCCGATGCGCGCCTTCGAGCGCAACTCCAACGCCGTCTGGTTCGACTGGAAAGCGCCTTGCCCCTGTGTCAAATCCCTTTGTGTCCACAAGCATGAGTCCGTTACCCCGCCTTTTTCTTCATATTGGCCATCCCAAAACAGGGACCTCGAGTATTCAATCCTTTCTCGCCACCCAACGAACGGTCCTGCAAAAGCACGGCGTTTATGTCCCTCGCACGGGTTGGATCGCAGGCGCCCACCACGGACTCACCGAAAACTTTTTCAGTGTCCGTCGCCTCCCTTCTCAGTCGGCCGTCCATTGCCTTGCGCTTCAGCGTGAACTGGCGGGAATCCAGGCACCGACCGTTGTCCTGAGCAGCGAAGCCTTTATCCAAGAAAACCCTGCCCGCCTGGCCGCTCTCTTCAGACCCCGCTTCGACGTTTTCATCGTCTATTATGTGCGCCGGCAGGATCTGGCCGCTCAGTCCGTCTATGCCCAACGCGTACGGAGCGAGATCCAACGGGAGTGCGGAACCCTTTCCGAAAAGCTGTACGATTTCATCCCCCGTTACCGTTTCCATCTCGACCGTTTTGCGGCGGTATTCGGCACAGACCATTGCCTCTTGCGGCCGTTTGAGACGAGCGCCTTTGTGGGCGGTACCTTGATCGGCGATTTTCTCTCGCTTCTCGGCCTTTCCTCGGATCTTCTGCCCTTTCAGGATGAACGTCGAAACACGGCGTTGAAACGGCCCTACCTGGCGTTCCGGCGTCAGACCAACATCCTGCCTCTTCTCGTTGAGGAACACAGGGCTCTGGGGCGAGCCCTGGATGCGCTTTCCCAGGCCGATCCAACGCCCTGGCCTCGCCACCTGCTCAGCGCCGAGGAGCGGCTTGCGATCCTCCATCGCTGCGCTGAGGAAAACACCTGGCTGGCACGCACCTATAAGGGGTCGGCCGACGGCACGCTCTTCCGGGATCCCCTGCCCTCTCCGGACGACCCGTGGGCGCCTCTTGGCCCTCTGGAGCCCGATCTCCAACACCGAATACTCGACGCGCTTCCGGCGGAGATCCGGGAACTGCTGGAATTCCTCGACCGCAAGATTCGCTTACGACAGCCAGGACAACCGTTTCTTCCGGAGTGGCCCAGCGATCAGGTGCTTCAACAACGCCTGCTGGATCAGCGGGAGCTTACCATTCTCCAACGGCGGATTGCACGGCTCGAGCTCGCGCAGGCACAATCCCCGCCCCTCCCTCCCCAGCCCTCGCCACTCTGGAAACAAGGGTGGAAACGGCTGAAAGGAAGGATCCGTTGTTTCTTCAGGCGCTGAAGAGGTTTAGACACTCCGACGCCGGAAGGCGCGGTTGCGGCGATTCGTCATAAATCCGATCGAGTCCGAAACGCCTTAGGATCGCCATCGCGCGCTCCACCTCTTCCGCCGAGACCTGGCCTTGCCAGGCCGTTACCGGATCGTCCTGCTGGGCGATCGCACTAGCCGGAGTGGAAAGGGCCGATAGCCGCCGCAGGTGCTGCTCCATGCGAGGTCCGTAACGCACGCCGATCCGTTCACAAAGAGGAGGCAATACCTCCGCCGGCCGGCGGCACAGGTCCTCATAAAAAATAACGTCCATCTCGCCAGGCTTCATCTGCCGAAGGGGGACCCAATTCAGGCAGCACCACATCACCACCCGCGCTTCAAAAAGGGTCGGCCATTCCCGTAACAGGTCGCGATACGGATTCAGGTGATCCTCCATCAAGGCCGGTTGCTCCAAAAACCGGTCGAAGCGGGGCGGCCACTCCATCCGAGCTTGCGAAAGGGCACAGGCTACGGGGTGTCGCAGCAAAAAAATAATCGGCAATTCCGGATAGGCTGTCCGTAGCCATTTAAGAAAGAGATTGGCCCGGATCTCCTTGATCAGACGGCGCCGCGCAATCCACCGCCGGTTAAAATGGTCCACCCATGGATCGCGAAGACGCCCTTCAATCACCCACCGGATGGATTCCGTATAACGTCCCTTCACCTCATAAGGGCGAAGGTATAAATGCGGCTTCCACCATCCACGAAACAACGCGACCTCATCTTGGAAAAACGGCTCAAAAAGAAGGCGAAAGTCGTTTTGCGCATTCAACACTTCGGCAAGCCACGTCGTCCCGCTACGACCGGTTCCGGCAAGAAAAACGGTTCCCCTGGGATCATGAAAATCCAACCAGCAACGCGCCATGGGATATCCTTCTCGCTTTCACCGTAACCCGAACCTTGGGAATTGACAAGAGAGAAGCTCTTCGACCATTCTCCCCTGGAAACCGTCTCGGAGAAACCCCATGGATTTACGCGATTTGGATTTCACGGCCATTGCGGAGCGCTACCGGCTGACCTTTGCCCGCGAAAACCATGACCGACCCCTCGTGCATCTCGCCTATGGGATTTCCTCCAACACCCCCTGGCCTCCGGCCCCCGCGACAGTCCGGGAACGATGGCTCAACTTCGATTGGCGCCTGGATCAGTACGAGGCGATCCTGGCTCGGACCGGTTTTCTTCTTGAGGGATTCCCGAGTTTCCATTGCAACTTGGGTCCCGACATCCTGGCCGCGTGCATGGGGAGCGAACTGGAGTTCGCCGAAACCACCAGTTGGGCCGTACCACGAGTCAAGGACTGGCGCCAGGAACCTCCCCTGCGGTTCCATCGTGAAAGCTTTTATTGGCAGGAGATGGCGCGCTTTCTCCGTCTCTCGGCGGAGCGGGGAAAGGGCCGATGGTTGACGGCTTCCGGCGATCTTCATACCAACGGCGATGGCCTTGCGGCGCTGCGAAGTCCCCAGCTTCTTTTGATGGACCTGATGGACGATCCTGAGGAGGTTCACCGCCGGCTGGCCGAATGCCATGCCGTCTTTGAGCAGGTTCTTCAGGCGCATTTCGACATCCTCCTGCCTGCGTCGGGCGGCTATTCCTCCTCCTGGTGCGTCGCTGCGATCAAGGGACGTTTCGCCACCATTCAGAACGATTTTTCCTGCATGGTCGGACCCGATCACTTTCGGGAATTTTTTCTGCCCTACGTCGAAAAGGAGTCGGCCCTCCTCGATGCCTGCATCTACCACCTGGATGGGCCGGGGGCCCTCCGCCACCTGCCCCTCATCGCTTCCGTCCCCACGATCCACGTCATTCAATGGGTCCCTGGGGAAGGAAACAAGCCGCCCGCCGAGTGGCTTGAGCTGCTTCAACAGATTCAATCTCTGGGCAAAGGCCTCTGGCTCTTTGGGACCCCCCAGCAACAGCTTGAGCTCATGCGGGTGTTGAAACCCGAAGGGTGTCTGTACAACGTCCACCTGAAGGATCGTGAGGAAGCGGAATCCTTTGTTCGTGAAGCCCGCGCCATTTGGAATCAGTGTTCGTGAGCCGACGGCGCCGCCGCGTCCGAAGGGGCTGCCTGCTTCTGCAGCTCCTCCCGCAAGAGGCCCAGCAGCTCCGGAATACTCCACGGCTTTTGCACAAAGGCGATCCCCTGTCGGGCAATATCCGGCCAGCGTGACTTCTCATCGCTGAACCCGCTCATGAGCACCACCGCCAGCCGGTCGTTGAGGTTCCGGAAGCGTTCCACCAGGTCCATGCCGTTGCCATCCGGCAGGATGACATCACTCAGCACCGCATCCCAGTTGGCCGGGTTGGATTCAAAGAGGCGGATGGCATCGCGGGCCGAGGCGGCCGACTGGACAAGGTAGCCGTTGAGGCGAAGCGCACGTTCGGCCATCTGGCGAACCTCCTCCTCGTCTTCGATCAACAAGACCCGTTCGCCCGTGCCCCGACGCTGCAAGGGAGCCTCCTCTTCGGGACGCGGCCCGGCCGAACTGGAAGAGTCGGCCGCTGGAAAATAGAGGCGGAAGGTGCTTCCGCGGTTGGGTTCCGAATAGACGTGAACAAAGCCCTCATGCTGTTTGACAATCCCGTAGACCGAGGCCAGTCCCATCCCGGTTCCCCGTCCTTTCTTGGTCGTGAAAAAAGGCTCGAAGAGATGAGCCGAGGCCTCCGGCGAGAGCCCCGTTCCGGTATCCGAGACCGAAACCGACACGAAACGACCGGGCCGGATCTCGTCGGCTCTGGATGCCGCCGTGGCCTCATCGAAAAAAACATTGGTGGTGGTGATAGTCAGCGTGCCCCCTCGAGGCATGGCATCGCGCGCATTGACGCAGAGGTTCAACAACGCCTGTTCGATCGGCGAGGGATCGGCCCAAATGGCCCAGAGATCGGGGGCCAGACGGGTCTCCACGCGGATGTCTTCGCCCAGAAGCCGCGTCAGCATCTTAAGCAACGATCGGACGAGATCATTGATGTCCATGCGAGACGGCTTCAGCATCTGCTTCCGGCTGAAGGCCAGCAACTGGCGTGTAAGGTCTCGCGCACGCTGGCTGGCTTTCTGGATCTCCAGCAGATCGGCGTGGCGGGGATCGGAGGGAGGCGTATCCAGAAGTAACATCTCCGTGAAGCCCAGAATGGCCTGAAGCATGTTATTGAAGTCATGGGCCACGCCGCCAGCCAGCCGTCCCAACAGCTCCATCTTTTCCGTGTTCCGCAACCGCTCTTCCATTTCGCGCCGCCGTTGAGCCTCATCCCGCACCGCGGTCACATCGCGGATCAACACCAGACGGCCCAAGGTCTCCCCCGCCGAGCTTCGAATCGGCGAAACCCGCATGTCGAGCCAACGGGCCTGTGGAGTCAGAAACTCAAGCGCCCCTTCGGCGAATAGCCGCTGCCAGTCCAAACCCGCGCGAGGGGGAGGAGGGGAAAAAGCTCCCACCTCCGTTCCGATGGCCAGGGATTCGACCCCTTCCAGGAGGCGAATTGCCGCCGGATTTACATCCAGCACGCGGCTTCGAGAATCCAGCACCAACACCCCTTCCTCCATCTGCTGGAAAACCATGGAACGGGCCAGGGGAAACAGATCAAAGACGTGACGGCGAAAGAGAAACACGGCGACCAGGGCTCCGCTCAGGGCGAGGGCGGGTGGCGTCAGATCCATTTCCGGCCAGGGATTGAATCGAAGGAGATACAGAAGGTTCGCCACCAGCGGAATCGAAAAGATAATCACGAGACTCACCGCCTGCCCGCAAAAGAAAGAGGAGGAGCGGCGAACCGTGGAAAAAATACGGTTGGCCCCCAGGATCAGAAGGCCATAGGTGTAAATCGCTATTCCCCATTTGGCTGGCCCGTGGCCGAAACGGCATCGGCCGGTTTCGGAAATCCATTCCATGGAGGGCCACACCCATCCATGGTGCGAATTGGTCCACACCAGAACGAGGTACAGGAGAGGAACAGCCCAAAGGAGCGCCCAGGAACGCCATGAAATGGGCCGGTCGGGGTGACTGTAACGCCAGGAAAAGAGCATCCAGAGAGGCCCCAGCGAAACGATTCCGAAGGCGGCCATCCGACTCCAGAAAACGGCTCCCTCCCGGCTTCCGGCACTCATTTCGAAAGCCGCCGCCAGCGTCCACCAAGCCACCGCAAAGAGAACAGCGGCCAGGGACCGGGCACCCGGTTGATCCCGCCGCATCAGCACAACGCCGGAACTCAACGCCAGAAGGGCGCCGACCCCCGGTACCATGGAATCCAAACCGACAATCACATCGCAAGCATAAATAAGCCCGCCTGGTTCCGACAAGCGTGTTTATCAGAGGTTCCAGTCCTCGTTGCCGGCGCCCATCCCCCACCAGGATGCCTCGCTCCGGAGTTGCCAAGCCGGCTTGAAAGCGCTATAGTATAGGGCATTCTGGTGCGTCACTCCGTTGCCCGATGGTGTAATGGTAGCACAGCAGACTCTGGATCTGTTAGTCATGGTTCAAATCCATGTCGGGCAACCATTCGGACAAGACTGATCGGCGAGCTGCCCTTCCAGCCCTCCCCCACACCGAACCTCAGCCAATTCGCTGTTCCGTGGTCGGGTCAAAAAAGTGGGCTTTGTCAATGAAAACGGCTGGTTCGGCCATTTCGCCAACGCGAAATTTTTGGTGCGCATCCACCCGGCTGATAAACAGCACGTCCCCCAGCCGGAAATAGATGTTGGACTCCGCCCCCATCGGTTCAACCACCTCGACGGAGGCCCGAATCCGGGGAGCGCCCGCCAAATGCTCCGCCGCGGCAGACCCGATATCCTCCGGCCGCAGCCCGAGGGTCACCGGCTTGCCACAATAGGGCTCGAGGGCCGCTTTGTCTTTGGCCGGGACCTCCAGCGTCATCCCGCCGGGCCCCTCGAACCAGAGCGTCCCATTCCGCGCTTCGATCCGCCCTTCAAAGAAATTCATCGGCGGCGTGCCGATGAATCCCGCCACGAACCGATTGACCGGCCGATCATAAAGTTGGATCGGATCGGCCACCTGTTGAATCACGCCCCCCTTCATCACGACAATCCGTTCGCCCATGGTCATGGCCTCGACCTGATCATGCGTCACATAGATCATGGTCGTGCCAAGCTGACGGTGCAACCGGCTGATTTCCACCCGCATTTGCACACGCATCTTGGCGTCGAGATTGGAGAGCGGTTCATCAAACAGGAATACGGCCGGCTTGCGCACGATCGCCCGGCCCAGCGCGACCCGCTGGCGCTGACCGCCGGAGAGGGCCTTCGGCCTCCGTTCCAGCAATTCGGTGATCCCAAGAATTCGGGCGGCCTCCTGGACTCGTGTCTCGATCTCTTTCTTCGGAAATCGGCGCAGTTTGAGCCCGAAGGCCATATTTTCCCACACCGTCATATGCGGATAGAGAGCATAATTCTGAAAGACCATCGCAATGTCCCGATCTTTGGGCGGAACATTGTTGACCACCCGATCCCCGATGCGGATGGTGCCGCTGGTGATCTCCTCAAGGCCCGCCACCATGCGCAAGGTGGTGGTTTTCCCGCATCCTGAGGGTCCGAGAAGAACCACAAACTCTCCATCGGCGATCTCGAGGTTGAAATCATCCACCGCCTTGACGTTGCCCGGATAGACCTTGCTGACATGCTCCAATAGGATCTTCGCCATTTCGTGTCTCCCTGTGATGCCTTCCTCAGCGCAATTTCCGCTCCGATGGCCCGTCGTACCGCCCCGTCAATACCAATCGCTGCGCCTTGGTTCGCTCATTCCACTCCAAAGGTGAGGGGGTATTGAGCCTCCTTAACCTGAAGAACAAACCCCCATGCTCCCAGATAGTTGGCCGCTTTGACAAGCACGGTGTTCTTCCCTTTCTTCAGGAGCGCCCTCTCGAAGACAATGTCGTCCGGCGAACGCAGGTTGCCCATGAAATGTCGGCCCTTCTCTAACCCACCGCCGTATCGGCCATCCATATTATAGGGCTTCTGACCAGCGTTCGGATTGCGTAACAGCGGCGCACCGTTCAGGTATACCGTCAGCGTATCGTCCACGGCGGCTGTCATGACTACCTCCTGCTCCTCCGGTGACTCAATGACGGCGAACGCGTAGGCCACATAATAATCCCATGTGGGTCGCGCCCAATCCGCGATGCCGAAAAAGTTATTCAAATTTTGACTCGCCCCGGCTTTCACATTCAATCGTCCCCGCGTCCAGAGCCGGCGTTCGATCGTTCCGTCCGGTCTCGTTCGGACCACCTCCCCCCCTTCGCGGCCGATCAGGGCCGCTTCGTTGTCCAATTCCACCTCCAAATCGGATTCGCGGCCGCGCTCATTGTGGGTCTTGAACGGCCCCAGGATCAACCACTCCCGAATGAATCCCCCCCGCGAGGTGGGGGGCGCGATCTCGACGCCCGCGTTGGTCAACAGTTGCAACAGATACTCATGGCCCCGGGCGCGCGCGTACTGGCTGTCCTGCCGCTCATGCCAACGGACCTGGCTGTACAACACCCGGCCTTTCCCCAACCGCTGTAACAGAATGGCGCCCGGCTCACCGACTTCGAGGACGTCCGGCGACGACGTTCGCAATGTCGTCTTGGCGACAAATCCTTTTTCGATAATCCAGCCGAGCCCGCTCGACCAAGTCCAATTCACGTCGAAGTTGCTTAGGCCCATGAAAAGAGGGTCCTTCTCAGGATGGAGCTCGATCCAACGAATCCAGTTCTCACCGGGTTGTACGGTCACCCCTTTCCACGTCGCCATGACTTTGGCCCACGATTCGGGAACAAAGCTCTCAAGCGTGATGCCGAAGATGGCGCCGATGGCCGCGGCGGTTTCCGGCCGCGTGTCATGCACGATGACCGTGCCTCCGGCCCGGGCATAAGCGACCAGGCGGGCGGCCGTTTCGGCTTCGATCGGTTCGGCACCGTTGACAACCACCGCGGCAATCGTTTGGGGATCCAGAGGGGTTTCCGGAGAAACCGTTACGGCATGCGCTTGGGAAAGATCCACGCCGATGGCCACCGCCGGCTTCAACGGCGGATGCGATCGGCCAAGATACTCCACGGCCCTCTGGAGAATATAGGCGGCGGAAGGGGCTACCGCAGCCTTTTCCTGAAGCAGATAGGAGGTGAAGACGGCACTTCCCTTTCCGATCCGGAGTTCCACCATCGGCGCCAACACCGGCCCCTGGCCCCCATCCACCGATCCGATGCTCCCTTGAGCCACAATGCGGAAATTTCCCTGGGTGGGGCGCCGTAAACACTCTTTCGCGACCAAAAAGTTGTCGTCGCCCCCTGTCCCCGGGGAGGCTGGCCACCAAAATCCATCCATGGTACTCAGCCCGGCGGTGATCGGGTGGAGGTCGGACTGCCGGTGACTGAACGTCAGAACCTGCCCGCTGTCTTCAAGATCCACGCCGCCGAAAAACGCCGGCAAGTGGCTTCGCGCCAACACCAGGAGATTTCCCCCCCTCCGGACAAAAGCCTCGAGACGCGACCAATCGTCGGCGCCCAGTTCGGCCTCGGCCCCGACCACGATCGGCTCCGGGCGAACCGCGGCCTCAGCCACCCGCCGCACCGAAAACCGACCGTTCATCGCGGCCAGCGCCCGCCGGGAGGCTTCGCCTCCAATCAGCGAAAACCGTGGCGCCCGCGCCAAGGTCGCCGGCGGAACCATGCTGAACTGCTGGGCGTCCTCGTACTCGACGGTGGCCGAGCCATCGTCGCCACGACGCACCAGTTCAATGGCCAGATTTAAGGCCCGGGGTATGTCCGATTTTGGCAAAGGCGCTTCCATAACGAACGGCACACGCGTTCCACCCTCCGCGGCGAGCGGAATCACCCCCGCCCCGATCGTTCGAGCCGTCTCCTTTTTGAGCGTCCACGGCCCGCCCGGAAGAACCTCCATCGTTTCGTCGCCCACCCTCAAGGTCCACCGCAGTTCGCCGCGGAAAGGAAATTGCGAATCGTTGATCAGCAGATAGCGGATACGGGCCGCACGACCGGCCACAAAGCTACGTTCGAGGTTTTCTGGAAACGCGACGGTAAGCTTGAAGTTCTTTTCCGAACATTCCCGCACGGTGGGGTGAAAGGTATAATAAGGGGCGCCGGACGTGGGATTGAAATCGTAAAAGCCCAGCCGATCCCCGAACTCAAGAAGAATCTGACAGGCATCCTGTTTGCGGGTTTCCATGATTCCCATGTATTGGCCCCAGGCATGGGCATAGGTCTGCGGCCACAAGGCGCGGAAGTCCCGAATGTCTTGATACTCCAAATGGCGAGTAAAATAGGGGGGGCGATGGACAATGTCTCCAAAAGTCGCCGAGGCATATTCGCGATTGCCTCCTTCGCCCCATTCGTCACTCAAGAGTGGCTTGACGCGATCCCACATCGCGTTCAGATCGAAATACCAGCTCTTAAACTTGTACATGTCATAGGGAAACCGCGTAAACGAGGCGTGGTTGGCATAGGCGATGTCGAGAAAATCGCTGTGGCCCCGTAAGTCATAGGCGTGTGAGCTGGTCAACAGGCGAGTGGGATCAAGCCGCCGATAGGTCGTCATGTGGTCAATCAGAAAAGGAACACTCACCGCCCACAAGTCGGGCATCCCGCTGCTGAAGGTGGCCTCATTATCGGTTGACCAGATGACGATCGAGGGATGATTGCGATAGGCCAGAATGTGCGCCATGTAGTTGCGCTTCATCACGTCCCACACGACCGGATCGCGCACAACCGATCCCCCGGCCGCAATCGGGGGCTGCACCAGGGTCAATAGTCCGAGTTCGTCCACCGTTTCCAGCCAGGCCCGCGTCGGCCAGCCGACATGGAACCGCAGCATCTGCGAATAGTGGTTAAACTTTCGATGGGCTGCTTCCTCCCAGATCCTCTCCTTCGGGCGCGCTCCCCATCCATAGACCGACCCCCCCCCAATGAAGGTCTTTCGCCCGTTGAGGAAAAGGCGCCCTTGCTCGACCCAGATTTCGCGAAACCCGAAACGCGTGCCGGTCCGGTCGGAAGCGGGATCCTTTTCACCAGCCGTCGAGAGCTCCGCCTCAAACCAGTAGAGTTTCGGATATTCAGGACTCCAGAACTCCGGCCCTTTCAAACCCACCTGGGGGCGATCCACCCAGCTGCCGGCCACGGTCACCACTTTCCGCTCGCCCGGTTTGAGCGTCCAACGGGTCGGCCACAGGGAAAGGACCGGTTCGTAAATCTCCGGCGGCGTAATCGAGGCGCCGTCCGGAGCGGGGGTGCGCTCGCGGGCCGGCACCACCCGCATGTAGTCCAACACGCGTCCGCGCACCCATACCGTCTGTTCGATGTCCGTGGCGTTAACCACCTCCATTTCCGCCTCAATCCGCATGCGCCGGGTGGAGGTCTTGACGAAGAGATGTTCCATATACACCGGCGGCATCACCACCAGACGCGCCGGATGCACGATTCCAACCTCGATCCCTGGTGTGCTCATCGCCATGGCGTAACGCGGCAGATTCTTAAGCTGATCTCGCAGGAGACACGCTGTTGATCCGATCTGCGGTGGCCAAACCGTTCCGTTCTCTCCCAATAACGCCGAGCCGTTGGTCAGTCCCAGCGCTATGGTATTGGTGCCGGGTTTGATGATCCCCGGAGGAATCGTCACCACAAAAGGCGTGTCCCCACCCACGTACTCATCAAGTTTTTGCCCATTGACAAAGAGTCGCGAGTGGCACGTGACGCCTTCGAACTCGAGCCGAAACACCTTCCCTGCGTCTTCCGGGGCCACGTCGATCGTCTTGACGACCCAGGCACTGTCGTGCGTGCGATCCGTCCACAAGGTACCGGCCTGATAGGTCAGCCAACTCTCATCCGGGGTCGGCACGTCATCCGGAAACACCTTGCCCTCGACCGGCTTCAGCCGCCACTCGCCCATGAGGTCAATGGTTTTCCGGACTAAGGAAACCGTTTCCGCATGACCAACGCGCTGGCCCAAGAGCATCAGCCCCACTGCCATCGTTAGCCATCCTGCGCAGCCTCGTTTCATTGTGTCACTCCATGTTTCCATCAGGCGCCCATTCTCCCCGCCGAAAGTGCAATTCGTCCAGAAAGCCTTTGGCCGTTCCGATGGCCGGTGCCGTATAGTTGATCTGCTGAAATACCGGCAGTCTTGGATCACCGATGGAGAAGCGCCCGTGGGGATAGTGCAAGGAATGGGGAATGTGCGCATCCAAACGACCATTGACAAACATCCTCGCCCGGCCATGGCGAACGCTGCTGGTGATGACGACATGTTTCCACTCGGGCGACCCCGTCATGGACGTCTGACTGGTCAGAACCGCGCTGCCCGCACTGACATGCAACCGGCCGTCCGGCCTTATGGCGATGCATTGGTCAAACAGAGGGCCGTTGTGGCGCCAGGAGGCGATCAGAATGCCCGAGGCATCTTCCGAAGGATCCTCCGGTGGTCTATACCAAAACTCGATCGTCCGCTCCTCAGGAGCAAACAACATCGCATAATGGTAACGCGAACGCCAGGCCAAGGAGTCGCGGGAGGTCAAATGAAGTGCCCGATGGAACCGCCCAGGTCCGAAGGCGATCTGTCGCGTTCGCAACCAGAAATCCGATCCGCCATGATCGGTCAAAATCGGCACCTTGCGGACGGTATAGGAAGGTTCGGAGGGGTTTTCCTTTTTCTCCAGATCGGCAACCAGTTCGCCGACAAGATCCGCCCCTTCCCTGTCGCCCGGTTTCGCCCCCATCAGCTGGGCCATATCGCCGGAGGGAACGGACCCAGCCTTCGTTTTGTCCGGAACGTGATATTCCCTTTCGTAATCCCATTCGGGATCATCTTCAAAGTGATACAACGCCAGAGTATCCTCGGACGGCTGGGGGGCGTCGGGTGCAACGGGCCACCGTCGAGTCACAAAGGCCACCCCTAGGTTGGCCAGCAATTGTCCAACATACGCGCGCGCTCGCTGCTCAATCTGCTCATGGGCAAAGATCGGCTCATGAAGATCCATGGGAACAAGGGGCCGGTCCCAATCGCTCCGGCGGGCGCGCGGGGTCTCGGGCGTCGGATTCCATAGCACTTGGTCAATCACCACCCGCCCGTGGCCTGCGGGCACGATCGTCAAAGCGCTCTCCCGGGTTAGATTTACGGCCGGCGGTTCTCCACGAACCCCGGTCAAGAGCGTCGCCTGAGAAGCCCAGCGCACACAAAGACTCTCCGTCACGGTGAAGTTGACATGAAAATAACCGATGCCGCGAATCAGAGGATCGGTGGCCACCCAGTCAAGACGTCGCGGCGCAATGGGCTTCTCCCCCAAGAGGGCTCTTGTCCGGTCAAAAGGGGTGGACTTCAAGGAAACACCAAGAGTGGCACTCAGAGCAGAAACCTGTTCCGCCGAAAGGTTGTGCATCAACACCGTCCCCCCGTTCCGGGCATATTCCAGCCACTCGGCTTTCGATTCGACCAGATAGGCGGCTCCTTCCGGGGTATCGGCCATCACGACCAGCGCCGCGGCTTCCTTCAGATTGTCCGTCTCCAGGACCCCGAGGCTCCGGGGATCGCCGCCCACCCAACGGGCCGGTCTCGGTTCACCACCAACCCATTGGCGCTTATCCCGCAAATACGCCAGACTGCGGTCCAGCAAAAACCAGGCGCCCGGTTCGCCCAGAGAAGAACCGGTCGGCCGGGTTTCGAGGGCCTCGATGAGCAGCAGCGTACACCACAGGGCCCGCCCACGCCCGCTCCGGATCTCGACCAGGGGAGCGAGCAACAAACCATGGGGCTCGCTTTTGCCGGCCGCTTCGAGAAGGGTTAGGGCAGAGCCCCGGTCGGGACGAACCAGAATATCGCGGGCGATCACAAAATCCGGGGTATTGGGAACCCCCTGGCGCATGATCTCCTCGTAGGAACGGCTGTAATCAAACGAGGCATTGGTCGCAATCTCCAGGCATGGATCGTAAAAAGATCCGGCCGCTCCCAACCAGTAGCGCAGGGCAGGCGCGGGAAGATCCTGTACCACCGGATGATCCGGGGTTGCCACATGCGCAATCACGATCTGCTGTCTGGCCAGGACCGTTCGGGCACCCAAAAATTGAGGGGGCGGGATCACTCGATTGAGGATCAGGGCCCGTCCCCCCGCCTCGATCCAGCGTTCCAAGGCATCCCACTGGTGAGAACTGAGCAAGACGCCATGGGGCACCAACACGATTCGGTCAACGGAGGGCAGTTCGCTGACACTCTCGTAGCGAAAAGGCGCCTGCGCAAGGCTCGCTAAATTTCCCATGGCGGGCCACACGACCACCGGCGGATGCGACGCCAGCGCGGGTCGGGGAATCACCCCCAGCCGGTGCGAATCCTCATAGACCACCTGCCCATCGGTGGTCCGAAGGGCCAAAGCCAAGGTCCATTCGACAGGCTTCTGTGTCGCTGGCATAAGAAAGCGTATCGTCACATTGGTGTGGGTCACCCCCGGCAATGCAAACGGGACCTGGCCCTCAATCAACGCCTTTCCTTCCCCATCCCGGACGGCCCACGCCAGATGACCGGAAAGCGGGAAAAAGTTGTCGTTCATGATGATCATCGGCCGCTCGTACGGTTCTCCCGCCCAGGCTCCTCCATTCCATTCCACCGGTGTCACCACCGCCGGTTTGAGACCGTTCTGGGCATAGTCCCGCACGGCGGGGTCCCATGACCAGTCGCCTGTCTGACCTGTGACCGGATCGTAGGGTAGATAACTGAACCGATCCCCGAAGGGCATCATGACGGCAATAAAGGGCCATCGGCGCTGCTCCAGGGCGCCTTGATAGACGTCGTTGGCTTGCGCCCAGCGGGACGGCCAGGACCGGACATCCCCGTCCCGCGCGTCGGTATGGATATACGCCCGGTCACCCAACAGCGCGGCGGCGGTGTTGACGGAATGCCCTTCGCACCACTCGTCATTGATGATCGGCTTGCGCAAATGAAGGATACCGTAATGCGACCGCAATTGGCGGTAATTGCGAGGCCCGCTCAAATCATAGAGCGAATCAAAAAGACCACCGGTCGGGGTATCCATGAAGTCACTGACCCCCGTCAGTTCGTAGCCGTGACTGCTGGTGACCGGACGGGTCGGATCCAGCGCCTTGGTGGCCTTGAGGATGTCCACCAAAAACGGAATGGAGGGGGCCAGGTAGGACGGCGACATGCCGTTGGCCTCGTTGTCCGTGGACCATATGATGACACTGGGATGGTTTCGATTGTGTTTGACGTAGCGAAGAAACATGTCGCGGTAGATTCCCCACCCCTCCGGATCTCCCGTCCCTTTCCCTGACGCGGCCAGAGGCCCCTGAATAAGAAGCATCAATCCCGCCTCATCGGCCGCTTCCAGGAAGAGGCTATCGACCGGATCGGGATGGGTCCGCATGCTGTTGCCTTGAGTCCAGGAAAAGCTGTCAATGACCTTTCGCGCCTCCGCCTTGTTGCGGAAGACCGTCCTCCCCCGGGAATAAGAGCCACCTCGCAAGACCAGCCGTTTTCCATTCAATTTGAGCTGATTTCCCTCGATGGTGATCTCCCGGAAGCCAAAACTTTCCCACATCGTATCCTTGCTTCCGTCGGTTCGATTCTCCACATGGCCGTGCAGCGTATAGAGGTAGGGATCATGCGGCCACCAGAGGCGCGGCTCCGGCCATGGGGCGGCCACTTCAACGATCCGCCGTTCGCCCGGGGCCAACGTCACGTGACGCGCCTCAAGGGTCAACAGCCGCTCGCCGGTCGGCCACGCATTGGTGGCATCCGCGCCACGACCCTGCACCTCGGCCCAGACACGAACCCTCGCCTCCTCCTCTCCGGCGTTGACAATCTCCACATCGGCCCGAAGCATGCCGTCTCGAACCGAGGGTTTGGCCAGGATGGACTCGATGTAGACCTTGGAGGTGATCTCCAACGTCGCGCGATGCCACAGCCCGACATATTCACCGTTCGGACCCTGAATCCCCGCCGAATGCTCAATCAGGCAGTACTTGAAAAGAGCCCAACCGGGATGTTCGAGAATCTCCGTGGAGAGCGTGTTCAAGGCCAGGGTCAGACGATTACGGCCCGGCCGAATCGCGCGGGTGATATCCATGGTGATGGGCGAGACCCCCCCGCGGGTTCTCTGGCCCACCTCTTCCCCATTGAGGAACACCCGGCACCCGAAAACCGCCGACTCCAGCTTCAGAAGGAAGGTCCGCCCCTCCACCACCGGGCCCACATCCACGTCCTTCACCAGCCACGCGCCAGCGCTCTGGTTGTGGTCATGCCACACACCCGGCGTCGTCAGCTTGCGCCAGCCGCGTGGGATTTCGCCCGTTTGTGTCTCATCCGGCGGCTCCGGAATGGTCCATACGATCGGCTGATCGGCCGTCATCTCGTCTATCAGTTCGGTGACGGCTCCGCCCGCTTTCGGGGCAAGGTGCTCAAAATTTACGCCGACTTTGACCATGGATTTTGGGAACAACTCCTCATGCGTCGCCGGTTTCAGCCACCATTCGCCCTGGAGATTGATGACCGTGCGGCCCGCCGGAACCGAAGGAGGCTCTCCCAACGCCGCCATGCCCCAAAACAATCCGACGGCCACCCATTTCATTCGTGCGTTTAAACAAACCATGGTGAAGGGTCTCCTCAGCACGCCACTGGCCAACAGGGGCAAGTTTACCAACAACGCCGGCGCCAAACTATTCACGTTTTGCGCATTTTTTGTCCCGTTTTGCGCACGGGGCAAGGGCTCACCCCTCGTCCTCCCATGCGTTGACTCAACGACGCGACCTCATACGGGACCAGGGTACGGCCTCTTCGGGCACCGGTGCGCCGCCCAACACGAAAGCGATACGCCCCTCCTACTCCTCCTCATCCTCGTCCTCGTCTTCGTCCTCGTACTCGTCCTCGATTTTTTCTATCATTGGGACTCAGCGGAGATAAACCCCATTTACTTGATCTCGCCGCGCAAATCCATTGCCAGAGCACGGAAGTTACGAATGCGGTGAAAGGTGCATAAGTCCGCATCGTGCTGATTGACGCCGTTTTCGGAGGTCCGCGAAATGAAGATCAAATCCTCGCCATCCACGCAGGCGCTCGGATACATGAACGCCTGCCGCATGCCGGGCCAACGCGCCACGCAACCGGCGGGCAACCAGTTGAGCCCGTCGCGGCTGTAATGCAGGAACAGCAGGCGTCGCTCATTGCCCGGTCCACCCAGAAAACCGACGGCGGCCAGACGATCCCGATTTTGGAAACGATCCTGGGAGTCGGTGACCAGATTGGAAAGCATAAAAAAGAGCTCGGTTGGCGGATCGTAAAGGATGAAGACTTTGCACTGAGCGCCGGGAATCGGGTAGTACTGCACGGCGCGGAGCGAAAGGCGGTCACCCTCGGCCTCGAGATCGAAAACCAGCCCCAGATTGGCGGTTCGATAACCTTGGACAACGGCGCGCGCGATGACAAGGAAACGGTTTTGCACGCGGATGACATTCGGTTCCAGGCAGGCCAGACCGTTTTCCCAATCGCCCAACGCTGGCGCGGGACCATCGCCGGACGATGCCGGTATGACCTGACTCGGCATCGGCATTGGCGGCGTTACGACGTTCGACAGCCGCCAGGCCTCGGGGTTCATCACCCCCTTCGATAGATCGCATGAGACGGCGACGATGCGGGAAAAGACCGGCAAGCCGGCGTTGAGCGCCCAATACAGACGCCCATCGTGGATCACCATGCTCGTGGAACAGTTCCAGTAGTTCCCCTTGAAGAGCAGAACCGGTTCGCTCCAGGTGTCGCCCGCATCCCGACTTTGACACACATACCAATCGCCGCTTTGGTGATACTGGCCAAACATGTAGAGCGCATCGCCATACGCCCAGGGTGTCGCCTCGCAAAAAGGATGGTTGGGAAGCGTTTGCCACGTTCGGCCACCATCGTCGCTGCGCGCCAGAACGGTGTAGTTCTTGTGCGCCGCGCTGCGCGAGCGCATCGGCGCGGCGACGATAAGGCGACCGTCCGGCAATCGGGTCATCCCCGGATCGTGAACGTAATACGTCCCCACCGCGGGGGTTCGTGCAACCACCACATAGTCCTGAGCCAGGGGTTCGACGTTCGGATTCATGCCTTGCTGTTCCTTTCTTTCTTTCTTGCCCTCATTCAACGGATCTTCGGCCGCGTTTGTCAACACGCCGTCGAATGCCGACGCCGAGAGGACTACGCCCAGGATGGCGACACGGAGACCTCCGGCGATTCGTCCGCCCACTGGCCGTCTATCGCGCACACCGTCCTCCGCCACCGCGCGGTCGAGCGCGCAAACCGACCTTCCTCTTCCTTGCCGATCCCGATCAGCACCCATCTTCCACCCCCCCTTGCGTCTTGGGACGCCCGTGCTACCAGCCAACGGAGGACTCGTCAAGCCGGTTTACAACCGATCGTTCTCCCAGATCGACCGTAACCGATGGACCGTGAGCGCGCGCAGGTTCGCGTCCGCCTCTTTGGCATAACATTGCACGGTGGATTCCAGTTCCGAAGGCAGAATGCAGAAACTCATGCCCACCTCGCCCCGGTTGGCGAACAGTTCCAGCGATGTCCGATCCACAAGAATCCGAAGATCCAGCGCTTGGCCGGTCAACGTCACCGGCGCTTCCTTTCCCAGACATCGGATCTGGCCCCCGGCGTACGTGATCTCCACGCCATGCACCCGAATTCCGAAAACGCCCACCGCGGGAGGTTCGAGTTCCGCCGCAATGTCGAACAGCTCTCCGGGCCGGCCGATGGCCCTCTCCTCGCCGGCTTTCAGGTGCGTCTCCCGGACCTCCGTCATCTCCGCGTACAGGCTTCGAATTTCCGGTACCGGCTGACGGAACACGCGGAGGCCATTGGGGGTCGTTCGAAGGGTGAGTTCACAGGGGAAACTCATCTGCTGGTTGAACGGCATCCCAGGGTAGTTTCCGCCTTTCATCCACCCGATCTGCACCACGCGGCCTTCGGTATGGTTCCACGTCTGGGCGGCATAGAAGTTGGCCCCCCATTCGCCCTTGAAAGGGCCGGCTTCCGCCTGAAATTGCTTTCCGTCGAACGCGCCGATCCAATAGCGGAAACCGGCATCCGTCAGCACCCAGCGCGTATTTTTTGGGTCGCCGTCCACGGGCAGTTCGAACAGATCGGGACATTCGTAGAACCCTTCCCCGTCGAAATCGCTGACATGCGTCCAATTCTTCAGGTCCGGGGACGAAAGAAACCGTGCTTTGCCGTGGCACACCCACAGAACCATGATCCATCGGCTGGAAGGAACATGCCAGAACACCTTGGGGTCGCGTTCGTCCCCGCGGATGCCCTGATTCGGCACCACATGCTTTCCGCCCTCGTAAAGTGTCCAGGTGCGGCCCCGGTCCGTGCTGAACGCCAAGGCCTGTCCATACGGCCCGCGGGCGTGAGTGAACGCCGCCACCAGAGCGACCGCGCCGTCCTGACCGAGGCCGCTGGTGTTCTGGAGATCCGCAACCGCCGATCCCGACCAGATCGTGCCGCCGTCATAGGGGTGGATCGCATTCGGCAACTGGCGCCAATGCACCAGATTGGTGCTGACGGCATGTCCCCACGTCATGTTCCCCCACTGCACGCCCGCCGGGTTGTGCTGAAAGAACAGATGGTACTCCCCGTCGAAATAGACGCACCCATTGGGATCGTTCAGCCACCCCTCGCGCGCCGTGAAATGAAACTGAGGCCGATACCGTTCCGTGTAGAACGCCTTGGCCCGCTCGCCGGGGTTCGGATCGTCGGCCCGAACCGAGCCGAGCAGTCCAAGCGTCAAGGCCATGGCCATGTGTGGTTTTCGGATTCTGGTGAACATGGGGACTCCTCGTGCTTCGTTGGTCAGTGGACGGCCGCTTCGGGGGTGACCGGCCAAATGGGTTTCATTTCCCAGATGTCCAGTTTCTGGACTACGGCGGGCCCCCCGCGGGACTGAATATCAATACCGGTCGCCTTGGGACCGGGATAGACACACGTGGTGAGGGCCGCCCGGCCGTTGATGAAGAGTTCCACGATCGAGCGATCCACAAAGAGATGAATCCGCATGTCTTCCTTGTGCTCTCGCTCGAACACCAGCCCGGAAGAGCCCCCATGCACGCCGGGAATGGTGCTGGCGCGGTCGCGGCGGATGAGTACCTCGCGGGCCGGAGCATACGGACTAATGATGATCGGCAGTTCCACCTTGGCTTCCTCGTCCTGCCGGACCGTGACGATCAGCGACTGGGCCTGGCCCATATCCACTTTGGCCAGGAGTTCCAGGCATTCGCCCTGAACCTCGCGGAGGGCCTGGCAGCGCTCTTCACCCACCGGCAGATCGGTGAACTCCCAATGCCGGCCCCGAAGCGCCTGCAATTCCGGTGCCACCTCCATGTTCAGTCGGCCGTCGGGCCGCAGGCTCAGCACTCGCGGCAGGGAAAGCACGCCGTTATAGCCGACGTCTTTCCCCTCCCGTCCGTCCTGAATCCAACCGATCATGATCAACCGGCCTTTTTCATCCCGGAACACCTGCGGCGCATAGAAGAACTTGGGATATGTGCCTCGGTTGCCGTCCAAGGCTTCGGAGACCTCCGGCGTGAACGTCCGACCATCATAGGAGCCAATGAAATACCAAGCGCGTTGGCGATGCTCCGCGGAGACGATCATCAGCCATTTTTCGCCTTCCAGCCGCAGAAAGTTGACGCACTCGAAGTTCGCGAAAAACGGGTAATCCCGCAGCCACTCGCGGCAGACAAACATCGTACTGCGATAGGTCCAGGGGCCGTTAAGGTGCGGGGCTTCGTACAGAGGCACGCATCCTCCGATGTTCGGGATGCCCGAGGAAAGCGTCATCCGCCACCCATCGCCTTCTTTCCAGACATAAGGATCGCGCCATCCCAGGCTGCCGTGCGGCAAACCCTTATGGGCCAGCACCGGATTGCCTTCGTGCTTGATCCAGGTGACGCCGCCATCGAAACTGCGAGCCAAGCATTGCACTTCCGGGCCAACGCCGGTGTACACAAGAACGGGCGTTCCGTCGTCATCCACCGTCGCGCAGCCGCTGTAGCAGCCGTCCTTATCCGGCCCGCCGGGCGTCGGCGCCAGCGCGATCGGCATGTCATGCCAGTGCACCAGGTCGTCGCTGACCGCATGGCCCCAGTGCGCCTGAGGCGCGCCTTCCGGCCAGTCCGGCCGATACTGGAAAAAGACATGATACTGCCCACGGAACTGCATCAGGCCGTTGGGGTCGCCGAGAAATCCTCGCGGCGGGAGGAAATGGAACAGCGGGCGGTTGGGATCGGCCGCCATCTTCCGGCGAATCGCCATAGCCTCCTGCCGGTATTGTTTGACCCGTTCACCAACGGATACCGCCTCGGTCTGAGAGGGTTTTGCCTGCTCGGCCAGAGACGACAACGTCATGACCAGCAATAGACCGACGACCACCTCGCGTTTCATGCTTTTCCGCATTTCATTCTCTCCCTTTCTTCCGTCCGTAGCCTTTTCGGCTGACGGAAGCAGTCTTGGCCTGGCAGCCGCATCTTACGGTTGCTGCGCCGCCGGGCGGTAGATCGAGCGCATCCGCCAGGTCTTGAGGGAGCGCACAACGGCGTCCCCGCCCTTGGCGAAAATCCGCACATTCGGATCGGGCCGCCAGGCATGCACAGCATACACCAGCGCCTGCCGATCGTTGACGAACACCTCGACCAGGTTCTTGTCAATAAAGATGCGCAGCACGAGGTCTTCCCCGTCTTTCAACTCGAACGGTGCTTCCGCACGACCCACCCAAATCGTCTTGCGGCCCACGCCGTAAACGACGTCCATACCGCCGGCGCTCTGCTCATCATACAGCATGGCCACCCGCACCTCCTCCGGCAGCGGCGTGGCCAGAATCACTTCCATTTCCAGCGCGTCGCCGGTGGCCTCTTCGATCCGCGCGGGTTCGCCTTCCTTCACCGTAAAGGCTTCGCGCGCCTTCGGATCGTAGCGCAGCGAGGCCAATTCCCGCAGCGGGCGAATGCGCAGCACGCCGTCGGCCGGCAGCTCCAATTCGCGCGGCAGCGACTGCACGCCCGAGGGCTGAATCGGCAGCGCGTCATGCAACCAGGCCCACATCACCCGCCGTCCGTCGCGGGTCAGCAGCGACTCGGGCGCGAAGAAGTGATGCCAATGGAAACTCATCTTCCCATGAAAATCGGGCACGAACTTCTCGCCGTTCCAGTCCCCGAGATAATAGCGACAGCCGAAGGCTGCGCGATGGCTGATGCAAAGGAGCATCCACTTGTGTCCGATTTTGAACATGTTGGGACAAGAGATATCTTCGTACGTGGGAACCCCCAGCGGCTCGCCGTTGAAATCCGGCGGGAACAGATCGCCCAGATAGGTCCAGTTGATCAGATCGTCGGATTTCATCAGCTTCGGCCAGGCGTTGCCGCTGTAGTCGCCGCTCATCGCGTAGTAGGTGTCGTTCATGATCCAACAGTCGGGGTCCCAGGCGCGGAACCCTACCGGCTTGCCGTCTTCCCCTTTGGCCACAACGGGAATGGGTGCACTCCAGGAATCGAGCAGGTCGTCTTCGGCGAACTGAATGACATTTTTGCCGGCGCCTTGAGCGTGATAGATAATGGCCGGCCGGCCTTCCTTGGTGAAGAAGCCCGTCCCGCTGTACATACCGTGCCCCAGTTTGGAGGGCTTGAGCACCGTGGGATGCCAGACCCAGTGCACCATGTCGGTGCTGGAAACATGGCCGTAGGCGCAGCCGTTATGGTTGTAGATGTAATGCAGGTGGTATCGGCCCTTATAATCGAAGGCGGCGTTCGGATCCCCGGGGTGGGCGTTGCCGGGCCCCGGGTGCGCCAGATGATAGGTGACCCAGTTCTCCGGCGGCGGATTGGGCCAGGCGGGGATTTCCGGGGCTTCCTCCTCGGCCAGAACGCCGTGTCCAAGGGCCAGTCCCGCCGCGAGGGCCCCCGCGGCCTTTACCAGGGTGTTGCAACGAACCGATCGGTTGTATCTCTTGCCTGCGCTCATGGTTCTGTTCCTCCGTTTTGGTGTTGCTGTTGCCCTTTCTTCCGCCACCGCTGCATTCACGCCCGTTTCCGCCGCACGTCGAAATAGACGGCCGAGAGGATGACGAGCCCCTTGAGAATGTACTGAAAGGAGAAGTGCACGCCGGCCTGATTGAGGCCCTTATCGAGCGTGCCGATGATCACGGCCCCGATAAACGTCCCCAGGATGGAGCCGACCCCGCCGGTAAAGCTGGTGCCGCCGACGACCGCGGCCGCAATGGCGTTCAGCTCGAAGCCCACCCCCGAAGCCGGCTCGGCGCTGTAGAGCTGCGAAGTGGCGATCAGTCCCGCGATGCCGGTCAGGAGCGCGCAGAGGACGTACACGCTCAATTCGGCGCGCGCCACGGCGATGCCGGTGAAACGCGCGGCCTCGCGATTGCCGCCGATGGCATAGAGATGCTGCCCAAACGCCGTCCGATGCAGCAAGACGGCGCTGAAGATCAGGATTATCAACATGATCAGCACCGGCACGGGCAACAGGTCGCCGAGGCGCGCATTGCCCAACCCCAGAAAGATCGTTTCGTGAGGGGGGATGGATATAGGGCGGCCCTGGTTGAAACGCAAGGCCGCGCCGCGCGCAATCATCATGGTGCCGAGCGTGATGATAAACGGCGGCATCCGCGTCCGGGAGGCGCACAAGCCGTTGAACAGCCCAAACAACGCGGCGACGCCCAGTCCGGCGCCGATGGCCGGCAGCAGCCGCGCCCAGCTCTGAATCTCAGGATTGCCGTGCCGAAGCACAAAGACCGAGACCGTGCCCACCAGCGCCAGCACCGCCCCGACCGAAAGGTCAATGCCGCCAATCAGAATGCAGAACGTCATACCGAACGCGATAATCGCATTAATCGAAATCTGCTGAGCTAGGTCCACGAGGTTCTCCGGGCTCAGAAAACCCGGCACCTGAAGGCGAAACCACACCATCAGCCCCAGGGCCGCCCCCAGAATAGGAACGAGACGCCGAGCGTTGTTCATGACGTTTGGGCTCCCGTCAGTAGCGTCATGATCTCCTCCATGTTGGTCGCCTCTGAAGGAAGCGTGGCCACCATGCGGCCATCGCGGTATATGGCCACTCGGTGTGACACATTCAGCACCTCGTTCAAATCCGACGAAATCAGGAGGACCGCCATCCCCTCGCGCACCAGTCCGGAGAGGAGCCGAAACATCTCCTCACGGGCCCCGACATCCACCCCGCGCGTCGGTTCGTCGAGAATGAGCACACGCGGCCGGCGTTCCATCCACCGCGAGACGAGTACTTTCTGCTGATTGCCTCCAGACAATCCGGAAACAGGCTGTTCAGGATCGGACACCTTGATGCCGAAGCTCTGAATGGCCCGCTGCACAATCCGTTGACGAACGCGCCACCGCGGCCATCCTGGAGGATTCCATTCCCGCACCCAGGGCAGCGCCAGATTAAAGGCCACGGTCTGAATCATCACCAGCCCCTGTCCCTGCCGATCCTCGGGAACCAGCGCCATACCGGCGTGCAGGGCATCCTGGGGGCAGCGAATCGTCACCGGACGCCCCGCGATCTCCACACGGCCGCCGTCCACGGGGTCGATGCCAAACAACGCGCGCGCTAACTCGGTCCGGCCGGAACCCACCAACCCGGCGATGCCCAGCACTTCGCCCTCGTGCAGGACAAAACAGACATCGTGGACGCGAGAATTCCGCAGGTGGGACACCTCCAAGGCCACCGCGCCCGGGCGATAGGGGGGGCGATGAAAGTAATCCCTCACTTCCCGCCCGACCATCCAGCGCACCAATTCCCGCTGATCCAGGGCCTCCATCGTCCGCGTCCCCACCGCTTGGCCGTCCCGCAGGACGGTCACACGGTCGGCCAAGCGCACGATCTCTTCGAGACGATGGGAAATATAGATGATGCCGACGCCGCGCTCACGCAAACGCCTTAACGTGACGAACAGAGCCTCGGTTTCGGCTTCCGACAACGCCGAGGTCGGTTCGTCCAGCACCAGAATACGCGCATCCACGGCCAGCGCGCGGGCAATCTCCACCAGTTGCCGGTGCGCCACGCTCAGGGCCGCCACCGGGGTTTCCACCGCGCGGATTTCGTGCAGCCCGAGCCGTTCAACCAATGCTCGCGCGTCTCGACGCATGGCCCGGCGATCGATCAAACCCGCGACGCGCGGTTCGCGGCCGAGGAAGATATTCTCCGCCACGCTCAGATTCGGCACCAGCGAAAGCTCCTGGTGAATGATGCGAATACCGAGGCGATCAGCCGCCGCCACATCCCCGACAGCCGCCGTCCGTCCCTCGATCCGAATCTCCCCCGCATCGGCCCGATGAATGCCGCCCAGGATTTTAATCAGCGTGGATTTTCCCGCGCCGTTTTCACCGAGCAGGGCATGGATTTCCCCGGCCCGCAAATCGAAACTGACCTGCCTCAAGGCAGCCACCCCGCCGAAGCGTTTGGCAATGCCCCGCAACTCCAGCAAGGGGACTGGCTCCGGGTGGGCCACAGCGAGGACCATCAGCGACGCCCCTGAGGGGAGGCCGTGAACTCATCCGCATTTTCGGCTGTAATGAGCTTGACGGGGATCTTGATGACCTTGTCCACCGGGCGACCCTCCAGGTGGTCATACATTTTCTGGGCCGCTACCCGCCCGATTTCCCGCGGGAACTGGGCGGAAGTGGACAGCAGTTTGCCCGCGCGAATGGCCGCGATCCCTTCTTGCGAACCGTCCACGGTCACAACAAGCACCTTCCCCAATTTGCCGGCCGACTCGATGGCGGAAATGGCGCCCAGAGCGCTGGGATCATTGATAGGAAACACCGCGTCAAGCTCCGGAAACCGCCCCAGCAGATCACGCATCACCGGCCGCGCCCCCTCTGCCGTGCCTTTGCCCTCCTGAATGTCGAGCAGTTGCATCTCCGGATACTTGGCCATTTCTTCCTTAAACCCTTCCACCCGATCAATGCACGCCTTATTTACCGAAAGGTGCAGAATCGCCACCTTGGCTTTCGGATTGACCTGAGCCAGCGCCCGGGCGGCGAGCCGGCCGGCCTCCACATTGTCCGACGCCACCTCGCAGAGGATCAAGTCTCGCTCTTTTACCGGTGCATCCACCACCACTACGGGAACGTTCTTCTGCTTGGCCTGGACGAGCGTCCCCATGATGCCCTCCCAGTTCACCGGGTTCAGAAACACACCGGCCACACCCTGGAGCAGCAAATCGGAACAATCGTTCCGCTGCTTATGGCTGTTGAACTGGGCGTCGAGCGTCACCAGCCGGTCGCCGCGCGCTTCGATGACCTCCTTCAAGCCCGCGTTCAAGTCCACAAAGAAGGGGTTGTTGAGCGTCTGACGCGCCCACGATCGCCAAAAGCAATCCCGACTGTACCGAGTGTTTCAACGAGTTCATCTGTATCCTCCTTATCTTGACTTATTGGGCATTTCCAAGAATCCCCCATAGCCTCCACTCGGCTACATCGGGACGGGCCGCTCCGTTCCAAACGCCTATCCGTCCCGTGGCCCGAAAAGGCGTTCGGTAACAATCGAGCAGGATGTCATCCAAATAGAACTCCAACAGCTCGTCGTGCAGCAACAGGCGAAACCGCGCCTTTGGGCCAAACGACCATTCGCGGTCGTAGGTTTTCTCAGCCTGAACCTTGGACCCATCCGCCTGGATTCGGCCAAAACTCGTAACACCGGATGGGTGGATCTGAATCAGCGTACCCTCACCGGGTTGGATGGAATCCAAGTACAAACCGACCATCGGATCGTCCCTGCGTTGCGGAATCGGAAGCGTCCCTTCAAGAATCATTCCCCGACTCACGTCGCACGCGGGTTTCAAAAAGGCAAGCGGACCAGCGGATGCAGAATTCTCCCATTCTGGTCGAATTAGCATCCGGCCCTGTTTCAGTGCTTCATTGCCACGCCACCACCCCAGCCTAAGCGTTCCTTCGGCATCCACCAAGGGCGTCTTGAGCGTACCAAAATGGACCGATGCGCCACACGAATGGTGATTGACCAGCAATCCATCGGGCGAGGGAAAAAAACGGGCAAAATAGGTATATCCCGCCAAAACACGAAGGTTTTTCGGCGCCGGACGAAATGGCCCCTCCGGCCGATCGGCCGTCAGGGTAATCATATGACCGCTGGTTCCGAACAGCATATAGTACCGATCGCCGATGCGCTCGACCGCGCCGACTTCACCTTCCGGCACGCCAGGCGTTTCGGGCGGTTCCAACGCCTCCCACCGAACCCCGTCCACGCTCTGCCCGAACCCGAAAACGCCCCGCGCCTTCGGCGTGGCCGTCCAATACCCA
>Ga0209101_1000545_pt1 | contig 30668 bp, 25 predicted proteins | sample ConPoolayeCmetaG_FD_185481 | JGI IMG/M metagenome (GOLD analysis project Ga0209101, IMG submission 185481) | Hot spring microbial mat communities from California, USA to study Microbial Dark Matter (Phase II) - Cone Pool mat layer C metaG... ...
TCCTTCATCCTTTCCAACGCCACCACCAGCCCATATGTGAGCATGAACACCACGGCCAGGTCCACCAAAAAGTACGAGTTATCAATCAGGCCGTGGGTCAGGGCGGCCACCATGCTGGCAGTCAGGCCGGCAGCCAGGGCCCGGACATCGGCGTTGGTCGAGGCCAGGGCACGCCAGGCCCGGTGGAAAAAGTCCACCAGCAGGGCCGCTAACGCCAGCAGGCCCAACGCCCCCAATCGCAACCACCAGTCCAGGATGATATTGTGCGGGTGTGACAGGTTCGGCTCGGCCCAGGCCTCCGGCAGCCGGTAATCGGGGTACTTGTACAAAAAGTTGTCCAGCCCCACGCCCTGCAGGGGGTGGTCCAAAGCCATGCGTAGTGCGGCCTGCCACAACTTCAGGCGCAGGAACGTTGTCCCTTCCTGGAAATCGAATAACGACGAGAATCGCTCCACCCGACCCAGGGGGACCAGGGCCAGCAGGCCGGCGATCAACATCGCCACGACGGCCAGTAAGGCCCCCAGACCGCGCCATGCGCCCAGAAATAGCAGGGCCACCCCCAGGCCCAGCCACGCGCCCCGGGAGAAGGTGAGCACCAGGCCCAGGCCGGTGATGAGAGCGGCCAGGGCATAGAGGCCCCGCTCCCGTCGGCGTTGCTCCCCCAGGGCCAATGCCGCAGCCAATGGCAGGGTGCGCTCCAGGAATAGACCCAGATTGTTGGGGGAAGGATATGCGGCCCGGACCCGCCAGACCCCTTCGGCGGTGATGATGCCTTGCCCCAACCAGAACTGGCCGATGCCCCACAGAGCCGCCAATACGCCGGCCAGGATCAGGCCATCAGCGACGCGGCGGGCCTGCTGCCGCGTGGTGATAACCCGCGTGCTCAGGGCAAAGAGCAGGGCCGGCTCCGCCACCACCGTCCGCAGCTCCCGCAGGGCCACCCCCTGGTATTCGGCGGCAGTCAGGGAGAGGAGACCCACCGCCACAAAGAACAACGCTGGCCCATCGGTGCGCCGGGGTAGCACGGCCCGCCAGTCACGCCGCCAGCCGGCCCGCCCGGCCCAGCCAATGATCCCCACCAGTATCAACATCTCGGTGATGGAGGCGAACCGCCACAGGCTGAGGTAGAACGGCACGGTGAGGGCCACCAGGACCAGGTACAGGGCCGGGTAGCGCATCGCCAGCAGGACCAGAGCGACCAACCCCAGGAGGGCCATCACGTCGCCGGGGCACCATTGATACCAGGCCAGGGCCAGGAGCATGAGGATGAAGGCTCTCACCTCTTCCCAACTCAGGTTGGGAGCGAGTTGGCGTGAAGGCGGGAGAGGGGAAAGGGCACGCAGCACCAACAACAGGTTTATAGCCAGGGTGACCAGAAGCAAGACGATGATCGGCTCATAAGGAGGCCAGGGCTTTTCGCGCACGACCCGGAAGGCCTCAATGGCGACATGATCGGCTGCCACCTGGATGTGAGCGCGGTGTAACGTGTCGGCAACGTCCCTGACCAACGGTTGCGCCTGCCAGCCCTCCGCATGGTCCAGGTTCACCCGCGTAAGCGGGCCGTCATCCAGGGCCACATCCAGCGCGCCACCCTGGGTGATGACATCCAGGCGCGTGCCCAGGAACAGGATCGTGGTGGTCAGGCCCGTGCTGCCCACAGCGATTGACTTATCCGCCTCCTGCCGCCAGCCCGGCCCCCAGGTGATGGCCGGATGGGTCGGCTCGTGGATGCCCGGCGTGGCCACCGGCGGCGCACGTAGAGCCTGAGCGATAGTCGTATAGAGGGTGCGGGGGGCAAAATCTGGCTCCACCAGGGCAAAACCGCGAATCGGGTCAGCCGGGTCCCCGGCCCAACGAAAACAGGCCAGGGTCATCACCCCCAGCCAGGGCCAGTCGGTGCGCGCGCGGCGCATGGCCGCCACCGTCCGTTGCGCCTGTTTGTCCTCCGCATCCGTGCCCCAGATAGCCGGCCGCCCGGCCCAACCGGCCGGCAGTGCATTCCAGCCAAAGGCCACGGCCCAGACCGGCTTATCGTGGTCGCCAAACTCTTCCATGACCTCGCGCAGCAGGATCAGGCGGGAAAAGTTCAGCACCGTCGGCGACAGACGGGGGTCATCCGGGGTCTCCCAGAAACCATAGGGTTTGGCCCCCAGCACATCAAAGTAGCCCCTGGCCCCGGCGCGATACATCTGGCGGAGAAAGTCCACCTCGTTCAGGTTCTTGCCGCCGGTCTCCCAGTTGGGAGCCAGGCCGGCGCTGAGGATCACGCAAGCGGGATCAGCTTTCTTGGCGGCGGTATAGGCCGCTTGCAAGAGAACTGTGTAGGCAGCCGGGTCCACCGGCCCACTGCCCCAGTGCGGAGCGATGTTGGGATCATCCCAGACCTGAAAACAACGCACCCGACCCTGATAATGGCGCACCGCCGCCGCCAGGAACGCAGCATAGGTCTGGGGATCGTCCGGCGGTGCAGTGGGGAGGGGGTCCCGCCGTGCCCAGGCGGGGGTGCCGTTCACGACCAGAATAACCTGTAATCCATGCCGGCGACTGAGGTCAATCCATCGGTCCCACAGCGACCAGTCCAGGATGTTGGGCCGGGTTTCGATGGCGGACCACGGAAGTTGCAGGCGAATCCAGCGTAGCCCGGCCGCCTGGATCAAGGCCAGGCTCTGGGTCACCTCTTCCTCAGAGTGGTTTTCAAAATAGGCGTTGACACCATACGGGGCGAGATCGGCCAGGGGGTCTGCGACCAGGGACTCGACGCCGTAACCGATGCCCCGCCGGGCTGCCAACTCCTGTTCCCGGCACCAGCGCACCAGGTCGGTCAGGCCGCTCAGGAGCAGAGCCGCAACGATGAGCAGGGGGATGAAGCGAAGCGAGTCTGAGCGGCGCACGATCCCACCATCATCCTTATTGCAGGTGTCGTCTCCTGTCTCATGGACGCCGCAGGCGACGCAGTTCCCAGAACGACCAGACCAGGCCCACCAGCACACCCAGGACGAGCACGCCCAGGAGACCATACGGCGGGAGGGGCCGGGCCCCGGCCCGGACCACAAACCCATCCACGATGCCGGTCAGGCCGCGTGAGGCCGGGTTGCGCTCATCGGCCAGGGCAAGCTCGAGCCGGTGCTGGCCGTTGGGCAGACCCTGGATCAGGGGGAACTGCACCTGCCATTCCTCTGCCTCGCCATACAGGTCTAGAAACGAACGCCCGTGGGTATCCCGGGGCAGATCCGGCACAGCCAAGCCGTCCACGGCGACGTAAAGGATACCAGATTGGGGAGTGCGGGCAGTGAGGAGATTCACGCCCCCGCCTTCAAAGGTCAGGGTCAGGGTATCACCGGGGGTCTCGCTCATCAGATAGGCCCCGGCGCTGGCCCGGGCGTCCACAACCGCCTGCCAGCGCCCGGCCAGGGTGACGGCCGGGCAGGTCTCCTGGCGCAGTCCGGGGCCGACCACGCTCAGGGCCGAGGCGTTCTGCTTCACGGCCTCGTAGACCCGGCGCGGGGTAAAGTCCACATCTACCATGCGGAAATAGTATTCCGGGGCTTCCAGAGGGATGTCACCCACCTGCCGAAAATACCAGTAGCAGAACACACCGGCCCAATCCCAGTCAGCCCGGGCCAGTTGTAACCCCTGCAAGGTATATTGGGCCTGTTGCTCCTCCGTCACCCGTTGCCAGATGAGTTTGTCAGCGGCAAAATCGGCGGGGGTGGCATTCCAGCCGTACTCGTTGAACCAGATGGCCTTGTGGCCGTCGCCGTTACGCACCATCACCTGGCGCAGAAGGAGCACCCGCGCGAAATTGAGCCGGTCAGGACTGGCTGGCGCATCCGGCGGATCGGCAAAGCCAAAGGGGTTGGCCGAGAGGATGTCGAAATACGGGGCCGCGCCGGCATCGTACATGCCTTGCAGATAATCCAGTTCGGAGATATTGCGAGGCCCAGACTCGGTGTTCATGGCCAGAGGGGCGCTGAGGACGCGGACGTTGGAGTCCGCCTGTTTCGCCCGCTGATAGGCAATCTGGAGCAGGCGGGTGTAGGCGGCCGGGTCCGGAGCCTGGTTGCCCCACTCGGTCCAGATGTTCGGCTCGTTCCAGACCTGGATATGGCGGATGCGACCCCGGTAACGGCTCACAAAGGCATAGACGAAATCGCCATAGTCAGCATAGTTATCCGGCGGACGTTGCTTGTACGAGTTATCCTGCCGCGACCAGTCTGGCGGCCGGTCTAACCGGGCGATGATCTGGAGACCATAGGCCTGGCAGTGGTCCACGATGTGGTCATATTTGTCCCAGTTAAAGTAACCCCTTTTCGGCTCGATCTCGGACCAGGGGAACTGCTGTTTGACCCAGACGATGCCCGCCGCGCGGGCCATCTCCAGGGTCTTGTCTATTTTCCAGGCCTCCACCTCTCGTTCCAGAAAAAAGTTCGCGCCCAGGGGATTCACGTCCGTATCTGGGATAGTGCGGTTTTGCTCCGGGCTGGTCGGCGGCGGATTGAACTGGGCGACGAACAAGGGCCAAGACTGGCTCCCCGCCATGGCCAAAGCGGTCAGCGACACGAGCAGGAGACTCAGGGCAACCAGGAGGCGAATGAGCCGCACGAGCTTACTCCGAAAATCACGTCAGGCGTCAAACGTCATCGTTTGACGTGGTGACGTTTGACGTTTGACTCAGGGGGTCGGGGGGTAGCTCCCGCAACATGGTGCTCCGACCATGCAAAAGTCCCCCCTCGTCAATGGCCAACGAATCGGCGGCGACATCGCCCCAGATACGCCCGGTGGGGCTGATGTCCAGCCGGCCGGTGGCGGTGACGTTGCCGCGCACTGCGCCGTGGACGACCACATCACGGCCGGCGATGTCGGCGATCACGCGGGCCTCCTTGCCCACGATCACGTTCCCGCCGGCTTCGATGCGCCCCTCAAAGACGCCTTCCAGGCGCACATGGCCCTCGGTTTTCAGAGTACCCCTCATGCTGGTAGCAGGGCCAAGAACGGTGTCGCCACGCCCGTTGGGAGATGGCTCGATCGAGTTGCGACGTCTTTTGAACATCGGCGGGCTGCCTCCTAAATTGTCAAACGTCAGGCGTCAAACATCACCATCACGCATGACGTATTGACGTGTTGACGTTTGGCGTTTCACGTTTGACGTATTGACGTTTTACCCTGGGCGATAGCCTCTTGCTCTTCTGCTGAGAGGTTGTAAGCGGACGTACCACCGGTCACCGGTTTGGCATAGACGCGGCAACCGGTTCGGCTATGCAAGCCGCTAAAGACCACGCCATCTTCGTGACCATCCAACAGGGCCACCGCAAAACTCTGGTCGCCGCCGGTATCGGGGAAGGGATTGAAGCGTACCACGCCCACCCGGTGCAGACTGCGCTTCAGGCGTTCACTGAGGTGCTGGGCGGTGCGTTGCTCCTGGTCATCCAGACGTTGCACTTCGCTTGCCAGGCGCGTCTCCAGTTGTGCCTCCTGTTGTTCCAGGGCACGCAATTGCTTCTGTAGTTCTTCCATCTGAGCGATGTGGCGACGCAATGCCTGGTCCAGATTTGCGCCATCAACGCCCTGGGTCAGGGTCCGATAGCGACGGGTGGCCTGTATACTGCGCACCTGCACGATCAGCAGCCAGAGCAAGGTCACGACGAGCAACCCCGCCAGCCCCAGCCACATCTCGGCCCCATAGGCCCCGTAGAAGGCGCGAAAAGACTCCATGATCTTCCTCCGAAAATAGCCTCTGGCTTTACTGCTCGCGGTGGGGTTTCAAATCCCGCACGAGCTTGCTCGCACCCACGCTCTGCGTGGGTGCGAAACGCCGGGTCGCGCGGTCAGGGCCGTCTCGTCTGCCTCGTGCCCACGCTGAGCGTGGGCACGAGGCAAATGCCACCAGCCGTGCGAAGCACGCGGGGTCACAGACTCCGCGCGAGCACACCGGCGTATTTTCGTGCCACAGGGTGCGCCCCACGCGCCAGGCCCAGGCTTGACTGGGTGGGAAACTCCTCCGAATGAGATCAAACCAGCACCCGGCGCATCCGCTCCATTGCCTCAGCCAGGCGCTCCTCGGAATTGGTGAGCGAGAATCGCACATAGCCTTCGCCATGCGGGCCATAGGCCACACCGGGAGCCAGGCTCACGTGGGCCTCCTCCAACATGCGCTGGCAGAACGAGCCGCAGGTGTAGCCCTCCGGCACATGGGCCCACACATACAGGGAGGCCAGGGGCCGTTCAGCCTGCAGGCCCATGCCGTTGACGGCGTCCACCACCAGGTCCCGGCGGCGAGCATAGACGGCATTACGCTCTGACATCCATGATTGGTCTCCTTCCAGGGCTGCCAGGCCAGCATATTGCACCGCCGTGAAGATGCCGGTATCCGTGTTGGTGAGTATTCGGGCCAGCAAGTCCACCGCATCGGCGTTGCCCACCATATAGCCCAGGCGAAACCCGGCCATGTGGTAGGTCTTGGAAAAGCTGTTGAACTCCACCCCCACCTCCATCGCGCCGGGGGTCTGGAGAAAACTGGGGGCTACATAGCCGTCGAAACATATCTCCGTATAAGGCGCATCGTGGCAGATGAGCACGTCGTACTCGCGGGCAAAGGCCACAGCCTCGGCGAAGGTGTGCTCTCTCACCACGGCGGCGGTGGGGTTGTTGGGGTAGTTAAGCCAGAGGAGCCGGGCGCGCCGGGCCACGTCGGCCGGGATAGCGGCGAAATCCGGCTGCCAACCCCGCTCTGCGCGCAAGGGCACGTAGAATACCTGGGCCTCGCTCATGGCGGCGGCCGCGCCATAGGTGAGGTAGCCGGGGTCCGGCAGCAAGGCCACGTCGCCGGGGTCCAGCACGGCCTGGCACAGGTGGACGATGCCCCCCTTGGAGCCGCCGAGGAGCACCACCTGGGTAGCCGGGTCAAGGTCCACGCCGAAGCGGCGCTGATAATAGGCGCAGATGGCCTGGCGGAGGGCTGGCAGGCCCAGATAGGGCGGATAACGGTGGGTAGCCGGGTCCTGGCCGGCCCGGGCCAGGGCTTCCACCACGTGGGCCGGGGCCGGCAGGTCGGGGTTACCAATATCCAGATCGATCACATCAATCCCGTTGGCAGTCATCTGGGCGATGGTCTTTTTGGTGGTGGCGAACAGATACGGTGGCACCTTTGCCATGCGTTGCGCGATGTGCATTCCTGCTCATCCTCCTCGATGATGTGTTACTTTCTCGCTCGCGGCGGCGACCGTAGGGAGTGCCACCCGCCGCCGGCGCGGGGTCGCAGACCCCGCGCGAGCAAATCGGCGTATTTTCGTGCCACGGGGTGCGCCCCGCGCGTGCGGGTCTCCTCGATGATGTGTTACTTTCCTCGGCTGGCTCGGACCGGCCCCACTAGAGCATGGCCGTATTCTCATCGTTGGCCTGCCGGGCCAGTTCCAGTTGACGAGCGGCCAGGGCCGCCCATTCGCCCTCCAGCACGCGGGCCAGGTAGGCAGTCGCCAATTCAAAGTCACCCAGGCGCCGATACAACTCGCCCACCAGGTAGGTGATCGCCTGGCGTTGTCTCGGTGGCACCAGGCCCGCCTCCAGCGCCCAACTCAGGCGTTCCACCGCCCGGCGTTGACTCAGGCGTTCCATGGGCCGGTCACCCTCGACACGGGCGCACCACGAGGCGCGTAGATACAGCTCGGCGATGACCACGTGGTTATCGCCAGCCTGCTCCCGACACCGGGCGGCCAGGGTATAGCGGCGGCTGCCGGCGTCAGATTGCAGCCGCCCCAGCCCGCGTTCCTCCACCAGCCAGCGGCGCAGTTCCTTGCTCACCGACGTGGCAAAGTGCTCCTCATAGCCGGAGAACAGACACCGGGGGCAGGTATGAACGAACAGCGGCAGCGGGTCCAGACCCCAGTAGTGCGGGCGAAAATCGGTATCCTGACCGGCATAGCCGCACGAGCCAACCGCCTGGACCTGGAACCTGGTGCCGCAGGCCGGGCAGGTGAGGGATTTTTCGTAAACGGTAGTCATTGGGAACCCCGCGATTCCTCCGGCACTGCGCCCAGGATATAGGCTTGCAGCACCCGTCCCACGCGCTCCAGGCTGGCCGGGCTGACCTTGTCTGGCGTATCCTGGACGGTGTGCCAGTAGGGGTAGTCAAAGTCAATGATGTCTACAGCGACGATGCCTTTCCTGAGAAAGGCGGTGTGATCGTCCCACAGGTGGTGCCGGGGTTGCGGGATGAACCATTGGCTGTATCCAAGCCGGGCCGCCACATCCCACAGCACGCCATTGAGTTGCTGGTCGGAAGAGATCTCGTAGTAGAGCTGCTGATCGGCATCGCCGATCATGTCCACGATGATGACGGTCTCCGGCCGGGCTGGCAGATGCCCGGCCATGTAGGACGAGCCGACGCAGAACGGCCAACCGTTGATCTGACCGTTGTCCTCGGCGTCGAAGAAAACCAGCCAGACCTGATAGGGCGGCGGCCCCAGGGTGCGAGCCAGTTCCAGGAGCACGGCCACGCCGCTGGCCCCGTCATTCGCGCCGGGGACCGGCTGCTGGCGGTTGGCCGGGTCTGGGTCATGGTCGGCGTAGAGGCGCGTATCAAAGTGCGCTCCCAGGAGCAGGAGTCGTCCCCCCTGGCCGGCCTTGCCGATGATGTTGCGGCAGTTCACGCCCTGGTAGACGAACTCCTGGGTCTCCACGGTCCAGCCGGCTGCTTTCAACTGGTCCATAATGTAGGCGGCGCAGCGGGCATTGCCCGCCGAGCCGGCGTGCCGGGGGCCAATGTCGCACTGGGCCAGCACGTCCCGGTAGGCCCGCGAGCCGTCGAAGGGGCTGGCCGGGGCGATGGCGCCACTGCTGGCTGGGGCCTGGAGCAGGGGCCGCACCAGCGCATAGATGCCGATGCCGGTCAGCACGGCCAGGATGACAATGATGGCTAAGGCAATCCAGGTTTGACGTGTCATAGGGGTTTGCTCCGGCCCACTCAATGGGATGGATTATACACCAGGGGGCGTCATACGTCAAAACGTCAGGCGTCATGACGTTTGACGGGTTGACGTTTCAGATGAACTTCTCCCGCAGTCGGGCATACGCCGCCTCGTCCCAGACGCGCGTCTGTTTCACCAGGGGGCCGCCGGCACTGAGCACCGGCAATCGCTCCTCATAGGTGGGCTGCTGCACCTGCCGGAACACGCCGATGGGGATGCGCTCACCCCACTCGCTTTGGGCCAATCGCCAGGCCGCGTCGAAATCCGTCGGGTCGTGGCCGGCCTCCTCCAGCCGGTAGACGCGGGGCCGGTAGTAGTCGTAAGAGAAGCCGGGGTTGAACGTCACGCAGGGCTGGAGGATGTCTACCAGGGCGCAGCCCCGGTGAGTGAACGCCCGGGTCAGCACGTCCACCAGGTGGGCCAGGTCGCCGGAGAAGGCCCGGGCCACGAACGTCCCGCCCACGGCCAATGCCAGGGCGATAGGGTTGATGGGCGCGTCCAGCGAGCCAGCCGGCGAGGTCTTGGTGCGAAACCCGACCGGGCTGGTGGGCGAATACTGGCCTTTGGTCAGACCGTAAATGCGATTGTTGTGGACCATGATGGTGAGGCCAGCGTTGCGGCGCAAGGCGTTGATCAGGTGGCTCAGGCCCAGGCCGTAGGTGTCACCATCCCCAGCCGAGACGATGACCGTGAGGTCGTGGTTGGCGAGCTTGATGCCGTGGGCGATGGGGATGGGCCGGCCGTGGAGCGAGGTGAAACCGTTGGCGCGGGTGTAATCGGGCAGTTTGCTGCTGCACCCGATGCCGCCCACGAGCATCACCTGATGGGGTTCCAGCCCGGCCTGGGCCAACGCGCGCTTGACGCCGTTCCAGATGGCATAGTTGCCGCAGCCAGAGCACCACGTGGGTCGAACCGGATTGTCAAAGTCCTTCGCCGTTGCCATGTCACTCTCCCTTCATCCTTCATTACAGCCGGGCCAGGATGTACTCCGGCGTGAACGGTCGGCCGTCGTAGCGGCGCACATGGCCGTGGGCGCGAATGCCGGTGCAGGCGTGTAGCAGGAACTCGAACTGGCCGGTCGCGTTGCCCTCTACCACCACGATGCGCCGGGCATCCTGGAGGGCCGCGCGGGCGGCCTCGACCGGGAAGGGCCAGAGGTCGCAAAAGTGGACCTGGTTGGCGGGATGCCCTTCGGCGTTGAGCCGGTCCACCGCCTCGCGCACCGGGCCGCAGGAGGAACCCCACTCCACCAGGGTCAGGTCGGCCTGGGCCGGACCATACCGCCTGGGTGGCTCGACGTCGGCCCGAGCAGCATCCAGCTTGCGCAACCTTTTGTCGGACTGGGCCACGCGGTTGGCCGGGTCCTCGTCCTCAAAGTGGCTGTCCTCGCGGTGCTCGTCGCTGGTGGCCATAAAGATGGCGCGGGGGTGGCCGGGCAGGGCGCGGGGCGAGATGCCGGCGGGCGTGATCTTGTAGCGCAGGTACGGTTCCGTCAGGGCGTCCAGGTCGGCCGGGGTGAGCAGTTCGCCCCGGTCTAGCGTCACGCCGGCGAAATCCAGCGCGTCCACAGCCAGCGCCCGCATGGCATTGGCCTGAAAGCCATCGGTGAGGACCAGGACCGGGGTCTGGTAGCGTTCGGCCAGGTTAAAGGCCCGCCAGCCGGCCGCAAAGCACTCCTCGATGGTGCCGGGGGCCAACACGAGGCGCGGGAACTCGCCCTGGCTGGCCCAGAGCAGGAACAGCAGGTCGCCCTGTTCGGTGCGGGTGGGCATCCCGGTGGAGGGGCCGGGTCGCTGCGCATCCACCAGCACCAGGGGCGTCTCGGTCATGCCGGCCAGGCCCAACCCCTCCACCATGAGGGAGAACCCGCCGCCGGAGGTGGAGGCCATGGCCCGGGCGCCGGCGTGGGCCGCGCCCACGGCCATACAGACGGCCGCGATCTCGTCTTCCGCCTGCTTGGCGACGATGCCATATTCCCCGGCATTCGCCATCATCCACTGAAAGATGGAGGTGGATGGGGTCATGGGGTAAGCGGAGATAAAGTTGCAGCCGCCCAGCACCGCGCCCAGGCAGAAGGCCTCGTTGCCGTTGAGGACCAGGCGCGGCGGGGCGGATTCGTCCGGCGTCAGGCAGTAGGCGCAGCCGGCCGGCCCGCGTGCCACGGCCAGGTCATAGGCCGCGCGGGCCACCGCCAAGTTCTGCGCGATGACCTCGGCCCCCTTTTTCTTGAAATTGTCGTGGATGACGCCCTCGATATAGCGGAAGGGCAGGCCGGTCAGCCCGGCCACGGCGGCGGCAGCAGCGGTATTCGCCATGACCGGGCTGCCTTTCTCCCGGGCGATGGCGTTCAGCGGCAAGGGGATGGCGTTAATGCCGCGTTCCAGCAGGGCGGCATCAACGGTCAGGGTCTCGTCGTGGATGATGGCCCCGCCGGGCACCACGTCCGGGCCGTCTTGCTGGATCGTCTCCTGGTCCAGGGCCAGGAGCAGGTCCACCCGCTCCAACGGCGCCCAGATCGGCGTGGGGCTGACGCGGATGGTGGCCCAGTTGTGGCCGCCCCGGATGCGGGACATGTAGCTCTGGTGGACAAAGATGTGCAGGCCGGCCCGGGCCAGGGCCTTGGCCAGGCCGGCCCCGCTGGATTCCAACCCCTGCCCGGCCTCCCCACCGATGCGGATGGTAAGGTCGTTTTCGATCATGTCCGAACTCCTGGTATAATATATGTGCTCGCCGCCCAACGGCGGGTGGCACTCCCTACGGCCTGCCAGGTCGCAGACGTGGTCGCCGCCGCGAGCGAGGGGACCCCGATCTGTCATGCTGAGGAGCGGTTTTTGCGGTGCTGAGTGAAGCCGAAGCAAGCATCTCGTTTCCGGCCTGGAATCCATCACACCAACGAGCTTCTTCGGCGCTTCACGCCTCAGAATGACAGTTCTCCCTCTCTGGGAGATAAGAGCAACTGCACCCAATTATACTACAAGATCCAATTTGGGGATAGCCTCCCCGGCCGCCGGGGATGAACTGGCGACGCTGGATGGGCCTATGCGGTCAGGCGTCACCCCCACGGGGACGTGCCAGGCCCGTGCCGTTCAGACCCGGATTCAGCAATACCCCCTTGTCTATCCGCCCTCCATCCGGTACAATATCGTCATCATCCATCATCCTGTTTCGGGAGGTGACTCATGAAAGCCGTCGTCATGGCCGGTGGTGAGGGTACTCGTCTGCGCCCCCTCACCATCAATCGTCCCAAGCCCATGGTGCCCATGGTTAACAAACCCCTGCTGGTCCATATCTTGAACCTGCTCAAGCGTCACGGCATCACCGATGTGGTCATCACCGTTCAATACCTGGCGGCCACCATCCAGGACCATTTCGGCGATGGCGAAGGTCTGGGAATGCGGATCGTCTACTCGGTGGAAGAGTCACCCCTGGGCACGGCCGGTAGCGTCAAACATGCTCAGCAATACCTGGATGACACCTTCCTCGTCATCAGCGGCGATGCCCTGACGGACCTGGATCTCGGCCGGGTCATCGCCTTCCACCAGCAGAAAAAAGCCCTGGCCACGCTGACCCTCTACCGGGTGCCGAACCCCCTGGAATACGGCGTCATCATTACCGATGAGAGCGGGCACATTCGCCAGTTCCTGGAAAAGCCCAGTTGGGGTGAGGTGTTCAGCGATACGATCAACACTGGCATCTATGTGCTGGAGCCGGCGGCGCTGGACTACTTTGAGCCGGAAACTGCCTTTGATTTCAGCAAGGACCTGTTCCCCCTGCTTCTGGAACGTGGCGAGCCGATCTACGGTTACGTGGCAGATGGATATTGGTGTGATGTAGGCAGTTTACAGGAATACATGCGGGCCAGCGGGGACCTGCTAAGCGGTAAGGTGCAGGTGGGCGAGATCGGGCGGCATATTGGTGGGGGAATCTGGACCGGCGAGGAGGTAGAGATCGCGCCGGATGCCCAGCTCTATGGGCCGGTCTATCTGGGCCACGGGGTCAAGATCAAGGGCGGGGTGGTGGTGCGTGGACCGGCCGTGATCCGGGATTACACCATCGTGGATACCCGGGCCCACGTGGACCGCAGCATCATCTGGCGCAATTCATATATCGGGGAGCGAGCAGAGTTACGGGGTGCCATCGTAGGCCGCCAGGTTACTTTCAAGGCCAACGCCGTGGCCTTTGAAGGGGCGGTCATCGGCGACGAGAGCATTGTAGACCAGGGGGCAGTGATTCACCCCAACGTCAAGATCTGGCCCAGCAAGGAGATCGAGGCCGGGGCCACGGTGCGCACTAGCATCATCTGGGGAGCCCAGGGGCGGCGCGTGCTCTTTGGCCGCTACGGGGTGACCGGCCTGGTGAACGTGGACCTGACGCCCGAGTTCGCCGCCAGGCTGGGAGCCGCTTTTGGAGCCACCCTGCCCATGGGGGCCACGGTGGCCATCAATCGCGATCCCCATCGCACGCCGCGCATGATCAAGCGGGCCATCATCAGCGGCCTGCCCTCGGCCGGGGTGAACGTGGCCGATCTGCGAACCGTACCCATCCCGGTGGCGCGCTACTACACCCGCACATCCTCGGACATCGCCGGCGGCATCCATGTGCGCCTGTCGCCCTTTGATAATCGCGTGGTGGACATCAAGCTCTTCGACGAGCAGGGGATGAACCTGAGCAAGGCTGCTCAACGCAAGGTGGAAAACGTCTTTTTCCGCGAGGATTTTCGCCGCGCCTATCTGGACGAGATCGGGACCATCGAGTATGCACCCCTGGTGGAGGAACGCTATACAGCGGGGTTTATGGCGGCCATCCGGGCCGACGTCATCCAGGCTCAGAAACCATACCTGGTGGTAGACTATGCCTATGCTACGGCATCCCTGTTCCTGCCCACCATCTTGAGCCATCTGGGGTGTAACGTGGTGGCCCTGAATGCCAGCCCCGACGAGACCAAAATGAGCATCCCGCCGGCCTTGTTTGAGCAGGCCTTGCACCAGCTCGCCCTCATCGCCGGCAGCCTCCAGGCCGACCTGGGCGTGCGCCTGGATGTGGGGGGTGAGAAGGTCTTCCTGGTGGATGGTCGGGGCAACGTGTTGCCGGGCACCACCGCCCTGGCAGCCCTGAGCACCCTGGTCCTGACAGCTCACCACGGGGGGGCCATTGTGGTGCCCATCAACCAGCCACGCATCTTTGAGGAGATCGCGGCCCGCTACGGCGGCCGGGTGATCCGCACCAAGGTGGACACCACCGAGTTGATGCAGATGGCCGCCGAGCCGGGGGTAGTCCTGGTGGGGGATGGCGAGGGTAGCGTGGCCTTCCCGGCCTTCCAGCCAGCGCTAGATGGGCTGTTCGCCATCGCCAAGACCCTGGAGTTACTGGCCGCCCAGGGCGTCCGGCTCTCCGAAGTGGTGCGCCAGTTGCCCCGCTATTACACCGCGCACCGCAAGGTCACCTGCCCCTGGGAGAAAAAGGGGCAGATCATGCGTGTCTTGAACGAGCAATATCGCGTGAGCGGAAGCCAGGTCGTGGATGGAATCCAGATTGACTTGAGCGGCGATGAGTGGGTGTTGATCCTGCCGGACCCGGACCAGCCGGTCTTTCACCTATACTCCGAGTCCGGCTCCACGGATCAGGCCCAGGCCCTGGTGGACAAGTATGCGCGTGTGGTGGAGAGCTTACAGGGGTAGACCGCTTTTGGCCCCCTTGCTGATGGTCGAAACGGTAATTGCTCACCCTTTTCTGGACGCAGATAAACGCTGATTTGTGCTCTTGATCCGCGAAAATCTGTATGCATCTGCGTCCGATTTCTTGACGTGACTATTTCAGCAGCCCCAGGCTAACGGCCATCACCGCCATCCCGATCCCCACGCCCACGATGGACAGGTGCTCCTGGCCAAAGGACCGCGCCGCTGGCATCAGCTCGTCCAGGGAGATAAAGACCATGATCCCGGCCACCCCGGCCAGCACCACCCCCAATAGGGTTGAGTTGAGGAACGGCAGGAGGAACAGTGCAGCTAGCAGCGCGCCCGCCGGCTCGGCTACGCCAGACAGGAACGAAAGGAAGAACGCCCTGGCCCGGCTGCCCGTAGCCGCATAGATGGGCGCGGATACCGCCAGTCCTTCCGGGATATTGTGGACGGCAATCGCCACGGCGATGGCAATCCCCAGGCGCACGTTCTCCAAAGCCCCGGCAAAGGCCGCCATCCCCTCCGGGAAGTTGTGGATGCCCAGGCCCAACGCCACCAACAGGCCGGTCTTGAGCAGTCGGCCTTGCGGGTGGTGCTCCTCGGCCAGGTAGTCATGGGGGATCAGGGCATCAATGAGAAACATGGCCGCCAGTCCACCGAAAAAAGCCAGGTGCGCCGGGCCAAAGCCAATGAGCACGATACCCCCGGCCAGCAACTCCACAAACGAGACCAGGATCATCACCCCGGCGGAAAAGCCCAGGGTGAGGGTCATAAAGCGCGGGCCGGGCTGGCGGGCAAAGATACCCATCACGCTCCCGATGGTCGTGGACAGGCCAGCCAGGGCCGACAGTAGTAGGGCAATGCCGATGTTCGCTTCCATCACTACCAAGAAACACTTTTCGTGTTTCTTTCTGAAAGAATTGTGCGGAGCACAGTGGAAAGGCTACTCAGAAACTTACCGTAGGGCGGCTTTCCATAGTCGCCGCCTTGGGGCGGGTAAGAAACCCGCCCTACATTCAAGTTTCTGCTTTAGCGAAGGGCGCGCCGCGCCCTGGTAAACTCGTAAATAGCCCACTGCTCACGGCGGCGACCGCCTTTGCTCACGGCGGGTCTGTGACCCGCCGCCAGCGCGGGGTGGCACACCCCGCGCGAACGTAACTACCTACCTACCCTCCCCTTCGCTCCGCGTGGGCGCGCAGCAGGGGTGTTACTCTCACCCGTGATCTGCCTGGCTGCCCCCTGCTCCACTGGCCCGCGCCGCCCGCTCGCCCCGCTCTGTGAGCACCCAGAGCCGGCTCCCACGGCCAATGCCGCACGTCTCGTGCATGGGGCAGTCCTCGCAACGACCGGGACAGGAGGCGTCAACCGGCCGCAGATAACCCAGCCGCACCAGTTCCTCGATCATCTGATCCAGCAACGCCTCGGTCACGTCCAGTTCTTGCGCCAGGACCGCGTGGCTGTGCACGCCGCCGGCGGCGACCAATCGCAGCAGTTTCTCCAACATGGCTCACCTCCAAAGCCCAAGCCTCAAGTCCCATTGGGCTTTGGGCTTTGTCATAGCCCCAACAGCGCAGCCGCCTGATAGACCGCCACCCCGCCCACGAACGAGAGCACCAGCAGAAACAGCACGCTCAAGACCGTCCAGCGCCACGAGCCGGTCTCCTGCCGCACGGCCGCCACCGTCGCCACGCAGGGGACAAAGAGCATCTGCACCGTCAGGAACGACAGCCCGGCGGCCGGCGTCACCACGCCACTCAGGATTTGCGCCAGCCCCCCGCCCTGCTCGCCGGCCCCATAGAGCACGCCCAGCGTCGCCACCGAGTTCTCCTTGGCCACAAAGCTGGCAAACAGCGCCACCAACAGCTTCCAATCCAGGCCCATCAACGTCCCCACCGGGGCCAGCCACCGGCCGATCTGGGCGAGCCAGCTCGTCTCCACATCGCCGCCGGGGAAATAGCTCAAGGCCCAGACGATGACCGAGACCACCAGGATGATGGAGCCGGCCTTCTTCAGGAACTCGACGGTGTGCCGCCAGACGAACAGGCCAATGGTGCGGGCGTTGGGGACGTGGTACAGCGGCAGCTCCATGATGAACGCAGCCCGCTCGCCCCGAAACAGGAAGCGGTTGAACAGCACCCCGCTGGCGACCAGCACCATCAGCGCCCCGATGACCAGCCCGAATGAGATCCATGGCCCCCATCCGCCGAAAAAGACCGGGGCCAGGAACGCCAGCACGGCCAGCCGGCCGGTGCAGGGAACCAGCGGGATCAGCAGGATGGTGAGTAACTGCGCCCGCCGGGATTCGATGATCCGCGTCCCCATTACAGAGGGCACGTTGCAGCCAAAACCCAGGAACAGCGGCAGAAAGCTCTTCCCATGCAACCCCATCAGGTGCATGAAGCGGTCCATCACGTAAGCGGCCCGGGCCATGTAGCCGGTGTCCTCCAACAGCCCCAACGCCGCGAAAAAGATGAGCAGGATGGGCGTGAAGGTGATCACCGTCCCTACACCGCCGATAACCCCATCCACCAGCAGGCCGACCAGCCAGGCCGGGCCGCCCGCCGCGAGGCCGGTCACCCAGTCCGCCGCTGCGCCCACGAGGTACGTGTCTATGAGTCCCTGAAGCGGCGCGCCAACCGCATAAGTCAGCCAGAACACCATTCCCAGGATACCGGTCAGGAGGAACAGGCCCCCGATGGGATGGGTGGCCCAACGGTCCAGCCGCTCCGTCAGGCCGATCTGCCCGGCCCGGGGCCGCACCAAGGCTGCCCGGATCATCCGCCCGATCCAGTCGTAACGCCCGCTGGCGACGGCCACCACCGCGTCCTCGTGTTTAGCCAGAATGTTGTGAACCTGTGCCCACTGCTCCGGCGATAGCCGCTCTTCCATCAGGCGTGTGACCTCGATATCGCCTTCCAACAGCTTGAGGGCCACCCACGAGACAGGGTAGGGCACAGGCACGTGCCCGGCGATGAGTCGCTCCAGGTCTTGCAGCACGGCCCGGTGATCGGCCCGGATATCAGGCATCTTGGGCACGCACAGGCCGGCCGGGTCCCGGGCCACCGCATCAATCGTCTCCACCAGCCTATCCACGCCCTGGTTCTTGCTGGCAGCCATCGGGATCACCGGCACGCCCAGGGCGGCCTGGAGCACCGCCGGCTCCACGCCCATGCCCTCCTGCTCAGCCACGTCCGTCATGTTCAGGCCCACGATGACCGGCGCGCCCAGGGGCAATATCTCGGCCAGCAGGTACAGGCTGCGCTCCAGTTGGGCCGCGTTGACGATGACTACCACCACGTCCGGTCGCTCGCGGATGATGAACTCCCGGGCGATGACCTCCTCCGGCGAGTTAGCGGTAAGGGAATAAGTGCCGGGCAGGTCTACCAGCCGAAAGGTGGTGCCGTTATAGGTGTACGTGCCGCTCTTTTGTTCCACCGTCTTGCCCGGCCAGTTGCCCACGTGTTGGCTGAGGCCGGTGAGCAGGTTGAACACCGTGGACTTGCCCACGTTGGGCTGGCCGGCCAGGGCCACGGTAATCACACCCTCATCCTTCATCCCTCATCCCTCATCCCTTCCTCACCCGTACCTTGCCAGCCTCACCGCGCCCCAGAGCGATGCGTGTGCCACGAATGGCGACGATGACCGGCCCGTGGCCGTAGTTCTGCACCATTGTCACCACCGCGCCCGGCGTAAAGCCCAACGCGGCCAGCCGGCTCACCAGGTCCCGCCCGCCGATGAGGTTTACCACCTCGGCGGTCTCACCGGCCTTGAGCGCGTGCAGCCGCAGCACCCCGGCCTCAACCCGCAGGGGGGCTGTTGTATGCCGCTCGACTTGCTGGACGAGGAGGTCCACCTGGCGTTGGCGGTCAAAGGGAGGGCCGGCGTAGATGATCTCCACCTCTGGGTGCTGCTCCTGGACCGTGGCAACCCGGCGGAGGATGTCCTGCTCCATCGGCGACCCGCTACAGGTGAACGATGTGGGCACTACCACCACACGCGGGCACCCCCGGGCGATGGCCCGCGCCAGAGCCTCTTCCAGCGAGGGTCGGGCATAGCGATGGTAGCCCACCTCCACCACGCGGTAGTCGCCCTGATGCCGCACCTCCTGGGCCAACCGCTCCATCTCGGCGCCCAGGGGGTCCGTCTCGTGACTGCGCGGCCAATCCAGCACCTGTGCCGAGATGTGCTCCTCTTCCGCTTCCAGGTGCTCCCACATCTCCGAGTGCTCCTCGATCCAGTCCAGCGGCGGCCAGCCGCCGGCGGCCAGGACCACCCCCAGTTCTTCCCTCTCGCTCATATTGTCCTCTCCTGAACTGCGTGTAGGGGCAGGGTCTGCCCCGGCCCAGGGCGACCGCGAGGGGCACCCTTACCGGGCAATGCCTAACAACGCCAGGATACCCGGGGTTACGTCGGTGATGGCCTGGGCCAGGCTAAAGTGGGCGACCCCTGGTCCCACCACCAGTAGCGGCACCGGATTCATGGTATGCCCGCCGCCCGGCGCTTCCAGATGACCGTGGTCGCTGCTCAGCACCAGGGTCACGTGGGGCGGGCGATGGGTCAACACGCTGCCCAGGAACTCATCTATCACGGCCAGGGCAGTCTGCACCTCCTCTGGCGTGCCCCGATGAGCCATCACATCCGGCAAAAAGCTCTCGTACAGAGTCAACTCGTGTTGCGCGGACAAGGCTGCCAGCCGTCGCCCCGCCTCGGCCGGGGATACGGTGGGGATTTCGGTCCCATGCACGCGCTTGAAGAGATGATTGGTGATGTCCCAATAGACCGCCTCGCCGCGCGCCATGTCCTCCAGGGTGCGCAAGGGCAGGCTGGCCGCCAGCACGCACAAAGTTGTGGCCGAGTGGCGGGCTGTGCCCCGCGCCACCCGCTCGAAATACGCCGGCCCATAAGCATTGGCGAAGGTGGCCCGGCCGCCAGCCTCTTTAACCCGCTTGAGTATGCTGTGCTCCGCGATGATGGCTTGCAGTGGGCCGTTGGGATAACCAGAGAGATGCTCACCCAATACGGCGGCGGCGTTCACGCCGGTGAACAAAGTCGTCTGGCCGGTGGCGCTCTGCGGCGGGCCGGGAACGCCCAGCGTGGCATCCAGGGGCCGCAGCAGCAAGTCCGGCTGATCCACAGCGCGCCCGGCCGTCAGCGGACCACCCAGCAGGCTGTGCAGGTGAGGCATGGGGGCCGTGACCAGCGGGTTGGTCTCATCGGCCGGCCCCAGGCCCATCCCATCCAGAAAAATGAACAGTACCGAATCAGTCATGGGTTTGCTCAGTCTCATGATCAGTTTAGAGTTTCGAGTTAACTCGCCAACTCTAAACTCGCAACTCGTCAACCCGAACCGGCCCGGCACCTGGCACAATAGCCAGATACCACCACCTGGCAATCCATGATCTCGAAATCATGCCCTTGGGCTAGCTGTTCTTGCAATTCCTTCACTAACGGACTCTCGAACTCGATGACATTGCCGCAGCCCAGGCAATACAGGTGATAGTGTTTACCCTCACCGGCATCGCACAGCTCGTAGTGGTGATGCTCCTCGTCAAAGTCCAACTCGCGGACCAGACCCACCTCCTTGAGCAGGCTCAACGTGCGATAAACGGTGCTCAGGCTGATGCGCGGATGGCGGTCCCGGGCCAGGCTATAGATCTCGTCGGCGTCCAGGTGCCCAGCGCTATCCCGGATGATCTCCAGCAACAGGACCCGCTGGGGAGTCACGCGCAACTCCGCCCGACGCAACAGCCGTGGAACGTTCGCTTCGCTCTGCACCTGGATCACAATACCCCCTATTTGCAAATGATTTGCATATGCATATATTATACGGCCTGGGTGGTCCTTTGTCAAGCCTTTTCCATTGACATCCGGGCGTAATTTAAACGCATGAGGACACTGCCTCACTCCCCACTTCGTGCCCCTTTGCCGCTACGCTGTGCGGGGAGAGAAAAATGCCTCATACGGGGTTTTTGCGGCGGCTTCGCCGCCGCAAAAACCCCAGAAAGGGCTTTAATAACCGATGGAGGTGATAAAAAGACAGGCGACGGCCAGGAAACCGTCGCCTGTCAGTGAAAAAGGAGGAGGGGGTACGTATAGTGCGGCGGGCTAGATCTTTTTGCCGGCGCCAGCCGCTTTCAGCTCTTCGGTGAGCAGGGGGACGATCTTGAACAGATCACCCACGATCCCATAGTCTGCGATCTGGAAGATAGGCGCGCTGGGGTCTTTGTTGATGGCCACGATAGTCTTGGACTCTTTCATGCCGGCCTGGTGCTGGATAGCCCCGGAGATGCCACAGGCGATGTATAGCTCCGGGTGCACGGTCTTGCCGGTCTGGCCCACCTGATGGTCCTTGCTGATCCAGCCAGAGTCCACCGCCGCGCGGCTGGCTCCGACCTCGCCGCCGATGACCTGGGCCAGTTCTTCCAAGAGTTTGAAGGCCTCCGGGCCACCCAGGCCCCGGCCCCCGGAGACGATGATCTTGGCTTCCTCCAGATCCACATGGCGGCGGGCTTCCTTGACGACCTCGCGCACCGTGGTCTTGAGGTCCTCATCGGTGACCTGCACCGGCACGCGCTGTACCGTCCCGGTACGGGAGGGGTCTGGCGGATAGGCGCGCATCACGCCGGGGCGCACGGTAGCCATCTGGGGGCGATGGCGAGGGCAGATGATGGTGGCCATGACGTTGCCGCCAAAGGCCGGCCGGGTCTGGAGCAGCATTCGCTCGCTCTCGTCAATGTCCAGGCCGGTGCAATCGGCGGTGAGGCCGGTGCCCAGGCGTTGGGCCACACGCGGAGCCAGGTCCCGGCCGATGTTGGTGGCGCCATAGAGGACGATCTCGGGCTTTTCCCGCCGGATCAGGTCCACGAGCACCTTGGTATAGGCATCCGTGCGATAGTGCTCCAGGAGCGGGTCGTCGGCCAGATAGACCAGGTCTGCGCCATACTGGATCAGCTCCTGGGCCAGGTTCTCCACGTTATGTCCCAGCAGCACCGCCGCCACACGGACGCCCAGCACATCAGCCAGATCACGGGCCTTGCCCAGGAGTTGCGCCACCACCTTGGTCAACACGCCCTCGCGCTGCTCGGCAAAGACCCAGACGTGGCGATAGTCCTCCAGGCGCACCTCGCCAGCAGCCATCTCGCCCAGGGATAAAGCCCCCTCTGGGCAGGCATCAATACAGGCTCCGCAGTCTGTGCAGGTCTCCAGGACCACGGCCTTGCCCTCTCGGACGACGATGGCCCCAAAGGGGCAGGCGAACTCGCAGGTCCCGCAGCCGGTGCATTTCTCCAGATCGACAGTCAGGTTCATCTAATAGCCTCCTCATATAATGTGTGCTCACGCGGGTCTGCGACCCCGCGTCCAACGGCGAGTGGCACACCCGCCGAGAGCATGGATAGCTCATGCCTTGCTTGCGCGGTTATTTGTGATGTAAAGTACAAGGGCGACTCTCCGGGCGCATTATACCCCAAAATGGGCGTTTTTTCAAGAGGTCTTTTGTGACAAGAATCACGATCTTGACAAACGGGCCAGGCACTGTCAGAAGCGCCTGGCCCGTTTCAGCCGGGTTCGTCGTGCGCGGTTGAGCGCGTGGGGGGCTGGCGGTTACATCACGGGGGCTTCGGTCTCGAGGTCACAGGCCATGAACTGGCGCATGGCGGTGCACAGCCGTTTAATGCCTTCTTCGATCAGCTCTGGTCGGGCGTTGGAAAAGTTGAGCCGCATGGTGTTTTCGCCGCTGCCGTCCGCGTAAAAGGCCGTGCCGGGCACAAAGGCCACCTTTTGTTTGATGGCTTCTTCCAGCAGGTCCTGGCAGCTAAAACCCTCTGGCATCCGCACCCAGAGGAACAACCCGCCCTGGGGCCTGGTCCAGGTAACACCGGGCGGGGCGCAGCGCTCCAATGCGGCCAGCATCACGTCCCGACGTTGCCGATAGACTCGCCGGATCTCGGCGATATGGCTCTTGAGCAGGCTTCGCGAACAGATGTCGTAGGCCAGCATCTGCACAAAGGTGCCGGTGTGCAGGTCGGCCCCCTGTTTGGCCAGCACAAAGTTCCGGATCACAGCCTGCGGCCCGACGATCCAGCCCAGACGGAGGCCGGGGGCCAGGGTCTTGGAGAAGGTGCCCAGGTAAAGCGTGTTTTCCTTGTGCAGGGTGATGATGGGGGTGATGTCCTCGCCCTCGAAGCGCAGTTCGCCGTATGGGTCATCCTCCACCAGGGGCACGCCGTAGCGGTCGGCGATCTCCACCAGCTTTTTGCGCCGTTCCAGAGGCAGGGTAGTGCCGGCCGGGTTCTGAAAGTTGGGCAGGACGTAGATGAACTTGGGCCGGTGTTGTATTATCGCCTCTTCCAAAAGGTCCACCCGCATACCATCGTCGTCAATCGGCACGGTAGCATAGCGCGCCTGATAGGCGTTCCAGGCCTGGAGTGCTCCCAGGTAGGTGGGCTTTTCCACCAGGATCACATCGCCAGGGTCAATGAACACCTTGCCGATCAGGTCCAGGGCCTGTTGTGAGCCGCAGGTGACGAGGACGTTATGCGGTTCGGCCGGCACGCCGTACTTGTTCATCTTCTCGCACAACCACTCCACCAACGGCGGGTAGCCCTCTGAAGGACCGTATTGGAGGGCCATGTGGCCGCGATCCTCCAGGATGTACCGGCAGGCCTCCTGGAAATCGCGAATGGGGAACAACTCCGGGGCCGGCAATCCACCAGCAAATGAGATCACATCCGGCTGCATGGTGACTTTGAGTAGCTCGCGGATGACCGAGCTTTTCATCCCCTCCATGCGTTCAGCATAACGTTCTTCCCACAGTGTCGCCATTGACGATAACCTCCTTGTTATGTGATGCGTCAAATGTCAAACGTCAGGAGTGTTGCGTATTCCGTGCTCCTCGCTCCCCCTCTCCCCCGGCTCTCATCGCTGCCAGAGGATGAACAGACCATAGAGGAACAACGCGCCGGCCTGCACGTAGAGCAGAAACAAGGCCAGCCAACAGAGCAATAGCAGCGAGGCCAGGACGGAGAGCACCAGGCAACCCCAGCCCCCCACGGTGACCAGATAGGCCGATATGCCCCGGGGATGCAGGTCCCGGAACGTCTGCTCTATCTGGGGCATGTCTACCGGGATGTCCAGCACCTGGGACACGTGCTCCAGGTATTGTTTCTCCGAGGCAGTGAACTGGACGTCGGCCAGGGTCATGAGGATGCAGGTGTCCAGGAGGGCACGGCGGAGGTGCGGCTCTTTCACCCGCTGCAAGGCTTCGTCCAGGACTGGTTGCCCGGCATCCAGGAGCCCCAGGTTGTCCGGTTGCAGGCGATCCCCCAACACGGCCCGCAACATCTGGTACAGGTGGTACTGGTCACGGCGCAGGCCGCCGATCCGGGCCGTATGCAGCGCCATGGCCGGGAAAAGGGCCTGTTGCGACGTATCACTCTCGGCCATGACCTGAAAGACAGCATCACGAAGGCGCAACTGCTGGCAATAGGACTGGGTGATGCCTCCCAGCGAGCGCAGGGAGGCATAGTTGATGATGGCCCCGGCAAAGATGGAGACGATGGGCACTGCATATTTTATGGCCGTGCGTTCCAGCAACTCCCAGCCTATGTTCCGGGCCAGTCGTTGGACCAGCCGGGCGATCTGCCGGGTGACGTATTCCTGCAATGCGCCGGCCGTCGCCATCTCGGCCGCCTGCGAGAACGAGGCCACGATCAGTTCGGTGGGGCGATGCCCGTGGGCCAGGCCCAGGATGGTCAAGATGTCCTGGGGCTGAGCCTTGGGATCCAGGGCCAGGTCATAGACAAAGGCCAGGTCCCGCACCAGGCGGAGTTGCATGTAGGTCAGGCAGCCTAACTCCACCCCGGATACTCCCACCCACAGGGCCAGGCTGGCCCCGAAGGTGGGGATGCTGGCGATCTCGGTGATGGTGGCGCCCAGGCCGGCCAGGCCGCCCACGAACGCGGCTTGCAGGGCCGCCCGCCTGACCAGCCGCTCCACGATGGCCTGGGGCGGCTGCTCGCGGCCCCGGGCCGGCGGCTGACTGCTCAGCACATACCGGGCCAGTCGCAGTAACCAACCCTGGGGCGACCAGAGCGGTGGCATCTTCTGGACCGGCAGGGTGAAAGATCGGGTCATGCGCCTGCACACAAAAGCCCTGTAGCAGCCATACTCGCTGCACAGGGCTTGAGTCCGACCAGGTTTTCGCACGCCAGCATCTCAGCGACGGTCCGGAGCGTGCCGTGCTCCCGGCCGTCGCCGGTAATAAACATGAGCAACTGTTTCTCGATGACGAACATGGCCTTGTCCGTCTCCTGGCGGGACGCCTTTGTCCTGCCGTGTTCTCCGCGCACCCCAATTATACCGCAAATCGGTGTCGGTGTCTATGCTGTCCCGGTCTCTCTACTGGCGCAGGAAAGCATCTATGGCCCGGGCCGCTCGCTTGCCGGCCCCCATGGCGCTGATGACGGTGGCCGCCCCGGTGACCACGTCGCCGCCGGCCCAGACCCGGTCTTTGCGCGTGCGGCCGGTCTCCTCGTCGGCCACCACGGTGCCCCGGCGTGTGGTCTCCAGGCCGGGCGTACTGCGGGGGATGAGGGGATTGGGTGTGGTGCCGATGGCGATGACGGCGATGTCTACCTCCAGCAGGAACTCGCTACCGGGGATGGGCACTGGCCGGCGTCGCCCGGAGGCGTCTGGTTCACCCAGGGCATTGCGGACGCACTCCATCCCGCTGACCCAACCGCCCTGGTCCCCCAGGATACGGATGGGGTTGGTCAAGAGCAGGAACTCGATACCCTCTTCCCGGGCGTTTTCCACCTCCTCCCGACGGGCCGGCATCTCTTCTTCCGAACGGCGGTAGACGATATAGACCTTGTCCGCGCCCAGGCGCAGGGCGCAGCGGGCGGCATCCATTGCCACATTGCCGCCACCCACCACGGCCACACGCCGGCCGCGTTTGACCGGCGTATCATACTCTGGAAACTGGTAGGCTTTCATCAGGTTGATGCGGGTCAGGAACTCGTTGGCCGAGTAGACGCCGTTAAAGTTCTCGCCGGGGATGCCCATGAACAGGGGCAGGCCCGCCCCGGTTCCCAGGAAAACGGCCTCGTAACCCCGGTCGTGCAATAATTCGTCAATCGTGAACAGCTTGCCGATGACGGCATCCACCACGATCTCCACGCCCAGGCTGCGCACATAGTCTATTTCAGCCTGGACCACCGCCTTGGGCATCCGGAACTCTGGGATACCATACATGAGCACGCCCCCCGGCACGTGCAGGGCTTCGTAGATGGTGACAGCATGGCCCAGGCGGGCCAGGTCACCAGCAGCGGTGAGGCTGGCCGGCCCGCTGCCGATACAGGCCACCTTGTGGCCGGTGGGTGGGGGCAAGTCCGGTACCTGAACGCCTCGTTCATTGCGCTCCCAGTCGGCCACGAAACGTTCTAACCGTCCAATCGCCACCGGCGCGCCCTTTTTGCCCAGCACGCAGGCGGCCTCGCACTGGGTCTCCTGGGGACAGACCATGCCGCAGATGGCCGGCAGGTTGTTGCGAGACTTGAGGATGCGGATGGACTCTTCCAGGTTACCCTCGCGCAGGGCGGCGATGAACTCTGGGATGCGTACCTCCACCGGGCAGCCGGTCATGCAGGGGGATTTTTTGCATTGCAGGCACCGGCTGGCCTCCGCCTGGGCCTGCTCCCAGGAATAGCCCAGAGCCACTTGATAAAAGTTATGGATGCGTTTTTGGGGGTCTTGTACGGGCATCGGTTGGCGGTTCAGGTCAACGGGCATGGTTGTCTCCTGATGGAGTTATGTCGTGTAACGAGGATGCAGGATGCACGATATATGCTTCGTGCATCCCGCATCATTTCAGCAGCTCATAGAAGGGTCGCAACAAGTCCTGAAAGTTGCCAATGACGGCGTGTAGCTCGGTATCGCGCAGGTAGATAGTAACCGGCTGGTCAAACTGGACCGGGATGGTCTGGGCTACCGGGATAGTCATGTCCTCGATGACGACCGGGAGCCGGGTTCCGGCTGGCATCACCACCGTTACGGTGCCATTGATGATGCCTCCGCCACCGGGTAAGACAAACCGCGCCGGCATGTTCATAGAGACCGGGGCCGTCAATCGCACCGTGGTAGGGTTCTCTCGCACATGCACCGGGAAGGCAATGGGCAACTGGTGATCGATCTTGACCGTGGTCTCGATCTTGGCCTCATCAAAGTCTTGCAGGCCGTCCCAGACCCGCCCCATGAGGGGACTGATCAGGATCTCTTTGGCCGGCAGGAGGACCATCAGCAGGATCAAGATCACCAGTACGGTGATAAAGTTGACCGTGAATGAGAACAGGATGGCGATATTCTTGAAGGCCTGCCAGTAGCGACTTACGACGCCCCGTCGTGGTTCGCGGGCGGGATTCGCTGAATGGCTATAACGGCGATGGTTCACGATCTCGAGGTCCTTGCTGCTCACAGTCATCTCTTCCCCTCCTCCCTTCCCATCGTTCTGGCAGCAGCCGGGACAGGCACTTTAGCTGGCAGAGCGGCTATGCAGGAAACGTTCCAGGGCGATCTTTTCCTCGTCCAGGTAGATGCGTTGGCGGGCCAAGAGCAGGTCCCAATCCACCTGGTGGGCATCGAACTCTGGACCATCCACGCAGACGAATTGGGTGCGGCCATTCACCTCCACCCGGCATGAGCCACACATCCCGGTGCCATCTACCATGATCGAGTTCAGGCTGACAATGGTTTTGACCTGGAAGGGGGCCGTGGTACGGGCGACGAACTTGAGCATGATGGCCGGCCCCACGGCGATGACGCGGCTGATCTGGCCGCGCTCCCTTTCCAGCACCTCGCGCAAGGGTTCTGTCACCAGGGCCTGGCGCGCATACGAGCCATCATCGGTGCAGACGATCAGTTCATCACACAGCGGGCGCATCTCTTCTTCCCAGAAGAGCAGGTTCCTGGTCCTGGCCCCCATGATACCGATGATACGGTTGCCGGCCGCTCGCAAAGCCCTGGTGATGGGGTAGATCGGCGCAATGCCCACGCCGCCGCCCACGCAGACCACCGTCCCAAAACGCTCGATCTCTGAGGGCCAGCCCAGGGGTCCGATCATATCCTGCACGGCATTGCCCACCTGGAGCGCGCCCAGATGATAGGTGGTCTTGCCCACCATCTGGAACACGGTAGTGACAGTGCCGGCCGTCGGGTCCCAATCGGCGAAGGTAAGGGGGATGCGCTCGCCTCGCTCGTCAATGCGGAGGATGAAGAACTGGCCGGCCCGGGCCTTGCGGGCGATCTCTGGCGCGGCGATCTGGAGCAGGCATGTTATATCGGACAGGTCCTGGCGGGCTACGATGGGAAACACTATCTACCTCCCCGGCTGACTCTATAGCTGTGCTCGCAAGGGGTCTGCCAGGCCCATGCCTGACTGGGTGACCCCGCGCCCATCGGCGGGTGACCCAGTCCGACCTGAGGCGAGCACACCCACCGCGAGCATTAACATCCTGGCTGGTAACTGCCTACCCTGAACCCTCCCGCAGGTTAGAAATGGGCTGGCAACCGATGCAGCCGGTCATCTGGGCGTGCTCTGGTCTGGTCATTGCGCCCAAACCTGCGGGAGGGTAGGTAGTTACCCTGGCTGGTTGAAAAGCCGAGGCACATTGTAGCAGTATTCCCTGGCCTTGTCAACGGTAACCCGGCTGACATCCGTGCATAACTTCTGCCAGGGAGGGAACAAGGGGAAAAAAAGCCTTTCTGGGGGTTTTTGCGGCGGCGAAGCCGGCGCAAAAACCCCTACCAGGCATTCTTTCCCCTCCCCGAAGGGCCGCAAAAGGGGGAGTGAGGCAGGGCCCTTATGAATTACGCACGGATGTCAATACCGGCTTGACAGCCATTGGCGATGATGTATAATTGCTCTTAGCTCGTATTCAGACAGGATGCTCTATGTCCTCGAAAACCCCACAGCTCTTTACCGTCGCCGGTGTGATCGTGGTTATCCTCATCGCCCTGCTGTTGGCTGGAGGGGCGGATGTGCTGTTCCCGGTCCCCACGCCCACGCCTCGGGCCAGTGCCACCTTCACTCCCATACCCACTCGGACCGCCACACCCACGGCCAGACCCATCGCCGCCAACCTGGTCCTGCTCCACACCAACGATACCCTGGGTTACCTGGACCCCTGCAACGTTTGAGGAACTCCCGGTGGAGTGGCGCGTCGCGCCACCGGGATCAAACAACTGCGGAGCCAGAACCCGAATCTCTTGCTACTGGACGCCGGGAACGCCCTCACCGGCCAGGACCTGGCTAACCAGTCTCACGGCCTGGCGATAGTCGAGGCCATGAACCTGATGGGCTATGATGCCCTGGCCCTGGGAGCAGCGGAGTTGCACCTGCCGCTGTCCGAGTTGCGGGCCGCCATCGCCCAGGCCCGGTTCAAGGTCTTGTCGGCCAACGTGGCGACCGTGGATGGCAAGCTCCTGGTCAGTCCGTATGCCGTGTTGGAAGTCGGTGGTCGGCGCGTGGGCCTGTTGGGCCTCACCGGCACCGACGCCAGAAACCCGGACCTGACCGTCCGGGACCCCCTGGCCGCCGCCCAGGAATACGTACCCCGACTCGCCCAAGAAGTGGACCTGGTGGTCGTCCTTTCTAACGCCGGCCTCACCATCAACCAGCAGATAGCGGCCCAGGTGCCGGGGATCGCCGTGCTCGTGGGCGGCGGCGGGCGTACCTACCTGCAACAGCCACAGGTCATCAACCCAACCCGGACCTTGATGGTCCAGGCCGGTTATGAGGGCCGCTGGCTGGGCGTCTTGCAACTCCGGTTAGACAATCGCCACGTCATCACCGAGCAGCAGGGTCAGCTCTGGCTGCTCGACCGTACCGTGGCTGATGACCCGGACATGGTGGCCCTGGTGAACCGCTATAAGGACCGGGTCGGCCGGCCCACGGCCACCACGGTCCCACCAACCCCGACCAGCCTGCCGGTGCCCACCACTACAAAACCGCAACCCTACCCCAGCCCCTCGCCGGGCACCTGAGCGCTGCACGCTCCAACAATGCCCCGCGCCGGTCGCAGACCGGCGCGGTTTTTTATTTCGAAATATTTTCATTCATGACCCTAATATTTGCTGCCCACTTGACAATTTTTGTGATATATGGTAAAATATTTATAGACGACGCCGGTCACACTCCCTACGGTCGCCGCTTTGAGCGAAGACCGCTGTACCCTCCCACCGGTTAGTCTCCAACCTGCGGGAGGCCAGGCAGGGGAACATAAGGAGGAAGCCATGCATACCGCAACGAGTACATGTCCCATCTGTGGGGGAGAGATGGTCGTAACCGGCCTGGAGTGCCGCGCGTGCGCCTCGGAACTGCGGGGGCGGTTCACCCTGGGGCGGCTGTATCGTCTCAACCCGGAGCAGTTACGCTTTGTGGAGACGCTGATCAAGAACCGGGGCCAGGTCTCCAAGGCCGGCGATGAGTTGGGCTTGAGCTATGCCACCGCTCGCGGCCGCCTGGACGATGTGATCCGCGCCCTGGGCTATGAGGTGACCCCAGAAGAAGAATCGGGCGGCCCCTCGCCAGAGTTGCGGAAGCAGGTGTTGGAACAACTGGCCCGAGGCGAGATCACCTCGGAAGAGGCCATCGAGATGCTGCGTACCGGCCAGATCAAGAAAGTCAAGGTCAAAGCCAGCGAGGATGAGGCTCAGTAGATAGAATTTGTGCTCCTCGGCGGTCTGCCAGGCCCAGGCCTGAGGCTTCGCACTGACCGCCGAGCGCGAAGCGGCGGGTCGCAGACCCGCTTTGAGCAACTTTTCGCGGCGGCGACCGCAGGGAGTGCCACCCGCCGCTGGACGCGGGGGGCTCAGACCCCCGCTGAGCAAGGGGCAAGTGGACGCGGGGGTCTCAGACCCCCGCTGAGCAAGGGATATCGTGCTCGCGGCGGGTGTGCCACCGCCGCTGGACACTGAGCAAGGGGCGAGTGGACGTGGGGATCTCAGACCCCCGCTGAGCAAGGGGCAAGTG
>Ga0209101_1000546_pt1 | contig 30655 bp, 19 predicted proteins | sample ConPoolayeCmetaG_FD_185481 | JGI IMG/M metagenome (GOLD analysis project Ga0209101, IMG submission 185481) | Hot spring microbial mat communities from California, USA to study Microbial Dark Matter (Phase II) - Cone Pool mat layer C metaG... ...
GGGGACGGCGCGGCGCCACCGGCACGCGCCGTCCCCGCCCCGCTTTTAGCGCGCACTTTCGCCCGCTCTCCCCCGCGCCGCCGGTAACCTCGGCCGTGCCATCCCACGAGCAAAGACATTTCAGGTATTCGACCAGTTCGTCCCGTGTGAGAGCCCTCGCTTCGAGGGGAGAAAGGAAGGAGTCATGTCTCATCGAGTCCTGTTGGCGAGCCTCTGCCTGTTCGCCGCCGCCGCGACCCCCGCCGCTACCTCCCAGCCACCGGAGAAGTGTGCCGTGGCCGGGGTGGTGCGCGGCAAGGACGGCCGCCCCCTAGCGGAGGTGGCCGTCCTCGCTTCCCACGGCGCCGCCACGGCCACCGACCAGCACGGCCGCTACTGCCTGCCCGCCACGGCGGCCGCCGTCGCCACCGTGTCGTTCACCGCTCCCGGCTTCACCCCCGTGGAAAGCCCCCCACTGGAGCTCCACCCGGCCTTTACCCGCACCTTGGATGTGGAGATGCTTCCGTCGTTCCTGGAGGAGGTGGTGGTCACCGGCACGCGTACCGAGCGCCGGCTGGCCGACACACCCGTACGCACCGAAGTGGTCTCCCGGTCGCGCATCGCCGACGCCCAGGCGCGTACCCTCGCCGACGCTCTCGAACTGATCCCCGGCGCCCAGGTGGGGTCTATGTGCCAGAACTGCAACTTCAGCGAGCTTCGCCTGCTGGGTCTCGAAGGGCCGTACACCCAGGTGCTGGTGGACAGCCAGCCGATCCTCTCGTCGCTGGCCATGGTGTACGGGTTGGAGCATATCCCGGCGCGTCTCGTCGACCGGCTGGAGGTGGTCAAGGGGGGTGGGTCGGCTCTGCACGGGGCCGGCGCCGTGGCCGGGGTGGTGAACATCATCCCTCACGAGCCGCTGCGCGCTGGCTACGCCGTGGAGCTGCGGCAGGAATGGATCGACAGAATTCCCACCACCGCAGGAAATGTAACTCTTGATTGGGCCTCCGCTGACCAGCGCTTCTCCCTGTCGACGTTTTTTCAAAAGGACCGCGTGCGTCCCGTGGACCTCACCGGCGACGGTTTCACCGAGATCGGCGTGCGGGAGTTAGAGGTCGCCGGCGGCCGCGCCACCGCACTGCTCTTCGGCGGCAACGCCAAGCTCGCCCTGGCGCTGACCGTGAGCGACGAGTACCGGCGCGGCGGGGACCGACTGGACCTCCCTGAGCACGAAGCTGAAATCGCCGAGTCGGCGCGCAGCCACCGCACCGCCGCCGACCTGGCGTTCTACCACTCACTCGGACCCGAGATGAATTGGCGCCTGAGCGTCTCCCACGCCGACACCGACCGCGACACGTACTACGGCTCGGGTCGCGATCCCAACGCCTACGGCTTTTCCCGAAGCCCCATGACCATCGCCGACACGCAGTTCAGCGCCCGCCGGGGCAGTCACCTCCTCACCGCCGGGGCACAGTACTCCAACGAACGGCTGCGCGACGCCCAGCCCGCCTACGATCGCTTCACCGACGAGCGCTACACCAACCGGGCGCTGTTCCTGCAGGATGAGTGGTCCCCCTTCCCCACCTTCCAGGTGGTGGCCGGGGCACGCCTTGACCGCCACTCCGCCCTGGAGGAAGGGGTGGTATCGCCGCGCCTGGCGGCGGTGTGGTTCGCCTCGCCGGCTCTCACTGTGCGCGCCTCGCTGGGCTCGGGCTTCCGCGCCCCCCAGGTGTTCGACGAGGACCTCCACGTCACCCAGGTGGGCGGCGAAGGACAGATCATCCGCAACCACCCCCAGCTGGAGCCGGAGCGCTCACGCAGCACGCTGCTCAGCGCCGAGTGGATCCGCAGTCTGCAGGGCGGTTCGGCCATGTTCGAGGTGGCGCTCTTCCACACCCGCCTCGCCGACACCTTCCACGTCATCGACGATGACGATCCCGACACCCCCGAAGCAGAGTTTTTGCGGGTCAACCTGGGCGGCGCCCGGGTGCGGGGTGCTGAGGTGTCGCTGGGGGCCTCCCTGCGTGCCGTCACGGTACAGCTGGGGTGGACGGTGCAGCGCGCACGGCTGGACGAGCCCGAGCCCGATTTCGGCAGCCGCCGCATCTTCCGCAGTCCCGAGCAGCTGGGGTTGGCCCAGCTCTCCTGGGTGGTCTCCCGATCCCTGCGCGCCACCGCCACCGCTCGCTACCTAGGCTCCACGACCATGCCCCACTACGCTGGCTACATCCCTGAGAACCGCCTCGAGACGACACCTGCCTTCGTCACCTTGGATACCGCCCTGGTCCGGACTATCGTCTTGGGCGGGGACCGCGGACCGCGGCTGGAGATCACCGCCGGCGTGCGCAACCTCACCGACCGCTACCAGCGCGACCTGGACCAAGGGCCGGAGCGCGATTCGGGGTACATCTACGGCCCCCGGGTGCCGCAAACCTTCTACGCTGCACTGCGCCTCCAACGTTGAAACGCCGGGGGCGCCGGCGAAGCCGCACCGGCGCCCCCGGCTATCTCTCCCCAGGGCGGCTTATCTCTTCTGCCGGAGCACGTTGAGAGCGCTGCCGGCACGGAACCAGTTGATCTGCTCGGCGTTGAAGGTGTGCCGGCAGAAAAACTCGTCGCTGGTGCCGTCGGCGTGGCGCACCACCACCCGCACAGGCTTGCCCGGCGCCAGCTCGGCGAGGCCCAGGATGGACACCCGATCTTTCTCCCTGATCCTCTCGTAGTCCGCCGGATCCTCCAGATGGAGGGGCAGCAGCCCCTGCTTTTTCAGGTTGGTCTCATGGATGCGCGCGAAGGACCGGGCGATGATCGCCGCGCCGCCCAGATGGCGCGGCTCCATGGCGGCGTGCTCCCGCGACGAACCTTCCCCGTAGTTTTCGTCCCCCACCGCCACCCACCGCAGCCCCCTGCTTTTGAGGTCGCGGGCGATCTTGTTGAACTCCATCACCTCGCCGGTCAAGGGGTGAGCACCCTTGCCCGCCTCGCCGGTGTAGGCGTTGACCGCCCCCAAAAACAAGTTGTTGGAGATGTTGTCCAAATGGCCCCGGTACCTCAGCCACGGGCCGGCCGGGGAGATGTGGTCGGTGGTGCACTTGCCCTTGGCCTTTAAGAGCACCGGCAGGTCCACAAAGTCCTGGCCATCCCAGGGGTCGAAGGGGGCGAGCAGCTGCAGCCGCTCCGAGCCCTCCCGCACCTCGATGCGCACGCCGCTGCCATCGGCGGGCGGAGCCTGGTACCCCTCCGCCTTGAACACGAACCCCTCCTCAGGGACCTCGGGGGCCGGCGGCGGGGGGCTCAAGCGGATCTGCTTCCCGTCCACCGGGATGGGCTCGCCCACCGGGTTCACCGCCAGAGTGCCAGCCACCGCGTAGGCCACCACCACTTCGGGGGAGCCGATGAATGACAGGGTGGCCGGGTTGCCGTCGTTGCGCGCCGGGAAGTTGCGGTTGAACGACGACACGATGGAGTTGGGCGTGCCCTTGGCGAAACCCTCCCGGTGCCACTGGCCAATACACGGGCCGCAGGCGTTGGCCAGCACGGTGGCGCCAAACTCGTTTAAGGTGGCGAGGAGGCCGTCGCGCTCAATGGTGGCGTACACCTGTTCCGAACCGGGGGTGATGAACAACGGCACCCGCGCCCTCGCGCTGTGCGCCAGGGCTTCGCGGGCAACGGCGGCGGCCCGCACGATATCCTCGTAGGAGGAGTTGGTGCACGATCCCACCAGCGCCGCCGAAAGCTCCAGGGGGTAGCCGTGCTCCCGGGCCGCCGCCGGCACCGCCGACAGCGGCCGCGCCAGATCGGGGGTGTGGGGCCCCACCAGGTGAGGCTCCAGGGAATCCAGGTCGATGTGCACCACGCGGTGGTAGAAGCGCTCGGGCTCCGCCTCCACCTCGGGGTCGGCCACCAGCAGGTCGCGGTTGGCGTTGGCCAACTCGGCCAGTTCGCCGCGCCGGGTGGCGCGCAGGTACGTCTCCATGCGCGCGTCGTACGGAAAGATCGAGGTCGTCGCCCCATGCTCCGCTCCCATGTTGGTGATGGTCGCCTTGCCGGTGCATGAAATGCTGGCGCACCCGGGGCCGAAGAACTCCACCACGGCGTTGGTGCCGCCCTTGACGGTGAGGATGTCCAAAAGCTTCAAGATCACGTCTTTGGGCGCCGTCCACCCGGACAGGGCGCCGGTGAGCTTGACGCCGATGAGCTTGGGCTGCAGCACCTCCCAGGGGAAGCCGGCCATGACGTCCACGGCGTCAGCGCCGCCCACCCCGGCGGCGAACATGCACAAACCGCCGGCGTTGGGGGTGTGGGAGTCGGTGCCGATCATCATGCCGCCAGGGAAGGCGTAGTTCTCCAGCACCACCTGGTGGATGATCCCCGAGCCGGGTTTCCAGAAACCCAGGCCGTAGCGCGCCGAGCACGAGGCGAGGAAGTCATACACCTCGCGGTTTTCCTCGATGGCCGCCGCCACGTCCTCGGCCGCCCCGGAGCGAGCCCGGATCAAGTGGTCGCAGTGCACGGTGGTGGGAACTGCGGCGCGGTCCATCCCCGCGGTGGCGAACTGTAAAAGAGCCATCTGGGCGGTGGCGTCCTGCATCGCCACCCGATCGGGCTGCAACTCCAGGTAGGCCTTACCCGGCTGTAAGTCCGCCGTCTCGGGGTCCTTGAGGTGTCCGAAGAGGATTTTCTCCGCCAGCGTCAAGGGGCGTCCCAGGCGGCGGCGAATCACCTCCAGCCGCTGCCGGGTGCGCTCGTAGGTGGCTTTCACAAGTTCGGGGGTGGTTTCGATCGAGGCCATGGTCATCCCTCCCGTATGTGGTGACGCCGGTGTTGCGCCGCCGGCCTACCGAGACGAAGGGAGTATAGCGCCGCCGGTTGCCCACCGGCGCTCCACCGTCCACTCTGGCGCAGCGTAGCGCGCGCGCTGGAGCACCGAGGCACGCTCTGCTTCCCCTGCGGTGAGGACACTGCCCCCAAAAGTTACCCCGAGGCTTTCTTCAAACCCCGCCCGCAGCGCCCGCTCCAACTCCCCGTAAGCGGGCGGTGCACCCAGAGCCTCGGCCAAGGTCACCACCGCGGCGCGCAGCTCCCCATCGCCGTCAAGCCCCAGGCACCCCGCCTGCAGCTCCCCATCCCAGTCCACCAAAATCGACCCGTGCTGCAAAATACTCCTGCCCACTCGGCGCATCGCCGACCCTACCAGCTTGCGTTTGCCCACCACGATCTCGCCGGGGGCCGGACCGATGAAGCAGGGAATCGGCTGGGTCGGGGGAATCAGCTTTTGGCCCGCCGCCGCCTCGGTGAGCTCGCACGCCACCCCGAGGCGGCGCAGCCCCGCCACCAGTGCGCCACAAATGGCCGCGTACGCCCCCTGCAGCTCCCAGCCCAGGGGTGCCTGCCCCAAGGGCGCCGCCACCAGGTAGGTCAGCTCGTGGTGGTGTAACACGGCGCGGCCCCCGGTGGGGCGGCGCACCACCTCCACCCCGCGGGCGGCGCAGAACTTCGCGTCGGCCACCTCAAAGGGCTGCGAGGCCCCCAGGGAGAGGCAGGGCGGGGCCCAGCGGTACAGTCGCAGCACCGGCGGCGACGCGCCGGCGTCCACCGCTTCGGCCAGCGCCTCATCCACCGCCATGTTCCACGCCCCCGCCGCGGGCGGGTCCACCAGCAGTCGCCACTGCACGGCCCGGCATTGTAGCGCCTTGGCGCAAGCCGCACGTTGAGCGGCGACGACAAACCAGCTACCCTGCCCACGCCCGCCCGCCGCGGGTTCGATGCGGAGGCAGCCATGAGAATCTCCCAGCGCGCCGAGGCGATTCAGGAGTCCCCGATCCGCAAGTTGGCGCCCCTCGCCCACGCCGCCCGGGCGCGGGGAGTGCGCATCTACAACCTCAACATCGGCCAGCCCGACGTGCCGACGCCGCCCGAGTTCCTCCGGGCGGTGTGCAGCTTCTCCGAACCGGTGCTGGCCTACGGTCCCTCCGACGGGCTGCCCGAACTCAAGGCGGCGATGGCTGACTATTTCGCCCGCTACGAGATCGCCCTCGAGCCGCAACATATCCTCATCACCAACGGCGGCTCGGAAGCGATTCTCTTTGCCTTCAACGTGGTGGCCGACGACGGCGAGGAGATCATCATCCCCGAGCCTTTTTACACCAACTACAACGGCTACGCAGAAATGGCCAATGTGCGCATCGTCCCGGTGCGCACCCACGCCGAGGACGGCTTTCACCTCCCCCCCGATGAGGTGCTGGAGGCCGCCGTCACCCGCCGCACCCGGGCGGTGCTCGTCTGTTCCCCCAACAACCCCACCGGCACCGTCCTCTCCTGGGAGGAGCTGGAGCGCCTGGCCGCCTTCGCCCAGCGGCACGACGTGTTCGTCATCGCCGACGAGGTGTACAAGGAGTTCACCTACGACGGCCGCCGCCACCGCTCGGTGCTGGAGCTGCCCGGGATGGAGGAGCGGGTGATCGTGGTGGACTCGGTGTCCAAGCGCTTCTCCGCCTGCGGCGCGCGCATCGGCGCCGTGATCTCTCGCAACCCCGAGGTCATGGCCGCCGTCCTCAAGTTCGGACAGGCCCGCCTGTGTCCGCCCACCCTCGAGCAGCTCGGGGCCATCGCCGCGTATCGCCTGGGGGAGAGCTATTTCGACGCCGTCCGCGGCGAGTACCAGCACCGCCGTGACGTGCTTTTCGAGGCGCTCACCGCCGATCCCGGCATCCTCCTGCGCAAGCCCCGCGGGGCGTTCTACATGATCGTCAAGATCCCGGGCATCGCCGACGCCGACCACTTCACCCGCTGGCTGCTCTCCGACTTCGAGCTGGACGGCGAAACGGTGATGCTGGCCCCCGCCAACGGCTTTTACGCCACCCCTGGGGCCGGCCACGACGAGGTGCGCATCGCCTACGTGTTGGATGCCGGCAAGCTGCGTCGCGCCGCCGAGCTCCTTCTCGCCGCCCTGGCCCGCTACCGTACCCTACCTGTGTCTACCGCCCCCCCCGGCTAGTCACGCGCCACCCCGCGATGGGGGGGGTTGCCGCCTACCACCCCCCCTGGGAGCCAGGGGCCTCACCGCCGTGGCAACGGATGGAGCGAAACCAAAGAATCGCCAAGGTCAGCGCCGTCAGGGGCAGGGCAAAGGCCACCATCGCCCACCCGAGCAGAGGCGCGGCGTCGTGGTGCTGCGCCTGGAGGATCAGGAAAAGGGTGTATGCCAAATAATAGAAGACGAAGACGACTCCCTCGCCGCGGGAAATCCGGTGGCCGGTGAAAAAGATGGGCAGGCAGGCGATGGCCACGGCGATCATCACCGGAATATCCAGGTGCTGTGCGGCAGGCGCTACCCGCACCCCGCCTCCCACCAGGGAGGCGCCGCCGAGTACACACAGAATGTTGAAAATGTTGCTACCCACGACGTTACCTACGGCGAGGTCGCGCTGGCCCTTAAGCGCGGCCACCACCGACGCCGCTAATTCGGGCAGCGACGTGCCGGCCGCCACCACGGTGAGCCCAATGATCAGCTCCGACAACCCCAGCGCCCGGGCCAGCGCCACCGCGCCGTCCACCAGCCAGCGGGCGCCCACGACCAGCCCGACCAGGCCAATAACCACCAGCAGCACCTGCCGCACGATGGACCCGCCAGTCGACAGCACCTCATCCTCGTCGCGCTGCTCGCGCCGGGCGGCCCGCAGCAGCAACCCCGTGTACACGATCACACCGGTGAACAGCAGCGCCCCCTCCAGCTGGGAGATGCGGCCATCCCAGCCCAGCGGGAGAAGCAGCAACGAGACCGCAATCATCACCGGCACGTCCACGCGCACCAGCTTGCGGCTCACCACCAGCGGCGCCACCACCGCCGACACTCCGAGGATGAACAAGACATTGAAGATGTTGCTGCCCACCGCGTTGCCCAGAGCGATATCCCCCTGCCCCGCACGGGCGGCGAGGATCGAAGCGGCCAACTCCGGCGAGGAGGTGCCGAACGCCACCACGGTGAGACCGATGGCCAGAGGGGACACGCCCAGGCGGGCCGCCAGACTGGCGGCGCCCCGCACCAGTGCCTCGGCCCCGGCGATGAGGAGCGCCAGCCCCAAGGCGAACAGGAGCATTGTCATGGGCCGCTCTCGAACTCGCTTTCCGCCCTTCAGCGGTTCATGAGCAGGAGCATGATCGCCTTCTGTACGTGCAGGCGGTTTTCCGCCTCGTCGAAGATCACTGAGCGGGGCCCGTCGGCCACCGCGGCGGCCACCTCCTCCCCCCGGTGGGCGGGCAGACAGTGCATGAACACCGCCTCGGGGTCGGCCAGTTCCATGAGCTCGGGGGTGACCTGATACCCTTCGAACGCCTGCCGCCGTGCCGCCGCCTCGGCCTCTTGTCCCATGGACGCCCACACGTCGGTGTACACCACGTGGGCGCCCCGCACCGCCTCCTCCGGGCGCGTGAACAGCTCAATGGTGGTGCCGGCGGCGCGGGCGTCGGCCTGGGCCACTTCCACGATCTCCGGCTTGGGCCGGTACCCCTCGGGCGTGGCGATGCGCACGTTGGCCCCCACCTTCGGCCCGCCGAACATGAGCGAGTGAGCCATGTTGTTGCCGTCGCCCACGTAGGCCAGGGTGAGGCCGCGGGTGTGGCCGAACACCTCCCGCATGGTGAAGTAGTCGGTGAGCGCCTGGCAGGGGTGCAGCAGGTCGGTCAAGCCGTTGATCACCGGGATGGTGGCGTAGGCGGCTAGGTCGGTGACGGTGGAGTGGGCGAAGGTGCGCGCCATGATGCCGTTGACGTAGCGGGAGAGAACCTGCGCGGTGTCGGAGATGGGCTCGCCGCGGCCGATCTGGATGTCGCGGGAGGACAGGAAGGTGGCCAGTCCGCCCAGCTGGTACATCCCCACCTCGAACGACACCCGAGTGCGGGTGGAGGATTTTTCGAAAATCATGGCCAGCGTCTGGCCGGCCAGCGCCGTGCGGTAACGGTCGGGCCGCGCCTTGACGTTGGCGGCCAGTTGGAAGAGCGCCTCCACCTCGTCGGCGCTCAGGTCGTGGATGGAGATGAGGTCCTTGTGCCGCTGCCAGGGGTTACTGAGCATGGAAATCACGGCTCCTTTCGGTCAGGCACGATGTACGTACCGGCTTTACGGGCGAGGGCATCCTTGAGGTGCTCGGCGTTGGTGATCAGCACCTCCTTGCCGCACCTTTCCACAAACTGCACCGCCGCGCGGATCTTGGGCCCCATGGACCCAGGCGGGAACTGGTGCTGTTCCAGCATTTCCTTGGCCTTGGAGACGGGCAGCTCGGCCAGCCAGCGCTGGGTGGGGCGGCCGAAGTTCTCGGCCACTTGGGGCACCTGGGTGAGGACGATGAACAGGTCGGCGTCCAGCGCCTGGGCCAGAAGAGAGGCGGTGTAGTCCTTGTCGATCACCGCCTCGACGCCCCGGTAGTACCCGCCCACGTCCTGGTACACCGGGATACCACCGCCCCCCGCGGCGATCACCACCGCCCCTTCCTCCACCAACTTCTTCACCACCTCCACGTCCAGGATGCGTTTGGGGGGCGGTGAGGGTACCACCTTGCGCCACCCGCGGCCGGCGTCTTCCACCATCTGCCACCCCTGCTCCTGCATGAGCAAATTGGCCCGATAGGCGGTGAAGTAGGGGCCGACCGGCTTGGAGGGGTTGTCGAAGGCGGGGTCGTCACGCCCCACCTCGACCTCGGACAGCACCGTCACCACCGGCTTGGCCAGCTGCTCCTCGTTGAGCCGGTTGCGGATCTGGTTTTGCAGCATGAACCCCATGGAGCCCTCGGTCTGGGCCACACACACGTCCAGGCTCTGGGGTGGGATCTTGGTGATCGCCTCCTCCACCTGGATCATGATGTTGCCCACCTGCGGGCCGTTGCCGTGCACGATCACCAGCTCGTAGCCGCGATGGATGATTTCCACCAGCCAACGCGTCGCTTTCCAAGCGAGGGTGAACTGCTCCTCCTGGGTACCGTGGTCCTGGGGGCGCAACAAAGCGTTGCCGCCGAAGGCAATCACCGCCACCGGCCGGCGTTCTGAAGCCTTTGCTTTCACTGTAAAGACCTCCCGCGTTCGGCCACGGGCGTCAGGCCGGAAGCGTCTGCCCGCGCGGCGTGGGCCTTCGCCGCACTGGGCCGCCTCCCACGGCGCCCCGTGGCGCTGGGGGACCGGCATTGTCCTCGCCCACCCGCCGAAAAGTCAAGCTCGGGCGGCAGCGACTACAATCGTTGCCATGCACGCCTTCGAGCATCCCCTGACCTCCCGGTACGCCTCCCGCGCCATGCGCGAACTTCTCTCACCGGCCACCCGGCTGGGGCTGTGGCGCCGCCTGTGGCTGGAGCTGATGCGCGCCCAGCGGGAGCTGGGGGTGGGGATCCCGGCCGAAGCCATCGCCCAGCTGGAAGCCCATCTCCACATCACCCCGGCCGAGCTGGCGCGCCTGCAGGAGCTGGAACGCGAGACGCGCCACGACGTCATGGCCCACGTGCGTGCCCTCGCCGAGGTGGCGCCCGCTGCCGGGCCGTGGCTGCACCTGGGCGCCACGTCGTGTTACGTCACCGACAACGCCGACCTTATCGTGCTGCGGCGGGGGTGCGACCTGCTCCTTGCGGAGGCGGCGGCGGTGGTCGCAGCGCTGGCCGAATTCGCCCGCGTTTGGAAGGACCTGCCGTGCTTAGGCCACACCCACTTCCAGCCGGCGCAGCCCACGACCTTAGGCAAGCGCGCCTGCCTGTGGCTCGCAGACCTGCTCGAGGACCTGGAGCATCTCGAAGCGCAGCGCCACCGCCTGCGCCTGCGCGGTGCCAAGGGCACCACCGGCACCCAGGCGTCGTTCTTGCAGCTGTTCGGCGGCGACCACGACAAAGTGCGGGAGCTGGAGGCGCGCCTGGCTGCGGCGTTTGGCTTCCCCGGCACCTACCCCGTCACCGGCCAGACCTCGCCGCGCAAGCCGGAGTACTACCTGCTCACCTGCCTGTCCGGGCTCGCCCAGTCGGCGTACAAGTTTGCCTCCGACGTGCGCCTGCTGTCGCGCTTGAAAGAGCTGGACGAACCCGCCTCGGCCACTCAGGTGGGGTCCTCGGCCATGCCGTACAAGCGCAACCCCATGCGCTGCGAGCGCATGGCCGGGCTGGCGCGCTACGTCATTTCACTGCCGCCCAACGCCGCGTGGACGGCGGCGTCCCAGTGGCTGGAGCGCACCCTGGACGATTCCGCCAACCGCCGTCTGGTGCTCCCGGAGGCGTTTCTCGCCACCGACGCCATCCTGGCGCTGTGGCACGCGGTGGCTGCGGGCCTTGAGGTCTACCCCGCCATGGTGCGGCGCAACCTCATGGAGGAGCTTCCGTTCTTGGCCAGCGAGGAGATCCTCCTGGCGGCCGCCGCCCGGGGTGGTGACCGCCAACTCCTGCACGAACGGCTGCGCGTTGCTTCCCGGGAGGCAGCCCGCCGGGTCAAGGTGGAGGGCGAGGCCAACCCCCTGCTAGACCTGGTGGCCCGCGACCCCGCCTTCTCCCTGGACACGACGGCTCTTGCCCAGCTGCTGGACCCGTCGCGCTACGTGGGCCGCGCGCCGCAGCAGGTGGACGAGTTCCTCGCCGATGTGGTCACCCCTTGGCTGGAAGCCCACCCGGGGCAGCCGGCCGACGAACCGCTGGTTTAGCCCCCGGCCGCTCGCCCTGCTCTCCCAGCTTAAAAAAAGAAGGCAACACGGCGCGCCGGGCGGCGCGCCGTGTCGAGGTAGGCCGAAAGAGCTGAGTTATTCGGCCACCGAGCGCTTGAACAGCACGGCAGCCAGCGCCGGCAGCAGCAGAATGGCACCCAGCATGTTGAACAGGAACAGGAAGGTGAGCAGGATACCCATGTCCGCCTGGAACTTCAGCGGCGAGAAGATCCACGTGCCGACGCCCACCGCCAACGTCAAACCGGTGAAGATGACGCCGTTGCCGGTGATGGTCAGCGTCCGCCGGTACGCCTCCACGAGGTCGATCTCGCTGCCGAAACTGCGCATCCGGCTGAAGATGTAGATCCCGTAGTCGACCCCGATGCCGACCCCCAGGGCGGCCACCGGCAGCGTCGAGACCTTCAGCCCGATCTCAAGGAACACCATGAGGGCGTAGGCGAGCAGCGACACCAGACCCAGCGGGAGAATGATGCACAAGGTCCCCCGCACCGACCGGAAGGTGATGAGACAGAGCAAGATGACCGCCGCGAACACCCCCAGCAGGATGGGGAACTGCGCCGCCGCCACGGTCTCGTTGGTGGCGGCCATGACCCCCACGTTGCCGGTGGCGAGGCGGAAGCGCAACTCCTCATGCCCGTGCTTGGCGCGGAACTTCTTGACCTCCGCCACGATACGGTCAATGGTCTCGGCCTTGTGGTCGGTGGTGAAGATGAGCACCGGCATGACGCTGCAGTCGCTGTTGAGCAGTCCCGTGGAAGTGTCGATGTAGGTCACCGCCTGCGCCAACATCGATTGATCCCGTGGAATGATCCGCCACTTCAGGCTGCCCTCGTTCCACCCCGAGGTGATGATCTTGGCCACCGTGGGCAGACCCACCACCGACTGCACCCCGGGTACGTTGCGCATGTGCCACTCGAAGCGGTCGATGGTGGTGACGATGTCGTAGTTCGTGCACCCCTGGGGGATGGTCTCGACGATCACCGTAAGCAGGTCCACGCCGATGGAGAAGTGTTTGGTGATCACGTCGGTGTCGATGTTGTAGCGGGAATGGCCGTGGAGCTCAGGCACCCCGGGATGGAGGTCGCCGATCTTCACCTGCCGCGCCTTCCACCAGCCGCCGGCGAGCAGCACCAGGGCCACCGCCAGCACCGGCAGGGCGCGACGCCGCGAGGCGAACCCCGCCAAAAAGCGCCACAAAGGCTCCACGTGGCGGTGCCGGCGGCGCAGCTTCAAGGGGTAGATCTCATCGTGGCGCACGTACGACAGCAGTACCGGCACGAGCACCAAGTTAGTGAAGATGATCACCCCCACGCCCAGGGCGGCGGTGATGGCCATCTCCTGGATCATGCGAATTTCGATGAACATAATCGTAATGAAGCCGATGGTGTCGGTGATGAGCGCCACCGCTCCCGGCACCAACAAACGCCGGAATGCGGCGCGCGCCGCCTCCAGGCTCGACGCTCCAGTGAACACCTCGGCGCCGTGGGCGGAGATCATCTGCACGCCGTGGCTGACCCCGATGGCGAAGACCAGAAACGGCACCAGGATCGACATGGGATCGATGCCGAACCCCAGCACGGTGAGCAGTCCCAGCTGCCAGATCACCGCGATGGTGGAACATGCCAGCGGGATCACGGTGAGCTGGATCGACTGCGAGTAGACATAGACGAACACCGCGGTAATGATGAACGCGATGAGGAAGAAGAGCACGACCCGGGCGGCACCGCTGGCGATATCGCCAATCACCTTGGCGAAGCCGATGATGTGGTAGTCGAAGTCGACTCCAATCCCCTCGCTGGAGTACTTCTGGCGGATACTCTCCAACTGGTTGGCGACGTCGATGTAGTCCAGCCGTTCACCGGTGTTGGGGTTGATCTCTAAAAGTTCGGCTGAGACGATGGCGGCGGTGAAGTCGTTGGCCACCAGCCGCCCCACGTAGCCGGATTTCAAAATGTTGCTGTGCACCTTGGCGAACCCCTCGGGGGTGGTTGAAAAGTCGGCGGGGATCACGTTGCCGCCGGAGATGCCATCCTCCACAACCTCGGTAAAGCGCACGTTGGGGGTGAACAGCGAGCTCACCCGGGTGCGATCCACCCCCGGGATGAAGAACACGTCATCGGTGACGGCGCGTAAGGTGTTGAAGAATTCGGGGGTGAAGATATCCCCCTGGCGCACCTTGAGGGCGATAAGCACCCGGTTGGCGCCGCCGAACTCGTCCCGGTACTGCACGTAGGTTTGCATGTACTCGTGCTTTAACGGGAGCATCTTGGCGAAGCCGGCATCGATACGCAAATGAGAGGCCTGGTAGGCCATGAAACCCGTCACCAGCAAAAACAACACGATCACCGTGCGCCGATGGCCGAAGATGAGGTTCTCAAGCCAGGTCTTCATCGTCTCCCCCCCGCGAACAACGCCCCCAGCTCAGCCGCCGGAACCCTCTGCACGCCCAGCTCACCCACCAGAACGGCAGATCCGTCAGCCAAGCAGACTACGGCCGACAGCCCAAGCCGGGTGCGATCCTCCTCGATGGCGAATCCCCGACCTTGGTCCCCGGAACCCAACAGCACCCCGCCCAGGCCGCTGATCAGGATGCGGCCGTCGGCAAAGCTGCAGGCATCGGTGAGCATGGCGGTGGTGTGCGTGACCACCTCCTGCCAGGTGGTGCCGCCGTCGGCGGAACGGAAGGCGTGACCGCGCAGGCCAAACACCAGCAGCACGCGGTCATCTACGGGCAAACTGCCAAACAAGGATCCGTGGTAAGGGGAGGGCAGCTCCCGCCAGTTTGCCCCTTGGTCATCGGAGCGCAAGATCAACCCGCGCTCGCCGACGATGAGGAGCGCCCCCGAAGGGAAGCGCGCCACGTGGTGGAGGTGATTGTCGCCGTCGAAGATGATCCGCGGCTCCCAGGTGGCGCCGCCGTCGCCGCTCTCCAGGAAAACACCGTAGGCACCCACCGCAAAACCGCGCTGGTCGTCGAGGAAGAACACGTCGAACAGCGGCTGGTTGGCTTCGGGGTCACGGTAGACCACCTCCCACGTCTCGCCGCCGTCGGTGCTGCGCAGGATGACCGAGTCGTGGCCCACCGCCCAGGCACTCCCGCCGTTGCCCAGCGTGACGGCGGTGAGCAGCGCCTGGGTGGGTACCGGCACCTGGCGCCACGACGCCCCCTGATCGGTAGAAAGGAGAATGTGCCCGCGCTCGCCCACGGCCACCAGGCGATCCCCGCTTCCCGCCACGTCGAGCAACAGCGAACGGGAGGCCAGGGGTGCCATGATCGCGGGCTCGTCCTCCTCTCCCGCGGCCGTCCCGGCTACCCCCATGGCAAGCAGTATCAGCATCCAGACGATTGGCGTACCCACGACCCCCCCTTTCTCCGGCGTCTCGCTCCGACCCCCGCCGTGCCCCGCTCCCCTTTCCTCACCCACCGTGACCGCGGCTGTGTCGGCCCACCCCGCCGAGACGCGCACTGGACGCACAGCAGAAAAGAGCCTCCAGCCGGGTTGCACGGCCCGGCTGGAGGTCTCGGTTCATCAACGACTCAACGCACGCCTTCGCGGCGCATCGCATCGGGCGAGAAGTCCGCCTCGGTGAAGGTCCTCGAAAAATCGAACGGTTTGGTCTCGTTGGAAAGCCCGTAGGCGAGGTAGCGCCCCGCCTGTAGATCGGTATGGACTTCGGCCGTCACCCAGGTGAGGGGCACCTCGTAGTAGTTGATTGCGAACCCTTCCGACACCCGCCAAAGCTGATCGCGGTTGTCGTACTGGTCGACGGCGAGAATCTGCCAGGAGTCCTCGTCGATGTAGAAGGTGCGCCGCTTATAGATGTGGCGGGCGCCGGTCTTCAGGGTCGCATCCACGACCCACACTCGGTGCAGCTCGTAACGGAGGTGATCGGGGTTGATGTGCAGCGGGGTCAGCAGGTCCTTGTACTTGAGGTCACCGCTGTGCAGCTTATAGGCGTTGTAGGGGACGTACATTTCCTTCTTGCCGATGAGCTTCCAGTCGTAGCGGTCGACTCCGCCGTTGAACAGGTCCAAATTGTCAGAGGTGCGCAGGCCATCGGCCGCCGTGCCGGGGTTGTCGTAGGCGACGTTGGGGGCGCGCCGCACGCGGCGTTGGCCGGGGTTATAAAGCCAAGCGTCCCGGGGCTGGCGCACCTGGTTTAAGGTTTCGTGCACCAGCAGGATACCGCCGGCCAGGCGGGCCGGTGCCAGCACCTTTTGCTTGAAGAGAAGGATGCGGTTGCGCAGCTTCTCCTCGGTCATGCCGCGCATGCCGTACAGGTACAGGAAGTCCTCCTGGAACTCCACCAGCGTGTACGCACCGCCGCGCGTCGGCGCCGCCTGGACAAACCAGCGGGTGGCCGCCTCGCCGCGGTAACGCAGCAGGTGGTTCCAAATCACCTCAAGACCGTTCTTGGGGATGGGGAACGGGATGCCCATGATAGCGTTGACGACGCCGTTGCCGTTGGCCTCCAGTTTGGCGGTGGCCGCCGTCTTCTTGGTTGCCTCATAGATATGCGCAGGTACGGAGGCCGACCGGTGGCTCGGGTAGACGTTCATCTTGTAGGTGCCGTAGGTCTTCAAGAGGGCCTTGTGGCCCTCGGTGAGCTTGTCGGCGTATTCCGCCATGTTCTTGCCGGTGATGGTAAATAGAACCTTGTCAGCGGCGTAGGGATCGATGTGTCGCATACCCGGCTTGTAGCCGGCGGGCGGCGTGGTGATGCCGCCGGTCCAGGCCGGTATGGTACCGGCCGCGTTCCCTGCCTTCTCCCCGCCGAGCGGCGTGAGGTCGGCGCCCAGGCGGGCGATTTCTTGCGGCGACAGCTCGGCAACGGCCGTGGCTGAGGCGCCGAGCAGCACGAGGGCGACAGCGAAGCTTGCCAAAAATGTTCTCCCACGCATGGTCATCCTCCTTAGTAAGACCTAGAACGAGTACTTCACGGCGGTCGCGATGAAGTCGCGATCCCTGATGAGGTTGTAGCGGCCGGCCCCAGCGAAGCGGGTGTAGCTCACGTCAAACTCCCAGCTGATGCGGTAGTTGGCCGCCAGGCCCACCGTGAAGGCGCTGCGCCCCTCGATGAAGTTCCCCCCCGGCCCCGGCGACACCCCGTTGACGTCGTGCGCCCACGAGATGCGGGGGAGGAGGTTGACGTTGGCAAACACGTTGTTGTAATCCAGCCGCCCGGCAAACACGTACCCCCACGACTCTTCCTCAGGAAAGGCACGCAGAGGCTCGGTGCCCGGCTGCACACCGCGCTGCTGGTGGATGGGGTTGCCCGAGGTGTAGGTCCCCGGTCCCTCCAGCCGCAGCACCGACTTGGCCGGCATGTCGTGCACGTAGGAGTAGGCCGCTTCCAGCACCGTGGTGAGCTGGTCGGCGCCCAGCAGGCCACCGAAGATCTTGGTGGCGGTGAACTGCACCTGGGTGGTGTCAAAGCGCTTGTACCCCGCGATCTCCTCGCCAAAACCGAAGGCCCCGATCTGGTTGGTGGCCGCCAACAGCGTGCCCACCGCCTTGATCTGGGCGAAGGCCGGGATGTCCACTAACCGCAGCGGCGAGAGCGCGGCGTACAGCAGCTCCAGGTCATCCACTTGGAGGGGAACATCCTTGCGGTGGGCGATTTCCCCCTGCAGCGCCACTCCCGTGGCCCCCAGCTGGGTGTTGAACGACGCGCCGTAGAGTTTGATGTCCTCCGGATAGCTCAGGAAGTACCGGGCGCTGGCCGCATAGTTGAGGTTGGGCGGCAGCAAACCCGAGAAGGTGCCGGTGATCGCGTTGATGATGGGTAGCCGGGAGTGGTACTTGATATGGTAGAGGCCGAATTCGGTGCCGTTGAGTTTGGGGGCGAACCAGCGGAACGCCAACCCGTACTGGCCGCTGTCCCGAGCCGGGCGATCGTCGGCGCGCGGCACCACCGCCCCCACCGGGTTGGTAGGTGACGGCGCGATGGGAATGGTGTCGGGTACCGAGCCGAAGCCCAACATCACCCGCGAGCCGCCACGGCCCGCCAGGTCGGCGGTGGAGAAGTACGTCCCCGGCGGATCGATGATCGTCTCCTCCCAGCGGTACTGGTAGTACATCTCAGCGGAGGTGTTTTTCGACAAGCCAAGGGACAGCGATACGGCACCGATGGGCAGCAACGCCTCGCGCAGCTCCGAGCCAGGCACCCGCAGGGCACTCACATCCACCGGGTTGATGGTGTTGATGCCGTTCTGGATGAACGTGCTCTCGCCCCAGCTCAGGACTTGCTCGCCGGCGCGCAGCTCGGCGGAAACGCTGCCGAGATTGAAACGGAACCAGGCAAAGGCGTCCCGCAGCTCGGCGCGCTTGCCCACCCGATCCAGCGCCGCGTCGGTGAGGGGTGTGCGGGCCCGGTCGCCTTTTTCGTTTTCGTAATCGTAAAAACCGAAGGCGCGCACGAAGGCGCCGACGTTCTTGTACGAGAGCTCCAGCTCGGTGGTTGCCTTCAGTGCGTTGGATACCAACCCCTTGTCGTAGTTGAGGTTGCCGTCGTCGCCGTTGACCGAAAACGCCGTCCCGCCGTTCCGCAGGCCGATGATGCTACGGTCTCGGTCCTCCACCCGCCACATGGTCCCATACGAGAGAGTGGTACCCCAGCTGATCTTGAGCTCTCCCGCCTGGTAGTCGGCGGCGCGCAGCGGCGCCGCGACGGCCAAAAACAGCAGCGCGACGGCCACGTACGTCCCTCCCGTGCTCGGTGGGTTGGCCCTTTTGAGAACGGTTGCTCTTCGCATTGTGACCCCCTTCCCCTCGAAAGCTAGAGCTGAGAATAGCAGCGGTCGCCAAGCTGTCAAGCGCGGAGAAGGCGATCATGTGCTCTGCGCCGCGGCGGGCCACCGGCCACCCACCCGCGCAGTGCGCTACTATCAGGGGCGTGCCGCACGGGTCGACGCACCCCGGAGGTTACGCCCTGCCGTGGCTGGCGGTGATCGCTGTGCTGTACGCCGCTGGGTGCGCCACCACCCCGGCGTCCCGCACCGCCGTGGGCGTGACTCCAGCGGCGGTGGAGGAGGGATTGGCGTCGTGGTACGGTATGCCCTACCACGGCCGTCCCACCGCCTCCGGCGCGCTCTTCGACATGGGCGCGCTCACCGCCGCCCATCGCACCTTGCCCTTCGGCACGTTGGTACGCGTCACCAACCTCGCCAACGGGCGCTCGGTAGAAGTCACCATCAACGACCGCGGCCCCTTCGTGGAGGGCCGCATCCTCGACCTTTCCTACCGGGCCGCCGAGCTCCTGGATGCCGTCTCCTTAGGGGTGATCGCCGTGCGCCTCGAGGTTTTGGCCATGGGCGACGGAATGCCCGGCGAGCGCTGCTGGGAAGTGCAGGTGGGGGCGTTCGGTGACCCCGCCAACGTGGAACGTGCCGTTGCCGCGCTGCGCGCGCGGGGGTTTGCGCCTCGCACCGTCCCCGCCCCGGGCGGGTTGGCGCGGGTGCGCGTCGGGCCGATGGCGTTGCGGGCGCAGGCGGCCGCGGTGGCAAGCCAGGTGCAGGATCTCTTCCCGGTCGCTACCGCGGTGCCCTGCGGAGCCAGGCCATGAGGGGCGTGCGCCTTGCCGTGGCGGCCGCCCTTTGGACCGCCGCTGCGGCGGCCGGGCAGCCCTCCACGTTTCGTGTGGAGTCCCTGCCCACCTCGCTGGCCGGAGAGTGGCTGTTCCGTACCGGCCACGACCCGGCCTGGTCCAGCCCGTTCCGGGAACGGCACGCGTGGCAAACCATCCAGGTGCCCGGGTGCTGGCAGCGGCAGGGGGTAGCTGGGTTTCGCGGTCACGCCTGGTACGTCACTCGCCTGTTCATCCCCTCCCACCTGGCGGATCAGGACCTGGCCCTCGACCTCGGCGTGGTCGCCGACGCCGAGGAGGTCTTCCTCAATGGCCGCCGGATTGGCGCCCGCGGTGCCTTTCCGCCGCGCCCCGTGCGCTCAGTGCTCTCCCCCCGTCTCTACCGCCTGCCACGAGTTTCGCTGCGCTACGGCGATCTTAACGAGCTGGTGGTACACGCCTACTCCACCGCTGGCTGCGGGGGGCTCCTCGGGCCGGCGCCGCGCATCGAGGCGTATGGCCCGCTCCTGGCGACCTACGTGCAGCGCGACGCGGTTCTAAGCGCCGTGGCGGCGTTTCTGCTCACCCTGGCAGCGCTGCACCTCATCCTCTTCGCGACCCAACGGGACGAGAGTGCACCCTTGGCCTTCACGGCCCTGCTCGCCCAGGCGGCGGTTTTTTTTCTCACCCAGACCATCTGGGGACCGACGCAGGTGGTGGGCGAGGGGGGCGCGTACCGCCTGCACGTTGCTGCCCTGCTCGGGTCGGTGGCGGCGCTCATCAGTGTGGTCTACCGGTATCTCCAGACACCCGTGCCCATCCCCCTCGTCACCCTCCAAGCTGCGCTGGTTCTCGGCATTGCGTTCGCGGCCGTGTGGCCCTCCACCTCCGACCTCGCGGTGCTCGTGCACGTGGGGCAGGGAACCCTCGTCCTGCTGGGTCCATACCTGCTGTACAAGCTAGTCGGGCCGGTGCGGCTCAGGCGCCCGCTGGCGCGCCTGGCGCTGGCTGCGACGGTACTGCTCGCGGCGACTGCAGCGATCGACATCGCCACCGAGATTGCACTGCTGCCCCGCCGGTCCGGGCCGATCAGTGACAACACCTCGCGGGTCGGCATCATCCCCTTCGCCATGGTGTTCACCGTGGTGTTCTTCCAGCGCTGGGCGAAGCGCCGCTGGGGGGAAGCCGCTGACCCCTCCGGCGGCCTCCTGCCGCCGGAGAAGTTTCTGCGCCGCCTGGAGGTGGAGATGGAACGCGTGCGGCGCAACGGCTCGTCGTTCTCCATTGCCCTCCTCCGCCTCTCCCTCGCCGCTGAACCGGAACGCCTGGAGACCTTGTTCGAGCTGGCCGGCAACGCTCTACGCCGGACGCTGCGGCAGATCGACGCTCTCGCCGTCCTACGCACCGATACGTTCGCCGTCCTGCTCGCCGACGCCGACGAACGCTCCGCCATCCTCACGGTGGAACGCCTGCGCCGCGCCGCCCTCGAGGCTATGCCCCGGGGTGGGTCACCGCCAGCCATTGCCGCCGGCGTGGCGCAGTTCCGACGTGACCGCCATCACCTTCCCGAGGACTTCGTGAGCGAGGCCGAAGCCGCTCTTTACGCCGCCACCGCCGAAGGCCACAACGTCACCGCCACCACCCCGTGAGCGCTGCCGTTGCGGCGCCCAATCAGCGGGAAAGCGAGGCCAGCGCCTCGGTCACCGTTGGCTGGTTGGGATCCAGCGTTAACGAGCGCTGCAGCGCGGCGCGCGCTTCGTCCTTTGCCCCCGCGCACGCCGCGGCTAAGCCCAAAAAGGCATGGACCGCCGCCGAGGTGGGGAATGCCTCGGCGGCCGCTCGCCCCACCTGCAAGCCTTCGGCGCACTGGCCCGAGCGCACCAGAAGGGCGAGGCGGTGCACCGTCAGGCGCACTTCGTGCGGGTAAAGCGCCACACCTCGCGCCAAAAGCCCCAAGGCTCTCTCTGGCAGGCTTCGAGCCTCGTACTCGCTGGCGGCGCGATCCACCGCCCCGGCAGCGTCGCGCAGCCCCAGCTCCACGGCGCGCCAGAGGGCTTCGTCCGCCTCGTCGAAGCGCGAGGTCTCGAAGTAGAGACGGCGCAGATTGTAGTGAGGTGACGCGTAGCGCGGGTTCGCCTGAATGGCCTGGCGGAAGGCGGCCTCGGCTTCGCGGTAGCGCTTGGCCTCAAGGTGGACGAGGCCCAGGTTGTTCAACGACCCCTCGGTGACTCGACTCGTACCGGCGCCGCCCTCGCCCCCCTCCAGGTAGCCGAGCGCCTTGAGCTGGGCGATGGCCTCGCGGGAAGGCCGGGCCGCGGCCCCTGACGACGGGCGGTAGCTTTCGGGGGGGAGCAGAGCTACCCAGTCAACCGGCGGTCGTTGAGCCGGCGGGCAACCGGGAAGGGGGCGCCCGCGCCAACTCGTTCCGGCCGGGATACCCAGCAGCGCGGCCACGGTGGGCGCGACGTCGTACACGGAGGGCACCTCGCGCACCCGCCCCAAGGGCGCAACGCCGTTGCCGGCGACGACGAAGACCCCCACGGGACGGTGCCACACCGCCGCGGTGGCCGCCGCCACCCCCGACAACTCCCGGGGCCGGTCGGCGCCCCACTTGAAGCCGTGGTCCGAGACCACCACAAAGGCACACTCCGACAGTGGGCACTCCTCCATCAGCCGCCCGATCCAACGATCCACCGCCGCGTGGTAACGCTCGACGGCGGTCTGCGCCACCTGCCCGAACTTCTCGTCGCGGCCGGGCAGCAGCGGCGGCAGATAGGGGGCCAGAAGATGGCCGATCTCGTCAGTGCCAATGCAATAGACCATCAGGAGATCGGTGGTGGGACGCAGCACCGCCAAGGCAGCGCCAAAATAGGTACGGGTCCCTACCAGGATGCGGCGGAAGCCGTCGACGGGATCGGCCATGCCGCGCCCGGCCGCCACCGCCTCGCGGTACGCCGCTGCCGATACCGGCATCAACGCTCGCACTGCCGCTTCGTCCGTCTCTCGGGCTGCGCGCGCCGCCAAGTCCCGCATTTCCCACTCCAGTTGCGGCGGAAACACCAAGGTGCCTGGCTGTTCATCGCCCACCGTGTCCGACAGCAGGTAGAACAGGCGATCGGAGATCATCACCCCGTGGACCGCTTCCGCCGGCCACGTCGCCCACCACCCTGCTACTACCGGCGACAACCCTGCCGCCGAGGCAATGTTCCATAGAGCGGGTACGCGACGGAGGCGGCCGGTAATGGGGATGCGGGCGCCACTTTCGGCGTCCACCTCCAAAAAATCCAGGATGCCGTGCTCATCGGGGCTCACGCCGGTAGCCATGGTGGTCCAGATGAGCGGCGAAAGGATGGGGGTCAACGACTCCAGCCCGCCCCAACTGCCCGCCGCCATCAGCCGCGCCAAGTTCGGCATAAAGCCGCGGCGCGTCAGAGGCTCGAGCAGCTCCCAGTCGGCCCCATCCAACCCTACCACAACCACCCGGCGGGCCGCCCGTCCCACAGCGGCGGAAACAGCCGCGCGGCGCGCCGCCGCCACCGCTGCCGAATCCGGTACCACCTGCGCCGTCACCGCCGTCGCCGGCACAGCTAGGCGGGCCGCGATCAGCTCTCCCAGTCGCCGCTCCACCTTCGCCTTACAGTGCTCGCCCTCGAGGTCGGCCAGGCAGGGTAAGGAAACCTCCGCTACGATCTGGCGAGCCTCCTCTCCCAAAGCCACTGTTACACCACCGGCCACGCTGTCCGCCGGAGCCAGTGCATACCGGCCCGGCGGTAGCGATAGGCGTACTTCTACCAGCACTCGCGACCCTTCCGCCGACGCCGCCTCCAGCTTTGTCCGCACCGGTGACTCGCCTGCTGCTAGGAATCGCCAGCGCGGCACGAAGGCACCGTCAGCGCCTGCGACCACGAGGCGACCCTCGGGGCGAGACCAACCCAGACCCCCGGGCGGCAGTCGCCGCAACGCGGCCACGGCAGTCATCCCGAGGAAGGCTAGAGCCGCCGCGACGGCAAAGAGCCTGCGCATACAAAAGGAGCATACAAGAACCCGGGGGCCGCGAGGGCCCCCGGGTGTCGAGACAAAGTGGTACCAGGACCGGCGCTAGAAAGCCACCCGCACACCCAGTCGAATGGAGCGCGGATCCTGCCAGCGGTTGGCCGTGTTGAACGCCGGGTTGGTGGGCGGCCGTGACGCGTCGCCAGGGCGGATCGGCGGCTCGTACGCACCCGTGTCGTAGTTGATCGGAGTATAGTCCTCGTCGAGGTCGTAGCGCATGTTGCGCCCGGTTTCCCCTTGGCGATTGAGGAGATTGAAGATGTCGGCCAGCACGGTGACCTGGACAGAACCGAGCTTGAACGGATAGTCGACGTGCAGATTGATTTCGTACTCGTTGTTGGTGCGCCCGAAGGCCCCCCGCTCAGAGAGGTAGAATTCCCAGTTCTGGTACGCGAGCGAGTACCCCATAGCGGTAATGGGGACGCCCGACCGATAGTAGGCCGACAGACCTAGATTCAGGCCCATGGGGAAGTTATAGAAGCCGTCCAGCTTGAACTGGTGGGTGCGGTCGTTGGAGAGCTTGCCGGTGTTGTTCACCTGAAACTCGGCGTAGTCGAAGGCCGAGTTCAGGTTGGGGTCGAGCTGGCCGGTCGAAGCCTGGAAGGTGCCATCGTAGTTGCCCTCCAGTTTGGACCACAGGTAGCTGGCGATCATCCCCCAGTTGTCGGCGAAGCGCTTGCGAGCCGAAAGCTCAAACCCCTTGAAGGTGCGCTTGGGGTCGGGGACGGGGTACGACCGCTCGTAATTCATGTCCCACGACTCGCGCAGCACGCCGCGGCCCGGGTTGCCAATGTAGTACCCCTGATCGAACCCCAGGGAGTCCTCGATGACCATGCCCAAGTCGCGCCAGATGTACTTGGCGCCCACGGCCAGGTTGCGCGCCACCTCGTACTCCGTGCCGAAGACGATCTCGTCGATGTACTGCCCTTTCAGGTCGGGATCGACCGGGGTGTTCTCATGCCCAAGGGGTGCACAACGGCGTACGTTGGCGTGCACGTCCGGGTCGCAGAACACGTCCCCCGGCCGGGGCGAGTAGTTGTAGAAGAACGCTGTGATCTCGCCGCCGAAGGAACGGATCACCATGTCCATGGGGATCATCTCATAAAAGCGGCCGTACGACCCGAACAGCTTGGAAGTACCGTCGCCCTTGAAGTCCCAGATGAAACCGAAGCGAGGCGCCGTGTTCTTGATCTTGGCCTGTACCACATTAGCGTTGTCGTACAGGCGCTGCTGTTCGTAGCGCACACCGAGGTTGAGGGTCAAGGCCGGGGTGAGGCGCCAGGAATCCTGCAGGTACGTGGAGTAGGAATCTGCACCCGAGGTGACGATCTGCGGGTTTAGGATCCACGACGAGTCCACCGCGAACAGATCCGTCGGGAAACGCTTCATGTAGAAGCGGTGACGATAGTACTGCACGATCTGGCCGGTGCCCGCGTGGCGCCGCTGCAACTTGTAGATGCGCTCGCCGCCGGTGTTGTAGTTGCGGTTATCGACGTCGATCTCCTCGTACTCCGCGCCGATCTTGAACTCATGGTCGCCGCCGAAGTTGTTGAGGAAGTACGAGAGGTCGGCACGATAGTCGTCGCGGCCGAACTTCTGGCGCTGGGCGAAACCCAAACCGCCGGAGACCACCAGCTGGCCCGTCTGCAGATACAGCGGGTTGGTGAAGTCTATAACCTGCACCATGTTGAATCCGGGACCGTCCTCGATGTTTTTCTCGCGGTGGCGCGCCACCTGAGCGTTGACCACCACCGAGGCTCCCAGCACCCCTTCGTACTTCAAAGTGCTATCGGTACCGCCCTCTTTGATTTTCTCCAAGAAGGTGGTCTCGGGGCCGGCGAGACTGCGCGCCGGGCCGTCCTGAGTCGAGGGATCACCGAAGGCCGAAAGCACCAGCGAGTGGTTCTGGCTGGCGCGCCACGTGAGCTTACCCGACCACAGGTCACGCCGCACCTTCTGCGTGTAGATCTTGCCCTGCGCAGGGCCGCCGAAAGGCGTAAAGTCCTTGGAGACCCTCTGGTCCTCGTCCTCGGCCACATAGTTGTAGGCGCCGTAGAACCACAGCGCATCTTTGATCACATAGCCGCCCAGGTCAGCCCCGAAATCGCGGCGATCCAAGGCATCGACCGTGAAGGAACGGGCCAGCGTAGCCGCCGACTGCTCGATGGACTTCTTGGTGCCAGAACGCAGGCTCTCCGGGTCGTAGTAGCCGAACACCGTGCCGGCCAGCTCGTTGCCGCCCGACTTGGTGATCACGTTGATGAGGCCACCAGTGGCACGCCCGAACTCGGCGTTGTACGAACCGGTCTTGACCTGCACCTCCTGGATGAACTCAAAGTTGAGACGCTTGCCCTGCTGGCCGAGCTCAATACCGGTGGTGTTGACACCATCGATGTAGTAGGCGTTCTCCGCCCCACTGGAGCCGTACACCACGATGCCGGAGTTGTCGGTGCTGGTGCCCGGCGCCACCTGCACCACCGACGCGTAGTTGCGGCCGATGGGCAGATTGGTGAAGAAGTCCTTGCTCAGGTTGGCCCCCATCTCGGAGGAGCGGGTATCGATGGTGGGCGCAGCGCCCGAAACCACGACCTCTTCCTCGAAGGCGCTGCGCATCTGGACGTTGAGCACTACGGTGCGGCCAAGTCCGACGACCACGTCCGCCGATTCGGTGGTAGAGAACCCCGACAACATCGCCTTCACCGTGTAGCTCCCCGGCGGCAGCAAGACCAGCCGGAACTTCCCGGCGCTATCAGTCACCACCACGCGGTTACCCTGCAGATTCGCCGAAGATGCCTCCACGGTCACCCCCGGCAGGGCGACACCGTTCTCATCGGTCACCGTACCCTCGATGGAACCAGTGGTCTGCGCCGACGCCGAGGCGGCGAAAAGTCCTACCACCATAGCGAAAACCAGGTACTTGCTCCTTCCTCTCATGAACCCTCCTCTCTTCGTTTGAGATCGTTCTGTTGTTGGTTCACTTCCCGACAACCTCACTTCGAACTCTTGTAGAACTCGAAAAACCACACGAGTGCCGCCGCCTCCTTTCTCGCGCGACCGCTACAGCGTTCGCGCGCGCCTCGAAAGCCCCGTGACGCACTGGCCGATGCAATAGCAACATCCATGCCAAACCCATTCCGATTCTTCAACGCTGTCGGTACCGTACTTTTCTCGATTCCGTCTCATCTTTGCGTTCACGATTCTGCACGTTCTGTTCAGATTTTTGAACATCAGCGCAGCATGACCAGCAGTTGGCCTCCCTCAACGGTGGCCCCGGCGCTCACCAGGACCTGCTCGACCCGACCGGCCCCCTCGGCGCAAATGGGGTTTTCCATCTTCATCGCCTCGAGCACCAAAAGGGGCTGCCCGGGAGCAACCAGATCGCCCATGCTGACCGCGACACGCACCACCTTGCCCGGGATGGGAGCGCGGATCTCCTGAGGTCCCTGCCGGCCGTCCGCCCGCTGCGCCACTACGCGCTCCAGAGGGTCCCGAAGTTGAATAACGAACTCTCTGTCGCCTAAAGAGATGCGCCATCGTCGTGGAGCCAGGCGCTGGTGTGCCACGGAGTAGGCGCTGCCGTCCCCACCTAGGAGGGCCGCGAGATTGGCGGCCACCGGCAGGAAACTCACCTGGCGCTCGCGGCCATCCACGCGCACCACAAACTCCTGTCCCTCACCCGAAACGGAGACCTCGAGGCGGCGGCCGTCGCGTTCCACCCACCACTTCATGGCAAAACTCCCTGGCCAAGACCATTTCTCCCACCACGGATCAGGCGAGCGCACCGCGGTTTACGATGGCAGCCGCGAACTCCCGCCCTCCCGGGCAGCGGGGCGACGACCACGGCGAGCGGGGTCATCGCGGGAACCTCCCGTGGGCCATCCGCCGCCCCTCCTGGCGCCACGCCGCGCCTTCCCGTTCCACCACCTCCAGCAGATCAGCGGGCAATGCCGCCGCGGCCCGCGCCTCCAGGCACCCCGCCGCCATGATCGCTACCTCCTCGAGCTCGGGGGAACCCGCCGCCTCCAGCGCTTCCACCGACCCCGCCCCCAACAGCTCGTCCAACAACCCGGTGTGCAAATCGCCGCTGCGGAACGCCGGCACGTCCAGCAGCAGGCGAAACAGCGGCAGGGTGGTGGCGATCCCCACGATGCGGTACTCGGCCAAAGCCCGGCGCAGGCGGGCCAGCGACTCCTCCCGGTTCGCCCCGTAGACGATGAGTTTGGCCAGCATCGGGTCGTAGTCCAGCGGCACCACCGAACCGGTGCGCACCCCCGAGTCGACCCTCACCCCTGGACCGCCGGGGCGCTCCAGCAGCTGGATGGTCCCCGGGGACGGGGCAAAGTTGCGCAGTGGATCCTCGGCGTAAACCCGGCACTCCAGGGCGTGACCGCGCGCTATGATGTCGTCCTGGCGCAACGACAGGGTTTCCCCCAGCGCCTCCCGGATCATGAGATGCACCAGGTCAACGCCGTACACCACCTCGGTGACCGGGTGCTCCACCTGCAGGCGCGTGTTCACCTCCAGGAAATAGAAGCTGCCATCCTGGGCCAGGAGAAACTCCACCGTGCCGGCCGAGCGGTACCCCGCCCCCCGCGCCACCGCCACCGCCGCCTCACCGAGCCGCCGGCGCAGCTCGGGGTTCACGGCTACCGATGGCGTCTCCTCCACGACCTTCTGGTGCCGGCGCTGCAGCGAACACTCCCGCTCGCCGAAGTGGAGGATGGTGCCAGCGCGATCGCCCAGGATCTGCACCTCGATATGCCGTGGGCGCTCGATGAGCTTTTCGGCGTACACCCGATCGTCGGCGAAGAACGCCTTCCCCTCCGAAGAGGCGCGAGCCAGCGCCTCCTCCAGCTCCTCCGGGCCCCGCACCACCCGCATCCCCTTGCCACCGCCGCCGCCCACCGCCTTGAGCAGGATCGGGTACCCCACCTCCTCGGCAAAACGGTGCGCCGTCGCCGCATCGGGAAGCGGATCGGTGCCGGGCACGATGGGTGCCCCCACGCGGCGCGCCAATTCCCGCGCCGCGGTCTTGGAGCCCAGCAGTTCAATGGCCTCGGGCGGTGGACCGATCCACACCAGGCCGGCCTGCTCCACGGCGCGAGCGAAGCCGGCGTTCTCCGCCAAGAACCCGTACCCCGGGTGCACCGCCCCGGCACCGGCCTGCTTGGCCGCCGCCAGGATTGCCGCCTGGTTGAGGTAGGACTCCCGCGCTGGCGCCGGGCCAATGGGCAGGGCGAGGTCGGCGGCCAGCACGTGGGGCTGCGTGCGATCCACCTCCGAGTACACCGCCACGCTCTCGTGCCCCAACTCGCGACAGGCGCGGATGATGCGCAGCGCGATCTCACCCCGGTTGGCGATCAAGATGCGCATGGGGACTCCTCGGGGCGACTCTCCAGGCCCCACGGCCGGCAGAGGTCATCAAACGCCAACCGGCCCGCGCGGCGGACGGCCGGCGCCTGAGTGCGCAGGTGCAGGGGTGGGCCCAGCCTCACAGCGGTATGTTCCCGTGCTTTTTCGGGGGCATCCAGTCGCGCTTGTTGACGGCCAGGGCAAAGGCTTGCACCACCCGCCGGCGGGTGTGGCGCGGTTCGATCACCGCGTCAACGAAGCCGCGCTGGGCGGCGCCCAGGGGGTTGGCGAAGGCGTCGTTGTAGCGCTTCACCAGCTCCGCCCGTCGCGCCTCGGGGTCGCCGGCGCTGTCGATCTCGCGGCGGTAGAGGATGTTCACCGCCCCTTGCGAGCCCATCACGGCAATCTCGGCGGTGGGGTAGGCAAAGTTGAAGTCGGTGCGGATGTGTTTGGAGCCCATCACGCAGTACGCCCCGCCGTACGCCTTGCGGGTGATCACCGTGACCTTAGGCACCGTCGCTTCGGCTAAGGCGTACAGCAGTTTGGCCCCGTGCCTGATGATGCCGCCGTGCTCCTGCTCCACGCCGGGCATGAAGCCGGGCACATCCTCGAGGATGAGGAGAGGGATGTTGAACGCATCGCAGAAGCGCACGAAGCGCGCGCCCTTGTCCGAGGCGTTGATATCCAGCACCCCGGCCAGGTGGGCCGGCTGGTTGGCCACCACCCCCACCGGGCGGCCCGCCAACCTCACGAAGCCGACCACCAGGTTGCGGGCGTACGCCTCGTGCACCTCCAGGAACTCTCCGTCGTCGGCCACGGTGCGGATGAGCTCCTTCATGTCGTAGGGCCGGTTGGGATCGGCGGGGACCAGGCGATCCAGTTCCTCGCTCTCCCGCTCGGGCGGGTCGGCGCTGGAGCGCACGGGCGGATCGGCGGCGTTGTTGAGGGGCAGGAACGAGACCAGGCGGCGGATGCGCGCCAGCGTGTCGATGTCGTCTTCACAGGCGAAGTGGGCCACTCCGGAGATCTGGGCGTGAGTGGTGGCGCCGCCCAGCCGTTCCATGGTGACCTCCTCGTGGGTCACGGTACGGATCACCTCCGGCCCGGTGACGAACATGTAGCTCGTCCCCTTGGCCATGAAGATAAAATCGGTGATGGCGGGGGAGTACACCGCCCCGCCGGCGCACGGACCCAGAATCGCCGAAATCTGCGGGATCACCCCCGAGCAGATGGTGTTGCGCAAGAAGATATCGGCGTAGCCGCCCAGCGACACCACCCCTTCCTGGATGCGCGCCCCGCCGGAGTCGTTGAGACCGATCACCGGGATCCCGAACTTTAGCGCCAGATCCATGATCTTGCAGATCTTTTCGGCGTGCGCCTCGGACAGCGAGCCACCGAAGACGGTGAAGTCCTGGGCGAACACCGCCACCGGCCGCCCCTCGATGCGACCGAAGCCGGTGACCACACCGTCTCCCGGGATGCGCTGCTGGTCCATGCCGAAGTCGGTGCAGCGGTGGGTCACCAACCGGTCCACCTCGTCGAAGGAGGCGGGGTCCAACAGCAGATCCAGCCGCTCCCGCGCCGTCAGCTTGCCCGCCTGGTGTTGGCGCGCGATGCGCTCCGGACCACCCCCTTGGAGACTTGCCTCTTCCAGTTGGCGCAACCTCGCTCGAAAGTCCTCGCTCACCGGGGCGCCTCCCCACCAAAGCCAAAAAGCGTCTTATCCTACCATGGCGATATGGCCGCACCGGACCGCCTCGCCGACGCCCTCGCCGCCTGCCAGGCCCTGCTGGCGCGGGCTCCCTCACCACGACCGGAGGATCTCTACGGGGAGCGAACCGCCGAGGCCTTCTGGCGTGTTGCCGGGGGACGGGTGATCCATCGGGGGGTGGCCCGGCGCGACGGTATGGCGCTGCGCCGGCCCGGCCGTCTGGACTCCAGCGACGCCACCGATCGGGTGAGTCTCGCCCGCCTGCTGGAGGTTTCGCCCCAGCGGGTGCCGATCCTCCCCCTTCCCGACCC